>Ga0209187_1004247_pt1 | contig 11081 bp, 9 predicted proteins | sample BantaG_FD_187430 | JGI IMG/M metagenome (GOLD analysis project Ga0209187, IMG submission 187430) | Marine algal microbial communities from Bantry Bay, Ireland - BantryBay_4 metaG (SPAdes) (version 2) | ecosystem: Host-associated > Algae > Red algae > Unclassified | place: Bantry Bay, Ireland... | reverse complement strand
AGTAATCGTATCATCGGCTTTATCTTCAATTTTCATCCGATTGATCATCGGTAGAGTAATAGATAATAAGTCTTTCTTTTGTACATTTGGATCAGGCTGTGCATGCCTTTGCTTAAAATTTGTCATATGTATTAATTATTTGAATTAAATTATTAATACATGGCAAGTCTTTAACCAAGTTTTGGTCGGTAGAGGCTACACCGATAGGTGTTTAGTTCAACAATATGTATGATAGCATATCTACTCCTTGGTAGTAGAGACGCTACATGACAATTATCCGTTAGGCACAACTAAAAAAATTGAAAATGAGATACTTAATATATTTATTACTTATAATTCCTTCACTTCTAATAGGTCAGTCCGAAACAGGATACTATATAAACTGGAATAATGACCATACTGGTCAAAGTGTAAAACCAACAATTCGACTTAGTGAAGGGGAGTCGAGAATAGTCAACTGTTACTTTGTTGAATTTGATGAAAAAGAAAAGTTCAAAAGTGTAAAGTATTTTAATTCTGGAAGACCAAGTTCAAACACAAGTTACGGAGAGCATCAAAGAATTAGAAAATATACAAATTATGGTTATCAAGATGAATTTAAGAATATTACGGGCGAAAGTACAGTAAACGCAAATGGTGTTAAATATTACGATTTCAAAGTTGATAACTATGGATACTGGATTGAAAAAAGGAATATTGATGTTAATGGAAATTTAATAGAAGAAAATGGAATTTCACTAATTAAAGTAACAAGAGATTTTAATAATAGAATTTTAACAGAGATAAGATTTAATTTAAAAAATGACACTATTCCAGATATAAATGATTTTAAAATCGTTCATTTAACATACGATTGTAACAACTATACAACATCTCGACAGAATAGGGATGAAAAAGGAAAATTAGTCAACGGGAAATATGGCTACGCTAAAGTTGCTTTCCAATTTGATCAAAATGGTATGTTTTATGGAGAAGAGTTTTTAGATGTTGATGAAAAATTAATTAGTCACCCAAGTTTTGGATTTGCAAAAATTGATTTTAGAGATTTCAATAAATTTGGAAAAAATTTTAGAGAATATTATTCAGATGAGAATGGGTATCCTTGTTCCGATATTAGTATGGGAAAAATAATCTACAATTCAAATATGTCAATGCAGGAGTTATCTTTCTATAATCGAATTGGCGAAAGATCTGAAGATAGCCGCGGTTTTTCTAAAATTCGGTTTGAATATGATTCAAATGGAAATATTCTAAAGAGAATGAACTCTAATATTAAAGATGAAATCATAAAGTAAGCAGTGCCTAACAATAAAAATCAGATCATATCTTTTCGTACCTCAGAGAGACGATCAATACAATTATCCGTTTTATGCCATCAATAAAAAAATAGAACGAGTTCGAAGATAACTATATTGCTAACAAATGAGGAATGTATGGAAGAAGAGTGAATTGAAATTATAATCATATCTGGTGCAAATGGAGTAGGAAAGACAACATTTGCAAAACCGTATGTTAAAAACTTGGGATATAAATTTCTAAATGCAGATGGAATAACAAAGCAAATAGAGAAGGAGGGTCTAGATAATGCTACCTGCATTCAAGCAATAAATGCAACAGGAGTTGAATTGTCAATTTTTTAGCGAACACCTCTTTAGGTGTTTTAAAACCAAATCTCTTTCTGGGTCTGTTATATAATATTGTAACTACATCAATTACGTTCTGATTTGAAATCAATGAAAAATCATAATCTTTTGGAAAGTATTGCCTGACCAATCCATTCAGATTTTCATTTGCACCTCGTTGACAACTATGATATGGCTTTGCAAAATAGAAATCTATTAACAGTTTTTCAGCTATTTGCTGATGATTAGCAAATTCTTTACCATTATCAGAAGTTATAGTATGGATAAAAGGAATCCAATCGTGCAATAAATCAAACGTTTTCTCTTCAATTTCACTTGCTTGTTTTGAATCAACTTTGGCCATAAATAACAATCCTGTCGCTCTATCATTGATAGTCAATAATGCATATTTATGCCCTTTGCCAATCACTAGATCTATTTCAAGATCACCAAATCTAACTTTATGATCAACTATAGCTGGACGCTGATCTATGTCGACTCTATTACTCAGAAGGCCCCTTGAGTCCTTAATGTTGCCCCTTTTACGATACCGTTTACCTTTGTTTCTCAAATGCTTATGTTTGCAGCCACCGTTCTTTTTATCCTTCCAGATGTACTGATAAATACTTTCGTGAGAAACACAATTAACCCTATCTACTTTCGCTCTTTCAGAAATTTGTTCAGGACTGTAATCTTTGTCTAACTGTTCATTTACATACTGTTCAATGCTAGAGTTCCAGTGTTTCTTTTTTTTGGTTTTTCTATGTGTCTTTCCTGAGCCTTTTTAATTGCTAAATCTGCACTGTATTTGTTATTTCTTAGTTTAGAATTTCTTTTAATTTCTCGACTGATCGCTGATTTATCCTTACCTATTTTCATTCCAATTTCAGTTCGAGTCATGTTTTTGGCAATGCCAATTTCAATTTCATATCTTTGTTCTAGTGTTATATGAGTCATCTGTTTTTAAGTTTTGCAACACAAAAATAAGATGATTTTTTTCGCCGCCCCGCCTTCTTTCTTTTGGACTAGTCCAAAAGAAAGAAGGCGGGGCCTTTTGCTTCGCAAACAGCTCCGCTGTTGCATTTATTACTTGAATTCAAGATTTCATTTTTTTGAACAGTTGAGAAAAAGGAAAGGCCTTCACAGAAAAAGGCTTTTAATTTTTCGGTGTTATTTGTCGGCACGGCATCCTATGTGTGGTACACCTATATTTAGTGTCTACATGCATCAATTAGATCGATAAATAAAGTAAAGCAACATGCTAAGACATGTGAATAAACACCTCTAATGTTTTGTTGTCTTTACTTAAAAATATGCATTGTTTGTAACAATATTAATTAAGTACTCCTATGGAGTACGGTATTTCAGTTTTTATAACTGCCATTACTTTAGAGAGTAATTTCCTACCCACTTTAAAAATGACAGCTTTGCTATTTTTGCCAGCATGGCTTCGATAATAATTCTGCATTACTGGATCTGTTCTTATAGCAACCCATGCAGCTTCTATTATCATATTTCGTACATGTCTATTTGCTCTAGGAGTCGATCCACCAGTATAAATACCTTCGCCACTTTGCTGCATACTTGGTATGAAACCTACGTAAGAAGCGAATTTCTTAAAAGAAGTAAATCTTCTTATATCGCCAATTTCTGCAAGAATATAGCTTGCAGTTAAACCAGCAATGCCAGGAACAGATCTTAAAAGCATGTAATCTTTTTTATGGTTTTGTTTGCAATAGTACCTAATTTGGTTTGATAAGCTTTTTAGTTCAAGATCAATAAATCGATAGTGACTAAGCATACTTCTGAGGGTTTGATTACTATTAAAATAGCCTAAGTCGAGCGCATCAAGCCATGCTAAAAAACTAAGAGACCATTTAAGAGAATCCATTTCTTCTGAGATATGAATCTGTAAATAAAGAAGTAATGACTTAATCCTAGTCTTGATTCTTCTGTAATCTTTGACAAAAAGAGTTTATTGCAAAGCAATAACTCTAACCACTGTAGTCATTTCGGCTTGAATGTAGAGCGGTTCTCTGTCTAGTAAGGCTTCTCAAGCTTTTCCTGTCTAGACCAGGAATTGTTATTTTTATAAGATTACCAGCTCTTAATTGCCTAGCAATATTCTTTGCATCAACCTTATCAGTCTTCATGAATTTATTCTTAGAAGGTCTTGGAATGTCAGCGGGATTGACAACAAAGGTATCCCACCCAAAAGAAATGAAATCTCGTGCTGGATTGTATCCACAACAACCAACCTCGTAAGCGATGCTTACCTCGTATCCAGGATAATTCTTGTTGACGTAGCTATTTACTAAGTCAGTTTTAGGAGGAAAAGTATGACCAGACCCTAAAACAATGTCTGTCATAAAATGAAATTTCCAACTCTTCTTGTGAATGTCCAATCCAATGAATAACTTTGGAGAACTAGTGGTAACTTGTGTGCTCATAACTGTAGTATTTTGTGTGCACTAAAGTTACTGCTTTTTCATGGGTGCTAAAACGGAATCCAGCCCTATCGAGACTGGACTCCGTTTATCATGGGACGTTACCCATCATGAAAATAAAATTGGCTGATTCGGAATTTTTATGTATATTTGATATACAATTATGACAATTTGAAAATAGTTAAAATAGAGGACGACCTTAAAATTGAATGTCAAATATTGAGTATTCAAAGAGAACTTATACCTAAAAAGAAAGATGGTTGGTCGTTTAATTGGCTAAAAGCTTATCGAAAGACACCAAACTCAATATTTGCATTGGTTGAAAAGCATTCAAAAAGATTGCATGGAGTGATTCAATTAATCACTGATGATGAAATGCTTGTAATGGAATTATTAGAACTAGCACCGCACAATTTAGGAGAAAAGAAAGAATATGAAAATGTAGCGGGCTGTCTAATAGCCTTTGGTTGTAAGGAGTCTTTAAAATTAGATAATAACTATAAGGGCTATTTAACTTTTGTTTCTAAATCAAGGTTAGTGGAACTTTATAAGACTAAATATTACGCTACTCAGACTTTAGGGACACGAATGTATATTGATCCATTGTCAGGAGAAAACTTATTAACAAATATTTGAGACCATGAAAAGGAATATTGACGAACTAAGCGAATTCACAGAGGGGATCTTAACTGAACCTATGGATTATGGAACAAAAGAATATGAAGATTTTAAACTGTTAATTCGAAGTAAGGTTGCAGAAACATCCAAAGAAGAGAGAATACAAATTTCTTTACTTGGTTTAAAGTATCATATGAATGATTACCTTGAATCAAACTCAAAAAAAATTGAAGTCGGTAGCTTCATTAAAAAGTTCATAAAATTAATAGAGATTAAACAAATAGAGTTTGCAAACTACTTGGAAATAAGACCATCAAACTTAAGTAAAATACTAAATGGAGAAAGGCGATTAACTATTGAATTGGCTTTAATAATGGAGAAATTGTCAAGTATAAATGCTGAATTATGGCTTAGAATACAAAATAAGAATGAATTAATTAAAATTCAAAAATCAAACTCAAAGCAATTGAATAAGTATGAACTAAAAGAACTAATTGCATAAAAGCACGATGGGTAAACAATTAGCAACAAATGACTAAAATCGCCTGCGACTTTTAGCATTTTTGGTGATGTTGTACTTAAAACCTATCTGTGTTTGGTTCAACATTGCATATCAGATCAGCTTCCCTATCGGTCAGCCGCTCGATATGCTTGGACGTTGTAGAGCAGCAGAAAAATGAGAAAAAGAAAACTCGTAAGTCGAATAAATAATTCTCGGATAAAAAGTATGTTTGAGAAGCCAATAAAATCACGGGGAAATAAATTTTGTAGATCAATTATCTCTGAAATTTCGAAATAGTAATTGAATATTAGTATCGGTCATACTATGTTTGTTACATTCCATTTCTATTAATAATTAAAAACTAATTGCCCCTCCTTTTCATTTGAAGTGATCAACTCAGATCGCCTTTTTGATGTTTCTTAAATATTTATTTCAAAAATAAAATATAAATCTTGTTAGGGTTTTTTGGAGGGTTGTTGTTTTATCAATGAACAGATTGATTTAACAATAATAAAAACCAAAAAAATGAGAATATCTAATACTCTTATTATATTATTTTTACTTGCAACATCAATAATAAATGGACAAACTAGCAAAATACACAAGGGCGGTTGTTGCTCAGAAGGAAAAAGTTGTACCAGTAAAATAAAGAATAAGCCTAATGTAAGATCGAGTAATTCGAATAGTATGGGATACATACAAGCCAATACAAATGCGGCACTCCCCGCTTCTTATAACTATATGGAATATGTATTTGCAGAACCCAATGATCAAGGATCATGTGACGGCTCTACAAATAGCACCGCAATAATTAGCGATATTTTTCTGTCACAAACGCATAGGCATGCTATCGGGCATCCGCTTCTATTCACAATTGGGGAGAGGCCAGTATTTTTTCAAGTAGCGGTTACGGGTAGTGGAGCATCTCCTGATGTCCAAGTTGAAGGAACATTAAATGGCAGCTCGTTAGGTACTTTGTGTTTGAATGGTCCTGCTACATTAAGTGCAACTATCGATCTTAGTCAGCCTAATATGGATGATTATTTCTCTGTCACCTTGCCGAAAGCATGGATAAAGATCGGATTAGAATTGACGGTAACTACAGGTAACGAAACACAAGTGCTTACCCAAAGCGACTTGAAAGTCAGACCCTACACTGAACTTAATTTAGTGAACGTAGATATGGATCTTATGGACTATAATCATCTACCGCATAAGACACCAATATTTGATGATTTTCTGGACGAATTAGCTTCAGCTGTTCCTGTGAGTGTGGTGAGATTTGGAAACTTTCCAGTAACAGTAAAAATGCCAACCGTAGCGGTCAATAGTTGGCAAGGGGTGCCAACTGTAGTTTCATTTGATTCAGAATTGGATGAATCGATTGTTGACCAAGGTAATATTAATGCTGCAGCTCATTCTTTAATTGGAAAAATACAACAAGCTGCTGGTGATTTTCCGAATACTATTTTTTTCGGAAATACACTTAATCTTGCTCCAGGCGGTTGGGGAACTGATGGTTATTTTGTGGGTTATGAATATACAGATGTTTTTATTCATGAGCTAGGTCATGCCTTTTCTTTACTTCACTGGGAGAACGAGTACAACTTAACTAACCCAGAACCTGATCAACATAATTATCCATACGGTGGAGAAACTGGATCTGCTGGAGGAAGAGGTGAAGCTTGGAATTTTATCCAGAATTCTTATGAATTTGTAAGTCCATACTGCCAGGATGCTTCAGGTGTTCAGGGCATAGAACGTAGTGACTGTATGCAAAGAGAACATCCATGTATAGAGACAAGACCGAGCGGTCCAGGTCCTTGGGATGGATATGGTGACTTTACAGCAATTGCGATTAGTGATTACTTGTTAGGATCAGAAGTAACAACGGGCCAAGTAGAATATAAAGGAGGGATGGTCGATTATCAATTAAAAGAAAACCCTGGATATCCACGAGTAACCTTAGAGAATGGACAACGAATATTTACACGAGAGCCATCACAACCTCAGAATACTTTTGCAGAAGATTTGATGAAACTTCCAGGAACGGAAGCGATAGAACAGGATGTATTTATGATATCAGGAAGTGCCCATGTTAATAATATGTCCTTTAATGTCATCTACCAACCACTCCAGTATACAGGAACGCTACTTCCAACGATTGATCCTACTGATCCAACAATGTTCGCTACACTTCAAAATCTGGACGATAGTGATGCTCCTGAATTATACAATCAAGAAAGGGATATCACACTTAAGATAACTTATATCGATGGAACTATTAATCATGTATTGGTCCCATTTCATTCTTCGAATAGAGTAAACCCAGACGAGCCTAATGAACCAGTAGTGGTTGATTATTTTTCCGTTGTCGTGCCAGGCGAACAGCCAATATGTAATGTAGAGATGTACCGTAGAGACTTTATTATTAGTGATTCGGATAACCAGACTGCTGGAAATATTAACGACCCAGCACAAAATATTACAGCGACAAATTTTATGGATGCTGCAATATTGATGTCTACTTTGGATTACTCTTGTAATTGTCCAGGAACACCTGGTTATGTAGATCCAGGAACACAATGTGATGATGGCAATCCGTATACTTTCAATGATGTAGAGGATGGATTTTGTAACTGTGAGGGGACAAAGATTCCATCTTGTGGTTTAATCAATAATTCTGAGTTTACTCAGACGTTGGCAGGCTGGCGTTGGTGGGGTACTGATGTTGCTATTGTCAATGATGAAGCTGCGATTACAATCGAAAATCAAGGTGATGCAGGATTCGGATTTGACCTATTAGAAGTTGATGAAGGTGAAAGTTATACAGTAACATTTGAAGCATATGCAAATCAAAATAGGCCTCTAACATTGATTCATAGAGCTGAATATGATTTTGAGAATGATCAAGAAGGCACTGAGTTTTTAAATACAATATTCAATATTACAACAACTAAGACTGAATATGAAGTAACATTTGCAGTTACAGAGAATGGTAATAATTCACTCTTAGAATTTAATTTTTTGGGTAATGGAATAGATGTATTCATTGATAATGTTTGTTTGGAAGTAATTTGTGGTTCAGAAGAAAACCCTTGTGAAAGTAGTGATGCTCAACTGGCCGCTAAAATATTCTTACAAGGTGCTTATCAAAGCTCAACAGGTCTGATGAGAGATCAGTTGCGAACTAGATCTCTTATACCACTAACAGAGCCGTACTCAGAAATGGCAGGATTTTCTCATGTAATCGGTGGTGGAGAATCAGTGGGAATGCTTGGAGATTTTGACTATTCTGGGGGTAATGATGACATTGTTGATTGGGTGTTTTTAGAAATACGTGATGATGTGGATGCAATCGTTTCTACTAGGTCGGCACTCCTCCAAAGAGATGGTGATATAGTAGATGTAGGAGGTAATAATTCTGCGGTAAGTTTCCAAGGTGTTGCACTAGGAGAATATACTGTATTAGTAAGACACAGAAATCACTTAGGAGTTAAATCTGCTGCTTCTGTAACCATGGGCCCTGGTACAACAGCTATCTATGATTTTACGACCGCTGCGACTCAAGCTGTCGGAGGAGATCAACCAGAAATTGGTGCAGGTTTATTCGGTATGTGGTCTGGAGATGTAGATGGAAATGGTAGTGTAAGGTATTTAAATTCTGTATTTCCCCTCATCCCCTCAGATGCTCTTGGCATCTTGTTTAATCCATTAAATAATGTTCCAAATGCAACCTTGAATACTTACAGCAGATACGATGTAAATATGGATGGGAGTGTGAGATATTTAAATTCTGTAGTTCCTCCAGCAGCGTCAGATGCACTATACATCTTGTTTAATACCCTCGATAACATACCTAATTCAACTAAAACTATAAATTATTAATCTTATGAAATTCTGATGATTGAGCTATAAATACCAAAGGAAATAATTAAGAGCACAGATTGTTTTTAATGCCCTTAATTTTTGATTCAAATATTCTGTGTAACAAGCTTTAGACATCCGAGTAGCTGATCAATTATTTCTTTCTAAAACAAAAAATTAAACTTACAAAATTCTAAGGATTGAGCTATTGAGACCACAGGAAATAATTAAGAGCACAGCTTGTTTTTAGTGCCCTTAATTTTTGATTCAAATATTCTGTGTAACAAGCTTTAGACATCCGAGTAGCTGATCAAGTTCTTTCTAAAACAAAAAATTAAACTTATGAAATTCTGATGATTGAGCTATAGAGACCACAGGAAATAATTAAGAGCACAGATTGTTTTTTAGTGCCTTTAAATTTTGATTCTAATATTCTATGAACAAGCTTTAATCATCCGAGTAAATGATTTATTATTCTTATCAAACAAAATTTAATCTTATGAAAACGAAATTATTTATTTATACAATATTATTATTCAGTCTTTGTCAAGCGGAAGCTCAGATAAATTGTGGGAATTTAATTAATGAATCTACGGGAAGCGTCGAGGTGATATATATACCACCGACCACTACAAACGTACATCAAATTGATTTCAAAACTATTGATGCGATAAGTGAAACAACTGGTGGAATTTCATTATGGCTGAAAGTAGACGGAGCTATTAATCCAGCGCCTATGATAGATGAAGCTTCTTTAACAGGAGATTTAGTTGTAAGCCAACAACTTACCAATAATGAATTCGGTGATGGTAATCATTATTATTTACTCACTACATCCGCTCAAATTAATCCAAGTGTATTATTTATTACAGGAGAATCAAGGACTATTTCTGCGGTTTCATTTGATGTGGATATTCTAGCGGAAGACATAGAAGTTGTTCTTACTTCACCAACGGGTCAAGATGCTATCGATTTCGGTGGTGGTACGTATCAATATTTAAGAACAGCACTAACTGTTTGTAACGGTGGGGAGGATAGTCATATATTACCTGCTCCCAATATTTTGCCTATCACTCTAAAATCATTCAATGCCGAGTCTTTCCAAAACAGAGATGTTAATCTCAATTGGGTAACTTCTACGGAAATGAATGGTAGCCACTTTGAATTAGAGCGTTCAGATGATGGAGTTCATTTCACGCAAATAGGTAGAGTAGAAACTGCAGGCGAAAGCAAAGTTGATCAGGAGTACGAATATATTGATAGAGCGGTAAATTTGAGAAGAAATATGGAATTCCAATATTATAGAATCAAGATGGTAGATTTTGATGGTGAATATGAGTACTCAGTAATAAGAGTAGTAAACTTCGAAAGATCTGACTCTGATTTCAGTATCAATGCATACCCTAATCCCACTTCAGATTTTGTCCAATTAGAACTGGATGGACTAGACGAAACCAGTACTGAGAGACCAACACTTAATATCTTTAGTAATACAGGAGAACTGGTAAAATCGCAAGTGCTCAACTCTGATCTCGGTAAAATTGATGTAACAAATCTACCAGATAGGCTATATCATGTCATGATCAGCTACAAAGGAAAAAAGTACACCGAGAAAATTGTTGTCATAAAATAGACATCTATCGGGAAAGGCTTATCTTAGAAGGATTGACTATGGGTTTTATAAAGAACAGATTTTCTATTTCACGATTCAGCAAGTAGATACAAATGAGAAACGAAGAAGAAATAAAAAGTGAATTTGCACGATTATGCAGAGAATTGAACCTGAAAAACACATCGGATTTCGGAATTATAAATGAAGATGGGAAAAGAACTAATGAGTTCTTAGAATACATTGAAAATAATCAAAATTTACCGAAACCTATTCGTTATACATATGTCGAACTTATTATGGCATCAATGAATGAATCAATTCTACTAAAAATTGTAAATAAGGACTTGAAAAACAGATTTAAAAGATATGTTTTACCTAAAATTGGGAATAAAGAGTGGTATCCACAAATTGAT
>Ga0209187_1004243_pt1 | contig 11092 bp, 8 predicted proteins | sample BantaG_FD_187430 | JGI IMG/M metagenome (GOLD analysis project Ga0209187, IMG submission 187430) | Marine algal microbial communities from Bantry Bay, Ireland - BantryBay_4 metaG (SPAdes) (version 2) | ecosystem: Host-associated > Algae > Red algae > Unclassified | place: Bantry Bay, Ireland... | reverse complement strand
TGATCGCCATAGCGGTGAATCCTCTTCCTAATGCCCCAATGTGCAATATTGATTGTGGTGACATCTTAGACTGATGTCCTTGCTTTTCTATGCCATATCCTTTATTGAAAATGACCTGATCGCCTTCTACTATAGAAATGGAAAATCCTGGTGCAGGTATATTATTTAAATAGGAATTTAAATAGTTATCTACGTTTTTAAGTGCAGTAGACTGTGCTTGAGCAGCTATGCTCATTATGAGACAAATGACGATATATAGGATCTTTATTTTCATAAATTAGAAACTTGAAACTCTACCAGCATATCATGATTAATTTATAATCCATTCTAGTATCTTATTTATTTATATCATGGGTTCTTTATTCTCTGACTAATATTCTCGGCCTAATTTTTAATAATCGCCGTGAAGAAACCCATACACTCAATACTGTAACAATAAGAATAAAGGGTATGACCATCAGTGACCATTGTAGATGAAATAAATAGGGAAACTGAGTCAACCCGCCTACCGCAGTCAGCTGATCTAAAGCATTGGGAATGATAAATAGTGAAAGGGGTACACCTATCAGTAATGCAAAAAATGCAATAATCAATGCCTTAACAACTAAAGCTAATTGTAGCTGTATAGGCGTCATGCCGATAGCTTTGAATATCCCTAAGTTACGCTGACTCTCTCTTATATTCAGTACAGTGTCATTATAGACGGTGACAAAAAGGACGCAGATAAATATTAAAGAAATTAATTTCGTCACATCCTGTATACCACTCAAGATTCCTTTCAGTCTACCCAGATCATCTACACTGTATTCTATGCTATATGCACTGCCATATGTTTTATCTAAGTCATTCTTAAATGACATTTTATCTTCACCTCGTTTTAATTTTATCTGATAGTTTCTGAGTTTATACAGTGGATTGATTTCTTGAATGCCTTCGATACGCATGTAGAAGCCTTCACTCAGATTATTCAGACTCTGATAGATACCTACGATAGAGTAAGGGACTAGCTGACCTTCCATGAATAGCTCTAACGTATCTCCGATGACCTTACCAGTGTTTTGGCTGGATACGATACCCAGCGAGATCTCATTCTCGAATACTGGATGCCGACCCTTTATGGTCCGCAGCCCTACTTTCTCCATATCATCATCGTAGATGATACCCACTAATGTACTTGGCGCTTTGTTTTCTTGCGCAGGTAGTGTCGCTCCATAGAATCCTCTTTTCACGACTTCCTTCACTCGATCGTCATCCTCCATCGTTTCTTTGAAATAGTCTTCCTGATTATTGTCAAAGCCAGCTGATTGATTCACAGATATGTCACTGTTATTAAACCCCCAAGCAGGTCGATTATCATCCAGTCCCATTAAAGAATTCTGACCATTCACATACATTAACTGGACGAATACTACGAAGAGTAATCCGACGAACATCATCAGTGATCTTTTCTTATTAGACACTAAGAATCTCAGCCCTAAGAATATAACAGGATTAGAATGAGGCTTCAATGTGAATAAGCTAAACTTAGATCCACTAAAAGATTTTTGTGGTGGCCCATTATTTCTGATGGCTGTCACTGGGAGTATCTGACTCGCACTCATAGAAGTACGATAGGTAATGGCGAGAATACCGATTAGGAATGCGAAAAATGTAGCAACTGAAGGCCAGAATAATGAGATGTCAAAATTTACAGTACCGATGGCCGAGATAAGCGGCTTAAAGATTAACAGCGTCATAAAGTATCCACCGAATAAACCAAAAGGAACTGCTATGATAGTGATGACTAAAAACTGGAAGATATAAATGGAGATGATATTATAATTAGTAAAGCCCTGAGTCTTTAGCATCCCGATCATTTTATAGTCAGTCTTGATGGCACTATTCACTACAGAGGATGTGATGATTAATGTGACGATAATACCGAATATGGCAAAGACAAATAATAAGCCTCCAGTGATTTGATAGACGATCTGAAAGACTTGCTTGAAGAATTTATAAAGGGTACTGAAACCTTTAAATGAATAAGCTTTATTGAATCGGGACCATACAGCATCTGTATCGGCAGCATTATGGAGTCGGACTCCTATGGTCGCATAGCTAATCTCTTTTAGAGGAAAAAGCATCGCAAGGCCTCCTGGCCCTACCCAGCCTGGACTGGGATCTGCAAGTCCATTAGAGTAGTGGGCATCTACGACGATAGCTGATATTCTTAATGGGAAAGAACCATGATTCGTTGGGATTAATAATGTATCGCCTATTTCAAGAGGAGTATTATTTGTCCAATGATTTGGAATCCAGATCTCTCCTGGAAAGGGATATTCTTTTTCCTTCCCTTCTAAAATGTTGAGCATGTCATGCTTCTGGGCATTACCATGATGTTCTCTTAGCTGGACGCTATTAATGATTTCTTTATTATTGAAGATGGGGTTTGGTCTGATGCGTTTAGATAATCTGGGTTCTGATACACTGATGACCTCTTCTTGCTGCTCAAACCAGCTAGTGATGTCATCGGAGTCATCTACGTTAATATCGACTTGCATCATGATGTGAGATGCATGAAGGTTGCTGTAAAGTTTTTCAAAAGGACGCTCCATACCCAGACCAATGCCAATCATAGTAGAGAATAATAATGCTGCTAAGGCAATGCATATCCCTACGAGAAAAGTCTGTACTTTTCTTCGTTTAATATTAGCCCATGTCATTAAAAGGATTCCCTTCACTTATCTGTATCTATGCTTTTTAGATTACCAATCTTTTCCAGCTAACCATTTTAAAAGTGTCACTTCTTTATTTTCTATCGAAAGCCCTTTATCGAATGGAAGCTCGTCTTCTATCTGTCCGTCTTTCAGAAAGATGATCCGATTAGCTCGACAGGCGGACTTGACTTCGTGAGTCACCATGACGATGCTTTGACCCTTCTCATTAAGCTCTGTAAGAATATCGAGGACCGCTTCTGAAGAGGAAGAATTCAGATTACCTGTCGGCTCATCAGCCATGACGACTCTGGGATTATTAATGATCGCACGTGCCATAGAGCAGCGCTGCTGCTGTCCGCCCGATACTTCAGAGGGCAGTCTATCCTTTAGATCATATATATTCATCTTGGTCATGAGCTCTTCGGCTCTTGATCTTAGTTCTTGCCTGTCATTTTTGACCAGATATGCAGGGATCAGTATGTTTTCTAAGAAGCTAAGATTAGGCACCAGATTAAAATCTTGAAATACAAATCCGATGTATTCTCGTCTGATCAGAGTCATCATCTTTTCGTCCATGCTATGGACGGGTTTATCCTCCAGCCAGATCTCTCCTGATGTCGGTACTTCCAGACCACTGAGTAAGTATAAGAGGGTAGACTTGCCAGATCCGGAGCTCCCCATGATGACAGTGAAGTCACCCTTATGCAGTGATAGATTTATGCCATTAATGACAGGCACCGTGGTCCGACCTGTCTCATAACTTTTGAAGAGTTCTTTAGATTCTATGATGACTTCTGGCATATCGACCGGTTACATACGATTAGGTCTAAGTTAAGGGTTGTAATGTGAAGCTCTACTCTTGTTGTAGAAAATCTGTATTCTTTTAGTTCATGGAAAGATCTGCATTCTCATCATGATACTCAAAACTCATATAGCCTATGAGCATTTCGTCAAAAGAAAAGTCTCCCCAGTAGACTGTTTTTTCTGGTGCAGGATTAAAAGTATTCTGAGAAGAATTATCAAACTCTGCATCGACAAATAAGACTGTACGAGCTGGAAATTTCAGCGGTTCTTCGAAGTGATACCCTCGCTGCCAGTTAAAACTATAGTTAGGCACATTCAGAACGACTTCTTTCTTTCCATCAGGATAAAGTGCTGTGAATTTCATCGCCTTACCTCTGAAGTGCATGTGAGGGAATAAGGCATAAAGTGTCGCATCGTGTTCGAATAGATATTTGGCTTTATTCTTATAGCTTTTTTCATTGGCTGGAATTTGGATTCTGGTATTGAAGGCTCCTACCATTAAGTATTCATTATCTGGCTTCTCTTTTGTATAATAGATGCCGACTGTGGACTGGTCTTTTTGTGCTTTACCATTCGTGGTGTAATGCATCTGGAAGTGAAGCTTCGACCCCTTAGGAATGGCTCGTCCTGTATTTTCAGGGAACACCTCTGTCTCTCCTCCTGGTGCCCATGCTGCTAATAAGCCATCGAGCCAAGGACTGGATCGATCAATAGGTTCTAAAAACCCATCTGGGTATATGACACTGACTAGTACATGATGAAGGACTTCTCGATTGCCTGGGAGAATCTGGAATCCAGTCGCCCAGATATCTTCATTGATTGTGATATCATGTTCTTGATATCTATAATCGATGACACCAGTAGCTGGTATTGCTTCTTCTCCTAATTCGACGATTAAGTCAGGATCTCCCATATCCCACTTAGGGACTGTAGCCTGATAGTCTGCTAAAGGATCACCTTCACTATCTTTCTTAGCGCCTGCGTCTATCCAGTGGACTAAGGTCTGGAGTTCTTCATTGCTGAGTGAAATATTATGTTTTAGCTTACCATATTCTGGATCAGCATGATAAGGTGGCATGCGCTTCGTGCGGAGTACTTCTCTCATCATTCTGGACCATCCAAAGACAGCATTATAATTTTTCATTTGCCATGGTGCGATGCCACCTTCTACGTGACAGCTCATGCACTTTTCTTTTAGGATCGGTACGACGTCATGCTCATAAGAGATAGATGCGAAGTCCGCCTGATCATCATGTAATCTTTTGATTAAACAGCCCACACTCTTCACATAACTCTTATCTACTGGTTTACCTTCCATGTGCGCTTGTAAAGCATCGGATAAATAGTGAGTATCAGCGTTATCTTTTTGGCTTTCATAGCCCATCCGATCGTTGATCGGGCCTCTGTATACCACTGACCAGTCTTCAGGATTAATGACGATGGCTTCAGCAGTCCTGTGTAGCTGTAGTGCTTCTGCGACCAGTTGCGCATCATCCTTCATGATAGGGAAGTCTATGTCAAATTCTTCAGCTTCTATCGCTATGGATTTTCGATCATCTTGGACATTTGAATTCAGCATTAAAAATTCGATGCCCTGATCTTTAAATTCTCTTCTGACCGCTTTGATATCAGTAATGGCATTTCGGACGATGGGGCATTCATTTCCATGTATGTAGAGCACGATGGCTTTAGCATCTGAGTAGTAATATAGCGTATGGAATTCCCCATTTTGATCATGCAGTCCAAAATCAGGAACACCTGCTTCCATATCTATCATTACTTCTGGAGCTTGCTGACAGGATGATAGGTAGATGATCATACCGATCATGACAATGAAGAAGGCCTTAGTATATCTGAACATGACTGCTTTGATTAAGAGTTAGATGAGGAAAGAATTTTCTTATGATATCCAATCTTCCCAAGTTATGACTATCCGTCCTTATTTGCATTTGAATCAGTGGTTTTTAGACTAAAATGTCATTTTTCTTGTCTAATGTAAATTTTATCTGTTGTGCAAAATTGATTCAGTACGATAAAAAAGATTTGATTAAATCAATTCTGCCATATGAAATAAGATGCATAGAAGCAGAATATTACTAATTAATACTACTTTGATATCGATAAATAATGCGTCAATCATAAATTATTCAAATGAATCGAAGATCTTTCTTGCAGACGTCAGGATATTTAGGAATGGTGTCTTCAATCGGGTGCACTACTCTAAAACCTATGAAAACAAGTCAATATAAACTGGGCTACCAGCTATACTCAGTCAGAGATGCTATGGCCCTTGATCCAGTCAAGACATTAAAATCGCTTAAAGTGATGGGATATGAAGATTTTGAACTATATGGATTTGATCATGAACAAGGCACGTATTATGGGTTCGTGCCCAAAGATTTTAAAAAGGTACTGGATGATTTAGATCTGACTGTCACAAGCGGTCACTATGGATTTTCTCCCTACTTAGAAAAGTCAGATGAGGAATTATTGAAGTATGTAGATCTGTGCATCGAAGGGGCTAAAGCCATTAACAGTAGATACATCACTTGGCCATGGATTTCTCCAGAATTAAGAACCATCGAATATTTTAAAGTCATGGTGCAAAAACTGAACATAATCGGCGAGCGAGTGAACGCCGCAGGATTAGGCTTTGCCTATCATAATCACGGCTACGAATTCAAAGATCATAATGGCGAAAATGGCTATGATATCATTCTAAGAGACACAGACCCTGATTTGGTGAAATTGCAGATCGACATGTACTGGGTGATGCATTCTTCCTTCTACAGTCCTTCAGAGTTAATCGCGCTGCAGCCTGGTAGATTCGTCATGTGGCATATTAAGGACATGGATAAAGTCTCACGCGACTATACTGAGCTGGGCAACGGATCAATAGATTATTTAAAGCTACTACCAGATCCTGAAGTCTCAGGTTTAGATTATTACTACATCGAGCAGGGTGGTAATTACGCGACTAATTCTATGGTGAGTGCGGCTCATAGTGCAAGTTACTTTAAGGACCACTTGCAGAAATTTTTATAGAAACAATTTATTTATTCGATAGCAAATTTTACGGTTACTTGAGATTCTACCCGAATTGGTTTAAATTCTATGATGGGCTGATTGTATTCTTGTTTTTGTTTTGGTCCACCATAACCTGTCAATACGATTTCATCAAGATAAAAGTCATTAGTATATTCCTCGAAGTATTTATCTGAAATAAAAATTGCCCTGTCTATAGTCTGATTTAATGGTTCAATCAAATATTCAGCCTGTTTTTTGGCTTTTATAATTGCTTTCGATTTTAGTTCAAATTTTAATTGTTCAATTTTCGAATACTCACTTTTATATAAATTAACATGAATGTCCACCTAATTACCACCGTCCAAATATATCATATCAATTGTAGACAAATGAGGATTATTTATGCAAATACCTCTGAATATTCTCTAATGTATGGATTAATAGATCAAAATATAGTTAGTGGTAACTTTACGGACATTCATATAAATTAATATTAGAAATATTGATTTCTTCTAAATCTTCTAATACCTTTCCTGCTGTTTTTGTATCATATAGTTTTAGTGAAAAAACTTTTTCCTTTATGATTTTTTTAGATTGGAATATGTATTTTTTAAAATTACTTGCAAAATCAAATAGCATTAATTGCTCTGGTAAGTTAATTCCTAAAGATTCCAGTTTTTGAAATAGTTTGGTTTCCATATCTTTTATTGAAACACGATTTCTTTTATCATCTTCGTTGAGTATAATTTTGAGGTAAATCAAATCCGGAGTAACTAAGGTATCAATATTTGCAGTTGTTTCAAGATAAGGTTGATCAATGTAATTTTTAGTTTGACCGAATATTGAATATGTTATTCCTATAAATAGTAAAGTCTTTATTATTCTGTTCATTGTCTGCTTTATTTTATTTAATAACGTAATTAACCTAAAGTTTGTAGGATTTTATCCAAATTAACCTCTCCTGCGCTCCAGTAAGATCATCATCATCAAGCCAAGCATAATTCGATCATCATCGTCTGAATCAAGATTTCCTACCTTGGTTAATTCAAAGTGACGGCCCCAAAGAGAAGGGAGTTTGGCCAGCCTGACGATCTCTGAATCATTTGAGTTTTTAACAATGTAAGTCGGGTTAAACAAGTAGCCTGTGAGCATGCCGAGCAGAGGAATTTCTCCGAGTATAGAATCGGCTACTTTAGACCAGGGGTTTTCTTCCGTGATTTTAAATTGAGCTTTGTCATGTTGATCTATGATCTCATACTGAGCTTTCCATATTGATCTCCATCCTTTACGAGCGATCTTGCCGATCACTGATCCATCAGCATGAAAAAATGTATAGGCGGCTGAAAAATCTAACCAGCGATCAGCCTTAATGCTGTAATTGAGCTCGGACTTAGATTCATCAGCGTAGATAGAAATATCTTCTTTGAGTTTGAATAATTTTTGTTTGGTGTATGCGACAGTTTTGCCATTCGCATCTGTTGCTATAAAGTCATTGGCGATTGAGCCAATCTTAAATTTAAAATTGATGGGAAATCGTAAATCCTTCATCTGTAAAGCGTTTCTTTTGGTGATTGTATCTGATATCGGTGGTAAAGTAATACATTAGTATGGAACCTCGAGGCGTAGATCATTTAAACACCCAAGTGGATGATTCATCTTCTAAGAATGAGCCATCATAAATCAATCAAAAATGAACAGAGATCCTCACAAGATAAAATACATCCAGATGCGTTATATAGATACAGTTCTTTTATGCCTAATACTCTTTTGTGGATGCTCTCCTAAAACGATTGCTATCGAAGCAGAACCAGAGGCAGATCAGATTAATGATATCATTTCAGATTATGAATCTATGGATGACGGAGAAGATCAGACGGTCAGATATTGGCCTGATCTAAGTGAGGCAAAGTGGAAGCGGGAATCAAAATCTGTCAAGCACTTCCAAGATAGATTAGCGACACTGGATCAGAAATCATTATCCACTGAGAATCAGATCAATGTAGATATGTTGACGCTCATCTTGAATAACTGGGCACATGAGCTCAGCTTTGAATCTCATCTGATGCCTTTGAATTCTGAAGGAGGATTCTTAGGTGGTATAGTCTATGCTATCCAGGGTAGATCAGTGGTTGATGATGAGGCCTTTGATGAATATAAAGCTAAACTGAAAGCCTTGCCTGCATATTTAAATCAGAGACAAGCTGATATGGAAGCAGGTCAGAGACAAGGCAAAAGTTCGCCAAAGGTAGTTGTCAACAATTGCATCAAGCTGATTGACCATCTATTGGAGACGCCAATAGAAGAATTGTTTTTTGTGGATGTCGTATCATCTGAGTATAGAAATGAAGCCATTGAGCTAGTTAAAAGCGAAGTTGTGCCAGCGTATTCATCTTTTAGAGATTTTTTAGCAGGACCTTATCTGAAGGCAGCACCAGCAGCAGTCGGTATTTCAGAAGTCACGGATGGTAGAGCGCGCTACGAAGAGCTAGTGAGGTATTTTACCACATTTGATATCAGTCCTGAAGAAGTATTTCAGACAGGGATGAGTGAGGTGAAGCGCATTAGAGCAGAGATGGAAGAAATCATCAAGGATTTAAAATTTGATGGCGACTTCGCTGCATTTTTAAAATTTCTGCGTACAGATCCACAGTTCTACCCCAAGTCTGGAAGAGAACTTTTGAATCGAGCTGCATGGATCACAAAGGAGATGGAAGGCGAGCTACCTAAATATTTTAATTTGCTTCCTCGCATGCCACTCACTGTAAAACCAGTACCGGACGCTCTCGCGCCTAATTATACTGGAGGTAGATATTCTCCTGGTTCTTATGAGGATAATCGAGCAGGCCAGTACTGGGTCAATACGTATAAACTGGAAAGTCGTCCATACTATGTGCTACCAGCCTTATCCCTTCATGAAGGTGTACCTGGCCATCACTTGCAGATCATGTTAGCAGCAGAATTAGAAGAATTGCCTGCTTTTCGAGGTACTTATATTTCAGCATTTGGAGAAGGCTGGGGATTATACTCAGAGTTCTTAGGTAAAGAGGCTGGCATGTATAAGTCCCTTTATGAAGAGTTTGGCGCTCTGACTTATGAGATGTGGCGAGCTTGCCGCTTAGTGGTCGATCCAGGGATGCACTACAAGGGATGGACGAGAGAGGAGGCAGTAGACTTCATGGCTTCTAATACAGCACTTTCTATGCATGAGGTCAATACCGAAATAGATCGTTATATCGGGTGGCCTGGACAGGCTGTTTCTTATAAGATGGGAGAATTAAAAATCAGAGAATTACGTGCAAGAGTAGAGTCGAAACTGGGTGATGATTTTGACATCAGAGAGTTTCATGATAAAGTCCTTGAGAATGGATCAGTCCCATTACAGACATTAGAGAGGCTGATAGATCAGTATATGACTCAAAAAATATCTCTTCAATCTTTAAATAATTAGGCTAAGTAAGAATAAATGAAAGCGGCAAGCTCAAAACAAATTAAAGACGAATTATCATCGCTCTCTAAAGCTGACCTATTGGCTTTGGTTTTGCGCTTGGCAAGATTCAAAAAAGAGAATAAAGAACTCTTGACCTATCTTCTCTTCGAAGCTGATAATGAACAATCTTACATCGCTCATATCAAATTGTGGTTGTCAGATGAATTTGCATTGGCCAATAAGCAAACTTATTATCTGACGAAAAAAGCGGTGCGCACGATTTTAAAAAACTTAAAAAAGTACATACGCTATTCTGGGAATAAAGAAACAGAGGTCGTTTTATTGATTGCATTTTGCCAGATCTATCAGGCATCTATTCCAATCGCTCGGACCAGACTGGTCTTTAAGAATATCTATGATCGCCAGTTACAATTGATCAAAAAGCGGGTACTTTCACTACATGAAGATTTACAATATGATTATGGTTTAGAGATTGACAAGTTACTGAAGTAGACTTACATCTTCGTTAATTGTATCAGGAGATAATCAATTAGTTGAATCGTATTTTTAATACGTCTTTTGCTTAAAATTGAAGATTAAGATTAGGTGTTATTTCTTGAATGTGAGGGACCAGACCCAGGTCAAGATTTTTATTTCTGATCTTATGAAACTTCGGAATAAAACTACCAATCAATCCTCCTGTCACGTAGCCCACCATGAGATCCGTAGGAAAGTGGAGTCCTGACTCATATCTTAAATAAATGTAGCAGCAGGAAGAATAGCAGCACATACATAAAGAGCCCATTGATAGTTTGACTCAGGATATAGATCACCGAATACTGAAGCAGTAAAAAAAGGATACTGCTGACATATGCGAGACGTGGCCTGAGTAAAATGACCATTGAGCATCGTGTATGTCACTACTCAGTCGGCAATAGTTGAATAGATGAAAGAGCCTCAAAGACATTTCCGTTATTTTTGAGACAGGTATCAATAACTGATCTAATCATAACAAATTGATCAGCACCTTTGGATGTTTTGAAAAATCCAGATACTTTCTGTTTTACTTTGACATTACGTATAGCTCTTTCGGAAGCATTATTATCTGGAGGCACATTTTCATAGTAGAGAAAAGGGA
>Ga0209187_1004239_pt1 | contig 11105 bp, 11 predicted proteins | sample BantaG_FD_187430 | JGI IMG/M metagenome (GOLD analysis project Ga0209187, IMG submission 187430) | Marine algal microbial communities from Bantry Bay, Ireland - BantryBay_4 metaG (SPAdes) (version 2) | ecosystem: Host-associated > Algae > Red algae > Unclassified | place: Bantry Bay, Ireland... | reverse complement strand
TTTTGTTCTTCATGTTCCTTCGTTAAAAAGCCTCGCCGAACCTATGGGTTCGCCTACGTTTTTTGCCTTGATCCATTTTGAACAATTCTAAATCCTTTTCCGTCATCTAAAAATAGAAATGGTATAAGCCCCATTGACCTTGTAATCTTACTGGAATGGAAGTAGTCCTTGATCTTCTTTGCTGTCTTTATTTCTGCGATGATAATTATTTCGGGATAACAGTCATCCCCTAGCCACTCCTGGTAATCTTCTTGTTCTAGGTGGTCATCATCCTCTAAGATTTCTAATATCCTATAGTATACTCATATTTTTCCGCAGACCTCAGGGGGAAATGTCTACTTCCAGTTACGCAGATCAGCAGCTTATCAGATTCCACAAGTGGTTCTTTCTTTTCTACTTGTACAAGATGCTGCTAGTCATCTCCAAAATCGTAATTACAGATAATTTCACTTCTCTTTCTAGTCAGAAGTTTATTGACTAAGATTTCTGATTTATCCAGGATATCTCCTTCCGCACCATAGCTCGCATTTCCTATCTATATTCCTCAGTTCTAAACTCGTATAGGAAAGAACTGTCCCATCCCATAGCCGCTTAAATGATCTCGTGCAATTTCTCAAAACTAATATCATCTTGAATCCATACACTTCTCCATTCTGCTGGGTGAGCCTCAGCTAGTGTAATTTTTACGATTAGTTTCATAGACATCCCTATGTGAATTTTACATGATCAAGGTATATAAAAAGCTCTTGTAACGTATAGCTATAAATTAGATTAGAGGTAATTAAGACTTACATTTAAAAACTTCAGTTTGAATTATTGCCTTAGCTATATTTTCAATTACTGGAACAGAAACACTATTCCCAATTAATTTCATCCAAACATTACGCTTCTTTTGTAATATGAAATCTTCTGGAAACCCCTGTATCCTGCATGCTTCAACCTTACTGATTTTACGGAACTTCTCTTTATTATAAATTTGCTGAATAAAAGAATTTTTATATTCAGAAATCTGATCAAAGTCAACATATTCTGTGGCGACAAAATCATTTGTATCACTTGCAACTAATGTCGAAAAGACTTGAGAATTGGGCAAATAGATCCTATTAATCCCATTAATTCCAGAAGAAATTTTTGAGTTCTTAAACTCATATCTAATTTCATGGGGAGTAATAAAATTTTTGAGCCTAAGAGAATCAACAACCTTAGCATATCGAACTCCCTGAGTTTGAAGTTTTTTATTATTCAAAACCAGGGTATCAACCTCTAGGTTGGATCCGGAATTTAACTCAAGTACTAACTCTTCTTCTTGTGTTAGTTCTGAAATATTCTTGTCTTCAATATTGAAAGAGTACACTACCTCTTTAAGTATATTTTTTTTCAAGAGAGAATCTATAGTTTTAAAACGAATACCTTCATTAATTGATAACATATGTTTATAGCTAAGTGGATTGCCATCTCTATTACCAAATGCCTTTTTTCTTCTATTTTTTAAAATTAAATAACATAGTTCCTGTTCTTCTTCCGAAGTTTCAATTAGGTCCCATGAATGAATGGTAGAATGTCCATTTCTTATATCATTGAATAAGAAAAAGTCATTTACTTCATCATTTTTTTGGAATCTTGTTCTAGAAAAAGGAACAGATTTTCCAAAAAGTTGCTCTTCTGTGAATTTGGCTTTAACAATAGGTTGACTTTCAATTCCATCTAATACATCAAACAGTTTTTTGTTAGATTCTTGACGGACAGGTGATTCAAACTTATCTAAAAATTTCTTTTCTCGAAAGCCAACTATGTACACTCTGACCCTATTTTGTACAACTCCGAAATCAACGGAATTCAATATCAAAACTTTAAAATGATAGCCAGCATTTTTTATTCTATCTTTTATATACTGGAGAGCTTCTTTATTTCTTGGATCAGAAAGACCTTTCACATTTTCAAAAATAAAAGCCTTAGGCCTAGATTTATTAAGAAGGAAGATAGTGTCATTCCATAATTGCCCTCTATCATCTTCAAAACCAAGGTTTTTACCAGCAATTGACCAACTTTGACAAGGCACTCCTGCCGTTAAGAGATCATGTTTAGGTAAATCGTTGATTTTTGTGATATCGCCTAAATTTCTGTTCTCAGCTATATCGTGATTAACACTGTAGGCACTTATAGCATTCTTCTCAATCTCACTGAACACCAAACATTCGCCACCATATTTGCTTAAACCAAGGTGAAATCCTCCAATTCCAGAAAACAGATCAATGAAAGTAAAATTTATCAAACCAAATCAATTTATTAATTCAAATATGTAACTTGCGAATATAATAACTATTAATAATATAAATATCAATTTGTGATAAAACTAGATGACATTAAGGATTATGTTGAAAAAAACATTGGATCATTTCACACAAAAAAGTTAGACGGACTCAACAATCTTAAGCTTGACAAGATACTAAAGAGAAAGAATCCTTACCTTTTCAAAGCAAAAAATGTTACGACTGCAGCTGAAATTGTAATTAGTATTGTTGATGCTCACATATCTTCAAGTGAGGAAGGGATATTTGGAGATTGGTTAGAAGGTTTAGCAATTTATATAAATGCTAAAGCCTTTAATGGCAGAAAATCTGGAATTGAAGGCATGGATCTCGAATTTGATAGAAACAATAAAAGATATATTGTTTCTATAAAATCTGGCCCAAATTGGGGAAATAGTACCCAGCACAAAAAACTAAAAGACTATTTTAAAACGGCCAAAAAAACATTGCGAACAAGTAATTCAGGAATAAATGTACAACCTGTTCTAGGTATTTGCTACGGAAGAAATAAAAGTATAGACCAAGGAATTTATGATCGATATATAGGTCAAGATTTTTGGCAGTTCATCTCAGATGATAAGGACTTGTATCTCGAAATCATAGAACCTTTGGGATACAAAGCAAAAGAAAAAACTGACGCATATCAAGTTGAATATGGGAAGAAAATAAATCTGTTTATTAAAGAATTTACGGATAAGTATTGTGATTCTGATGGTAGTATTAATTGGACTAAGATTGTGGAGATGAACTCAAAATCCTACACATAAGTAATTACCTGTAACAATTGCTAAGAAGTTATAGCTCCTTCGTCACTACTATTCTTATCATTCTCCGATATTTATTTTTCAGATACTCCTTTCTTAACAAACATACTCCTTCTTCCATACTTACTACATATAGGACACTTAGCAGGATCATGTCCTCTAGCTGGACAGTATTCCCTTCCAAAAAATATGATCTGAAGGTGTACCCTATTCCATAGTTCCATAGGGAAAAGTCGCTTTAGATCACGCTCTGTTTTGACTACATTTTTGCCTGTACTGAGCTTCCATCGGTAGGCTAATCTATGAATATGGGTGTCCACGGGGAAGGCTGGAATTCCGAAAGCCTGCGCCACTACCACAGATGCCGTCTTATGCCCTACACCAGGTAGTTCTTCTAATAATTCCATCTTTTTAGGAACCACACCATCATACTTTTCTATAAGGATCTCTGACAGTCTATGGATGGCTTTGGACTTCTGTGGTGACAGTCCACAAGGTCTTATGATCGCTTTGATTTCTTCTACCTCTAGCTGCACCATATCATAGGGATTATCAGCTCTAGCGTATAGGGCAGGCGTCACCTTATTGACACGTACATCCGTACACTGAGCTGATAGTAGAACCGCTACGAGCAAGGTATATGGATCCTTATGATCTAGAGGCACGATAAACTCAGGATAGAATTCCTCTAACATTATCGCTATATCATCCGCTATTTCTTGTTTAGTCATGAGGTATCAGTCTATCGATAATAGAAACTGGATCGTATCTACCCCATCAGCATAATCTGCTAACATGGGTTTTTGTGCAGCTCCTATAGGTACTACTTTTATATCCGATAATTTTGTATTAGATACAACGCATTGTATTTCCTCCAGCTGTGCTTGCAAGGCTTTTTCTAGAACCTGGAGATCTTCATATTCTTCATAGTGTAGGCAGGCTATCCTAGAAGCTATAGCTTTATCTTTTCTGAGAATTATTTTTTCGTTGGTTAGAAATTCGTCTTTGTTCAGTAAGTAGATTGCAAAATTATAATCATAATTATTCTTGTACTTGTTATGGTGTATCATGTCACTATCCTTCAATATATGATCTAGCAGATGCGTCCTATCATACCCCGCAGGAAAGTATACTTTAGATACGTTCCTACAACCTAGACCAAAGTAGCTGGTCACATCATCAGAAAATAGAGCTAGATCCTCATCTGACTCTGTCCCATCTAGAATCGCGACAGCGTTTCTATTCTTTCGTATAATATTAGGATACTTAGAAAAATAGTAATCAAAATAACGGCTGGTATTATTACTCCCTGTAGCTATGACCCCATCTATATTTTCTAGACGATCTACCTGATGGAAATATTCAGATGCCGCTGGAAATTTCTCCGTAAGACAACTTAGCAAGGCAGGTATGAGTACCTGATCTTTTTCTGAGTATTTTACAACACTGATATTATCCGTGAGGAAGATGCATAGGATATCATGAAAACCTACCATGGGTATATTCCCTGCAGGTACAAGACCTATTTTTCTCTTAGAAACAATATTAGCCAAATGATATTTCTCCAGCCAAGACAATAGTTTATGACGATCTAAAAATTCCTTAGCTATGGCTTCTAGAGAATGGTATGAATTTTCTTTTACAAACCATGGATTTTTCTGAAAGGCGGCAACTACCGCTGCATCTATGCGCTCATCTCCTGCTAGGATCAGATTGCCCAGATATTCTAGTGCTTTTATTTTTTCCGCTAACCGCATTACTCCATTTGTTCTTTTCTATAATGTAGATAGTGTCTCCACTTATCCAGTAGTTCTTGCATATCTGCAGGCAGCTCAGAGTTAAAAGTCATCTGTTCCTTTGTCTGCGGATGTATAAAACTAAGACTCTTAGCATGTAGTGCCTGTCTCGGCATCATCTTGAAACAGTTTTCTACAAATTGTTTGTATTTACTGAAGACCGTTCCTTTGATGATCTTATCGCCTCCATACTTCGCATCAGAAAAGATAGGATGATGCTTATGGCCCATATGCACACGTATCTGGTGTGTACGTCCTGTCTCTAATTGACACTCTACTAGACTTATATAATACATATCTTCTAGTACCTTGTAATGAGTGACGGCCTCCTTGCCTTCCTCTCCATCAGCGAATGCGTATTGTTTCACTCTATCTTTAGGGTGTCTTCCTATGTTGACATCTATCGTACCTTCTGGCTCTTCAAAATTTCCCCACACGACGGCCTGATAAGTTCTATGTATAGAATGGTCAAAAAACTGCTTAGCAAGATGTGTCATGGTATACGCTTCCTTAGCGATAACGAGTAAACCTGATGTGTCCTTATCTATACGGTGGACGAGTCCAGGTCTATCCATAGAGTTACCTTCCATAACTGGAATTTCTTGCTGTTGCAGATAATAACGCAACGCATTCACTAAGGTACCAGATCTATTTCCCACACCAGGATGTACGACTAGTCCAGCAGGTTTGTTCACGATAAGTAGATAGGGATCTTCATATATAATGTCTAGTGGAATATCCTCTGGTATCACATCGCCTAGATAGTCTGGATGCTTAGGGATCACGACAGATATTGTATCGTTAGGTCTTACTTTATAATTAGACTTTACCTCTGATTGGTTCACTTTTATAGCACCAGACTTGATAGCATTCTGTAACCTATTTCTGGATATGCTGTTCAGCCTATCCATAAGATACTTATCTATTCTTATCTGTGATTGTCCTGGATCTACCTGGACTATGGTCTCCAGAAAAAGGTCATCGCCTTGCTCATTTGCCTGCTCATCTGTGTTTTTAATTTCCTCTTCCATGTGTATTTTTAAAATACGATACTCAGACCTATTTGGTACCTGATGATATCAGTTGTTGATTTTTCAAAATCTAGTAGGTCCAGTGCTACACCACCTCCCGTTTCTTCATTTTCTACATAGTACTCTGAGATTAGGCCCGGCTGAAAAATAAATTGGGTATTCAACGCAAAATTTCTAAAAACAAAAGTCTGCATGCCTACACCTACTCCATAGCTGACACTGTAGCTGAATTCCTCTACATTATATTGCAGATTCTGTCCTGTGGATATATCATTAATACTGACAGAAGTAAGAAAATTTCTAATCCCCAGATAGGGTTGTATATAGGGTTCTATTTTCCAGAAATAAAAATCTGGGAAATACTTAAATGAAAAATCTATACCTATCATACTAGTACTCGCCGTCTCACGCTCAGATGCAAAATCTAAACTCGCACTAGAGAGACCAGCATAGTAGAAACTTACACCAGCAAATATCGGTGTCCTATCTCTGATTTGCTTGTATAATCCTACAGAGATACCCACCTTCTTATCAGGCAAGTTGTTGCCGAACATATTGACAGCATCCATAATTTCTAGAGAGAAATCTGCTATCCAATTATCTGGACTGAATACATCGACATTTTTATCATCATAATCATCTATATATTTCCCATCCTGCGCCTGTAAGATTTGCTGACCTAGCAGTAATAATAATGACAAAAAGAATGTGTACAATTTATATTTTTTAAAACTCATATTAGTATTTTTGAGCTAGATGCAAAGATGACCATAAGATGTTAAAAAGTCATCATTAGATAAGCTTAATATTAATTCATTGCGACACATTGTAATACCGTTTTATGAAAAAAATATCATTTAACTCGATCTGCGCCAAGGAAATACACGATCCTAAGACCTCAAAACCTCACATTTTACCCATATATGCAACCTCTTCTTATGTTTTTGAAGATACGCAGTTCTGCATGGATGTTTTTGCAGGTAAGGAAAAAGCACACGTCTATTCCCGCTATGGCAACCCTACGATAGATGCTGTAGCTAACAAATTAGCAGCTCTAGAGTCTTACGGTATCGAGCATATTACTGCTCAGGGATTTCTAACTAGCTCGGGTATGTCCGCTATTTTTACAGTATTATCAGGCCTATTACAGCAAGGAGACAAGGTACTTACACAGGGAAATCTATATGGTGGAACAACAGAATTACTTCTCAAAATATTCAAAAAACTAGGCGTAGAACCTGTTTTCATAGACCTCAAAAATAAGGAAGAACTATATAAAACAATTACTACTAATCCAGCTATAAAACTTATCTATTTAGAGACACCAGCTAATCCTACCTTGTCTTGTATCGATCTGGATCAGCTAAGTTCTATTGCCCAAGAAAATAAGCTTATCACCGTTATCGATAACACTTTTGCGACGCCCTACCTACAACAACCGCTAAAGCACGGCATAGATATCGTTATCCACTCTACGACTAAGTATCTTAATGGCCATGGTAATTCTATTGCTGGAGCCATCATAACGGCGGATGAGGACTACGCTTCTCAGATCTGGACAGCCCTGAAACTTACTGGTGGAACTTGTAACGCTTGGGATGCTTGGTTGCTACATAATGGCCTGAAAACCCTACCCTTGCGTATGGAGCGTCACTGTAGCAATGCACTCGCGGTCGCTAGGTTTCTCAGCGAACATAGTAAGGTCATTACAACTAATTATCCCGGCCTAGCAACACACGATTCCCACGATATTGCCAGCCACCAGATGAATGCCTACGGAGGTATGTTAAGTTTTGAGTTGGCTGGTGGGCTGCAAGCTGGTATAGCCTTCCTGAATAAGCTACACTTCTGTACCCAAGCGCCTACTCTGGGAGATGTCGATACACTCGTGCTTCACCCTGCGAGCAGTTCCCATATCAAGGTAGCTAAATCGCTCCGCGAAGCTAATGGCATTACAGATGGCTTGGTTCGTATTTCTGTAGGTATAGAAGATGTGTTAGACATTATCGATGATCTAGAGCAGGCTATCGGTTAGAAATTACTTATACTTTAGAATTAGTGGGGTGTGACCTTTATGCCATACACGCAATTTCTGGACACTCAGGTCGTAGTCTTACGAGCGCCGCATACGCTTGGTCCCCAGCATCCCTTACATCCAGTCACGGACTACTCACTCCGTTCGTCCTCTCCAGGTTACTCACACATTTGGATTCCATTTATTGACGTTTACACTTTTATATTTAATGCTATTATGGACCTATGCGATTACTAAAAATAGCTAATACTTTATTAATTATACAAATACTGCTCATCTCTCAAAATAGCACCTCTTAGTCCTAATTCTACTGCACGTACATTCTCTAATTTACCATTCTTGCATTCAAATTTTATGATCGTTCTGAAACGATGAAAGCCTATATGTCCACAAGCGCCAGGGTTAATGTGTAGTAAGTTTATCTTTTTATCAGGCATGACCTTCAGAATATGAGAATGTCCACAGATATATAGATGAGGTTTTTTCTCCTTGAGCATACTATGTACCCGGCTAGTATACCTTCCTGGATATCCCCCTATATGAGTCATAAAAACAGTAACTCCTTCACATTCCCACTCTAGATTGAGCGGCATACGATCTCTGATAGCACCCCCATCTATATTGCCATAAACCCCACGGAGCGGAGCTATAGATTCTAACTTATCGATCACCTCTTCTGATCCAAAATCTCCTCCGTGCCATATCTCATCGGCATCCTTACAATGATCTAATACATCATCTCCGCAATAACTATGTGTGTCAGATATAAGTGTAATCTTTTTCATCTCTTTGCTATTATAATCATCAATATATAATTTTCTTAGGACAAAATTTATAAGTTCATTATTGTATCTTATCTTTATAAAAATTGTAAAATGAAGAAATACAACCTATTTATTATAGCCCTATTACTCTGCAGTGGTATTATTTCTGCTCAGGATCAGGATTCTCTATTCAACAAATTTACACCACAAACCTTACTTATCGACGGATATAAGATAAATGTGGAAACCTTAGGTACAGGTGATCCTATCTTCTTTTTTGCAGGAGGGCCTGGTAATTCACATGATTATTTGCAAGGGAATTTTGGTCAGTATTATAGGACGCATAAAGTTGTATTTATAGATATGCTAGGTCGTGGTCTCTCTGATGATGCTAAAGATGTATCCGAATATTCTATAGCGAACGATGTTTATATCGCAGAAGAGATAAGAAAAAAGCTACAGCTTACTAAGATATCACTGGTAGGCCATTCCTATGGAACGGTTGTCGCACAGGCTTATGCTATAACACACCCGGATAAGGTAGACAAAATGGTTATTATCAACGGATTCCATAGTGGCGAGATGTGGCAAGCTAACTGTGACAGTTACAATCATTATTGCAAAACTCATTTTCCAGAATATTGGGAAAAAATAGATTCTATGCGATCTCTCGGTTATGTGTCTAGTGATCCTGCATTCAGTAAACTATATGGAAGCGTTCCTGTCAAATATGTATATTATCACAACACAAAGCTGAAACAAAATTCACCAAGTTACAAACATAGAGGATGGGCTTCTGATGTGTATTATGGAATTATAGGTAGAGATGCGGACTTCTTTGTGAGCGGAAGCATGATGGATACAGACTTCAGAAAAGATCTTAGAAACCTCAGCTGTCCTACCCTAGTCATTGCCGGTAGATATGATGGTGTTTCCACACCAGAATATGCTATGCAATACAAGAGCTATATGCCTCAGGCTCAGTTTGTAATGTTCGAGCAGAGCGGTCATAATCCTTACTTAGAGGAACCGGAAAAATTCTATCGAATTCTAGATGAGTTCTTAGCTACTAAGTAAATAGTTCTTGATATTTGATTTAGTTGTTAAAAGAGAAAGATTATCGTGCATTATATTTGCACGCAAACATAATATCTATGTCAACTAACAAACATGCACTCTTAAGATATCGGGTCATAGATAGATGTCTAAGAAATGTGGATAGGCAATGGAACTGGAAATCTTTAGCCAAAGCTTGCACAACGGAGATCAGAGATTCCATGAAGGAAAACATGTCTTTCTCGGAACGCACTATCAAGGGAGACCTGATGGCCATGCGCAATGATGAGTCCCTTGGATACTATGCTCCTATAGAATATGATCGTTCAGAAAAATCATATTATTATTCTGATAGAAATTACTCCATAACTGAAGCCCCTCTCAACAGATCAGATAGTAAAGAACTGAAAAATGTCATCTCAATGTTGAGACAGTTTACTGGATTCAATCACTTGTCAGGTATAGAAAACATCATTCACAAACTAGAACTTATCGTATTCGAATCTAGAGGAGAAGCAAAGCAGATCGTACAACTAGAGCAAGTCAGTACAATCCCAGGTCAGCGCTGGCTAGATCCCCTATATAATCATATCAAAGAGGAAGAAGCTATTACCATACAGTATGCTCCTTTTGGGAAAAAAGCTGATAGTGTTACGATATCTCCTTATCTTCTAAAAGAATATGATCATCGCTGGTATCTATATGCACTTAACCATAGTAAGGGCGGGTTGCGAACCTATGGTCTAGAAAGAATAATAGACATGAGAAAAAGTCTACAAAAATTCCATCCCATTGACAACTTCAATCCGGATCAATATTTCTATGACATTATCGGCATAACTATTCAAAAAAATGCAGAAAAAATTAAAGTGAAAATTAAAGTCATAGGGAATCAAGTGCACTACATCAAAACGAAACCTTTACACATATCTCAAGTAGAAATAGAAAAAAAACCATCTTACAGTATTTTCCAGATAGAAGTTATACCTAATTATGAGCTAGAAAGCACGATCTTATCTTATGGAGAATCAATACAAATCCTAGAACCAAAATCTATGATAACTTCAATGAAGAAAAGGATAGAAAAAATGTATAGGGCATATAAATAGTTATATATGATCAGGATAAAAATAAAAATTGAAGTAAAAGAGTTAGAAAGAATATGCTATACTTAATTATCACAATAATACTCAACCTCTCTAATGAATCTACGACCAAATTCGGTAAGCATCCGACTAACTGCAATTAAAATTTAGACCATTAGGCAAAAGAGATTGAAGATTTTGGATATTGCAAGTTGGAATTTTTTCAAGGGTCACTTTTAGCCATTCATAGGGATTGATATCATTA
>Ga0209187_1004238_pt1 | contig 11105 bp, 17 predicted proteins | sample BantaG_FD_187430 | JGI IMG/M metagenome (GOLD analysis project Ga0209187, IMG submission 187430) | Marine algal microbial communities from Bantry Bay, Ireland - BantryBay_4 metaG (SPAdes) (version 2) | ecosystem: Host-associated > Algae > Red algae > Unclassified | place: Bantry Bay, Ireland... | reverse complement strand
CGGTCAGCGGGCCGGGCCAATAGCGATGGTCACCAGGAGCGGGGGCCACTCCGACATTCCACCGATCAGCTGCAGACAATTCTATCCAGGTAATTCGATCCGATCAGCGGGCCGGGCTAATAGCAATGGTCACCAGGAGCGGGGCCACTCCGACATTCCACCGATCAGCTGCAGACACATTATATAATACCAGGTAAACCGATCCGATCAACGGGCCGGGCCAATAGCGATGGTCACCAGGAGCCGGGCCACTTCAACATTCCACCGTTCAGCTGCAGACACATTATATAATACCAGGTAATTCGATCCGGTCAGCGGGCCGGGCCAATAGCGATGGTCACCAGGAGCGGGGGCCACTCCGACATTCCACCGATCAGCTGCAGACAATTCTATCCAGGTAAACCGATCCGATCAGCGGGGCCGGGCCAATGGTGATGGTCACCAGGAGCGGGGCCACTTCAACATTCCACCGATCAGCTGCAGACAATTCTATCCAGGTAAACCGATCCGATCAGCGGGCCGGGCCAATAGCGATGGTCACCAGGAGCGGGGTAAAATAATAAGGTTAGACTTATCTAACATTTTACCGATAATCTGAAAACTAAAAAAGGATATTACCCACCGTGGATAATATCCTTTTTGCTTCTAACAGCTTTCTAACGATCAAATAAACGTCTAGTAAATTTATTCGGGGTCGTCGTTGGCATCTCTAGCCAGTAAATCACAAACATCTACATCCAAAAGAGTTGCTATTTTAAATAACGTTGGTAAATCTGGTTGTCGTGAATTTCTAACCCACCGGGAAACCGTCCCTTTTCCAACTCCTAATGTTTCGTAAAGCCATTTGCTAGTCAATCCCTTATCAGCTAAAACGGCTTTGATTCTATTGTATTTCTTTTCTTCCATACTACAAAAGTACAAAAAGGGCTACAAATAAGCCAGTTTAGACCATAAAAAGCCATTATTTTACTAAAAGTAGGCTTTTTTGGTTGCAAAGTAACCCAAAAAGGACTACTTTTGTGATGTTCTTAACTTCTAAAAATACAGAATATGAAAAAGCAAGTTTTCAAAACCGCATGGGCATTTTTTAAAGATCAAACCTTTACCACCTTTAGCGAATGTTTAAAAATGGCATGGAGACGGGTCAAAATTTCGGCCCGATTAAAAGCCGGGGTTGTTTACTTCCAGTTTCAAAAGGTAGACGGAACCATTCGTAATTGTATCGGGACATTACACCCGGATAATTTTCACTACACGTCAAAAAGTGGTCAAACTAAAGTCAACCCCGGTACAACCGTAAAATATTGGGACGTGGAAAAAAGGGCTTTCCGTTCTTTTCGACTAATCAATTTTATTTCCTTCACTTAAATTATAATCGCATGACAAAAGAAAAACTTTTTACGCAATTTATGGCTACGGCCATGCCACACGTACAACCAGATAGCCCGTATTGGAAAGCAACAAAGATAAGATTCAATAAGGGGACATTACACGCTCTTAGGTATCTGGATTTAGACAACAGGCGCAAACTTTTAAAAATTCTATCTACCTATTTTGTAGGCAGCACATTTGATTTATAACCATAATTTTCAACCATCAAAATATATAACTCATGGCAGACACTAATAAAGAAATCCATTCCGGGCTTTCTACTTTACCAGACGGACGTTTACAAGTTATTTTCCAAAAAACCAAAATGGACAACATTCTACAAGTACCGTTATCCATTTATGCAATAGTCCAGGAACTAACCTTATTAGATGGAGAAATAACTGAATACGGTAAATCTGCATTATTTGATCTGATAAATATAGCGGAGGAAATTTATCCAGATACTACGGTAATGCAAAAGGCATTAGAACAGTATAAAGAAAGAGAGTAACCATACATTTTTTGATAATCATTTTTAACCTATAAAAACTTATAACCATGTTGCAAAACAAAAAATCTATCAGCCTAATAGCTAACCACGAAAATCACGGTATTACAATTTCACCAAATGGCAAAGTAAATGTTCAATTTAAAACTATTGAGATAGAACAGATTTTAATGCTACCTCAAGATATTTATTCCGTAGTCAATGAAATACTCTTGCTAGATATCCCACTCACAAATAACTGTAAAAACGGTTTGGGGGCCATTATCAATTTTGCTAATGAACTTTATCCAAATGCAATGATGCTTAAAGATGCAATCGAACGGCTTGGAGATGAAACCACGATAAAATAATAATTTAGATTTATTTTTCTCTGATCGGCCCCGTTAATCGAAGGATTGACGGGGCTTTTTATTTAATCGACAAACTGATAAATTAGGGTAGTAAATAATCCAAAACTACTATTACCTTTTCCGTGTCTTCCAGCACTGTAAAATATCCCAATAATTCCCCGGTTATTTCTATTTCATAAATATAGCAATCCAACCCGGCCCGACCTTCTAAAAAATTGATTTCTATAAAATCCGTGGTGTAACCGTCCACGGCTATTTTTTCAAATCCTTTTTTTATTAGAAAGTTGTGGACTTTTTCCGGGATGATTATTTTATCTAATTCCGTAATTTCTGACATTTTGATTTTACTTTTAAGTGATTGAAATAATAACCGATATTACCCGGCCAATTGTTGCTAAATATCTGGGTGCTTACTCTTCAATTTATTGAGTTTAAATCTTACCCGTTCATTTATTCTCTTTTCGTCAAAAATCATTTCAGCTTGGGCCATAGTTATCTTAACATCTGCCAACTCATCATATAATTTGCTTTCCATCTCCAAACTGTTTTTTGTTGGGCATTTCATTTGATTTAAAACTAAAGCCAGTTCCAACAACTCTTCTTGTAGTTTATTTATTTGGTTTTCTCTTCCCCACTTTTCAATTATTTTTTTTAATATTTTCCTATCCATTGTAATTTTTTAAGTGATTGAAATAATAACCGATATTACCCGGCCAATTGTTGGAGATTGAAACCCCGATATTTTACTAATCCATTTTAAAGCGTTCTAAGACCTTAAAATAACTTTACCCACTTAGTTACCCACGGCCCACCATTAAACGGCTCAATCTTTAGACTAAACATCTTCTAAACGGGTAGTGATTTTATTTTTTATATCAATTCATTGACTAAATCAATAAATTTAATTTTTTCGACCAAATTACAACGATTCACCAATTTTTAACAATACAAAAACTTTATTTAGTGCAAACATTGTAATTTTATCGAAGAAAGTAAAAACGGTTCCGGATTTTTAACCGACAAATCAAAAAGATACTTTTCTAATCTGCTAATCATCCCGGAAAACCGTTTTTTGATCTGTTTATTTTCAATAGTAATTTTTGAGGGCTAAATTTTGGGCTGATAATCTAAAATATTTCATTTGCTGACAATCGGCCAAAATTCCCAAATTCCCAAATCCCGTTAAATCACTTTTAAGACACTTTTTTTTTATATCTATCCAAGTACACACATTTTATTTTAAATACGCTCATATTTAAGACTAAACGTCTTCTAAACGTTTATTTAAAATTACTTTGGATTACTTTTTACCAGTAGAACCAAAACCGCCACTATTTCGGCCCGTTTCGGGTAATTCTTCGACAATATCCCACCGATCCAACCGGGCAACATTGGCCAAAACCATTTGGGCCACTCTTTCCCCGTTTTCGATGGTCTGAATATCACCGGAAAGGTTTACTAACATTACTTTTATTTCTCCCGTAAAATCACTGTCAATAGTTCCGGGGGAATTTAGTACGGTTAACCCTTTTTTTAGTGCTAAACCGCTACGGGGCCGAATTTGGGCTTCCATTCCATCCGGTAACGCCATTTTTAACCCGGTGGAAATTAAAACCCGTTCCATCGGTAGTAATGCCAACGAATCACCGGATAAATTAGCGTGTAAATCTAATCCGGCACTTTTTACCGTTGCATATTTTGGCAATGGATGAGAACCGGTATTAATTACCGATATTTCTAATTTCTTACTTTTTACTTTCTGCATATCGTTTTCTTTTTTGATACCGTTTGATAATTCGCCTTTCTTCATTGGCTTTTAATTTTTGTCTTTGTTCCTTCCATTTGCCCCGGCTCATTGCGCCCTGAATTGTTCGATAAGATAAATCTAGCATTTTGCCAATCTCTTTACTGGTCAATCCAAGGACATAAAACCGGAAGGCTTCTTTTTCCCAAATTTTCATAAAACGCACTTTTTAGTGTTACTAATTATTTTCAAGTTGTATAAATCTAATTTTAAAGACTATTCAAGATATAACCCCATTTTGGTATAGCACTTTCAAAATGCGTTATTAACGCACTTTTGGCACCACTTTTTCTGAAAACAGGGGGTACAAGTGTTTCAACGCTGGAAGACAACCACTAACAATTTTAAAGGGCGAAACGCACAATTTTAAACCGTCCTACCAATTTCTACCAACACCCCGGTATTGATCCTTTAACAAATAGCGCACATTACCCACCGTTTTGGGGCTTACTTGAAAACCGGGGCCGTTTTGGCTGTTTTCTTAACCTTTGCCGTTTTCGGACTTTTCCGGGGTTTTCACTTTTCCGATTGGCCGGGTATCGGTGCCATTTCAAAAACTGGCCTTTGTGCTATCCGTGGTATTTTGGGCCGTTTCTGCTTGTGTGGATTTATACTTTTTCAAATAACGTAATCCACTAACTCGGGTAACATGGAGAAAAAAACAACAGGTTTCCAAAGTGTACCCACTTTTAAAAAACTTCACGAACTGTTTATACTTCCATTTTTTACCATCTGGATATATTTGTTTTTTCCATCGGTGCAATGCGCCCCGGCTGATTCCCAACTTTTCGCACATTTCCAAATCTGTATAAATCCGACTTTCATATAATTTTTTAAACCGATCAACCACGGGTAAAAAATTAGGCCGGGCAATTGGCTTAAAATTTTCCTTTTTGAAAAATGCCTTTTTCCATCGGCCCACCGTTCCGGGATGGACACTAATTTTTTCAGCTATTTGATAAAGGCTATATTTTTTCAATTGGTACAATTTTTTGAATTGTTCCAACTTTTCGACATTGGCCGGGATCACTGATTTTTGGGGGCTTCGCTTCTTTTTCTTCTTTTGCTTTTTTCCGGGATCTGGAAAATGAATAGCCCGCCACTTTTTCACCAAATCAATACTTACCAAAAGATACCGGGCCACGGCTTGTAAATTGGTGTGACCTTTTTTGTGCATCTGGATAAAGACTTTTTCTTTTTCATCGGCTGGCTGTTGTTGTATTTCTTCTTTGGTCATCGTTTTAGTTTTGGGAATGATTAAATTTTAAAATTTCAGATAGCAACTTTTTAGCCCGGACGGTGGTAAGTTCTTTTTTGTCACCATTGGCCGGGATCACTCCAACACTACAAACCCGCTCTAAACGAAATCCAGCCGGGGCCGTCAATTCTTTCCACTTTACCAAAGCTTTACTTTCCCTTGACTGTTTACCAGGAGCAACCCGGTAAACTATTTCCAAAAAATAACCGGGTCGATCCATCGAAGAAAGGAAGACGGTTAAATTTTGGTTTTCCGTTTGTCGTTGGGCTTTGTTTGCTGCTACCCGTTTTTGGTTGTGGTGACGATCCCGGCAACGTCGGGCCGTGGGGCCGTGGTACTTCTCAGAACAAAAACGGCTGCTTTGTTTTTGGTGGGAAATATCCCGGCCACAAATCGGGCAGATTTTTCGGCCGTTTGGGTGTGTACTTTTAATAGGTTTTTGGACCGCTTTCTTTTGCCCTATATTCTTAGATAAGGGTGACGATATTACCGTACATTTAAAGGGTAAAATCGTCACCCTTTTATCTGCGTAGGCAGATAAATAAAACCCGGTAAAATCGTCACCCTGTTTCTGCGTCGGATTTATCAAAGTTTTGCACTTATTATATACCTCGGTAATAGCCGTCTTTTTTAAATCGGTATGGTCGTACTTTCTAAAAAAGTTATCCATTGACTTTTTAAATTTATACCGCTGATTCCTAGACATTTCTAACCATCGGTACGGGGCTATATATTTATCTATCCTTGCCCGTTCTTTTTGGGTCATCCCAATTTTATCAAATTCACCATTATAATAAATGACCTCATTTAGAACGCTTATTAAGACGCAACCCAATACTATCAAATTTCCTTTTTCTTTTAAATCGGATAGATATTTGATTCCATACTTTTCTAAATACTTCATTTTGTTGACGTGCAATTCTACCCGTAATAAATCCTTATCCGTGGTTTCTGCTTGCTTACCTTTATCATAAATCTTTAAACTGTATTGCGACCGCTGGCATACCCGGCCCATTGTCGGAGACTTAATACTAATTTGTCCAAAGGCTTTATCTGGCATACTGATAATGCCTTTAATAAATTTTTGGGCCGTGGTGGGTAGTTTGATATTTACACCAAATTCTAAATTTCTTAATCTGGTTTTCTTTGGATCAATACCAAACCGCTTTTTTAAATCGCTGATGGTTTCCAATATATTGGAGTGGGTAAAATCATTATAATTTGATTCGCCTTTATTATGGTATCGGTGTATACTTCCGGCCACTTCCATAAATGCCGGGCTTTGTATATCCGTCGATTCATTTACCACAAACCGCAATCCCTGAAAAGTAGATGCCTGTTTTTTTAAAACCTCTTCGCCCGTCTTCTTATCTGAATGATCCAAATAGTTTAGGTATTCGTTTTGATACCATTTATCTGGATGCAGATAAGAACAATTTATTTTAATACCGTCAATCATTTTGTATATTTGCATCGGGCAACCGTTGCCCTACGAAAATCTTACGGGGCTATCCTTTACCAGGGTAGCCCCTTTTTTATTCGCTTAGGTTATTAATTGCGTTCGTGAAATCGTTGTGTAACTGCCGGGATTCCAGCAAAGAAGAAAGACAAAGTTCTAAATAGGTAGCTATCCTATCAATAGAATAATCCATTTGATAGATGCCTATAAAAAAAGCATTGGCAGAACCGAAAGCGTAACCCCGCCACTTTTCAGCATCACCCAAATACGGGCAACCTTCCGGGCTTTGTTCCCACTCTTCCAGTGCTTCGCTAACAAACTGGATATTTACTTTTTTATCTGATTCCTTTTCTAATTGGTTAGCGGACGCTATCCAATCCATACACTTTTGAATTATCGAAATCTTACGTTCGATAAATTCCCCGGATGGTTGGGTGTTAGGGGCCGTAATCATTGTTTACGGTTTTTGCTGGTTTCAATGGCAATTAATCCGGCTTCTACTTCGGAGCGTTTGAAGTAAACCCGGTTACCATACTTGTATGATTTTAAGATACCTTTCTTTGTCCAGTCGGACACGGTAACTAATGCGATAGATAGGAACTCGGCCACTTCTTGCCGGGTCATTAATTTGGTAGGCTCTTTTGGTTGTAGATGCTTCTCCAACTGCTTAATCTGATATGATAAGCTTTCAAATTGTGCGAATAATAAATCTGGGTTTTCTAATTGAACTACTTTCATGTTTGTAAATTTTAAATGTTTTTACAAACATCTGGGTAAATTCCAGTTAATAATAGTTTGGGCTATCCCAAAGCTTAGCCCAAAAGTTCAAGGTCTATTTTCTTGTTAATACTTTTCCTCGCTTTTGTTGCAGATTTAGATTTTAGAAATTTATTAATATCACCAATATTTTTCCTTGCATTTCTTTCTGACGTACTTAATAGTAGTAGCATGATTTTATCTCTATCCCTTCCCTTTCCTGAAATGTTTAACCATTTTTGTAAACCAAAAAAACCAAACTCATAAAGCAATAGTACCTTTTCGGGAATACTAAATGTACTGTTACTATCTATAAACTCCTTATTAGATTTTACGCCCGTCTTCCTTTCTTCAATAAAATTATCTACCACTTTGCGCCAACTATCCCGGCCCCAATATTTAAGGTGGTAAATTAATTCCTCATTACTTTTGCAGTCAATCAAAAATATATCTTTATCAATATCTTTATCAAATTGATCTAATCTATTTTTTACCTGATCTCTAAAATGAATTTTATCGTAGGTATGGTTTATTACATCGGTCAATATTTCTACCTTATCATAGGAGTACGGACGTTCAGGCCCATTGGACCAATCAAATAACGCTTTGCATGCAAGGGATTTACTAAATGGGTTTAGCGAATTAAATGCTAATTGGTACAAAAGAGATTCGCTAAATGGTTTTGGCTTACCTACTTCTTTTTCTATAAATCCTTTATCTGTAAATTCGCCTATTGTTACGATCTTATGGGGGTTTACATCTGGGTTTTCTATTAATTCGTGAATACGTTCTAAATCGTTTTTTTCATTTAAAGCCCAATATAACCGGGCGTTTAAATCAGTAAACAAAAAAGCTTTATCCCAAATATCCTTAGATATATTTTCTATTTTTTCCATGTTCTATTTTTCTATTTATTGGATTATATTACTTTGCAATTCTCATAAAATCACCAGCTTTGCGCCAATGCTCCAAAATCAGTTGGGCGTGTTCTTCGCTAGTCATCTTTAGATATTTCATAAAGCTAGTTTCCGTTTTGTGTCCAGTGATAGACATTATTAAGATAGGAGAAAGACCGTTTTTAAAAGCATTGGTAGCGAATGACCTACGGGCCGTATGAGTAGACACTAATTTATATTTCGGGCTTACATTTGTTATTCGTTCACCACCTTTGGTAATTCTGGTTTTGATAGGTTCTTTAATTTCGGCCAATTCGCAAATATCTTTTATTGCAGTATTAAGCCCGGCATTTGATAATTTTGGTAGACTGTTATCGTACTTACTTAATATCTCTTTTACAATCACATTCATAGGGATCACAACCCGGCCACCTGTTTTTTTTTGCTCAATGGTCAAAGTACTAGCCTTAATATCATTCGGGGAAATATTGGTAAAATCAGAAAATCGTAAACCAGTACAACAACCAACCATAAATAAGTCACGGGCTTTGTCTAATCCCGGATTATCAGTTAAATCCAATTTGTAGATAGTGGTTAGTTCTTCAACCGATAAATAAACATTGTCGCTGTCTTCTTTGGGTACTTTGAATTTTGAAGATTTAAAAGCTAAATTTTTATTTATTCCTTTTTCCGTGGCAGCGTTAAGGAAGGTTTTTAGAGTTTTGATATGCTTACCAATAGTATTTAATGCGTACCCTTCTTTTTGCAACCACAAAATAAAGTCCTCATAAAAATCTAAATCAATCGTTTCAAAGTTTACCTTTCTTTTCTGGGTACTGTCATAATCAATTAATAAATTTTGAGTTACCCGGTAATCCTGAATAGTTCTTTTTGACTTCTTTCTACCAATATTAATATTTACCACCGTTTCGGCCCGTTCTATAAAATTCTCAATAAAGGAAAAAAGATTATGATTATCCGGTTTTACTTTTCCGGTGTATATCTCTAAATGTTGCCGTACTATTTGGGGGGTTAGTTCGTCTTTTGTTTGTAATAACTGACTAGCAAACCGCTTTACTTCGGCCCTCAAATCATTGATAAGGTTATTTATATTGTGACGGTTCGGAACGTTGAAAGTATTTTTTACTGATTCATTTTTATTATTCCAGTACTTTGGATTAACCTTAAAACCAATAGAGTAAACCAATTTTTGGTTTTTGTGCCTGAATACTAAATAAATGGATTGTTCCTTTTGGGGGTCGGTGCTACGAAGGTTAAATTTAACCGTTGCCATATTGATGGGTTTATATTACGAAATATCTTACTTAGCAAATATAAGGTAAATCCGGCAACGTTTCCGGATTGTTGCCGTTTTTTTATATAACTATACTTATCCTATCTTACAACATCTTGTTTTATTAGTGCATTTTTACTATTTGAATCCCTATAAAATTGATGGTTTAAATATAAAACATATTGTTTTAGTAATATTAAAATTAGTCCCGTCCAGACCGCATAAGCCGCTCAAGGAAACTTGGGTGGCTTTCGTGTTTTTAGAGAGTTTTAATGAGAATATTCTATTGATTTGAGTATTACCTTCTCGGTTTTCTAAATAGATTTTCTATCTTAAAGAGAAAAAACATCTATGGAAAATCAGCCTTTTCTTCTACCACCCGATCCGCATTTTGTATACATGCTTTATAGTCCTTCCCATGATGTATATTATAAAGGATATACCCAAAATCCGGGAAAGCGTCTAGTGCAACACAATACGGGAGAAAGTAGGTACACTAAAAATAAATCCCCCTGGAAACTGGTATACTTACAGGTCTTTGAAAAAAAGAGTGAAGCGTTAAAAAGAGAACGTATATTGAAGCGGCAGAATCGCCCTTTTATAGAGTCATTGTTAACCCATCAGATTAATATTTTAGATCAATTAGATCCTGATTATTTAGTGGTCGAAAAGCTGTAAACATAATTTTATGGTTTCCTTACGGAAACTAAAAGGTAAAGCATAAGCCGCTCAAGGAAACTTGGGTGGCTTTCGTGTTTTTAGGAGACTATAGTGGAGAATCGTTGACTTATCTGTAACCTGTAAAGCGTTTTTTTAAAAATAAACAAGGTTCGAAAGGCGTTTGTACTCCAACAAACGTTATAGGCATGTGGATAAAGTAAATTAATACTGCTTCTTTTTTACATACGAGTGATATTGGTCTCTATTGTAAAGAGTTGATCCTTAATAAATTCTTTATCTTTGCACTAGGTTTCAAGAAACTTACCTCCAGATTAAATGCAGCACCGTCCAATTTATACTGAGCTTTTTCGACGTTTGGCAGTAGTTACGCTACTGACCGTCTACGTCGGTGTGGTTTTGGTGGATGGATTGCATGTATTTTTTGACCACCATCACGATGGACATCAACATTGTTCGGTTGAATTAGAGGCATCGCCTTGCCATCAGAAAGTTTACCATAAAAATATAACGCAAGGTTGCGACCACCAAACACATCTAACCTTCGACGATTCGGACTGTGAACTTTGTGACGCATTATTTGCTGATTTTTACAATCCTAAAAAAGACCTGGAAAAGACGGATGTTTTTTCTATTCCAAGCTATACGCCGTTTTTCAATGGTGTAAAAATTATTTCATTTTTCTATCCTTCTATCTCTCTTCGGGGACCACCTACGTCAGCTTAATTTTT
>Ga0209187_1004237_pt1 | contig 11105 bp, 11 predicted proteins | sample BantaG_FD_187430 | JGI IMG/M metagenome (GOLD analysis project Ga0209187, IMG submission 187430) | Marine algal microbial communities from Bantry Bay, Ireland - BantryBay_4 metaG (SPAdes) (version 2) | ecosystem: Host-associated > Algae > Red algae > Unclassified | place: Bantry Bay, Ireland... | reverse complement strand
TAGCCCATCAAACTATTTGTAAGAATATTCGAACACAATACCTTTTAATAAAAACAAGCCCGAAAAAGCCTTTAATGTACTTTTATGGGTAAGTTAAACGATAGACAGGGAGTTTGTGCGCAGACTCGCGTTAGCTGCAATAGGGTTTGCCAATAGACGGATTGAAATTTAAGAAGTGTTCCAAAGGATTATGAAATTTGGCTAAGCTTATCTATTCCGGCTTGCCGGTCAGTATCTTAATCAAATCCCAATCTGGCAGTCCTTCTTCCAATCTCAAGCCAAATTCATCCTGGACTTTATAATCCCAATTAGCATAAGGAACCCCATGGGAGTTCAATATATCTACCATATCGCGATACCAATTATACCGAAATTTTGGACTTGGGCCTCGTCTAAAAACTCCAAACTCACCACAGTATAACGGCAGTTGTAACTCATTAGCTCTCTTGACTGCAATGAGTATTAAGCTGTCCAAAACTTGTCGGTCAGCGTATTGCATTTGACTTTGCATTTTTTTCAAGTTTTTTTTGCTGACTTGCTTTTTTGCTTGGTCGATATAATAAGCTTTGCCTGGATATTCTGATTGACCCACATAATTGGTATGCGCCGACCATGTGGTTTTATAATGTGTGAAAATGTAGGGCTGGTAAAAGTGAAAGCTGAGTATTACATTAGAATCAAGAGCGGGAGCTTTCAAATCAGAAAAGGTGGTGACTTTGCTGAAGTTGGAGCTACCGAGTATCATGACTCGATTGGGCTCAGTAGCGCGAACCTTTTGATAAATTTCTGCAAACAAATCATTCCAATCTTCAGGGTCTTTTGCCCGCGGCTCGTTCAAAATCTCATATGCTAAAAAATTTGTGGGATATCGTCGTAACTCTTCCTGCAACTTAGCCCATAGTTCAATAAACTCTGTGCGCGAAATCTCTCGAGAAAATAAGGTATATACCTCAGTGTCAAAATTGTGCACGCGTACGTTGTGTAAATCAAATATGGCACGCATTTCTTCCTCCTGCACCCAAGCCAACAATTCATGCAATAGTATCCAATTACTGTCCACCTTCAACCCTTTTTCATCATACAAGCTGGCTTCGTCAACTGGAATACGAACATGATCAAAACCTCGTTCAGCTATCCATTTAATATCTGATTTCTTCATGAGTTCAGCGCGTCCCTTCGAACTCTGTTTGGCATTTGCAGAGGTCGATAGCCAACCACTTAGATTTGTCCCGATCTTAATTGGAAATTGTGGAGCATAGCGCATTTTAGGCTCCGTACTATTATCACTAATTTTTGATTGACAAGCGCAAGTTAATATGATTATACTCGCGAAAATGAGTAATGTGATTGTTGATGTAAATGGTATTTTATACATGAGAACTAATAATACTTATGATTGAGAACCTAGGGAAATATATCTTCATTTTATTACTTAGTTTATTCTATTAATCTAGTCTCCTTTCAAGCATACCGACCGCGCTGTGAGGTTTTGTTGGTCTTCTTTTTTTGGTCACGCTAAAATTCTTGCTACAGCTGTAAAACTTGGATTACTTATAATTCCTGTTCCTATATTATTAGATTTATCTTCTTTTGGAGAATTTGTAAACAACATAAAAGGCATACTTATTCTTCAGGCGATTATGCTTTTCATATTGTTTCAATTACCTTTTTGATATCTCTCCTTGACTTTGGTTTTTTACTTGGTTGATTAGAATCTTCAATATCTCTATAACCAATGGCAACAGCCATAAGAGTAGAATAGTGCTTCTGATTTAGAATCTTGTCATAGTTTTCTGGTTCAACTCCTTCCATTGGTGTTGCATCAATTCCCATTTCAGCGCAAGCACTTAAAAACACACCCAAAGCCAAATAAACTTGTCGGTCAAACCAAGCTTTGATTTGCTCTTCAGTTTGAGGTTTTATAAATTCTTTGTAATATTTTACTGCTCCCTCTGCAAGTTCATTTTCAATTTGCTTTTCAAATAGATTAATGTCATTCATTCGACTAAAAACAACAACAGTATCACTATCAATAACTTTGTTTGTATTTAACCAAGATACTTCTGAAAGATTTTGTTTAGTTTCTTTATCAGAAACAAAAATGAATTTCCAAGGCTGACTATTTATCGAGGATGGGCTTAATTGTAGAATCTCCTTTAACTCTTCAATTTTTTCGTCTTCGATGTTTTTTGTAGGGTCATACTTTTTGGTAGTATATCGATTTCGCATTGATCTTATAAAGCTCATATTTTCTATTTTTATCTTACTATATTAAGTATAGTTGCAAAACTAAGTATAGCATTTTCTCTTTGCAACAACGGTCAAAAAGGATAGTATAAGTTATTTGAAAACAGTAGAATCAAAAATGCTCAAATTCAGAGCTAATGAATACCCTTGTTGTGCGAGTTTGACCATGGGAGTTATAGGTGGAAAATGAAAAACTGTAATCTTGTTTCATTTGATAGAAAAAACCTTGCGTTATAATGAATTAAGAAAAAAAATGCCAACTGTAACCGAAAGGACATTGAGTTTACAATTGAAAGCAATGGAAGAAGATGGTTTGATTAAAAGAAAGGTATTTACGTCAAAACCACCGTTAAAAGTAGAATACTCACTTACAGATTTTGGTAAAAAATTAATTCCGTTGATTCAATCTATTGCTGATTGGGGCGAATTGGTAGTTGAAAAGCATTTATGGTTGTTGTTCTTTACTTTTATTATTATTTGAATGAAGTGATTGTTTTTTTTACTAATCTTTCTGAGCAAACGGAAGGCCCATGAGCATGTAATGGTCTTCTTCTAATTTTAAAAATCTATAAACATATCGATTAGACTCATTTACTTCTACAATTAATAACATCACTGGATATTGGCTTTTTGGATTACCGCAATTGTCGAAGTATTTTGAATAATAGATTCGGTCGTAGATCATGGGGTTTATTTCCCACATTGAAACACCCCAGCTAACAGTAGGTTGAGAAAAGTCATGTTTATGTTTAAGAGTTTCAAAGCTATTTATGATATCTGATGTGCTTGTCGCAGAGACATCTCTGTAGGCAAGGCTGTCAGTTAACATATTTCGAAACGATTTTCGAGTTAAGTTATTTATGAAATTTTGGTTTAGCCATACTTTAAATTCTAAATAATAATCCGAGAAGGTGTAATAAGAACCATTGGTTCCAAGAAAACTAAATTTTGTTGAATCTAGACTTTTTTCAGCTCCTATACTCATCGTGAAAATATCCAATCCATCAAGCGTTTGGGCGTAGGTTTTGTATTTGAAATTTTTAATTACGATGTCTCCTGTTGTATTTAGTAATAATTGTTCACCATCGACGAATTTGAATTTATCAGGGTCGTACATATCATATACTCTCCTCGCATTTTTTAAAGCCCAAACATGGCCGTTTTTAACTTTGGATAATCGGTTATAAATTGACGGAATTACGATCTTGCCTTCCTTATCGAATAAGCCAACAAGTCCATTCTTAGAGGTGAACCTAATATAATCTTCACTTTCGCAATCTTCAAGACCTGAGACAGAAAAGGAATAATGGATACTATCATGTCCAAACTGTTTGCCAGATTTTGATAGGTAATAACTTTTATATTCTTCTCCTTTCCCTTCGCCAACGGGAACAATATGTTCGAATTTAGGAGTAAAATTGTCGAATCCATGAGCAATTGCAAAATCGGCAAATTTAGCTTTGATTTTTATTTCTCCTTTCTCCGTTGCGTAACCAAATAGTGTACTGTCTTTATTCCAATAAGGAATCCAATATCTCTCCTGAGAGCTGGCAGAGAAACTCATAAAAAGTAATGAGAGTAATATGGTTATGTGCTTTTTCACTGCTTCAAGTATGATGGTAGATAACTCTTGTTATGCATTTTTTTAATTCCATATTGATTGAAACTCTTTAATCATACCTTTTCCATATTTCCTTCTTAGGTATTCAAAGATTTTATCATTGTATCCGTGCGTATCCTCATTTTTTTCATCCCAATTTCTTACGCATCCTACATATTTAAAAGTGACATTATATTTTTTCTGAAAGTTATCACTTCTAATACTATCAATATCACCAAATCCAACAAAGCCACCGTGAATTACAATTTTTAGAGAATCATTTTTTATATCGGTTATGGCATTTTCAATTGTAAATGGACATTCAGGCAAATTAAAAAAAGATGTCCAACTTGTGTCGGATAGTATAGAATCGAAATTGACATCTAACTTTAGATTCGAGTCCGTTGCCTCAATAGTTTGTGCAGAACAAGGGCAAACATTGAGTAATAATATTATAAGAATTATATGTTTCAATTTTTATTTGTACATAATGGATGATGATAAGAATAGTAGTGACGAAGGAGTTATTACTTCTTATTTAATGTTATCAATTGTTACTTGTTCAAATTACTAACGAGTTCATTACTTTCTTGAACTATGTTAGACGGTTTTTATTTATTATTTCCTCTTTCCCATTAAATAAGTTCATCTCTCGTTTGAAACAAATGTCAAATACTTTATTTGGACAATTGCTAAAATTTACCACTATTTACACTTATTTTAGGTACAGGTTCTACATTATCCCAGTGTTCTACTACCTTCCCGTTTTCTAATCTAAATAAATCTACCTGGCATAATCTTGGATTAACGTTCCATCATTCCAGTTGGCTTTACATAAAGTAGCAACAAAATTCCCTTGACCGATAAGTAGTACTATTTCTTGATAGCTCAATGGTGCATGAGGGTCATTAGCTAACATTTCAAAATGTTTATATCCATCGGCCACTTCCTTGTTGTGCTGTATGTATTTTTTTTCTGAGACCCATTTAGATAGATTCGCAGGATTCCCACCTTTCAAAAGGGCATCCTTAATTAAGTTTCTAACGACTTCCTTATTTTCCTCAGTCTTGTCTAAGTCTGTTATTTCTGTAGGTCCATCCACAGTGGAGCGACCAGAAGGGTTGGCTGCACAATACTCCGAAATAACATCCCAATGCTCTATGATTTTATCGTTCTTATCTGTATCAAAAAAATCAGTAGTCACCCATTTATTTTCTCCATCATTCAAACTTTGATAAGCTTGAACGAAAACATATTGGCCATCTTCAAAACTACGTACGATTTGAATATCTCTTTTCGGATTTCTTTTGATAAATGGTTCAAAGAATTCTATAAACCCATCTTTTCCATCTTTCACTCCAGTACTGTGCTGAGTATACCTGTCCCCAATATATTTGTTCACCGCTTCATGCAAATTTCCATCACGGATACCTTCCAAATATAATCTTGTAGCATTTTCTAATTTTTTACTCATTTTTATAAATTTATTATATTTTTTCTTTCTAGAAAGGGATAACGTATGTATAATAGCATTGCTAATATATCCGTTATGCCTTATCTAAATTAATAGAATCTTCTAAGAAACCAAGAGGGTTAGGAGTGTTTAACAGGGTGTATAGGATTGGGATACCATCTTGGAAACGAAATGAAGGATGAAGGGTTAAGGATGAAGAATGAAAGATAATTTCGAGGAGATTGCTCATTTTCAATTCTCAATTTTCAATTTCTGCCTTCGTCAGGCAGCCATTTACACATTTTTAATTCCCACATTCCCTCATTTCCACATTCTCTAATTCCTACCTAAATTTGTTCTATGCAAAATCTGAACCTCCAAAAGCTGAAAGAAACTGTCGCCTTCATTCAATCCAAAACGGATATGAAGCCAAGTGCCGGAATTATCCTCGGCTCTGGTTTGGGCGGTCTCAAGGATGAGGTAGAGGCTAGTCTAGAACTCCCTTATGAAGAGATTCCTAATTTCCCCGTCAGTACGGTAAAAGGACATGGAGGCAAACTCATTTTTGGCAAATTAGGCGGCAAGGATGTTGTTATGCTCGCTGGGCGTTTTCATTTTTATGAAGGTTATCCCATGCAGGAAGTGACATTTCCCGTGCGCGTCATGGGCCTACTTGGTGCCGAACTCCTCATGGTGTCCAATGCCGCGGGTGGAATGCATCAGGATTTTGCAGTAGGCGATCTCATGATTATACGCGATCATATCAATATGTTTCCCGAACATCCCCTGCGCGGACAAAATGATGAAAGCATAGGCCCTCGTTTTCCAGATATGACAGAACCCTATGAACTGGACCTCATTGCCAAAGCACATGAATTGGCCAAGAAACATACACTGCCCGTCCATGAAGGAGTTTATGTGGGCTTGCAAGGGCCTACATTCGAAACAAAGGCTGAGTATCATTGGTTGCACACCATAGGCGCTGATGCGGTAGGCATGAGCACAGTCCCTGAAGTAATCGTCGCCAAGCATATGGGCATGAAGGTTTTCGGCATGAGCTGTATTACAGACTTGGGCATTCGCGAAGAGATGAATACCATAACCCATGAGGAGGTCTTAGAAGCAGCCAATAATGCAGCGCCCATTATGGCCGCTATTTTTAAGGAACTCTTAGCAGGCATCTAAGGGCTTGCGCTTACTTTTGTGCTGTGCGCCTCGGCTGTCTAATCTTTCTATTTAGTTTTTTGTCTTTTGCTCCTCTTTTAGGGCAAATTCACAATCGTACGACTAATGCTGAATCTATGTTTGATAATGAGAGCATTGTCAATAGCGATTCGAGCAGTCAGGATACCGACTTGCTCGACAACAGTATAGATATCAGTTATGAAAAATTTACTCAAGGTCTGCCGCAACGAATAGACAGTTCTATTCTGCATTTTCATAGAGACCAAGTGCTTTCCATTTGGGATATGAACCTCGGCAATAATGGTACCGCTTATTCGAGTTTGCGTTACCAACCTTTTCGCTCCGCTGATGTACCCATCGCATTTTTTAATAATGAAGCTTATAAGTTTCGCTTAGAAGAAGAGTCTTTTTTTAATACGACCAAGCCATTTACCAGCATTGATTACAGAATAGGGGCCAAGCAAGAGCAGTATATCGAACTTATGCATACTCAAAATATCAAGCCACAATGGAATTTTATGGCGGGCTATCGCAAAATGAATTCGCCGGGTTTTTACCAAGCGCAGAAATCTAATATTGATAATGTCCATCTGACCATGGATTATCAAGCGCCTGGTCTAAACTATAAATTCAAAGCCGCCTTCGTATACAATAAATTGCAAATACAAGAGAACCTCGGTGTTCGTTCTTTAGATACCTTGGATTTGCCCCTTTTCAATAATCGCAGATTAGTGCCCATCAATGCTTCTCTAGCTGGAACCAACGAAAGCGCTGTTACCAACTACAATAGAGATCTAAATATTAGATTAGATCAGTCTTACACTTTCGGAAAGAAGGACACTGTTTATAATGCAGACAGCACCCAAAAGTTTCTTTCCTTAAAGCCATACTTCAGCCTTAAGAATCAAGTCTATTTGCGCAATGAAGCATACCAATTTAAAAATCAAAGCCCAGACAGTACGGTCAATTTTGAATTGGTGCAAACCATAAATTTAGACAGCACCTTCATGGAGTATAGGGAGTCTGTTTTGGGAACGAATTTTTCTACTGAAGTAGAGTTTGCAATAGGCGAACAGCGCTATTATGTTCAGCCTGGTATTGGCATAGAGTCACAATCTTTTAGAGGCTTGTCAAATACCAAAGGTCTGCTGCGCTTCAACAATTATGTCTTCGCTGAACTACACAATTTGAGCAAAGAGCCCAAGGGTTTGAAGTTGGATGGTCATTTCAAATTTTTTATGAGCGGACGACCCCAAGGAAATCTTGAATTGGATGGTCGTGCATCACTTTTACTTTCTGAGGATATTGGACGAATCGGTGTGAGGCTTTCTCAATATGTACAGGCAGCTCCTTTTGCCTTCCAATCTTTGCAGTATGATACTTATGCGCTCTATCAAAATTTTAGCAAGCAAAGCGTGAGCATGTTGTCGGGCTTTTATGAAAATGACGGCGCTCATTTTAAAGCATCATTGTCTTCCTATCTGATAGCCAATCCATTTTTCTTTGATACTCAATTGCAATATTTAGAAAGCATTCCATTGCTTCAAGTCGAAGCGAGTAAGAAAATATTCTTGAAGAAATTCTATATGGATCATCAAGTGCTTTTTCAACTTGTGGCCGAGGATGCGCCAATCAAATTACCAGTATTTGCGTCTAGACATATACTCGCTTATTCTAATGATCTTTTTGAAAGTAATTTGAAAATCACTACCGGCTTAGATCTAGGGTATAATAGTAATTTTAATGTCTACGATTACAATCCAGTATTGTTGTCCTTTATACCATCTACCACTCAAGGTCGTTTCGTTCCAAGGGTAGGGTATTTCTTTAATTTTAAAGTCAAAAAATTTAGAGCTTCAGTCTTTGTGGACCATTTGCAACAACTCCTATTGGAAAATAATATTCGTTATGGCTCTTATTATGCTAGCCCAAATATGCTGGTGCGCTTAGGCCTCAATTGGTCTTTTGTCAATTAGTCCATCCTTATCTAAATCACTATCGCCAGATTGAACTGCTTTTTTGTGACGCTTGTTTAAAATAAAGTAGGCGCAAGAATACAAAACCATATAGGAGAAACAGATCAATAGAAGTGCTTCGTGATTTCCATAAAAACGAATGGCCAGCATATTGCAAATGAGTACAAAGGGTAAAATAACCAAGGTAGTCAATGGGTTGTTCTTATTGGTGACATATAGGAAAATGAACTGATGAATATGGTAAGGATCTGGACTAAAAGGGGAGACCTTGTCAATAACTGCTTTTCTGAAAAATGAGAACATCACTTCAAAGACCGGATGAATCAAACAAGCCAGAACGAACCAAGGGCTTATTTCTGGATTGCGAATGGCTAGTAATATACTCACCGTCGCAAGCATGAATCCCGTAAAATAGGCTCCACCATCGCCAAGGAACATTTTCCCCTTGGGGTAATTAAAAAAGAGGAAACCTAAAATGGAGCAAGAGCAAATAAGTGTGGTAAAAATGAGATCGGTATCATTTACAATACTGCTCATGAAAAAATAGGTTATGAATATGATAAGGGAAATGCCACCCGACAGTCCGTTAATCCCATCAATGAGGTTGGTACCATTAATCATCCCGATAATAGCCACTACTGTAATAATAACTCCAATAGCCAAGGGGACTTTAAAGAAATGAAAATTGGTGACCACAGAATCATCCAATAGGTAAATGGCCATGACCGCACTGACGAGCATAATCACTAAACGACGGCCAGGACTGATTTTAGCAAAAAGATCCTCGAGCAGTCCACTTACAAAGGCGGGTACTGAGGCCAGCATGATGAAGAGGCCTATTTCCAGATTCGTCATCAGAAAAAAGCAACCAATGAATATACCTAGTCCTCCAATACGTGGAGTAGGCGCGGTGTGAAATTTCTGAGGGAGGTCGGCTTGGTGGTCATCCATGAAAATGCCACGTTTGTGCGACAAGTCGATGACTAGATATTGAAGCACCAAAGAGGTAAGGAATGCTCCAAAGAGGTAGAAGTAGAAATTTTCCTGCATGACCTAGGCGCAAATATACTCAAATGACATATCAAATACAGCTATTGCAATACGCACATATTTTGCAGAAATGTTGAAAACCTCAACGAAAATGCCTCTCTAAGAGGACAAATTTAAAGGGCTATGCGCTATTTTTGCGCACCTATGAACTTACACGAGTACCAAGCTAAGGAAGAACTTAAAAAGTATGATGTAACTGTACAGAACGGAATTGCCTGTACAACTGTAGAGGAAGCTGTTGCGGCCTATAAGGATATCGCAGAGCGTACAGGAACAAAATTTGTTGTCATTAAATCTCAAATCCATGCTGGAGGGCGCGGAAAGGGGACCTTTAAAGAAGTTCCTGAGCAGCACGGTGTTGTTGTAGCCAAAGGTGAAGAGGATGCTAAGCAGATTGCCACCAATATGTTGGGCAACACTCTAGTGACTATTCAGACGGGTGAAGTTGGGAAGCAAGTCAATAAAATCTTCCTTGGTGAGGATATGTATTACGATGGAGAGAGCGAGCGTGAAGAATTTTATCTCTCAATACTTCTAGATCGTGAGAAAAAACAAAACGTAATCATGTATAGCACCGAAGGTGGTGTAAATATTGAAGACGTGGCGCATGATACTCCAGAATTGATTCATAAAGAATGGATTAAGCCAGGAAGCGATTTAATGCCATATCAAGCGAGAAAAATTGCATTCAATCTGGGGCTTTCAGGGACTGCAATGAAAAATTGTGTCAAGTTTGTAAGCAAACTATACAAAGCCTACGCAAACTTAGATTGCGAAATGTTAGAAATCAATCCGCTTTTCAAAAGTGCTGATGACAAAATAATTGCCGTCGATTGTAAGATGAGTATTGAGGACAACGGCCTCGTGCGTCATAAAGATTTGGCTGCCCTGCGTGATACATCAGAAGAAGATCCAACAGAAGTTGAAGCTTCAGAACATCACCTAAGTTATGTGAAGCTTGATGGTAATGTGGGTTGTATGGTAAATGGAGCTGGTCTAGCGATGGCTACCATGGATATGATTAAGCTGAGTGGTGGAGATCCTGCAAACTTTTTAGATGTTGGAGGAAATGCCAATGCGCAAACTGTAGAAGCTGGCTTTAGAATCATCCTAAAAGATCCTAATGTAAAAGCTATTCTTATCAATATTTTTGGTGGCATAGTCCGTTGTGATAGAGTAGCGCAAGGCGTTGTGGAAGCCTATAAGTCTATCGGTGATATCAGTGTTCCTGTAATTGTTCGTTTGCAAGGCACCAATGCTGTAGAGGCTAAAAAGCTTATTGACGACTCTGGTTTAGAAGTACAGAGTGCTGTTCTTCTGAGCGAAGCAGCGGACTTGGTGAATAAGGCGGTTGCCTAGCTAATGGAGAATTGAAAATGTCTGCCTACGGCAGGAATGTGGGGATTGAAAATGTGCGAATGTTCAAATGCCGATTGTGATTAGGAATTATTAAATTTTGAATTAAATTATTCTCTATTCTCTATTCTCTATTCTCTATTCTCTATTCTCTATTCTCTATTCTCTAAAAAAAAACAACCCCAATCGAAGAGTCGACTCGGGCTGATTTATAGCCTACGTATTAAGCTATGATATA
>Ga0209187_1004232_pt1 | contig 11120 bp, 10 predicted proteins | sample BantaG_FD_187430 | JGI IMG/M metagenome (GOLD analysis project Ga0209187, IMG submission 187430) | Marine algal microbial communities from Bantry Bay, Ireland - BantryBay_4 metaG (SPAdes) (version 2) | ecosystem: Host-associated > Algae > Red algae > Unclassified | place: Bantry Bay, Ireland... | reverse complement strand
CCCCTGGCCCGCGCGGCGCGTGGCCCGGCGGACGCGCGCTGCGCTGGTGGCCTTTTGTCCGTCCCTTTTCTGGTAGGACGCTGGACCGATTCCGAGTGTTGTGAGATGTGGGTTGCAAAGATGCCTGACAAAGTAGCGTACCTTTCCTAATGACCTTCCTCTTTGCATCCGACCCTCCTCTTTGCATCCGTTTTCTATTCCGCTGCTCTCGCAAAACAGATGTGACCTGGCATTTTACAGCCACTTGTCGCAGGGGCCGTCCACATGCAGGCAGGCGGTTCGCGCTCCAATGGCGATGGTGGTGACAACAATCCGCAGCGCCGTAAGCGAGGACGGCCAGTGAAGTGGCCAGACGAAAAGGCGTACAAGAAGCACCGCATGAAGAAGCAGAAGGAGCACCGGCGCCAACAAGCCATCGACAAGCAGCGTCGTCGTCTTGCGGAGCGACCTGTCCGATTGGTACATGACTCCAAAACACCTACGGCGGACAACGGCCAGACCCTTGCTCGAATGATTAGAAGGAACAGGCTGGCGGAGGCGCACAACGTCCTCGTCGCCAACGCACCCTCTCTGGTGCAGCCGGAGCAAGATGCCGAGACCATTATTGTGTACGGCACTGTAGCGAGTGCTGATGGTGGTACGGACGGCGGAGTTCTTCCTATCCAAGACACTGATGGAGGTCCAGCGGGCGGTGTTGACGGCGGCGGTGATCCTGTCCGGAAGGACGAGGCCTGCTGGGCTGCGGGCGTTGACAGTGGTCCTGACGCCGGGGGCCCCACTGGTCCTTGTAGCACCTTAACGCCCCGTGAGGCTCCAAAACTCACAACGTCTGTGCTGGAGGGCGCACCACAGCATGAGAGCCAAGAGCTCGCGACGGCCGAGGTGGAGCATTACGAGAACTGCAACCACGACAACCTTAGGGCTCACCGACATCCTGCTTCAATCACTGTACTCGGCCTCAAGCCGCAGGACGTGCCGGGCGCCCTGACCGCACTACACCCCGGCAACTGGCTCACCGAAGATAACATCGTCGCTGAGACCACCTTCTGGACACGACGAGCATCCTCGGCACACCCTCAACTCTTCACGCTCGCACGCCAGTACCGTAAGTCCTGTGAGGCGGGCGCTGGCAATGACAACCTCTTGCGATTAATAGCTGTATTTGTCGGTGATCTGCGCGTTGGTGAGGCGAGCTCCATCTTCTTTCCGCTCAACATCGAGGACAACCACTGGGCTGCCGCCGTTGTCTTCGCCACCGACCGTACGGTTCAGATCTTTGACAGCATGACCTCGTGCAACGGCCCAAGAAAAGAACGAGAATGGGCAGACGACGTTACTTGGCTGGTGGACTACCTCGCACGTCTCCAGGGTCTCGTCGCCCCACCCGCTCCGTGGAAGCCAGCCCTGACGACGCCAGAGGGACATCAGCAGCAGTCGGACGGGAACAACTGCGGAATCTTCATGCTCTTCAACGGCGGTGTGGTCGCAACAGGCATGGCCGTTGCCGATATCCCGCGCATCGACCCCGTTTCACGCAGGCGAGTTCTACACGGGCGGCTCTTGACGGCGGCGAGGCGATCTGGGGTTTTTACGTCTCAAGATGACCAATTGGAGTGCCTGGCGTACGACGCCGCCGAGCAAGAATACTGCGCCAAGGCAGGGCGGACTAGGCCGCCAATCCGCAAGCCACATCTCCACAACTGGTTTCTGGTTGATCAACCCACGCCAGCACCATTGGAGTGCGGACAAGTCGTATGCGGTACGGCCGGCCGTCCATCACTTCCACCACAGAACCTCGGGGGAACGGAAAGTGGTTCCATGGACGAAGGCGCACCGTTGTGCGGCCCCAAAGAGGCCAAGCGCGACGAAGGGGTCGTCAGCGGCGCCAACGACGGCAAGGACGACGACGCGGCGGTGAGCCGCGATGCTATGGACGGTGAAGAGGTCGTCAGCGGCGCCGACGACGGCAAGGACGACATCAGCGGGGTGAATTCTGCTGAACCTTCTCCTTGTAGCACTAATTCGACGTCCAGCGTTTTCGCGTCGTCCGCATCCTGGGCTCCGCCTTCGTCTTCGTCCTCTACTTCGCGGATGAGCGCAGACACCTGCGCTCGAATTTGTGGTCTCGCATCATCCTCTGAGTACGACGGTGACGGCGGTGCTAAAGAGCCTGAGTACGACGTCTTGCACACAACCTCACACGCCGCTGCCGCTTGTTCGACGTCATTCCCGTCACCTGTTCCCGCTGCGGCCGAGAAATGCTCCGGCCGCAAGGTGCGTCGTGCTGTGCGTGGTGCGACGCCGGTCGTTCACGGGCGTGGCATCCGTCGCCGGCGACGCACGGCTACACTTTCCTTCGGCGACGTACATGCCGCAGTACAGCAGCAGACGGTGATATTGAGCGAGGATCAGCTGTTTCTGATGGAACTCTCCAGCATCGCCGCCCCTGGCGCACAAGTTCGTGGGTCACTCCTTGCGGCAGCCTGGCTACGGCGCCAGGCGGCTTACGCTGCCGTTGTCATCAAAGGACCTCCGCAAGAGTATACGCGCGGGCAGCCCGACCCGCGTCGTAGAGGTGTGCATGTGTACGAAGGCATGCCACGTCCCCGGACCAGCAGGTTGGTTTTGAGCTCCCTGTCGCGGGTGCGGACCCTCAACGGACCCCCACGCTTTCAAATTCCCGACTACGACAACGAGAAGCTCGGGCCGAAGTTTCGTAGCATGCTCTCCACCACATCCGGGACATCGGCGTTCCTCACCTATCGTGTGTATTACTACCTCTTCTTCGATTTTCCCGCCTTCCACGTCATCGACCACGTTGACGGAAATACGGAGAACAACATCTACTGGAACCTGGAACCTGTTACCACTGCGGAGAACACCTTAAGAGGTCTTCGACGGGTGCAAAAGTATGCCGGTGAGGCGGTGAGGTGTCGCAGGTCGGCAGACGACCCTTGGACCTTTTTCGTCAATGCGGAATGTGCGGTGCTGGGGTTGTGCAAGCAGTACCCTCTGCTGACCGTGTCGCAGACCCATGCCGCTGCGATCGACGGCGTAAAACTCTGTAGCCTACATTGGGAGCGGCACTTTGGCGATCTACCTGGCGAGGAGTGGTCGCAGTACGAGGACCAAGAACTGTGGCTGTCAAACAAGGGGCGATTTAAGACGCGACGAGGAGGTGTTGCGCTGGCGCCCATCGCCTACAACACCCCGCCACGAGCGGCGGTGTCCGGGCGTAAGCTCGGGTACGCGCTTCAACGAACGGGCGGCCGTACATTCATCCAGACCTGGGAGACAACCTTCTGCCACCACTTCCACGGCGATCCGCGCGCGGGTGAGATCGTAGGTTTTTCATCCGATCGACAATTGCAGCTGACACCAGGCACTATCCACTGGACTACTAAGAGGCACACACGATCCCCACCCATGGGCCCGACCAATGGGCACTGGGTGTGGACGCGACAAGGAGATGGGCCCATCGTCATCTGGAGGAGCATCTCTGAGACTGTGCGGGTCCTACAAGTCTCACGCGAAACGGTCGCAGCCGTTTGTTTGTCCGGGGAGGAGCGGTATCGCCTGACGGGAGGACTTGTAGAATGGAGATTGTTGACTGGGGAGGTTTTTGTGGAGGCTAGCCCGGATGTGCTTGCCGCTGTGCGTAATCTGTGGTAGGCCTGGCAGTTACAGTGCCGTCCAATTGTGTCTTAGTCTGGTCTGGTCCATCAGCCCCGTTGTCTGAGACCGATTCACGGTTTCCTGCTACTCAAATTCTTTCTCAGACCCTGTCTAAACGGGCGATATTCGAGCGTGTTCAGCACGTGCACGGCGTGTATGGCCAATCGGACGTGTGCATTAGAGCACACCCAACAACGTCTCCCCCAAGATCTGAATTCTAAAATGGAATATGCCACGTTTGCTTACGTGGAGGGCGGTAGGCGGCCCCCCATTTTTCTCATCCAAGAGGGCCCTCTGCCCTCCTGGAGTTACCGGAAACAAGGGCTACATGATCACCAGATGGGGAAAGCAAGATGGGGGATGCGCGCCCAGCAACGTTCGTCCCCAAGAGGTCGAAATTCGTGCATATCGTGAAGCAGTCTCGATGCCAAGACACACCGGACGAAAAGGCTGCCGTGCGGAAGAGATCGTGAGTCGAAGTGTCTATGATCCCAGTGGAACCTTCCAAATCGCGCCAATAACAGACACTTTTGGCACACACGTCTGAAATAGAGACACGAATTGTGAACATCGGACGAAGTGGTCGCACCACGCGTCCAGAGTCAGCACGGCGGGAGAAACTTGGCACACTTGTCTCAGACCCGAGTCTCACGGGACACAACAGACGTGCTGGTGTCGGTCGAGGTCCCCTGAACGGGTGCGTGATGCGTTGCGCTGTCGCGACGAGCCCGAGTCGAGGACCGCGCGGTCCGTTCCGAACCGCCTTTCGGGTGCTTCCAGAAGCAACGGTGGCCGACGCCATGGGTTGGACCAGGCGTCGGCAGACCCTGAAGGCGGGCTGGTGCAAAAAGCCATTGGGGCAGTGTCGCTGGTCCGACGCCAGAAAACTGGTCCGATCCTGCAACCAGTCTCACGATTTGTTTGCTTGACATGGGGAAATATTGAAAACATTGGATGCGTATGGAGTCTTGTCATTGGCTCGCGGGTTTGTTTCAGAATAATTCAGATGGGAGGCGGATCCGATGCGGCGAGGGGTCGGCCGGCCCGTGATCAGATTGTGTTGCTTTCTGTGTCCTGTGTGCCCCCCTCCCGCCCAACCGATCATTTGGGGCCACCCCGTGACCACTGCGGATCGGGAGGGGGTGTGACCCTTTTCCGGACCCGGTGGGGCCGTGGAAGGCGCGCGGGACACCACAGGCGGTGTGCGCGCGCCAGTCCGCGCCGCGTCGTGGGCTGCGCTGCGCGGTGGATTGCGGCTGGGGAGGCGTCACCCGGGGGTCCTGTCGCACCTCGTGCGCGCTCGAAGACACCTTGTGTGTTTCGGGCCCGCTGCGCTCTGCGCCCTGCCCCGACCCCTCGTCCAGCGCGCACGAGGTCGTTGGGACCCCCGGGTACGCTCGAGCATTGGCGCAGCTTGCGGGGGCGCGCCGCCCTCCCGCCCTCTTTCCCCAACGACCGCCTGCGCGCCACCGATCACGTGCTTGCCGCCGGCGTGCCTGAGCGTGAGACGCCGGCGGCTCCCCCCCCTCCCCCTGCCCCTCTCGCGCTGATTCTCTCCTTCTTGCCTCCCGCGCGCGCCTCTTCCAACCGGCACGCCGCCGGTGTACCGCGAGGTCCGGCGGCGCGCCCGTGTGCTCTGGCCACCACTCCCCCCTTGTCCCCGTATCCACACCCGGCCTTCAAAAGCCGGCCTCGTTCCCCCCCCCCCTTCCCGAGCATGGCCCGTAAGCCGGACCGGGAGCGCGACACGGAACGTCGCCGTGCCCGGCGTCGTCGCCATCAAGAGCGGCTCGCGGTTCTTGCACGGTGCACCTGCTCTTGCCATCTCGCAGGATTCCCACCGTGCTCAACGTCGGCCCCGCCACGCGGGGGGCCCGCACTTCCTGTGTCTGATAGCTGTGCGCCGCCGGCTGGCCAAGGACCGCCTGTAGACGGCGGCGCCTGGGTGCCGCCGCCTAACCCTACACCAAACAAGGGCGGCGGCAATTGGGTCGGGGGGGCGGGACGGTCGTCACAGCCGACGCGCGGCAGCTGGGGGCCGCGACCAAGCACTGATCCCAACCAAGGTGGCGGACATTTGGGCGCGGGAGCGGGACGCGCGTCGCTGCCGCCGCGTGACGAGTGGGTGCCGCAGGCTCCCTGGCAGGACAATCCAGCCGGCGGCCGTTGGGAGCAACCGCCCGACAGCAACGGCGGACACGGCGGTCGGGGGTGGGATGCGGGTGGCCGTCGAGTTTCTGCTCGCCGCTGTGGCTGGGCGTCGCCGGCTGGTCGGTCGTCGCAAGCCGGCGGCCAGTGGGACCAGCCGTTCCAACCAGACCACGAGTACGGCGGCCGGGGATGGGACTCGCGGGACAGGGACGGATCTCCGCGCCGCAACGTGTGGGCGCCGCTGGGCTGTCAAGATCAAGAAGCTCAAGAGCCCAGCGGCTACGGCGGCGGTGGTTTCCCTCCCTATCGCCAGCCTTCACCGAGGCGGAACTGGGTGCCGCCGGGCGGGCAGCGTCCCGATCAGCCCGGCGGCTTTGGGCCACTTAGCGAGGATTGGTGGCCGCCGGGTGGCTAAGAAAGTAGTCAAGCCGGAGGCCACACAGCACGCCACGACAACTGGGGGCCGCCGGGAGGTAAAGCGAGTCGTCAATCTCGAGGCCACGCGGCACGCCAAGACAACTGGGGGCCGCCAGAAGGTCACGCAAGTCGTCAAGCTGGCGGCCACGCGGGACCCTACAACAACTGGGGGCCGCCGGGTGGAGGACCCGCCAAGGCCGGCGACTTTAAGCAGATCCGCGACAATTGGCAGCCGCCGGTCGGTGCCAGACTTCCGGACGCCGGCGGCTACGGTGCGCGTCGGGGGCACTTAGGCGACGGACCAGCGGCGCTGGCTGCTGCGCAATCGCCGCTAGCCGGCGGCGGCGCATCACCGGCCGCCGGTACTGGCGGCGACGCGCGCCGCACCGACGGACATGTGCCGCCGGCAGCTGCTCCATTCCCGCTCGCCGGCGGCGGCGGATCGCCTTGAGCCGGCGGCGGTGCATCACCGGCCGCCGGGACGGGCGGCGACGGGCCCCGCGCGAACGGACAAGTGCCGCCGGCTTCTTCCCGAACACCGCTAGCCGGCGGCGGCGCGTCACCGGCCGCCGGTAACGGTGGCGACGCGCGCCGCACTGACGGACAAGTGCCACCGGCTGGTGATTCGTCCCCGCTCGCCGGCGGCGGCTCATCAGCAGTCGCCGGTACCGGCGGCGACGCGCTTCGCACCGACGGACAAGTGTGGCCGGCTTGTGCTCCATCCCCACTCGTCGGCGGCGGCGGATCGCCTCGGGCCTGCGGCGGCGCATCACCGGCGGCCGAAACCGGTGGCGACGAGTCCGGCCGTGACGGATCAGCGCCGCCGGCTGCTGCCCAATCGCCGCTAGCCGGCGGCGGCGCATCACCGGCCGCCGGTACCGGCGGCGACGCGCCCCGCCCCGACGGAGAAATGCCGCCGGCTCGTGCTCCATCCCCACTGGCCGGCGGCGGCGGATCGCGTCGAGCTCGCGGCGGCACATCATCGGCCGCCGGTACCGGCGGCAACGCGCGCCGCACCGACGGACAAGTGCCGCCGGCTGCTGCCCGACCACCTCTAGCCGGCGGCGGCTCATCAGCGGTCGCCTGTACCAACGGCGGCGCCGTGCATCGACCGACCGGTACCGCCGGCTCGTGCGCCATCCCCACTCGCCGGCGGCGACAGATCGCCTCGGGCCGGCGGCGGCTCATCACCGGCCGCCGGAACCGGCGGCGACGAGCCCGGCCGTGACGGACCGGCGCCGCCGGCTGCTGCCAAGTCGCCGCTAGCCGGCGGCGGCGCATCACCGGCCGCCGGTACCGGCGGCGACGCGCCTCGCCCCGACAGGCAAGTGCCGCCGGCTCGTGCTCCGTCCCCACTCGCCGGCGGCGGCGGATCGCGTCGAGCCGGCGGCGGCGAATCACTGGCCGCAGGTACCGGCGGCGACGCGAGCCGCACCGACGGACAAGTGCCGCCGGCTACTGCTTCATCCCCGCTCGCCGGCGGTGGCGGATCGCTTCGAGCTGGCGGCGGTGCATCACCGGCCGCCGGTAAGGGTGGCGACGCGCGCCGCACCGACGGACAGGTGCCGCCGGCTGCTGCCCGACCACCGCTAGCCGGCGACGGCGCATCGCCGGCCGCCGGTACCGGCGGCGACGCCCGCCGCACTGACTTGCAAGTGCCGCAGGCTGCTGCGCGACCACCGCCAGCCGGCGACGGCGCATCATCTGCCGGCGGCGGTGGCACGTCCGTCTAGGCGGCCGCCGGGGCGGGCGTTACCTGCCTTCTTCGCCACCTGTGGATGGCGGTGAGGGCGCCGACCTGTTTGCCGTCACCTACGTGCCGGCTGCCATGGGGACTGGGCTTGGCTGGACGGACGAGGAGCGGGTGGCCCTCAGCAGGGCCTATCTGTCTACATCATTGGACGCTGTGAAGGGTTCGGACCAGACTGGGACAACTTTTTGGGCGGAGGTGGTCGCAGAATGGAAGCGCTTACTTGCCGGTCGCCCTGGCGCGCGACGGCGCACTGAGCGCGGTGTCGGGGGGGTGCAGAAGCAGTGGAAGGAGATCCAGAGGGAGGTGAGCGAGTTTGGCTCCCACTACCTGGCCGTTAAGCGGCTGTCGCTGACAGGCAACCCGAGCGACGAGGACTTGATCAGCGCCGCTGTGGCGCGCTTTTGCGGGCTCAACATCTACGAGGCGATGCGGAAGGACCGGGCGTCTGACAAGGCGAAGGGAAAGACAACGAAGCGAAAGGCAAAGCAGAATACCTGCCCGTGCGTACCGTGTTGGCGGGTGTTGAGCCACGTTGACAAGTTTAGTGGCGCCGCCGGGGCCGCCGCCGCAGACGGCGGCGCTGGCGGCGCCGGCTCCTCCATCGCGTCTGCCGGCGGCCGTGCCTCCCCAAGCGACTCTGACGAGGAGGAGAACGGGCCGCCGCCGGCGGGTGCCTTCCAGTCACGTCCGCGCGGTTCCAAGGCGGCTAAGCGGGAGATGAGTGAAGACATCCGAGCGTCGCGGACGCTTAAGGACAGCTCGGACGCTCTGCTGGCGCTGGCGCGGGCAACCACGGAGCGGACAACTGTGGCGTTTTTCAACACCGCTGAGATGCGCGACACCCCCGAGGCGATTGCGTTCCGCAAGATGCACGCGCGCAAGCTGGTGGCGGCGGCTGGGACGAACTTGTCCAAGTCCCCGCCGGCGATGTAGTCGGGTCCGGCGGGGACGGCCGCCGCCTTGGGGACGGACGGGGGGTCGTCGACCGCACCGGCGGCCGTGTCGGAGAAGCATCCGCCGCCGCCGGTCGGTAACAAGCAGGCGGCAGTCGAGTTCGAGGCGCACGCGGGGTCGTCGACCGCACCGGCGGCCGTGTCGGAGGTGCATCCGCCGCCGCCGGTCGGCAACAAGCCGGCGGCAGTCGAGTCCGAAGTGCAATCTCCGCCGGCGTCTGGGGACAACACGCCGGCGGCGCCTGCGTCGACAGCTCCTGTTCCCAAGACGACACACCGAGGCACGCCGAGCCATGGCGCTCGGTCCCAGGTGGCGAAGCAGGCGAAGGCGGCGGCGGCACTTGCTGCCGCGTCGACTACCTTGGAAGACGACGATGAGGTGTACTTGGTGCCCATGCACCACAACAAGGCGGCGGACGACGCCGACTGTGCTGTTGAGGAGTCCGGTGGGGAAGATGACCATTCCGAGTCCCTGTAGTGTTCGACGTGTATGTGCTTTGTTCTGTAGCGTGCCAACTGTTTTTTTTCGCCGTTGGGCAGGGTTTTTTTTCCTACTTCTGTGCACCAGGCATCCTACCACGATTGCGCAACACCCCTCGTGGATCCCCTGTACTTCCGGCCACTGAAGATATGCTCGCACAAACACCGCCGACGGGCTCTACAACCCCCGCACATGTCGGCCCACGAACGCCGGCGGCAACACAGCAACACACCCGGTCCCCTCCGCGCTCCAAACACCTGCCGCCGGTCTCGCCAACGGCGGCGACGGGCCACTAGACTCTAGTCCCCTCACTTACTCGCCCGCCCCCCTCAACATGCAGAGCCGCCGCCGGCCATACCGACGCCGGCGGCAACCCGCCCCGCTAAATGGCCGCCGCCAGCCGCACAAACGCCGGAGGCAACACACAAGCGCCCCTCCCCGCCCGACACTCCCGCTGCCGGTCTCGCCAACTCCGGCAGCGGACCAGTCACAGCTAGTTGCCTGCCTTGCTTGTCACCCCCCCCAACACGCAGAGCCACCGCCGGCCATACCGACGCCGGCGGAAACCCGCCCCGCCACATGGCCGCCCCGAGCACGCGCCGCCCGTCTTGCCGACACCGGCGGCGGAACAGTATCAAGTGGACGCCTCCCTTGCCCCCGCCGCCCCCAACACGCAGAGCCGCCGCCGGCCATACCGACGCCGGCGGCAACCCGACCCGCCAAATAGCCGCCGCCGGCCGCACAATCGCCGGCGGCAACACACCAGCGCCCCTCCCGGCCCGGCACGCCCGCCGCCGGTCTCGCCACCTCCGGCGGCGGGCCAGTCGCAGCTAGTTGCATCCCTTGCCCGCCCACGACCCCCCACACGCAGTGCTGCTGCCCGCCATACCAACGCCGGCGGCAATCCTCCCCTTCCCATGCCCGCCCCACACGTGCGCCGCCGGTCTCGCCAACGCCGGCGGCGGGGCAGTCACACTGAGTCGTCGACCCTGTCCAGCATCCCCCCCAACACGCAGCGCCGCCGCCGCTCAGACGAACGCCAGCGCTGACAGCCACCTCCTCGCCAGGCCCCACACGCCCGCTGCCGGTCTCGTCAACGCCGGCGGCGGGTCTGCCACAATTAATGCAGGATCCGCCGCCGGCCCATCTAGTGCCGGCGGCAGGGTACGACAGTCCCGCCACCCGCTCCTGTACTGCCGGCGGGGAGGCCGCCGGCACAAGAGACACCGCCTTCGCCGCTGCCAAGGCCACCGACGGGAAGGATCAATTTCTAAAAGATCATCTCCTGACGACAGTATCGAAGGAGAAAAAAAACCTGCGCAGCAGGGAAAAAAAAAAACATTTATACTCCCACGTAGGGCGCAAGAAGCGTACTCCTTTGGACCCACACGTGTTCTGCAATGTCATGCCTCAGGCGCTCGTGCTCCGCCTCGTCCCGTGCCTCACCCCAAGCGTTCATCGCGTGACCAAACCTTCCGGCAGGAAGCGCGCCGTCCGGCGCGATGACAGGGGCGGCCAGACCCGTCGGCGGCCCGTCGCTACCCCCAAGACTTTTCGCATTGCTCTGCGGACTGCCGCCAGCCGCACCGCCGCCGGCGGCGTGGCTGCCTCCATCTGACGTCAGACCGTCCCAGCGACCCCACCGCCAGCAGCCCCGCCGCCGGCTGCACCAACACTGTCGGCGGGACCA
>Ga0209187_1004231_pt1 | contig 11121 bp, 11 predicted proteins | sample BantaG_FD_187430 | JGI IMG/M metagenome (GOLD analysis project Ga0209187, IMG submission 187430) | Marine algal microbial communities from Bantry Bay, Ireland - BantryBay_4 metaG (SPAdes) (version 2) | ecosystem: Host-associated > Algae > Red algae > Unclassified | place: Bantry Bay, Ireland... | reverse complement strand
CGAGGGGGAGAAACCGTCCCGCGCGCAACGCGCTGCACCCGCCGCGTGGCGCCCGGTCGGCCGTCGCCTGCCGCGCACTCTCGGGCGCGCAAGCGCCCGCTCGGGCGCGCCAATCCGGCCTCACGCGGGGCCCGCGTGCCGGGCGCGGCGGATCGGGTACGCTCCCTCAGGTGGCCCGAGCCGGGCAGCGGGGCCGCCCTCTCGCCCCGCCATCCCGCGTCGCCAACCCGTCGGCCACCACCGCCGCTGGCGTCGCCACCTCGCCTCGGGGACCGCGTCCCCCGCCGTCGCCGACGTCCCCGCGGTGGCCCCCTGGCGCATAGGGGGCCCAGTAGTACTACAGTTGAGAAGACGTGCGGCTTTGTCTCGGGCACTCGGCAGCTCGGGCGCGTAGCCGTGACCGAAGCCAAAGTAGGAATGGTACGTTTGACCCCCAGCGGTGTGCGCCGCGCTACCGGTGGGAGCGCAAACGACCACGGCCCCGTCCTCTTTCCGTGACTTGTTGAGCATGTCACGAAACATGCGCATAAATGTCGTCTTCCCGACACCCGGACCACCAGTTCCGAACAGGTGGGACGGGTTGGAGCACAGGTAGACGAGAAGCTCCTGCCAACGCCCTTCAGCAGCGAGAGCGCTCAAACGGCCCAGCATCACCGGTCGGCGATGGCGGAGGGGCACCGCGCCAGCTGGTGGGGATGGAAGAGAGACGACCACGGCATGAGGAAGAGCGGGCAGAGACAAGTCACGAGAGGCGTCAATGTCCACGACCAAGTCGCATCTGGCGATGTTCTCATCTCCGCCTTGGTCAAGCGCACTGTCCGGTGAGGATGTCGCGCACCCGGATCGGACACCAAAGCGAGGCTGGAGCTCGGCGACGACAAGTGCACATCCGCATTGCCAACGTACAGCTCAGACCCAGACCCCGGCATTGGGGGGCCGGCTTCTTCATCAGAGCCGACGTCGGGCGCTATCTTGCCGTAAACGACCTTGGACGGGTGACACAACGCGGCAGGGGGTAGCGCCAGAGCCCGAACGCGCCGCGCCCGGACACGCTCGGCGTCTTGTGACGCAAAAAGCGCATCGTAGTACCGCTGCGTCTCCTTTACCGACTCGTGAATGGCCTTCCTCGAGAAAGGCCTCTCGGTTGAGTCGGGGGTGGTAGGCGGCGGGTTGAGCTTCAGCGGCGGCCCGTCCTGCGCTTCCACGGTCTCTTCGAGCATGCGTTTGATGCCCACCCGCACCGGCAGCGGCTTGAAGACAGGCTGCATGGGCGCGCCGACCTTCGCAAGGCTGGACTCGGTGTCGTCACACCCAGCGCGGTACTTGGAACGCGCCGGCGGCTAGGACTAACGAGCACCTCGGGGGAGGTGGGCTGGTGCCACATCCTGTCGACCAGTCCGCGCGAGTGACGCCCCCCCGCCACCTTGGAGGCCGTCGGCTGCTGCCACTCATGGCTGGCCGACGGGTACGTCGAAGAGATGTTCGAACGCGTCGTTGCACCCCGAGACAGCCCAGAGCCCACAGACGGCGCACAGCCCGCGCCCGAGCGACCACGGCCAGCGGCCGGTGCTTGCTTTCCGCCGCGTGCAAAAAGTCCAACAACGTGTTCGCCACCGGCGGCCGACCCTACCCGGCTGTCCCCGCTCGGTGGCACCGGGAGCGCCACGACGGCCAGCAAGTCGGAAGCCTCGGCAGTTGTCAGCCACGTCACCGCCGCCACCGCCGTCCAAAAGCGGCGCACGACTGAAGGGCCCGCACCAAGCGCCGTGATGGCCGACAGCGTGCTGCTCAACCCATGGCACTCAATGTCTTTGGTGCAGGGGGCCGCCTTGTTGACGACCGCAAACCATCGGGGCCTGGAACCAGCCGTCGACGGGAGGGCCGAAGTGCAGCAGTTGGCCACCGCCTCATGCGTCAAAGGGTTGGTCACTCAGCACATGGCCTCGACGTCCGTCTCAAACAACGCGGCGACAAGCACCGCGTCCTCCTCCAGCGGCTCGAGGTACCGCATAATACTCTTAAACACCTCAACGTCGAGGACGTCGTGGAAGACGCAATGCGCCGCCGTGGCAATGCCCAGGTACCGTTGGGCAACGCTCGACGTGACAACCGTGGTAGAGGAAATGCCGCCGGGTGCCATAGCGGCGACAGCCGAGAGCCGGGGGGAAAGAGTGTGCAGAAAGGGGTGTGGGGATTGGGCGCCAATGAACAAGCAGCAAGCAACGAGAGAAGGGCGGAGCACCGGGAGTAGTGGGGAAACGCCGGGTATGAGAGTGGGGAGCCAGCAGCTACCGCGCATCCCCGAGATTCACCGAGTGAACGAGGAGCCACGCAGAGTGCTGTGCGCGCGTAGGAGGATGGGGGGACAAGCCAGGGCAGTACGCAGTGCGAGGCAGCGAGGGTGACGCGCCGGCGGCCGTGCGGTACGCGTGGCGACGATGACGTAGCCCGCCACACCACGCGATGGTCCCGCCACACCCGACGCACGCGTCACACCGGCTCCAGAAAACACAAGCGGCAGCGGCTCATGTCACACTGGTGCCCAAAGAAGAGGCAGATGGAGCGGGTCGGTACCGAATGGGCACTGCGGTGCGCCGTAACTGCTCCTCAACAGTGCACGCCGCGGGCGGTGGATGGCGCGCGTCTCTCTGGTCCGCAGCAGACCGCCCAAAAATGCCATGCCATCTGGGGGTGTGGCACTCAAGCGCCCAAAACAGCGGCGCAACCGCCAAGGACCCGACACATGCGCCCGCCCCTAACGAGGAGCCCCAAGTGGAGCCCAAAGGCGCGACCGACAGGGTGCAACGAGCCCGCTGAGTCCGCCCGTTCGGTTTCTTTTTGGCGCGCATCGCGGCGCTTCGCGACGCCTTGTCGGCACGGGATCTGGCCGCCCTCATCGGGAAGATGAGATCCAGGGTGCTACTTGTGCAGAACATAAGTATAGACAAGATCGCAGCGAGATACGGACCAATTGCCGTTCCATCGGGGAGGTACGTAGATCAATTCCAGCTTGTGGCATTGCTGTATCAGAGGTATGGCACTAGGGTTACGTGTAACCCTAGCCACTTGTCCTGAGCCGACAGTGCACTTCCGGACATGGTCTGTGCACGGGGATCCGGCTGGCGGCCCTTCCGCCTCCTTTCACAATGAGCACGTCGGAGGAGCCCGTTCACGTCCTTGCTGGTTCGGCCGCTACAGAAGGCCATCAGGACAACATGTCCAGAGGGTGGCGTATGAACGATTCCAATCATGAACAGGAAGCCTGTCCAGAAATATGGCACATGCCGAAAACAGCAGGCGGCCAACGCGGGGCCAAGAAAGTATGTAGGTGAAGGTCATGGGTTCTTGGTTTGGGAAGCACAGGACGCTCCGACGTGCTGCTGGCCCGCACCTCTGGATACCACGCGCTGGCCCGCAACTCTGGATACTACCCCGCGTCGCAACAGGCTGCCACTGAGGATTCTTTCAGCTGAGATCCCTTTCGCCGATGATGTGTGGCGAAAGCTCCTGCTGAAGTATGAGGAATTCAAGTTACCATGAGACACGTACACTGCGCCCGACCTGTTTCATTCATGAGAGAGCGCGGGGCATGTGCTCCACGTGGGTGCAGGCTCGTATGAAGGTCATCGAACGGCGCCGTTGCGCGCTACCTGAACGCAAAATGTCTATCTTTTTCTTTACCTGCAGTGTAAAATGGCAGGGGTGGGGGACAGTGCACTTATGCATTCATACGGCTTGGCTCTAGTCGGCAGGCAGGCCGCTGAGGGAAGGGTTGCAAGTGTTCGTGGCGGACAGTCCATCGGCATGCCAGCGTTGGGAACTGTCGCAATCAAACGTGTCCCATTGCGCCTGTCATGGTGTTGACAGTCTGAAAAGAGTCCGCTCGCCATGATAGAACTTGGTTGTCTATCAGTTGCGCAGCAGCTCGATGTGCTGCGTCCATGGCCATACTGAGTTACATCTGGCAGATGGCATTGACGGCACGAGTTCTCTATGTCTGTCGTCCGGTTGTCTCACTTCATTTGGCGATGTGCTCGTGCCTGTGGCAGCCAAAGCCAGTGCAAATCAGCGTTGTACCTTCAATGCAAAGAACACTCTCGCATAGAAGATGCCTTGATGTTGCGTGCATGTCTGGTGTGGCGGCAGATGAGACACAGATTCACCGGTGCCACGCGTTGCTGCGGTCGGCAGGTCCAGCAGTGGGCAACCTGCTCCTTAGTTCTGTGCGCCCATGCACCCGACGATTAGTGCGAATGAACTAGCAACCCTGTACTTGGATGTATACCGCGCAATGCGCCCTCTACAATGACTACGAGAACGACTTTGAAGTATCAGCCCTTCCAGTCTCTTTCCGACGACCTTGAAGGCGGGAACGCACCAGCACGACCTTCGTTCTAGTCTCTTCGGGCGTCCCGCAGCCATCAGCTGTTCAGGCCTCCGGGCCGACTGGGACGCTGGTCCTGGCTCAGCCGGTGTTTGTCGCTTCTCGGTGCCGCGCGGCATTACCTGCCCAGCTTCTCTGCCTGTGCGACCAGGCGCCATTCTAAGAGGTGCACCGGTCCAACTGCTTTGGTGTCCTGGTGAGGATGGCTGACCATCCCGCTTTTCTTTCAGTCGCCGTCGCTTCTTGTCTACTCTTTTCTGTCTTGGAGCGCCTCCTGTTCCCCGTGCGACCGTTTCGTGACTGCGCGTGCAATGTGCTCACGTTGGCTTTGTGGGCATGGGACATTGGATGGCAAGCAGTGGGGCATGGGGCATGGGGTGGCCTGCAGTGGGCACGACTTTAGCCAGTAGGTCCTGTGCCTTTCTGTTTCCAAGAGAACCCGGCCTTTATCACTCATTGCATTATGCCCGAGCTCGTTATCCGGGAAAGAGGCTCACGGACACGCGGGCAGTGGAGTGGTGCAGTCGTTACGGTATAAGAGCAACAGGGAAAACAAAGAATGAGCTAGTGTGTTGCCAATGTTTACGAACGGCCGGCCGCAATCGCGTCATCCAAGGTCCACTCAATCCTATCGAGAACCAAGTCAATGCAAAGCCGCTGCCGTACAACCGGGATGTCCGCCTGTGTGTATGACATGGGCGCCCGCAGAGACAAGCAGTTGGCCGACATCAACGCAAACACCCCACAGCTGCATGAATCAGACTGCGCGGGCACGTGCTTCTCCTCTCTCGTCATCCAAGAGGCAAAATCAAACGCGGCGGCCGCATCCTCCCCCAAGTGGTGAGCTGCCTCATCCACCACCCACCGCCGTACCACTTCCATGGTGCCGGCCGTATCGCCGCTCAAAAAAGAGTCAAAGTAGACCAAACACCGCTCCTCAAAGTCCATTGCCACCAACACCAAATGCGACCGCATCAAGTTGACTGGCACGAGCAACAGGTAAATGTCCTGGAGGTCGACGCCAGCCTTGACGCCCCACCGCGAAACTCCATCGTAGTCATAGCCAAACCGCACATGGTTGAGCCTGTCGTAGAAGTGGGTGTTCATCACAACCGTGCGTCGGTGCTGGGCGCCACCAAGCGACCGTAGCTCCTTGTCGCGGGAGTTGATCAACGCCCCGTACGAGTTCATCAACTCTTCGTTGAGCCACCGCTCCCCAGCCAGGCGGTGAAGATCGGCAACGGTCAGCGAAATGTTGCCCTTGTTGGAGGGACTCACGTGGGTCTCCCCGGCCCGGTTGGCAGTCAATGAGAACAGGAAGAGCATCTGCTCCTTGGACAGCGGCTGGCACGACAGCCCGCCGCCAAACAGCTTCATCGCCTTGGGCACGGCGTCCACCAACGCGGGCGGGTCGGGCACGTCAGTGGCCACGCTGGCACCGAGCGCAAAGGCCTCCACACCCCCGAGATCGAATGCGTCCTCACCCAACGGCATGTCCTCCTCACCAGAGGAAGAGGAACCAGCCCATGAGCTCCGCACGGGCTGCGCAGCAGAAAGAGAGGAGACTTGGACTTGCGGCGCGGCAGGAGGAGCTCCAACTTGGTCCGCTGCGGGCGGCAATGCAACCTTCGGCACGGGCCCGTCCGCCGCAGCCTCAGCACCATTTGAGGAACCTTGGATACGACGGCCAACCGCCAACAGGGACCTGGCGCCAGTGGAGGTGCTGCGCGTCGCCGTGTGCACCATCAAGGCCGCGTCGCGGCGGCTCGACGACGCCTTGTGCTTGTCACATAAGCAGTTCCTCCCGCGCTCGCAGTGCTTCACGACGCGGTCGTGGAAGAAAGATTCGATGCGTTGATGATTGTTTTCGCCCGTGGGGTTGTCCGCATCCAGCTTGGCCAGCTTGCGCAGGTTAATATGGGCGACCTGAAGCATCCTGTGGGACATGTAGGTAGTCGGCACCATGTACGCCAAGCTGGTCCTGTTGCCCACCGACACGGAGTGGGACACCTCGGCAGCTTGAGTAGCCACGCCGGCGGTGCTCCCCAAGCTTTGGTGCGGCATGTACACTGGGGAGCACCCGTGCGTGATGGAGTGGGGCCGGTCCAAGATGCAGCGGTCGCCGTGCGCCCGCATGATGGGCCGTACGCGCCGCAGCGCGTTCTTGTCGAGCTTGCACGCAACATCGTAGAAGATGACTTCGGGCAATCGCGGGAAACGCTTCAACACGATGGATAGCGCCTCTCCTACGCTCTCCGCGCGAAAGAGGCAGCGGAAGCCGAGGGTGACCACGTGGGGACACACAACGTTGAACACGCCCTGCGTCAAGCCGGTGGTGACCGAGAAGGCCTTGTTGCACGTGTCGTCGTCCCCTTCTATGTCGGCCGCGTGCCGCTTCTTGCCGTGGTACTTGCTCCGGCGCTGCTCCGCGACCGAATCTTTGATGGCGGGCCGCACCCGCGGGAGGCTTGCAAAACATTCGTACGACACGTGCGGGTCGTCAATGTTCGCGATGTTGTACCGCGCTTGGCGCTTCCGCCACTTGGCGTACTCGGCGGGCATCGGGGTGTGACCCCACAGCCGGCAGTACTCGCTGTTGGTCCAGCCTTTGTCAATGATCTTGTCCCGCGCGGCTTGGATAGCAAACTCCTTGTCCACCCATCCCTCCACATCGGCGGCTTGGCGCAATAGCACGCCCGTCGCGACGCGGAAGCCCTTGTCCGCGTCGAGCTCGTCCGCCAAGTTGCCGAGGAAGCTGGCCACAAACCCAACCCCGTCCGCTGCCTTGGTCACCTTGCGCCACAGACCCTTCTTCCGCAGCCGCAGCGCGTCAGCGAGAAGGCAGATGGCCCGCTCGTCATGCCCCTGGATCATGCTAGTGGCGGTCTCCGCGAGCAGTTCCTTGAGAATGGGCAGCAAAGCCAGCCACACGCAGTCACCATCACGCGAGTACTTGGAAACGTTGGGCGCGCAGATCCCCGAGCGGTCCCGCCACGTTTCAGCCACCGACGCGACCGGCTTGCCGGGGCCGCCCAACACCAGGTTGCCTTCCTCGTCCCGGCGCAGAGAAGCTTCTAGCCCGGCGCCACGGCCAACACGCGCAGAGCCGTCGAGGTCGCCCCGATTTGCCGCGGCCTCGTCAGGCTTGTTCCCTGCCTCCTTGTTAGGGCCGACGACGGCTTTTTCCTTACGGCTCGTTGTTGTGCCGGTGGCGGACGCTCCGCGTGCAGGAGACCCCAACGGAAAAAAAAGGAAAAAAAGAGCAGCGGCCGCGGCCATCTTGTGCGGTTGCGCGCGGGACCGACTCCCATCGTGCCACGCGCGCAGGTGCTCGACTTGCGCGGTGGTGAGCTCCTTCGAGCCACCCAGCAGCTTCTCAATTGCAGCGCGTAGCGCGGAGGTGTCAATCACGCACAGCTTGGACGCGTCGATAGGGAGAACAGGGCAGTCCTCGCCCGGACGAAATGGGGTCACGTCGTCGGGGTCCGTGCACACCAGCGCTTGAGCGTCTATGACGATGAACTTGGGGTTAGGAACGCAAATCGGGCAGCGAGAGGTCTCGGGCGGGATGGAAAACGTCCGCGCCGCCACCGTACCGATCTTGACGACGTCTTGACGTCGGAGGCGGAAGCAGGGTACGTCCGCCGCGAGATGCCGGGTTGCCGCCGTGTAGGTGCTCTTGCCAAAGACGACAAAGGAGAGCAGCTTGTCTAGCAAACCCCGAGTGAAGAGCACCCACTGCTTCTTCTTCTTGCTCCTGCGCCTGTACAAGAAAAGACCGTCCATGTTGCCGTCGTACTCGACAGTCACGCTGCAGCCCTCGCGGTCGCACACCCAGCTGCCAACGTTGACCTGATGCGATGAAGCAAAAGAAACGAGCATGGAAACAAAAGAATGTCAGCGCCGTGGACCAGCCATTGAGAACCGACACGAGGAAAGAAACAAACACATCCAAGCAGAAGAAGAAAAGGTCTGTCACTTACCCGCAAGGAGGGGGCTGTCGGATGATGCGTGTGTAGTACAGCCGATTCCTTGACGAGCTTGTGCTGCGCCCCGCGTCGTCGACCGCAGCTGCCACATTGCTGCTCGACGAGTAGCTTGGTTGTGTCCTTCACGAGCCCACGTCGCAAGGCGGACCTGTACAGCACCCCCATGGTTGCTGCATCTTGCTGCCGTTCACCGCTAGGATCGTGGAGGAGCTCTTCGAACATCGCCTTCCAATCCGCCGTCCTCGTCCATGCTTCCCCGTCCTTCCGTTCCCCGGCGCACGGCAACAGGTTGCGTGCCTGCCGATCAGAAAGTCCGCCATCGACAGCGTCGGTTGCGGCACGCATCGTGTCCCACGCGACCTTCTCCAGGCCCTCATCCTCCTTCTCGTTCTTGAGAAACCGAGGGCGAGCCGGTGCGTCGCGCTTCACCTTGTCCGCCACGACACTCGCATCTCTATGATCGGCGCCCATGTCTGGCAGCGCCGCTCGCCTTTGCCGACCAGCCTTGGCGTGGCCACAGCGACGAGCGAACGAGCGGCAGCCCGGCGCAATGCAGCTTGCGCGCTTGCTCGTGAAGAAGACGACCGAGTACACCCGTCGCGATAGCACGAACATGACGGTCCCGCTGCCCACAACACCCGGCACCGCAAAGTCGGCAGCGTCGGCGCGCAGCGCCATTCTTGCACGCAGGGCGTCGACAGGTACATCATCAGCTTCTACAACCTCTTTAAACACTTCCGTGTGGATGCAGTCGGTGCTGCGGTCCGACGACGACAGGAAGGCAGCATCCTGCGTACCCTGCCAACAGAGCATAGCAGCCCGCCACGCGCAGAGATCCACAGGATGGCAACACCGTCTCGTTGCGGCCCGTACTGCAAAACAAAAGCTCGAGACCTTGACTTGGGGTCGCCAACAATGTTTGCCGTGACCCGCTCGGTGCTCTTGCCGAGCGAGGTAGAGGTTGGCAGGCCTACGGCGCCGCGAAGGCAGGGCACGAGCGCGTCCCGCATCGTGTGCGCCAATGTGCGAGCCCGCTCGGCGCGCAGCATGCGCTTGGCCCTCGCAGTGGCGGGAGCGCGTACTACGTCGTCCCCGAGATCATCCGCGCCGTCACCTTCATGCTCGTCGGCGTTGCCGCCTTCCACGGCCGGTGCGGCTGGTGATGGAGTGGAGCGCGCCGGGCGACGAGGACGAGTTGAAGTGGCACGTGCAGGCGGAAGCGCAGGTGCTGTGTCGGTAGCGTCTCCATGGTCAGCCGCAGCGGCAACGCGGTCGCTCCACCCGCCATCCAAAGATCGGCCTCGAGCACCGCTGGCCTCGCCGCGGACGGCCCTACCCAGCAGCTGGTCTTGAGGGAGAGCGTCCAGCGCGGAGGCAATAGTGGCGAAGGCGCCCGGGTGCCCAGAAAAAGGCTGCGCACAGGCCTAGCAAACGTCTTGTCCCCGCCGGCAGCCATTCTACATCACCTGCACCATTGCCGGCAGCAACACAGGGTTGAGACTGGCCCTGCCAGGTGTCACAACAGCTCAGCAGGGCGTGCCGCAATGGGGATGACGGTGGGCAGCGGCGAGCTGGCAGCACGGCAGTGGCGAGAGAAGCGACGAGAGGGCAGGGCGCCGCCACATCGACGAGCGCAGCACACAGCACGACACGACGGGAGCACACGAGCGGCAACACACGGTGGCGGCGCACGAGCAGCAACTCGCGGCGGTTGTCCGGGAGCGGCGGCGCATGGCGGGTAGGTACGTACACCCGCACGCCCAGCGGCGATCACAGGTGCCGTGGTGACGCAAATGCTGTACGAGCGGCGCACAAGCCGGTACGTGAGGGTGTACCACGCCACCGGGTAGCGGCAGCAACCAGCGCGGGTACCCCCCCGCTGGCACCAGTACATGGGGGGGTGGGGGCGCTGCCGACGGATGGTGGCCAGGTCGCGGCGGGTGCGGTGGCAGGCTGCCACGGCGGGCGGGCGCCTGTCGGCAGCTGGCGCGACCCCCCCGCACCGGCCCGCTGCGAGGGGCAGCGGGGCGGCTGCGTCGCTGTGCCAGTGGACCGCAAAAAATCAGGGGCAATCGTGGCCGGTGATCGTGTGGTACAGGATGGTGGCGCCCAAATTTACATCAACTCACAACCAATGAAGTGTCGCAGGGAGCCAATGAGGTACAGTGTGTTGACTCGCAGTGGGGATAGGGGTTGGGGGGACCACGGTGAAGTGGTTGAGTGGCTTGAGCTTGTGTGTGTGTGTGCGAACGTGCTTTGTTGGTTGTCCTAAGGATCGCCCGCCTCTCCCAACCGAGAGCACCTCTCAAATAGTCCCCACCGGCCCAAGTGCTCCCCCCTCTCGCGCCCACACCGACGCCCACGCCCTCGCACCAAATCGAATCACTCACCAAATCAAAAGCCACTAGAGCAAAGCGAAGATCAAATCCAAAACATGCCAAAAGTAACGCCCCAAGATGACCCAACACAAATGTGTGCAACTTGACCACGTCTTGCAAATGTACCATGTGGGGTACCATAAGGGTCACCGACCATCGTCCAACCGCGAACCGCCAGTGGAGTCGGCGACGAGCATCACAGTCCAACACTCCTCCTTGCTTGTTGCCGCGGCGGTTCTTGTTTTCAGCAAAGCCCCATGGCCTCGACATGCTTGTCGTGCTTGGTCTTGCCGAGCTCCTTCGTCATCGGGTCCGCCACCATGTCGTCCGTTGCACAATGCTCCAGTGTCACCTTGTCCGTCGTGATGGC
>Ga0209187_1004226_pt1 | contig 11138 bp, 13 predicted proteins | sample BantaG_FD_187430 | JGI IMG/M metagenome (GOLD analysis project Ga0209187, IMG submission 187430) | Marine algal microbial communities from Bantry Bay, Ireland - BantryBay_4 metaG (SPAdes) (version 2) | ecosystem: Host-associated > Algae > Red algae > Unclassified | place: Bantry Bay, Ireland... | reverse complement strand
TTGTTTAGTAAGATGTATATGCATCTCTGTCTCCTTTTTAGATTAAATTGTTAGTGGTAACAACTATTCTAGCGGAGTACAGGGATGCTTTTTAGTCTTAGTGGTGCGTTTGGGGGTGGAATGGAGGTAATTACTATTGACAAAACCATATACATTTGCTATTATAATAAAACTACGGCAACCGCTGTAGACTCTGGGCAACCCCCAGCGAACCTAGCTACCTGGAGGTAGAAAAAATGACAAAGCGATTGATCCGCCTTATTTGCGTGACTCTGACGCTCTTGCTGGCTCTCAGTGCCTGCGGCACCGAAGCAGATATTGCTTCCGAGAACCTATCGAAGGCTGCAGAGCAGTTTGAGATCGAGCGACGAATCGTGTTCATCAACGGCATCACTGACGAGTATCTCATGACCATCGAAGGTCGTTGCTCGATCGAAGCAGACGCCGCCGATGCACAGCTCGAGGTCACCTGCAGAATCGGTGAAGACCAATACAAGAAGCACTTCCTCGGCTTGTCCGACAACGTGACGTACTTGGTCGAACAGCTAGAAGTTGCAGACGTGAGCGTCTACCGCCATCGCATCATCTTCCGCCCCCAAGAGATCATCCCTAACATCGATCTCGAGACGACGGGCGGCTGAAGCAAGCGAACCACCAACAACGGAGAACATCTCCGCCGAGCAGCCTCTGTGGCATCCTCCTCGGTACGCTAGAGACCCGAAAGCACTATACGGCCATTGAGTCGTAAACCCCGTGTGGGTGTGCGAGTAGGGTCTTTAATTTTTTATCACACATAAGTTCTTTAAATCTTTATACAATTAGCCCTAACGTCAGACACTATGCTGTACCAAACAATACAGCCCACCCAGCGTGGGTTTTATTATTTATTCAAAATGGTATAATCAATTCAAAGATAAAGAATAAAAAGAAAAAGGAATAACATGACTGGTAGTTTGTCAATAGGCAGCCATAAATGATCAAGAATACAGCAACCAAACATTATTTAGCTTTAGCGCTTTTTATGTTGGCAAGTTTTACTGTGGCTGGCCTTCTGTATTTGTTTGTCATCGACAGAGATGATAGCCAGGACGGCTCAGCAAAAAGCGGTGACGCTACTGTTAAGAATGCAGAAGATCCTATAGAGGATACCGACGACAGCCAGATGCAAACAAATGAAATAGACGAGACAGACCAAGTAGCCGACAATAATCTAGAAACCGAGGAGCTAGATCCAGCTCCGAACCCAGCTCCTACAACATCCAATAATGTATTGGGTTGTACTGATTGTTCTTTGGCACCAGTAGACAAGCAAAACGCGCTATCAAGTACTTATTATCCAAGTGTTGTAGCAACTGGCTTAAATGGTGGAGGATTTTTGACTGCTAGTACTCAGCAAAATTTGAGTTCCATGTTTAGTAATGCATCAAGCCTAGGGCTAGAACTAAACATAATATCTGCCTATAGAAGCTACGATACGCAGGTTTCAACTTTTGCATACTGGGTGCAGCAAGAGATAGCAAAAGGTACGCCAAGGGCTCAGGCCGAAGTGGACGCCAATGTACACTCAGCTCGACCAGGTCATTCCGAGCACCAACTAGGGACGACTGCTGACATCTCTTGTCTGGGCTGCACGGCTTTTGATTTTAACCAAAACCAAGCAGCTTACGAATACCTAGAGGCAAATGCTCATACATTCGGCTTCGCTATCTCATACCCTCGCAACACTCAATCATTAACAGGCTACACCTACGAACCATGGCACATAAGATATATCGGGGTAGATTTGGCTACCGAGCTGTACAATACTGGGTATATTAGCGGTAACGGTAACTATTTGGCACAGTTCTTAACGAACAAAGGGTTATTTTAAAATGGATTACTTGCAGCACTTGTGGGATAGCGGTCACGTGCTACTTGCTCATTTTCCTATAGCACTCTTAACAATAGCTTTTGTGTTTGCCTGGGTTGGCTATATTGGTGGCTTAGTTAATAAGCATGCTTCTAATTTACCTTGGATAGGTAGGGTTGAGTGGGCAAAAGCCTATAATCACGTTTGGATTTTACAAGTTTTGGGTACAATAACAATCTTTCCAACTAAGTTGCTGGGTGAGCGCGATTTCGATAAAATCTCTAGCCAGAAACTAGAAGACCTAGCCGAAAGCCATGAAAAGTATGGCGAATTGACTACATACTTTTACTTACTGTTTCTTGGTTTTACCATCACCTTAATGCTTTACAGAAAATACCAGCTCTCGCCAAAGTCTGCGAAAAATACCGTCTCCCAGCTCATCTCATCCGTCGTTGCAAAAATTGAAAAAACATCCATTGCTAAGTTAATGCAAAAACTTTGCATAGATAAAGAGCCAATCCAAACTTTTTACTGGCTAGTGTTGGCTACTGTTGGGTTTGTTTTACTTTGCATTACTGGGTATTTGGGTGGGGAGTTAGTCCACGAACATGGCCTCTTAGCCAACTAGTTAAGCCCACACATCTCACGCACATCTCGTGATTTTCTTCTCCAGTCCTCACTTTGCTTACATTTAGTAAGCGGCGTTCCGGGCTTCGAAGACAAATCGCGATCTCTACGCAAGCTGAGCGGTCTTCTGCGCAGCATAAGGCTTCACGCATCTAGCAACTTTTTTATATTTTCATAAGACCTTAGCTATAAAACAATTCATTTTTAGGATACAATGATGTCATGAATAAACAACATGTACACATTATAAAAACGGGCGGGACGATTGAATTCCACGATCCAGCATACGAAGAAATGAACTCAAAGTTGATGAAGTTTGATGCTAGTATCGAGAGCTACCTAAACAATTTAATCAATCCATTGTTTGATTTTAGTACGGTCAACCTTTTCCAAAAAGATAGTCGCGAGATCACAGACCAGGACAGAGAGAGACTCTTACAGGAGATTAACTCATCCACACACGAACATTATCATAACCCATGGCACTTTCACTATGACTACTACGGGTAGTTTTTTAAAGAAAAGTATTGTTGGTAAGAAGATAATTTTGGTTGGTTCAATGATACCTTTATCTGGGTTTGCTATTTCAGATGCCGGATTCAACCTAGGTTATGCTATTGGCTCGTTCAACTCTATCGACAATGGCGTCTACATTGCTACTCAAGGAATACTTCTTGATCCAGACAATGCCCATAAAAATGTTGATGATTTAAAGTTCGAAGCTAATTAGCGGTAAATCCTCACCAATTAGATCGAAAAAACAAAAGCTCCTCATGTCTGAGGAGTTTTTTATTAGAGCTTAGGACTTGAGTGTAGTTTGCATTTTCTAGTCTAAGCCATCGAAAGTAAGCCTGCAAAATGTAGGCGCTTTTGGTGGTTTGGGCTAAAAATTTAAAATGCGCCAAGAATAAAGCCCCAAGCAAGTGGCTTTGCCAACTTCTCGGGGCTTTATGTTCCTAATCTCTTAGATTATTCTCGTGGACGAGCTTCGTTTACTGTTAGAGCTCGGCCTTCGACTTCTTTGCCGCTCATTGCTGAGATAGCTGCGTCTGCAGCTGCGTCATCAGCGAATTCTACGAATCCGAAACCTTTTGATCGGTTTGTTTCACGATCAGTGATTACGTTTGCTGATGTGACTTCGCCGAACTCTGAGAACATGTCTTGTAGACCAGCGTCGTCTGTTGAGTAGGGTAGATTACCTACGAATAGTTTTTTTGCCATTTGGATTTATCCTTTTCCTTTAGCATTAATATTGTTACTTACTGCTTCTGGGATTAGAACTAAAGATTCGACTTTGGACTTATCGCATGGCAATTAGCATGGTTGAATATAGCACTAATGCTACAGTAATGCTATAGGAAACTTCATTTACAGATCAAAAACTAATAACTACTCGAACAATGCCATATTGCTCTGTGGTGGCTATCCTGGGTTACGGTTGTCTATAAGCCGGGTTTTGTTACAGCTCCCGCATGGTAAATTAAGTATTTTTAGGGGCATGCTTTAACTTGTTCTAAATAGTTTGTTCTCTGATTAAAGAGTATTGGTTGATACTCTGCACGAAGAAACAACCTAATTTAGACAGATAAAGTCGTTATAAAAAATTTTAATTTACTGTGTGGGAGCTGTAGATAGCCATCTATCTAGGACTATTGTTGCCAATAGCCTCTAGCGGAATACTTATTGAGACCACGTATGAGCCATACTGGCACGCGCGCTGTACCTAATTGTGTTTGCCAGAGTGTATTTTAGAATTGAGGAAAGGGTTTTATTGCAGCGAAGCGTAGCTATAGCTACAGTGAGCTTCAAAAAATACTTTCATCTTTTTATAAATGTGCACTGGTGGCGCAATTACGGTGCAGGGCGCGTGCCATGTGATCATCACCTTGCAACAGACAGGGTTTACCACTTGGTTATGTCACCATAGCCAACTGTGAGCTCTTACCTCACTCTTTTCACCCTTACCATAAATGGCGGTATTGTTTCTGCGGCACTTTCCCTAAGATTACTCTTGGTCGCCGTTAGCGACTGTCTTGCTCTATTGTTGCCCGGACTTTCCTCTACTTAAAAATAAGCAGCGACTATCCGACAACCGTATTTTTAATCATAAACCAGAATACTCTAGTAGTCAACGCGCCTAGCAAACAAGGCTTATTAAAAAAAAGAGTGCAATTAAAAGTAAAGTAATAACATTAAGCTAGAAGTTAGGCCGTCTTTAGTTTTGGTCTTTTATTTTGTCTTGTAAAATACGATTTCTGCGATCAGCGTAAGCTGAACCTATCGAACCTAGGGCTGTGGCAACTATACCTACACCAATTAATATAAAGATTGCTACAGCTACCCTAGAACTATCGCTAGTAGGGTGTAAATCACCATAACCAACTGTGGTTAGAGAGGCAACTGTAAAATAGAAGCTTTCTGCCCAAGACCAATCTTCTAAACGTCTAAAAAGCACAGTCCCAATAGCTATCATCGTTATGATCGACGTTACTGCAATATATATCCTAGATCTTATTATTTTTTTGAATTTTTTGTGAGCTGTCATGAGTTTATTCTAACTCAATCTCTTGGTTTTGTAATACTAATTCTTTAAAACCATTAAATATAATCTCTGTTCATTCAGGCATTTCCGGCTGATCCTCGCTGCGCCAGCTTGTTTGGTAGTGATCTGTGCTGATGGCTAGTTCGTCATGATGCTGGTGGCCAGCTTGACGCCATTTGGCGAAATGTAATATGTGTTTGGTTAGCCTTCTTGGTCGAGCCAGCTTAAGGTTTCCATGCTTGTGCCATAAGGAGTCTCTAGTGGCTTTCTGCTTCTATTTTGTAGTTCATAGGGTATAGTTTATAACATTTTTGAGCGTCTTGTGCAAATGATTAGAGACGAATAAGATAATTTTTGTTTACCTCGTCAGCGCCTCTGTCTTCCTGAAAGAATAACTAGTTTTCAAGGGATACTTCTACTCGAAAGTTCACCGAACTTTCTCCCCTGTCGGTCGGGAGCTAAATTCTCCCGCACCATAAATAAAAATAGCCCCTGAAGGGCTGTCTTTATTTATGGGGCGAACGAGGAGGATTGAACTCCCGACCTCTTGAACCACAACCAAGCGCTCTAACCAACTGAGCTACGTCCGCCAAAACTTAACAAAATATATCACAATATTAACTACAACACCACTGTTAATAAACTCCTATGGGCTAATTAGTGGTACAATATATATACAAAATAGAATCGGTGGGCTAGAAAAAGAGGGTAGCATGTTGAAAGTAGCAGCTTGGCTAAATAAAATAAAAAAGAATTTTAACTGGAGTGTTCGTACAAGACAAGGTTGGCTGGCAATGCTGGCTTACGCTCTTTTCTTGGGCGCAGTAACGGCAATGGCAACTTGGCTAATGGATAAAGGTGAGCTATCTTCAAGATTTGCAATACCATTGATGATAACTTATGCAATTTTGTCTACAATTTTGCTATACAAGATAGTTTTCTCGGACAACTCTAGGTTTGTACCGAAAAAACAATCTATCAAGAACCCACCCCCATTTAATAGATAAGGAAGGGGTTGCCCTTCCTTTATTGATATTGTTCTTGTATCTACAGATCGCGCAGAACTGTAATCTTGGCACCTAAAGAGTTGAGTCTTTGAGCTAAGTCTTCGTAACCACGATTGATAATATATACGTCTCGCAGTATTGATGTGCCCGGTGCACCAAGCATAGCCAAGAACAATATGACAGCGGGTCTTAGTGCGATTGGAGCCATGATATCGGCTGACTTTAGCGTGATCGGACCATTGATATAAGCTCGGTGTGGATCTGCTAACTTAACGTCTCCACCTAGTTTATTTAGTTCGGTGTAGTATATTGCTCTATTCTCGTAGACCCAATCATGTATCAAAGTTTCACCTTTAGCCATAGACGCAATTAGCGCAAAGAATGGAATATTGTCCATGTTGATGCCTGGGTATGGCAGGGCATGTATTTTGTCTTCTAGTGCGACTAGTTGTGTGTATCTGAATGTCTTGATGTCTACAAGATTAGTCTTGCCGTTATAAGATTTGTATTTCTCACTTAGCCTAAATCGATAGCCCATCTTCTTGAGCTTTAAAAGCTCTAGTTCAAGGAACTCGATCGGACAGCGTGTGATAGTAATAATCGAGTTGGTTGCAATAGCTGCTGTAATAAAGGCCATTGATTCGATAGGATCTTCGCTTGGTCGGTATCGAACTCGTTTATCGATGTTGTCTTTACCGTGGACAGTGACAGTAGTAGTACCAATACCTTCTATTTTGATACCTAGTTTTTGCAGGTAAAAGCAGACATCTTGCACCATGTAATTAGCTGTAGCGTATTTTATAACAGTTTTGCCCGGAGTACCGGCAGCAGCGATGATGGCATTTTCTGTTACGGTATCGCCCGATTCATATAGAATTACTTCTTCTGGTTTCTTTTTGCTGACAGTACATTTGTAATTTCCGTCAGTAGTTTTAACCTTTAGACCAAATTCTTCTAGTGCGTATAGGTGGGGTCGGACAGTTCTGACTCCAAGCTTACAGCCGCCTGCAAAGGGGATATTAAATTCTTTTTTCTGGTGCATCAATGGAGCCATGGCCATGATGACACTTCTTGTCCGTCTGGCGGCAACTTTGTCGATCTTATCGATGTTTATAGATTTTGGCGGCTTGATTTCAAGATCGCGATTTTTATTAACCCACTTTATAGATATGCCAATACTTTCGAACACCTCGATGATTCGGTTAACCTCTTCGATGTGCGGTATTCTTTCTAAAATAGTAACGTTCTTGTTTAGCAAAGATGCAAAGAGCAATCCCATAGCAGCGTTCTTCGAGACTTTAGTTTCGATTGTTCCAGATAATTTGTGGCCGCCTTCAACTTTGAAACTCATGCGGTCGCCGTCGCTGATGCTCACAATTTCACGATCTAAAGCCTTAGATATTTTGGCAATTGTGTCTATGCTTAAGTTTTGTTTGCCATTCTCGATCCTATTAACGGCGCTCTGTGAAGTGTCTAATTTTTTAGCTAGCTGCGCTTGAGTCAAACCACGCTCAGTACGCGTCTCGCTAATTAATTTACCAATTTTTATGTTGTCGTTGCTCATAAGTGTCGATAATTATATCAATATGAGAATAATTAGCAAGGGTAGAAATATGCTAATAATAGTGCTATATTTTACATCAATGAATTTACAGCAAATTATAAAAGATGAAGAAGACAGGCAAAGATCAACAATTGATCTTATACCGTCAGAGAACTACGTTTCTAAAGACGTGCAAACTGCACTAGGCAGTGTTTTTACCAATAAATATTCTGAAGGCTACCCCGGTAAGCGCTATTATGGCGGACAAAAGAATATGGATTTGGTAGAACAAGAGGCGATAGATTTAGCTAAGAAGCTCTTTAGAGCCGATCACGCCAATGTTCAGCCGCTATCTGGTGCCCCGGCTAATTTAGCAGTTTATGCTGCTTGGCTAGAGCCTGGCGACACAGTATTGGCTATGGATTTGAGTCACGGTGGACACCTGACACATGGACACCCTGTCACTCTGCCTGCCAAGTTGTATAACTTTATTCGTTACGGCATTGGCGATATGGAAACTGGCGAGTTGGATTATGACAATTTAGCCGAAATGATAAAAGAACACAAACCCAAGATTATCTTGATGGGTTATAGTTCGTATCCGCGCGAACCTGATTATGAGAAAGTAGTAGAAATAGCCAAGGGTTCAGGCGCTTTACTGATGGCTGACGTCGCCCACGTGGCTGGCCTAATCGCTGGCGGTGTACATAAAAACCCTTTGGACTTTGGCTTCCATGTTCTGACCACGACAACCCACAAGACGTTACGTGGACCAAGAGGCGGAATGATTTTAACTAAAGGTACGGTCAGCAATCCACTTAAAAAAGTAGAAAAAACAATCGACAATATCCCTACTTTAATTGACCGCCAGGTGTTCCCAGGGCTGCAAGGTGGCCCACACATGAACAATATCTTGGCCAAGATGGTTGCTTTTGAAGAAGCTTCTTCGCCGGAATTTGCCACTTATGCTCAAATAATATTAGACAATGCCAAAGTATTAAGCGATGAGCTGATGCGTTTGGGCTGTAAGCTGATTACCAACGGCACAAGTAATCACATGATGGTTGTAAATGTTAAAGAATCTTTTGATATTGACGGCAAAGAGGCCGAAGAGCGCTTGGAAAAAGAGGGGATTATAGTTAACAAGAATGTTATCCCCGATGATCCTTTACCACCGTTTTCTCCTAGTGGAATTAGGATGGGTACTCCAGCTGTCACTACTCGAGGTATGAGCATCGATGACATGAAAGAACTCGCTAAAAAAATAGTAAATATTTTATCAAAGTAAAACTATGAAGACACTACAAAATGCCTCATTATCGGACTACACAGCCTATGGCACAGGAGGCCCGGCTAAAAAATTAATAGAAATCGAGACAGTCGACGAGCTAAAAAATCTTACAGACTTAGAAAAGCCAATTTGGTTTCTGGGTGATGGATCTAACAGTCTGATATCTGACAAGGGTTTGCCTGGAACGGTCATCAGAATGTCTGCTGATAATATTGAATTTGATGAAGACAGTTTGACCTTAATAGCCGACAGTGGAGTTTGGTGGGACGATTTAGTTAAAAAGTCTGTAGATTTAAATCTGTGGGGATTAGCTTTAACAAGCGAGATACCTGGCTCGGTCGGTGCTGCCGTAGTTGGCAATATCGCTGCATATGGTCAAGCAGTAAAAGACAGCCTGTCCTGGGTCGATGTTGTAGATATCCAAAACGACCCCAGTAACGTGCTTAGACTAAAGGCAGAGGAATTAGGTTTGGGCTATAGGTTTAGCAATTTTCAGAACGATAAATTAAACAAATATCTCATAGTCCGAGCGGCTTTCAAATTGAGCAAAAGCAAGACGATGGACTTAGAGTACGCAGTTGCCATGAATGTTGCTGACGAACATGGCTTAGACTCAGATGATCTACATCAGCGTCGAGAAATTATTATTAAAGCTCGAATAAAACAAGGCAGTATTTTGCGCAAAGATGATGAAACCGCACTTAAGACAACAGGGTCATTTTTTAGAAATCCTAACGTCAGTGAAGAGCAGGTCGATGAGCTGGTAAAACATGACGACTGGGGTATTTCTAAAGAACAAATCCTTAAACAAAATAAAGTCCATGGTGGTGACAAGCTTAAAATATCGGCAGCTCTAGTTTTGCTAGCTGCTGGCTTTAAGGCTGGGCAATCTTGGGGTAATGTCAGACTTCACCCTTCTCATGTTCTGAAAGTCGAAAATACCGGCAAGGCTAATAGCCAAGAAATATATGATGTTACTAAAATGATCCAGCAGGCTGCGCTGGAAAAGACAGGTATCTTATTGGAGCCAGAGGTTCGTTTTATGGGTGAGTTCTAGAACCCTTGTGCTATAATATTCGTTAATAATGCGAGCAAATAAGAAAAAACTGGGACAAAAGATTAAGTCTTACCGCGAGTCGGCCGACAGAAAGGTCGAGGAGACGGCAGACGCTATTGAGCTAGACAAGGATACTCTTGTCCAGATCGAAGCAGGCGAAATTGATGTCGATGAGGAAATCTTGGCTCTTTTGATGTCTCACTTTAACTTAAAAGAAAAATCCGCATTTGAGTTATGGGAGCTAGCAGGCTATGATATGGGTGAGTTAATAAACATAACCGATATGCCAGAATCAAATAAAGACAACAACGAAGAAAAGAAAGAGGTCCGCATCAACATGTCGGCCGATTTAAAAGTGCTTTATTCTGACATGGTGCAAGTGTCTAGCAACAAGTACGGTGTAACTGTTCAGTTTATTCAATCCGCACCCGGCTCTACTGCCCAAGTTGTTAGTCGTATTGGCATGAGCAAAGAGCATGCCCAGAGTTTTATTGATATTTTGCAGAAAAATATTGGTGATAAAAAAGGCTAGTTACAGAGGTTGATATTTTGTCATCAAGATGTTAGTATATCTCTTGCACTTTTTTAATTCGAACCGTGTTAACATATTGTACATGCATCCGTAGCTCAGTGGTGAAGGAGTTCGGGGAACTTCTGCAAGACCGGAGCGCGGCGGCGTGAGGTATGTCGAAAAGAATTTTCAGCAGAAAATTACTTTTGGTAGAGTACCGGTCTAACGCTAGCGATTGCTACGCAAGTATAATTGCTAGCTACATTCTCTAAACTCTCCGAGTTGACAGAATTCGGAACCGGGTGTCGTAGAGGAGCAAAGCTGGGAGCTTTGCGAGTAGGAGCAATTCTTGAAACTGGTTTTCAAAGTGTTGCGACGATATCGAATCCGTATTCGAACCGTGTTACAATTAACGAACTTGCATCCGTAGCTCAGTGGATTAGAGCACCGGTCTTCGGAACCGGGTGTCGTAGGTTCGAATCCTACCGGGTGCACCATGAAAAAACCGTAACAAGTTACGGGCCATTAGCTCAGCTGGTTAGAGCACAGGCCTTTTAAGCCTGGTGTCCTGGGTTCGAGTCCCAGATGGCCCTCCAAGATGGTTATGTTTAAAACAGAAATAATTTGCCTCTACTTTTTGATATAATGCAGGTATGAGCTATTCAGAAATTATTAAATATGTAAAATCCCAAAAAAGCCTACACTTATATG
>Ga0209187_1004223_pt1 | contig 11141 bp, 9 predicted proteins | sample BantaG_FD_187430 | JGI IMG/M metagenome (GOLD analysis project Ga0209187, IMG submission 187430) | Marine algal microbial communities from Bantry Bay, Ireland - BantryBay_4 metaG (SPAdes) (version 2) | ecosystem: Host-associated > Algae > Red algae > Unclassified | place: Bantry Bay, Ireland... | reverse complement strand
ATAACCCAGAGAATGGTACACTGACTATTCCTGCTGGCGAAACTTGTACGGATGTTGTTGTTACCATCATTGATGATGCGACTCCGGAAGATACAGAAGGACTTTTTGTAAACTTAAGCAATCCGAACAACTCGACTATCGCTGATCCTTCTGGTACCATTACCATTTTGGATAGTGATCCTGATTGTAATTTACTTGAAGTTAATGCCGCTACAGAAAATCCTCAATGTGATGGATTTACAACAGGAGAGATTGTCTTGACTGTAACTGGTGGATCGGGCGACTATAACTACGCATGGAGTAACGGTGAGACGACTCAAGCTATTTACAGTTTGGTTGCGGGAACTTACACTGTTACAGTAACTGATGTAAGTGGTTGCGAAGCTATTGAAACTTATACACTTACAAGTCCTGACCCAATCGTGGCAGAAGGAATCGTAACAGATGTAACTTGCTTTGGAGGAAATGATGGAGCTATTACGCTTACTACTACAGGTGGTGTGGCACCATATACTTACCTATGGAGCAATGGAGCAACGACTCAGACCATCAACAATCTGGAAGCAGGACTTTACAGTGTAACGGTAGACGATGCGAACCTATGTAAAGGTTTAGTTACAATCAGTGTTAGTCAGCCATTTGCTGGAGTTACGGCAACGGTACAAATACAGGACCTAACTTGTGATGGAGATGAGAACGGAGCAGTAGATATTACTCCAAGTGGAGGTACTGCCCCCTACTCTTTCGAATGGAGCAACGGTTCTACTAATGAAGATATCAATCAATTGAGTGAAGGAACTTACAGTGCAACGGTTACAGATGCAAATGGATGTTCAACCAGTATCGAAGGTGAAGTAGAAGCACCAAACGGTTCAACTTCTTTTGAGTCATCAAATATTATTTGTCCTGGTTCTATGACTGAATTTGTTGCGGAAAATGCAGGTCCGGGTGCTACGTATAAGTTCTACTTATGGAATGGCTCGACAAATAACTCTACTTTCCTTGGAGTTCTGGAAGGATCAACGCCAAGCTTTACTTATAGTTCGCCAGGTCAAAAGTTGATAAGACTAGATGTAGTTACTTCGGAAGGTTGCGAATTGATGTATCAAAAGGTGATTACCGTATTACCAGTAAATGATCCTAACTGTATAACTTGTAACAACGTTACATACGGTGGTCTCATTGAAGGTGAAGAGAAAGGCTGTACTCCATATGTTGCGGAGGAAATAATAAGTGTTGATCTTGCTTCAGGAGGTAGTGGTGCTGTTCAATACCAGTGGATGGTAAGTGATCAGAATACGCCACCTACCGGTTTGAATGATCCTAATTGGGAGCTAATTACAGGTGCAACGATCAACTCATATAGTCCAGGTACGATCAACAGTACCAAGTACTATATCAGACTTTCCAAGTCAACAGGATGTCAGGATTGGATGTTAGGACTTTCAAATGTAGTAAAGAAGGGCGCAATTGGTGCTGCTATTTCTCCATCATTTGAATCTGAAGATGTAATTTGTACCGCTGAATTTACGGATTACATTGCAGCCAATTTTGGACCTGGTGCGATTTACGAATGGTATTTCTTCAATGGATCAACCACTAATTCTACTTTCCTTGGAAGTAGAGAAGGACAAGATGTTGAATTCCAATTTACTTCTGATGGCGAAAAGCTCATCCGTTTGTATGTTGAAACAGAATATGGTTGTTCAGCAACTATTGATCAATTGGTCACCGTATTACCAGTGGGGCATCCTGATTGTACAGAAGGGTTTGTTCAGAGTTCGTTTGATTTGGATTTAAGCATCAATGACTTTGATGAAGTTCTATTGGATTGGACTACAGGAAATGAAGGTATCAATGTTTTCTATGAGGTACAACATTCATTGGATGGTATTGATTTCGAAACGATTGAAACAGTAGAAGGAAAAGAAACTGCTTCTGCAAGTTACGAGTACCTGCATGAGGAGCCATCATTTGGAATTAACTACTACCGTATTAAGCAATACTATACAGATGGAAACTACAATTTCTCAACTGTAAAGGAAGCCGTGCTTAAGTTTTCAGATAGCAGTACTGGTATAGTATATCCGAATCCGGCTGTAAACCAGGCTACGCTTCAAATGTCTGAGCCATTCAAGTCAGAAACGATCATTGAGGTAACCAGTGCAGCTGGTCAGACATTGGAGATAATTACTGTTCCGGCAGGTACAAGTCAGGTTAGTATCGATCTGTCTAAATACAAAGCGGGCTATTACTTCATTTATTCCAACGATCAAGGTTACAAGAAGTTAATCAACAAAGTACTTAAGGTTGTAGACTAATGAGCGTACCAACCTTATATGCTGAGTAATATTAAAGGCTGCTGGATTTTCCAGCAGCCTTTTTTTATTGAGTTTAAAGTGTAAAATTTAGATTAGAATTTTAACATATTAAAACAAATCAATATGCACTGGCACAATTATTGAAACTTTAACACTTTGCGTAGACATGCTTAGAAACGGCTGTCTACACAGTCATATTGATAAAATAATTCATGTAATTAACCAAAATGTCATATCAAAGTTGTTACCAGGCTTGCAAAGAAACGTCTTAATGGTGTATCTTGTATATGAACATTAAAAACAATTTAGTCGTTAGGAGGTTACTGAGGTTAAGAAATTCAAAGTAGAACATATTACAAAAACAATGAATTTCTAAGAATGGTTCTTTAATAAAAAACCGTTTGCCTCAAGTACTGAATAACAAAGGCTTAGAAAAATTATATCCCAATGAGTATCAAAAACATCTTGGCCTTTTTGGCGATAATGTTATTACAATTATCCGCCCAAGCCCAAACCAATCAGCAGATTCAGGATGCTTCTAATGAGATAACTACAGTAGTTATCAAAGAAGAAAGTGAAAGCGATTTCGATATTTTAAATGATCAATTTGATATCAATGAAATAGGTATGCATCAGGTGGTTCGAATTACCACAGAAGGCAAGCCTGTAATCGACGGACCAAAGCCACAAGTTCCTGAGCAAGTCCCGGTTGAAGTTGTAGAGGAAAAAGTGACTGTTACACAAGTTCAGGAAGTAAAGAAAGCGCCTGAACAACAGAAAGAAGTTGCAGAAGTTGCAAAAAAAGAAACACCTGATTCGAATGTTGGAGGAACTGCCGTTTCCAATACTAAAACGTATTCATCAAAAAAATCTAATCGCCGAACAGCTTTTAAACCCTATTACGACAAGAGGAGATTCAAGAAAAAGAAGAGAAAGAAGCGTAGTAAAAGAAGCAAGAGACGAGGTAAATGTTATAGTTTCTAACCATTTATTTTTTATAAAATCCCGAACTGGCTTTGTTGCTGATTCGGGATTTTTGTTTTTTCACTAACGCGAAGTCGCACGGAATTTCGCTTCTGCAGCGGAGCTGTAAGTTAAGGGGTTAGTTGCGGTCGAGGGCGGTTTTGTAGGTAGCGAGGCAGCGTTCGCGGGCGAATTTATGCTCAACCATAGGTTCGACGTATTCATCGGTTCCGTATTCCGGGACCCATTTTTTCACGTAGATTAGTTTAGAGTCAAATTTTTTTAGTTGGGATTCTGGATTAAAGATGCGGAAATATGGAGCGGCATCTGTTCCACATCCGGCAGCCCATTGCCAGCCACCATTATTACTGGCCAGATCAAAATCGAGTAATTTTTCGGCAAAGTAAGCTTCGCCCCAAGACCAGTCGATTAGTAGATGTTTTGTTAAAAAACTGGCAACAACCATCCGAACCCGGTTATGCATGAATCCGGTCGTATTCAACTCGCGCATTCCTGCATCAACCAAGGGGTATCCGGTTTGTCCGTCACACCATTTTTGAAAATCTTCTTTATCGTTACGCCATTCAATCCATTTATATTTTTCGCGAAAAGGGCCAGTTACCACATGTGGAAAATGGGAAAGAATAGACGAGTAAAAATCCCGCCAGATTAATTCATTAAGATAGGTTTCGTTGAGGGTTTGTGCCATACGAGCTTTCTGACGAATACTGATGGTACCATGGCGAAAATGAACACCAAGTTTTGAAGTACCACTTAAGGCAGGAAAATTTCTTTGCTCCGTATATTTTTTAATGACGGAACGTGGGACTTCTTTTGAAAATATTTCTACCTCTGATCTTTCAAACCCCATGTGCTTTAGTGTAGGAATTTTACTTTTAGTTTTTGCTTTAGCAAAATTTGAAAAATACTTTTCTGTTGGATAAGATTGTAAGTAAAAACTAAATGTCTTTTTTCCTTCCTTTACCATTTTACTGGCGAGCTTTGCTTTCCAAACCCGACTGTAAGGTGTAAAAACTACATAGGGTGTATCATCCTTTTTGAGCACTTCATGTTTTTCAAAAATTACATGATCTTTAAACGTATGAAATTCAATTTCGTTTGACTTGAGCAAGTCTTCTACTTCCTGATCACGCTTTAGCGCATAAGGTTCGTAATCTCGATTGGTATAAACTCCGGAGATATCATGCTGTTTTAGCAATTTTTTCCACACCTCTAAAGGCTTGCCATACAGGACAGTTAGATGGCTACCTAAATCCATCAGTTGCAAATTCAGATCAGTCAGTGTATCATGAATAAAAGTAACACGAGCATCCTTTGGATCATTTAATTTTGACAAAATATCTTCGTCAAAAATAAAAATTGCCTGTACGTTTTTTCCTCTTTTGAGTGCATGATACAATCCTGCATTATCCGCTAACCTTAAATCTCTTCGAAACCAAAAAACTGTTATTTCTTTCATTGATTAATTATTTTAATACCGAAGTTGTTTTCCTGAATTTTTAATAGACCAATCGCCTTGTTCACCTTCAAAGCCTTTTCTTTCTTCAGGCGAATATTCATTTGATTTTAGCACGGGCCACAAAACTGTAAAAAAGAAAAGGACACCTCCAACATAAAAAGAATACGGCTGCTACCCACAGCATGGGTGAATTGGGCATAAAAAACAAAGCAATAGAGGCCAATAAAGCTCCGATAAAAAAGAAAGGTCTTCGACGTCCCCAACGCGCATGCCAGGTGCGGTCACGCATAGAACCGACAATCGGTGGCACAATTAAGCCAGTCAATGGAGCGGCAACCCAAAGAATCGCCGGGTCATCAATCTCTGCTCCCAGGTTTTGAAAAATTCGGCTAACGTTACCGTTCTGTAAGGCAAAGCCCATTTGGATTCCAAAAAATCCAAAACTCATATTCCAAATTTGCCAAAAACTTAGTCGAGCTTTCCTGGTCACAGAGGAAGTAGTATTCTTAATAGTTACTCTTTCAGTTTCGGATTCTCAAATCCATTGTTGAATCTATTCACATCAGCCATCCGCTCAGAAGGATCAATTTCTATACGCTTGACATCACTCAGATTCAGGTTGATGGTGGCCTCATAAGTTGGATGCGTCCATGGCCAGTCTTCCAGTACGGTGAAGGTCATATCCATTGTTTCCTGTGGCTTTTCGCCCCGCATGATTTGCAATGGAATGTAATACAAATGTTTGGAACCATCCTTCATCGTCACCACTAAATCTACAGGCATAGGGATGATACCCTCTCTTTTCAAGTCAACCGTAAAGAACTTTTCATCCTTTTCCTTTTTCTTCTTTTTTCTATTGAACCATTTCTTTTTCTTTTTCTTTCCATCTTCAATAGTCAGGGGTTTTCCCAAAGCAGTCATTGATACATTTCCTTCTTCATCATATTCAAAAGTCACATTGCCATTTTCGTCACCATATCCGGCGATGGAATAATCAATCATGTGTGTTGTTCCGATCCAATATTCTCTATACCAGTCCAATTCCAAACCAGATTCCTTTTCCATGATTCGAATAAAATCATTCGGGTTGGGATGTCTAAATTTCCAGGTGTCAAAATAGGTTAGCATGCCGCGATCAAAAGTTTCTTCACCAACAATATATTCCAACTGATGTAAAAATACAGCACCTGTCACGTAGGAGGCAACAGAATAAGCACTATTGGTATTGAAGTGATCGGCGTGCGTAGTCAGCGGTTCTGCGCGGCCACTTTTTACAAAGTTGGTGTAACCCGTGTAGCTACCAGCATGTGGATTTTCACGAGGTGTAGCACCGGGAATGGCACCAATTGATGCGAGGTGATTCATCACTTCATTGGAAGTGTAGCTGGTAAAACCTTCATCCATCCAGGCGTATAAACTTTCATTGGTTCCCAACATCATTTGGTACCAGGAGTGCATCCACTCGTGTACGGATACACCTACCAGAGATCCCAAACTACGGTTACCCGTAATCAAAGTCGCCAAAGGATATTCCATTCCACCATCACCACCTTGAATAAAGGCGTATGATTTGTACGGATACTCCCCGTAATTTTTATTGATAAAAGTCAATGCCTTATCCATGATACCCGGAAGCATTTTCCAGGTAGTTTCTGTATTTTCATTTTCCTGATAGAAACAGTGAATCATCACCCCTGCTTCGGTCATGTGCCTGGTGTGCTTGTAGTCGCGGTCAGCTGCCCAGCAAAAGTCAATTACATTTGGTGTTTTGAAATGCCATTTTAGTTTATCACCGGAGGGACGTTTTACAACTGAACCTTCTTCTTCGTAACCGTAACCTACTTCATTTGGATTTTGCAGGTAGCCTCCTGCTGCAACTACATAGTCTTTGTCGATATTAATTTTGACGTCAAAGTCACCCCATATGCCGTGAAACTCGCGACCTACATACGGATTGGCGTGCCATCCCTGGTAGTCGTATTCACAGAGGCGTGGATACCATTGCGACATGGAATAATCGATGCCTTCTTTATTGTCACGGCCACTACGACGAATTTGTACAGGTACCTGCGATTCAAATTCCATTTCCAGGGTCGCTTTCTTGCCTGCTTTAATCGGTTTGTTTAGTTCAACTTCCAGAATGGTTCCTACCACTTCAAACTTCACCGATTTACCGTTGTGTTTTAGCGATTTGATTTTATGGTAACCAATCTCATTTTCATTCAAAGATGAGATGCGTGAACCTACCCGAGGGTCTGCATCAGCGATGGTATTGGACCGAACGTCCATCATACTATTTGGCTGAAAAGCATTAAAGTATAAATGATAGAACACCCGTTTGAGATCGTCTGGAGAATTATTGGAGTAAACGATTTTTTGTTTGCCAGTGAACTGGTGTTTGCTTACATCCATGTCAATATCCATTTCGTATTTGACAGCTTGTTGCCAGCGGTCTGAGCTTTGTGCATTTGCAGAAGAGAGGATAAGTATCAAACAGATACTTACCATGAAGGTGATCTTATTCATTATATGATTTTTTATTTTTACTTTTTATTTGATTTATTTTTTCAATTAGATGTTTTTCCTGCTTGTAACGTCAGTGCGAAGGACCAGAAAGCCTGCAAGGACTTCCAAGCCTTTGTATAAGTATAACCAGCAGATCAGGCTACTTCTTCCTGTTCGACGGGACCATAGCATTTTGACCAGTCATCCCATCCGTATTTTTTGGCGCAGATTATGGTAAAAATTACTGCTGCTGCAAAAAACAAAATCAACATTATATTTACGTTAACTTCTGCCATTTTAAATAAGGCTGGAGTTTGTAAGGCCGAATCATTAAATGTAACGAAAACGGCGGAGAAAATATTGGTAGCTGCATGAATGCCCAATGCTAATTCCAGTGCGTCATCCATGAGTGTAATGATGCCCAGAAATAAACCGGTTCCTATATAATAAGTCATCATGGTATAGACACCAAACTTTCCTACTTCGGGGTTTGCCAGATGAAGTGCACCAAAAAATACGGACGTTAGTACTAAAGGAATCCATCTCATGCTCGATGCGGAAGCGATACCTTGCATCAGGTAGCCACGCATGAAGAGTTCTTCAAAAGAGGTTTGCACGATTAAGAGTGTAAAGGCTATGGCCAAAAGTATCCAAAACTGACTGGGGTCAAAGTTAAAGGTATAGTTACCGGGATTCAGAAAATAGGAAACAAGTTCTATCCCCATGGACATGAGCATCCAAATTGAAAAGGCGAAAATAATTTTTCCCCAATTGAGCGATGGAGCGGCAGTGATTAAGGTTTTGAAGGGCCGCTTGTGCAAGAATTTTACAAAAATCCACAAGGCGATAAAGGCTGTCAGGAAAGTTAATAGAATGAGTACCAGTGTATAGTTTAAGCTTATTCCAACGCTTGCAAAATCCATGGTTTCCGCCACCTCGGCCAAGCCTCCCATGTCAAAATTTCCCCCGTTTTTTTCTGTCGTTTTTTGGATTAGAACCAGCGTCAATGGAATTTGACCGATGAATAGATAAGCAATCATAACACCGAGCACGGTGATGATGTATCTCCATAAATCATTTTTTCCCCTTTTGTATAACGTTAAAAACATAACTTGCATTTAAAGGCATCTTTCAGCAGGCTCTTATAAGTAGCTTCATACCTAAAATAAAATGAGGCTGAACAGTTGAGTGCTAGGCCATAATTAATTTAAAGTTTAATCGCTCAGCCTTTTCAGCCTACTCTTCCTCATTTTTTGGCTCCAGCCAAGGAGGATGAAGTCAAAAAACGAGTCGATTAGACTAAAAATGCTTGACCGATTAATGTAAAAATAATTATGTCCCAGCACTTAAGCAGGTACTCAATTTAAACTAAGAAGTTGTTTAAAGCCCCCCTTCTTTATAGTAATTTTCCCTGGAGGCATAAAAATCAATAATTGGCAGCCAAAGATAGGAAATTTAGTCTTAAATAAAGTCCGTTCCTTCCTGCCGAACTTGTATACCTTGTATACAGAACTCAGAGAGGTTCCTAAGTTATTGTTCTCTCAAAGCCTGTCTAGCTAGCCAGATAGACTCTTCTAAGTTTTACTACATCGCATTATAAATTTCAATAGTCACATTGCAGATTTTCGTAATATTATTTGAACTTATGGCTAAAAGTCATACATTGCATCAAATTGAACACTATAGTTGCTTTGGTTTAACATAACTAGTTGATTTTCAAAAAATAACCCAGTTATGATAAATAAAAACATAAGAAACACTAAGAAAATGCAAGACCAAAAAGATTACAAACTCGCGATATACTGGGATTTTGACAACATTCATATCTCTGTCAAAAACCTGGATAAGAAAAAAGCCAAGATTCATTATAAGCAAGAGCCTAAGGTGCTTGATATTAATGCTATCATGCAATTTGTGGCCTCATATGGTGACGTCAGTGTGAATAAAGCCTACGCGGACTGGACCAGATTTGCCAACTATAAGGAGGCCTTTTTGAACTATTCTGTAGATTTGATTCAGCTTTTCCCGAGAGGTAGTCACTCTAAAAACGGCGCTGACATCCGTATGTCGCTTGATATTTTGGATGACCTCAACGATTTCCCACATCTTACTCATTTCTGTATTGTAGGCGGCGATAGTGATTATATTGCTGTGGCACAAAAGATTCGTCAGCATGGAAAGTATATCATTGGTATTGGAGCAGAATCAACTTCGAACAGTTATTTTGTAAAAGGCTGTAATGAGTTCAAGTTTTATAAAACGATTCTTGCCAAATCTGGTGAGCGCAATTCTGATAAGATTCTTGATGAATTGAAAGCTACCCGGGATGAGAAGAAGGTGCGTAAGTTGCTGAAGACTGCGGTCCGCAAGTTATTGAATCAGTACAACACAGACTTTGTCTATAAAGCTCAGCTGAAGCCGATGATTCGTCGTTTGGATACTCGTTTTGATGAGGGTAACTATGGATATCGCACTTTTACGGAATTTATTAATGCGCATGGTGATATTTTGGATATTTCTGATGGGGAGTTTGATCAGGTGATTAAGTTAAAGAAGTAGTTTCTTCATAGGGTAAAAAAATCTATGTTACTGATGTATCCCCTTCGGAGAATCCCGTTCGAGGGAATTTCCCGAAGGGGATACATCAATGGCGAGAGGCATTCGCCCTTCTTAACTAAAAAAATTAGATTGGCCAAATATCTAGTATTTTGGTGAATTTCCATTAAATTTGTGCTAATTCAATAAAAAGTACAATGAAGAATAATAAGATACAACTTAGAGGAGGACTAGTCATCGCTATTATCGCGTTTGCAGCATTTAGTCGTTTGATCCCTCATCCGTGGAATTTTACGCCAATTGCAGCGATTGGCTTGTTTGGTGCCGCTTACTTTTCGAAGAAGTCAATGGCGATAATTATTCCATTTGCGGCTTTGTTTATTAGTGATTTGCTGGTCAATAATATCTACTATCCTGTATTTTTCCCTGAGTTCTATAAAGGCTTCACATTGATGGCTGGTGGTGCTTTATGGCAATACGGTGCTTTTGCATTGATCATCGGACTTGGTTTGCTGACTTTGAAAAAAGTGAAACCTATGGGTCTGATTGGTACTGGCATTGGTGCTTCTATCCTCTTCTTTTTGGTGACTAACTTTGGCGTATGGCTAAGCTACCCTGCAATGTATGGCTCCACTCCTGCTGGTTTAATGGCTTGTTATACTGCTGCCATTCCTTTCTTTTGGAATACTGTAGCAGGTGACTTATTTTACATCGGTTTAATGTTTGGTAGCTTTGAGTATTTAAAAAACAGTTATCCAAGCTTAGCGTTCAGTAAGTAATTTTTCCTTTCCATTTTTCTGTGAAAGATAAAGACCATAAAAAGTCGAAGGATCCTCAGCCGCTGGTTGAAGGGGTGGATTTCTATATGGAGAAAGGTCTCTTTGTATTGACGGAGAAGTATTTGAAGGAACGGGGGTATTGTTGTGGAAATGGGTGTCGGCATTGTCCGTACCCTGGCGGGAATCAAAGTTAAAGTCAAAATCGAAGTCAAAGTTTTTCACGTGGACCTGGGCTCCGCATTTATTTTCACAGATTGGGTTTTATCTTTTTAAATTCAAGTGCAAGTGCAAGTTCAAACTCAAGTCCCCTTCTGAGGTGAGCCTTCTATCGTAGGTTGAAACACATAGCTTTTTTAGGAGGATAGCACGCAACCGTATGAGAGCGCATAGTCGTTTGCTGCAAGCAGCAAACCAAAGTTCGCATAGGTTAGGTTTTACGACACTTGTCAAAAATGCGCAAGACTTAGTTGACTATGTAACAGGGTTTGCTAGTCGCAAACCTTAGACCGCAGTAGATTTTTAAATTCAAGTGCAAGT
>Ga0209187_1004221_pt1 | contig 11144 bp, 9 predicted proteins | sample BantaG_FD_187430 | JGI IMG/M metagenome (GOLD analysis project Ga0209187, IMG submission 187430) | Marine algal microbial communities from Bantry Bay, Ireland - BantryBay_4 metaG (SPAdes) (version 2) | ecosystem: Host-associated > Algae > Red algae > Unclassified | place: Bantry Bay, Ireland... | reverse complement strand
GTGGGTAAACGGAGGAAGCGGTAATTTAAATACAGTCAACTTCATGTCAAGCAGTAGCGGTGAAGTCAAAGTGGTTTGTAGCGGTGCGGATAGATTCACATGGACTAAAACAAGTGGCAATGTAGAATATAGCTATTGTATAAATTCCAATTGCTCAAGGTTCTTCATATATATGTCGCCGGGACAAAGTGCAAGCTTTCTCGTAAAATCATTCAAAAACAATGTTGAACTTGACAGAAGAACATACACTTTTGTTAGAAACTAATATATATTTAAAATAATTAATTATGAAAACAACACAAATAAAAGGAATTTTAGTCTGTTTGATGGCTATACTAAGCATTTCGATAGCTATGATTTCATGCCAGCAGCAAGAAGTAATATCAAGCGATGTAGAACAACCATTAACTTATGGGGACTACGATACATCTGAAAGTCAGACCATCGAAAATGGCGATATTGAAAGTAGAATCCCTGATTGTTGGTGCCAACATCGTGGAGCCAGCAGACGTAGTTCCTCATCAAGTTATGTATATTGTTATGGCTATGATGGCTTAAATAAGACATACATATTAACGGATGAACACGGTAATAATGAACGAACAGAATACTCAACCAATTACTTTGTCTCTTTCAGTGGCTTGCAATCCGGCAAAAAATATAAGTACAGAACCTACACAGCCTGCGAGCGTCCACGCTACTCTCCGTGGACTACTTTTACACAGGCTTACTAATGCTACTAAACGAATAGTTCTCATGAAGTAGCTCCACACTTCTCGAACACTAAAGTCGAATAAAGTGTCATTCACAAAAGCAGGGTACTTTCTCGGAAGTACCTTGCTTTATTTCCCATTTCTAAATTTGTTTAACTATGAAAAATATAAACGTAAAAAATATTTTGTTTATCTTACTATCTGTGTTTTTTATAACTTCTTGCGAACAGGCAGCTATTGAAGATGGAATTATTGACATGAACCCCCCAGATAACGAAGCGATAATTTCAGTTGAAGATTTACCTGCTAGTCCTGAAGAAGTTTGGGCAGCAGCCAATACCGACTCCAATAATTCAGATTTGAACAACACCGAAGAGGCACTTGACACAAGAAGTTGCCCTCTAAAAGTGCGTAAATTACGATTCACTGATGTTATATGGTATTCAACTCCGCAATATGCTCTATGGATATATCACTATGACTCCAATGGCAATTTCATCAGTCACGATAGAAAGGATGTAACCTACTGTCACAGAAGGTACGAAACCTACTCTCCACCTCCCGGTAGATGTAAGTCGGTGGCTTTTGTAGGTTATCAATCTTGGGGAACAGTGCCTGTCGGTCCTTGCCCATAAATATCAAAGAAATAGTTCTCACGAAGCAGCTCCACGCACTTCTCGCACACTAAAGTCGAATAAAGTGTCATTCACAAAAGCAGGGTACTTTCTCGGAAGTACCTTGCTTTATTTTATTTCAACGCCCTCAATCACATCCCCAATTTCCAAGCCATGCACCACATCCATCCCCTTGGTCACTTTCCCAAAAATCGTATACCGCCCATCCAGATGCGGCGTAGGTGAATGTGTGATAAACCACTGCGTACACTCCGTATCTTTTCCGGCAGACGCCATGCCGATATAGCCTTCATCATCATAATATTGCGGACCGATTTCCGAGCGAATCGAATAGGACATACTCCCCCACCCATCGCCGCGCGGACAACCGCCCTGCGCGACAAAATTGGGTACAATACGATGGAAATTTTTACCGTTAAAAAACGCACTATTAGCAAGTTGTGCAAAATTCGCTACCGAACCCGGCGCATCATTCACCAGTAAATCCAGCTCAATAGTACCACGTTTGGTTTTGATAAGTGCTGTGGGATTGTCGGAAAGTTCATTCACAATTTTCCAATCAATCGGATGATTAAATGCAAGGCTGGAAATACCGCGTTCTAGGTCTTCGCCCCTGAAATAATTGAGCGTACGGCGCAATTCATTATAGGCTTCCACATCTCGCGGAAGCTGCATTTTTTTCAGTGCATCCGTCATAAAAGCTGCGCCGGCGTACTCACGTCGCATATTCAGCTTCGGATTGCGAAGGACACCTGCTGTAGTTGCTATCATTGCTACGTCGCCGCTTTTGATCGCACGTTGGAAGGTAGCAGCAAGGGCTTTTTTTACCTCATCCGACTGCCATCCGGTGAGCTTGCCAAAGTCATCTCGACTGCGGAGATTTGCCAATGCCTGTATGCCATAACTCTTTATCACCGCCGTAGCCGCCGAGTCAAAAATTTCTTCCGTAATAAATATATGGTTGGGTGCGTGTTCGGCGAGAGCTTCCAGTAGTGCGCCTTTTTCGTAAGGGTTTTTCGAGGTTTCGTAAGCCATCTTTATGGTATCACTCAATCGCTTTCGAGTATTAATATAGCTTACATCTGTACGTCCGAGTGCTGCGGCGTGTAGCTCCGATTTTACTCGCCAATGCGAGGCAGCATTCGCCAAATCACTCAAAAATTTACTCTCATACGCAGGAGCTTCACTCCGCAAATATTGGGCGGCAGTATAAGCCACTTTTGGGTTGCTATCCTCGAGGGCTTGTAGCATCATCGGGCGTACTTTTACGTAATTTGCATCACGCAAAGCCCTGATTATGTTTATTTTAACACGATAATCACGCTCCCCTGAAAATGCACCAATAAGCGTATCGCGCGCAGCTATGCCACCTGTTTTTCCAAGTGCAGACGCAACGAACATACGTACATTCGGCGTTTTTTCCTTTTCAAAAATATCAATTAATTCGCTTTCGTATTTGTCCAATTTAATATCTTTTGCTCGTCTCAAATAATCGCCCGCTATCTGTCGTACCGATGTCGGCGTAGCTTGTTGGAGTAGCTCAATCATGCGTGTCGTACCGCCGGGCGCAGTGATGCCGCGATTCATAAACCGATAAATCGACCTCGCCTGACCTTCCAATAAAAACGTATCTCTTGACGTATAAGTCCGTACTCCGCTGATTTGTCGCAAAGTCTTTTCATCACCTGCTTTACCGATGGCTTCGAGTATTGCCGATTGCACGCGTCGCGATTTTTCCTGCCCAAAAGCAATTACCAGACTATCCACTGATTTTTCGGAAGCTGTTTGTCCTAGTGCATATTGTCCCAGTGCATATGCCGCCATGTAGCGTACCTGTATACTCGTATCGCGCAACATCTTCGAGAGTGTAGGCATAGCCAAAGTATCTTGCACCGATGCCAGTGCCTGTGCTACAGCGTAGCGATAGGTCGCGTCTACCTCATCGGCATAGGGCAACAGTTCTGCCGTTTTTCGCTCGTCTTGCAAGCGAAAAATTTCTTGTATCGTCTCATCATTCATCGAGAAATTGATGATATTGCCAGGGTCTTCGGGTAGACAAGCCGTGCAGCACAATACAAGTGTCATTAGAAGTACAACGTGGTATTTCATCTGTTTTTTTTATAAATAAAAAAGGAAAAGGAAATGCAAAATGTAAAATAATAAATGTAAAAGTATCAATAGGACGCAGGGTAGTATTCGTTTTTTTACTTCTTAAGAATTTGATAATCAAACAATTAACAATTAAAAAATTGCGTTGTACACTTTTACATTTTACAACTTGTCCCGACGAATGACGGGATTTATTATTTTACATTTCAAACTCCTCTCGCTTTACGCGCGTCGATGAAGCTTTTGATAAATACTGCTGTTGCAACTAAGCAACTGAATATCATGATACCTGTACGCATTTTGGGTAGTCCTTCTTGTTTCATAAACGGCATAAATAAGGCAAGAAAAAGCAGCAGTGTCAATAACACAACGATGTGAGCAACTGCTTTATTTTCTTTCTTTAATCCGCCGTTTAACAAGAGCAAAATAAGTCCCGTAACGGGCGCAATCAGGGCAGTTGAGAAGTATTTGCCTGCGCCAAAGGCACCAGTAAAATAGCCCCATAATCCCAATCCGATAAGTATGAGGGCATTGATAAAATTCGCCTGAGATGGCTTCATAGTATGTTATTTTTTGACGCCGATAGTCCATAATTGATAGTCCATAGTTGAAATATATTATCAATGGACTATCGACCACCGACTATGGACTTTTTTTGATGTGACAAAAGTAATTAAGCAAAGCCAGACTTCCAAACGAAAATGTTTGGCTTACATTATTTAAACTTAAACTTAAACTTCCGTACATTTGCAGCCGACAAATAACAATAATGACAATTATAACACTTACGACGGATTTGGGCGAGCGCGACTACTATGCAGGTGCCATCAAAGGCGCATTGCTGTGTGTAAATCCGGCGTTGAATATCGTCGATATTTCACATCAAATTCAACCCTACGATATTGTAGAGGCATCGTTTGTGTTGGGTAATGTGTATGAAAATTTCCCGAAGGGAACGATTCATATTGTGAATGTTGATAATTTTTATAATAATAAAAAACAATTTGTCACGTTCGAAAAAGATGGACATTATTTTATCGGAGCAGATAATGGTTTGTTTTCACTTATTTTCAATCAAATGCCTAACAATCAATATGCTATCGCCTGTAAAAGTGAAGGTACATTTCCATTGGGAGAAATTTTTGCGAAGGCTGTGGGGCATATTTTATCCGAAAAACCCTTTTCAGAAATTGGTAAAAAAATAGAAGAACCTACGCAGCGTATCACCCTTCAAGCGGTCACGAGTCAGTCGCAAATACGCGGCTCGGTCATTCATGTCGATAATTATGGCAATGTCATTTTAAATATCAAAAAAGACTTGTTTGAACACATACAAAAGGGGCGCGATTTTTCGTTATTCTTCAAAAGGCATGACCCGATCCAATCGATGAGTACGCAGTATAGCGATATGGCGATTGGCGATACTTTGTGCTTGTTTAATGCCGCAGAATATCTCGAAATTGCGATAAATATGGGGCGAGCAGCCGATATGTTGGGGCTGAATGTGGATGATACCGTGCAGATTGACTTCGTAACGCGAGCTTCTAGCTCGCAGTAATTTTATACGCCGAGCTGGAAGCTCGCGTTACGTCACGATTATGAAAAGAGTAGTTAAATTGACCTTAAAGCAGGAGCGAGTCGCTGAATTTGTCGAAAAATTTCCTGAAAGGAAACAGAATATTTTGACGATGCCGGGCTGTCATGGCGTCGATTTGTTTCAGGATAAAACAGACCCTCGCGTCTTTTTCACCATCAGCGAATGGGACGATGAAGCCGCCCTGAATAATTACCGATATTCGGATTATTTTAGAGCGACATGGGCATACATGAAAGAAGGTTTTGATGACAAACCGCAAGCGTGGAGTCTCACGGGTTTCGAGTTTCGGGTTACGGGTTAATTACTCCGTTTAAGGGAGGACGAAAAAAATAATCTACCCGTCTGAATCGTTCTTTTTCTCATATGTTTCACTAAATTTTCCTTACGTAGCTCGGCTATGTGCGTCAAATTTAGCCAAACATATGAAAAAAATAACTTCTTCATTTGGGGTAGATTATTTTCTTCCTCTTCCCTAACTCGCAACTCGCAACTCGCAACTCGTAACTATGATATTAGAATTAAAAGATTACAGGATTTTTGTTGGGGCGGATATTTGGAAAGATTTTGCTTATTTATTGAAGCAAAGGAGTTATTCGTGTGTCTTGATTTTGGTGGATGAAAATACGGGGCGCGATTGTTTGCCGATTTTTCAAGTGTGGGTGGATGTACCGCTTCAGGTCATCGAAATTCCGGTAGGAGAACGACACAAAAACATCCAAACCTGTCAGGCGATTTGGAAAACGATGTTTGAATATGCGGCAGATAGGAATGCGCTCGTGGTCAATCTCGGTGGCGGTGTAATTGGTGATATGGGTGGCTTTTGTGCAGGTACGTACAAGCGAGGCGTTGATTTTATACAGTTTCCGACGACGCTACTTTCGCAGGTAGATGCTTCGGTAGGTGGCAAGTTGGGCATTGATTTTCAGGGGATTAAGAACTCGATTGGTTTGTTTTCCAATCCGCAGGCGGTGTTCGTTTATCCGCCGTTTTTGGAGACGCTATCTAAACGGGAGTTGCGAAGTGGTTTTGCGGAAATCGTGAAACATGCCTTGATTTTTGATAAAGAATATTGGTCGGATATTCAGGAATTAAACGAATTGACTGTTAGCAATTTATCGGAATTAATTCTGCCTTCTATTGAAATAAAAAAACAGGTCGTAGAGAGCGACCCTTATGAAAAAGGCTTGCGTAAAATACTGAATTTCGGGCATACGATTGGTCATGCGATAGAGAGTTTTTACCTCGAAACAGATACGCCACTACTACACGGTGAGGCGATTGCGATTGGGATGATTTGTGAGGCGTGGCTGTCGTTCAAGACCTTTACGTTGAAGTTGAGTGAGTTGCGATTGATTAATGAATTTATCTTAAAAATCTTCGGAAAAGTTGACCTCGACCTTAGCCAAATCGACACTTTTATCCAAGTGATGCGAAACGATAAGAAGAATGAAAACGCCCAAATCAATTTCACCCTCCTAAAACGAATCGGCGAAGCTGTCGTGAATCAAACTTGCGACGAGGTGAGTATTGCGGAGAGTCTGCGGTATTATGATGGGTTGGTGGGTTGACGAATTGACGGGTTTTAATTTGCTAATATTTCTAATAAAAACGCTCGCGTAGAAGGATTTTTTTCGACTTCAATTTCTTGTCTCAAAGCCGCTTTCGCAACTTTATCATGCGGATTTAATTGTATTATTTTTCGAGATAATTTAATGATATTCAAATAATTAGCGCGGTGCGGATTCGTGATTTTTTTTCTACGAATAAAAATTTCAAAACTATTCAAATGTGCGTCGAGGGCTTCGTACTCTTCGAGTTCGAGGTAAATTTTGAGTAAGAGATTTCTTGCATTCATATTGAGAAAGACATCGTCGAATTTCACTTGCTGCAATTGCGAAATGGCTTTATCGTACTGTTTTGTTGCGTGATACAAAAACGCCAAATTATAGGCAAGGCTATTCTTACGATACTTTCTTTCAAGTTTTGATTCATATTGATAAATAAAACCTTCCACCCATTCAAATTCTTTCAACATCAACACCGTCATCACAATATTTTTGTACGTCCAACGCGATAAAAAACCGTTTTCCAAGAAAGCTCCTTGTTCCAGTCCGACTTGATACAAATCAAATAATTCGCGCAGAAAAATGGTGTCTTTCTTCTTATTATTTTGACGAATGCAATGATTAATCGCATGGGTATAAATTTCCTTCAATTCTGCCTGTGGAAAACCTGCACCATAACGAATAATTCCGGCTTTGAGTTGGTGAAAATGCTCATTACTTTGCGTGCTGATTAGTATGTGATAGCTGTGATAATACAGGTGAATCGCAGGAATATCCAACAAGCCCTCCTCGGTTTCAATTGCCTTTAAAACATCTTTCAACAACAAAAAATCGTAGTCCTTTTCAGCTACATGCTCATGGGTGAGCAGGATGCAAACCTGCCGAAGTGTCTCCGCAATAAAAAAATGATTGAGCGTATCGTGCCATGCTTGCAAATCGCGTTCTGCCTGACGATTTTCCTGCAATGAAAACAGATATTCCTCCGCATGTAGTAGCGACTCCCGATATTTATTGTGGCTATCGTAGGAAGGTTTTTTTTGTTGGCGGGTACGCGCTCCTTTGAGTGTATGGTGAAATGACTTGGCAAGTTTGCGTTCACGATAGGCTTGGGCGAGATAGATTTCGGCGGTGGCTTGGTCGCTGCGGTACTTTTCCATTGACAAAAATCGCTCGGCTTGTTTGAGCAACGCAGACATCAGCACTCGCATGCCGATGTCTTTGTAGAGTTGCTTGGGGAGGAGTTTTTCGTGTATATATTTTTTATCCAATGCTGCATCCAGTTTCTGCTGTAAAGCAAATGCAATATGCTTGTGCAGGCGCAGTAAATCGGCTTGTGTATTGTGATAAGGCGAAGCCAAATATTTGTCAAACTGCTGTCTTTCACGCTCCGAAAATGAACGAAGTACTTCTATTAAGCGACTTTTTTGCATGGTGTATTTTTATATGTTTTCTACAAAATTAATTTTAAATCATTATAAATCAAATTTTTAATAAAAAATTAGTCCTATATTATTTCACAAACTTGAAATAATGTTTTTGTATCTGTGAATGGAATGGCTGACTTTTGTAGCGTAAAGAATTTTCAACATTTAAAAACATCTTATTATGAAAACATACCTGACTATAATTGTTACACTTTTCGCATTGATGATAAATCGTGTATACGCACAGGACTGTCCACAAAATATTTCTTTCACTATACAGGAAGAAATTGATAATTTCCCCTCTAACTTTCCAAATTGCACAGAAATACCCGGAAATCTTTTTCTTGATGGAGGCGTTAGCGATAGTAACATCAACAACCTTGATAGTTTGCACCAAATCATTTCAGTAGAAGGAACATTAGGTTTTTTCGACACCGACTATTTAGTTAGCCTTTCAGGTTTAGAAAATCTTAATTCCATCGGGGGAGGGTTAATTGCTTGGGGCGTTGATAATTTAGTTAATTTTTCAGGCTTGGAGAATCTCAATTCTATCGGAGGGAATTTAGGAGTTTCTGATGCTTATAATTTAGTTGATTTTTCAGGTTTAGAGAATCTCAATTCTATCGGAGGGGAGGTATCTATTTGGAGTGCTAATAATTTGGTTGACTTTTCGGGTATAGACAACCTCACTTCTATCGGAGGCGATTTAAGAATTTCCAATACTTATCAGCTAGTTAGTTTTTCCGGTTTAGAGAATCTCAACTTTATCGGGGGAGGATTACATATTAATAATAACAATCTACTGACTGATATATCTGCTATAGAAAATATTGATTACTCTATAATTAATGACCTCACCATACGATGGAACGAGAATCTTTCCGTATGCAGTGCAGAAAGTATTTGTGCTTATCTTGTGGTAGGCGGCACAGCTTTAATAGAAAATAATGCCGAAGGTTGTAATGCCGTTGCAGAGGTGGTGCTGAGTTGTGTATCATTATTTGATTATTTGATTGAGGGTAATGTCTTTGCAGATATTAGTGTTGATTGTTCGCAAGATATGGACGAATCCGGTCTGGACAATTGGCTCATCAAAATAGAACAGGAAGGACAGCCCGTCCGCTACACCTACACCTTTAGCGACGGAAATTACGTTGCACTTGCTGATTCCGGCGCACAATATACCCTCACAGCTATTCCACCCAATATGCTATGGGACAATATCTGCCCTGTGAGTGATTCCATATTCATATCGACAGACACCCCATATAACGGCGTTGTATTTGGAGCAACCGGCAGCATATCTTGTCCTTTGCTTGAGGTCGATATTGCTTCCCCTATCGTCCGCCGTTGTTTCGATTCCAACTACTACGTTCGTTACTGCAATTCGGGTACGGCTATCGCCGAAAACGCTTATGTCGAAGTCCAACTCGACCCATTTTTCATTTATCAAAACTCCACTATCGCGGGTATTGATTTGGGCGAAAATTTGTATTCTTTTGACTTAGAAAATGTCGATATAGGCGCGTGTGGCAACTTCCGAATTGATGTTTATGTCGATTGTGATTCTACCCAAATCGGGCAAGCACATTGCGTGGAGGCGCACATTTATCCAGATTCGATTTGCACCTCTGCCCTGCCAATTTGGGACGGCGCAAGTATCAGAGTGGATGCACAATGTTTGGATGATTCCATCGAATTTAAAATTGAAAACATCGGTACGGGCGATATGTCCGACTCCTTAGAATACATGGTCATCGAAGAAGACTTGATTTATCAACGTGCTAATTTTCAACTCAATAGCGGCGAAAACAAGACGTTTTACAAGCAAGCCAACGGACTCTTTCACCGCCTCGAATCCGAGCAATCACCCGGACATCCTGGCAATAGCATGCCTTCCGTTTTCGTAGAAGGCTGCGGTGTGGATGGTAATGGAGAAATCAGCATAGGATTCATCAATTATTTCCTTTTAGATGAGGGCGATGCTTACGTTTCTATTGATTGTCAGGAAAATGTGGGTTCGTATGACCCGAATGATAAGCAAGCTTTCCCGGTCGGGTATGGTGCGCCGCATTACATCACCGACAGCACCGATTTGGAATATATGATTCGCTTTCAAAATACAGGAACGGACACCGCATTTACTGTCGTGATACGTGATACGATTAGCCCACATTTGAATATCGAAACCTTGCGCCCTGGCGTTGCGAGTCACGATTACCGCTACGATATTGATAGCTCAAACATCGCGGTCTTCTACTTTGAAAACATCATGCTACCCGATAGCAATGTCAACGAAGCCGCCTCACACGGTTTCATCAAATTCAACATCGAACAAAACCGCGACAACCCAATCGGTACACATATCATGAACGATGCAGCGATATATTTCGACTTCAATGAACCGATAATTACGAATACCGTTTTTCATACCGTTGGCGAAGATTTTATGGGCATCGTAATCTCAATTATTACGCCGCCGGAAGTATTGGAATCGGGTATTTCGGTCAATGTTTTCCCAAATCCATTCGATGAATACACACGATTTGAAGTGCAAGGCGAGGCAGTGAAAGAATTGAATTTAAGCGTGTACGACATGATGGGGCGTGAAGTCCTCCAACAACAATCTACACACCAACAACACATCACCATAAAACGAAATAACCTCACACCGGGCGTCTATGTATTCCGCCTGATGGATGAAAAACAACAATTAGCCACAGGGAAACTTGTCATCAAATAGCACAAAAAAATAGTAAGAAGGTGACAGGCATTTTGAAAATGCCTGTCATCTCACCTCAAATTATTTGCCCGAAAAAGAAGATTGGATAGTTGGTTTTTTTAAAACTGATTTAATGGAGAAACCTGTCGAAAGTATTCGACAGGTTTTTTTTATGAAAATTAAACATACAAAAAAATCACAAATATCTCATTTTATTCATTTTATACAACAAGTAAATCCTAATTTGTAAAAAACGCCCCAACTGTTCCTGTGATGCTGATGCGAATGTCCGCACCTTGCAGTTGTAATTGATTTATTCACAAATAAAAACAACACAGATGAAAAGGATTTACTTATTATTGATAACTATTTTTTGTTG
>Ga0209187_1004219_pt1 | contig 11148 bp, 7 predicted proteins | sample BantaG_FD_187430 | JGI IMG/M metagenome (GOLD analysis project Ga0209187, IMG submission 187430) | Marine algal microbial communities from Bantry Bay, Ireland - BantryBay_4 metaG (SPAdes) (version 2) | ecosystem: Host-associated > Algae > Red algae > Unclassified | place: Bantry Bay, Ireland... | reverse complement strand
ATTAAAATAGGGAACGGTGGCTTTTAAAAAATCGGTGCGGGGTAAAAAATCCGCATCAAAGATGGCGATAAAGTTTCCTTTGGCGCGCGACATGGCGGCCTTGAGTGCGCCCGCTTTATATCCCGAACGATCGGTCCGGTGAATCAATTCGATATTAAATCCTTTGGCTTTATATTCGGCTACTTTGTTCCGACTGATTTCAATGGTTTCGTCGGTCGAGTCATCCAGTAAATGAATTTCAAATTTATCTTTTGGATAGTCCAGCTTTGTAATCTGATCGACCAGGCGTTCTACGACGTACTGTTCGTTGAAAACGGGTAATTGTATCGTTACGAATGGTAGCTCTTCTGGAAGTTGTTCGAGTGGAAGTGGAGGATTTTTAGCTTCCTGAAAATGGTGTTTTTTATAAAAATACAATAGCTGAAATTGCAAAAAACAAAAGCAGGTGATATAAGTCAACGCTATGCAGTAAATCGCAAAGAGGATATAACTGATTACGATCATTTTATAGTAGTTTAAATATAGTCCACAAAATCTTATGCCCGGCCAGGATCGTTCCCTTCACGGTTCCGGATACTTTTGAAAATCCAATTCGCTGACGGTAAGTTACTGGAATTTCTGTACACCTCATTTTCATTTTGGCGGCTTTGACCTGCATTTCCACGGTCCAGCCGTAGGTTTTATCTTGCATATCAATCGCCAATAATCGATTATATCGAATTGCTCGAAAAGGTCCAAGATCCGTAAATTCATATTTATAAAAAAAACGAATCAAGTTGGTCGCCAACCAGTTTCCAAAAATTTGCTGTGGCGTCATGGAGCCCGATTCCATCTCTCCAAGTGCTCTGGAGCCGATCACCAAATCCATATCGTCATTTAAAATAGGAGCCACCAATTGATACATTTCTTCCGGATAGTCCGAATAATCAGCATCCAAAAATACGACAATGTCAGGCGGAACAGGATTGTTAGCAATATGTTCCAATCCCTTCAGACAAGCATTCCCATAGCCACGGATAGGTTGGTGTACCAGGGTCGCACCGTTGGCCCTGGCAACTTCCGCTGTTTGGTCGGTACTCGCATTATTACACACAACTACTTCCCTAACCAAATCGACAGGAATATCCTGTAAAACCCGGTTGATGGAGTTTTCTTCGTTAAAAGCAGGAATAACCACGTCAATTAATGCTGAATTCATTTTTTAAAGTCTAAACATAGTCAAAAGCCAAAAGGCAAAGGTAGGATTAATTCCCTGATCCTATTGTCTTTAGGGGTACATTCTTTGTTATTTGACTATTACTTTATTCCCACAGGATTCGTCACTAGAACGCAACTACCTCCCTATTTTGGAGTAAAATATACCAACAAAGCTTATTTTTGCAATGTTGCAGCGTTATGAACGTTGGATAGAAGCTGGTTGGCTTGTTTGCCAGTTAGCTTGTTAGCCCTCTTCTAATGCGAATAACACGATTGAAGAGGGCTAATAGCGAACTAGCCTTAAACCCATGACTTTTCCAACATGAAAAAAACTATATTTTTTATTGCCGTTGTTCTTACGTTTCTTTTTCATAGCTGTGTTCCAGACTTTGAAATATACCAGGGAGGAGATGCGATGCTGTCTTTCTCGGTAGATACCTTGCGTTTTGATACCGTTTTTACCGCGCAAGGATCGGCGACCCGATCAGTTAAAATTTATAATGACCGAGATCAAACGATTGAGATTTCGGAGATTAAATTAGGCCGGGGCGATCAGTCCAAGTTTCGGATCAACGTAGACGGTTTGCCAGGAGACGGCACCAATGTCGAAATTCCACCCAACGATAGTATCTATGTTTTTGCGGAAGTAACGGTCGATCCCGATCAGGATATATCGGTAAGTCCGTACGTTATTCAGGAGGATTTAAATTTTATAATCAATGGCAATGCGCAACGGATAGTTCTGGAAGCATGGGGCCAAAATGCCAATTATATTCCCAACCGTTTTAATAATGGAGGGATTGCCGTACTTGATTGCAACGGCGGCGACGTTATTTGGGACGATCCGAAACCCTATGTGATCTTTGGAATTTTAGTGATTGATAATTGTAATTTAATTGTTGCGCCGGGTACGGAAATTTACGTGCACGGTGGACTAGAGGATTTTGTGGACGAAGAAGATATGCTACAGTTTTTTAACGATGGACGAATCATTACTACGAGGCGTGGCCGAATTCAAATCAACGGAACATTAGAAGAACCCGTCACCATTCAGGGAGATCGACTAGAGGAGGGTTTTTCGGAAGTGCCGGGCCAATGGTTTGGAATAGTTCTGGGAGCTGGAAGTAAAAATAACGAGTTTAATCACGTCAACATAAAAAACAGTTCTCTTGGCATTGCGGTGGATTCGGCGGGTACTTTGGCAATCAATAATAGCAAGATTTTTAATACCGCTTCGCACGGTTTGTTTGGTATTCACGCGAGTATTGATGCCAATAATTGTTTGTTGTATAACAATTCTGCTACGGCGATGCGGATGACTTACGGAGGAGATTATAATTTTAAAAATTGTACGGTAATCAGTAATGGTGATCAGGCGGCGTCGGCGTTGAGTTTGAGTAATTTATTGTGTACAGATTTTCCGGAGTGTTCCAATATTTTAAGAAATGCGATCAGTGCGACGGTCGAAAATTGTATCCTGGTCGGATCAGGAGATGATGAGATCAGTTTGATTGAAATTGAGGATACGGATTTCGATTATAATTTTAAAAATTGTATTGTTATAGTGGAAGATATTTTGATGCCCGAACAGTATCCAAACTTTCTGGAAGATTGTGAAAACTGTATTCTTTACGATCGGAGCAACGACGCGCTATTTTTTGATGCGAATGAAGAGGATTTTCATCTGGATACACTTTCTATCGCCGAAGAGCGCGGATTTTTTATTCCGACTTTACCGCTCGATCTGGATGGCGTGATGCGTGATATGCAAGCACCGGATATTGGTTGTTATGAATATGTCTATGAATAAAATTGCGATTATGGGAGCGGGTTGGCTGGGCTGGCCGTTGGCAAAGTCTTTAGTCGAAAAAGGGTATACCGTTAATGCTTCGACCACTTCTTCCGAAAAAATGGAGTCGCTAGCGGCCGATGGTATTCAACCGTTTTTAATCAATCTCTTACCAGCAGGGCCAGAAGGCGAAGCGCTCGAATCTTTTCTAAAAGTAGATCTCTTGCTGATTAATATTCCACCGGGTCGCCGTGATCCGGAGGTGGAGAATAATTTTCCAAAAAAAATAAAAACCTTCATTTCTTTAGCAGAAAAATTCGGCGTCAATCGTTGTGTTTTTGTCAGCTCTACGGGCGTATTTAGCGACGCGCAGGGTAGGATAGACGAAGCGACGATTCCTGTACCTGTCACCAACTCTGGTAAAGCACTAGTCAGCGTAGAAACGTATTTGAAATCTTTACCGAATCTTCATACCACCATTCTTCGACCGGGCGGACTCGTAGGAGGCGACCGTTTAGCGGGCCGTTTTTTAGCGGGAAAAAAAGATATTTCAAATGGAAATGCACCCATCAATATGATTCACCGCAAAGACTTGATTAATATTTTATTAAAAATTATTGACCAGAAAATTTTTGGTAAAACCTTTCATTGCGTAGCCGATCAATCACCCACGCGACGCGATTTTTATACGCAGCAAGCAAAAAAATATGGGTTTGAAATCCCGGAATTTTTGTCTGATGGTGGAGCCGGACCTTTTAAAATTATTGGGAATGATTTTTTAAAAGAGATGTTGGACTATGAATTTGTGTTTGGGGATCCGATGGGGTTTTGATCTGAATGGAAATGTGAATAGTTTTTATATTTTCTGAATTCAAATAGTCTGTTAATTTCTCCGCAAATATAGTCTTACCAGTTCCTTCTATTCCATTTATGGCAATTCTAACAGGTTTGGTTTTCCGCTGTCTAAGGAATGAGATATTAATAAATTAAGAATTTTGGGTTAGAGATTTTTGTTGCTAGTAAGGCAAAAAAAGTAGGGATAGCCGCGCTATCGCGAGGCTTTTTAACGAGACTAGCGGCAAAAAGATCAAGCCAAAAACGTAAATTTATTATTAACTCATTCCTAATGCTGAAAATTTCTGTCTTGATTAATTCAAATACTTTTTTTTGATGCATGGTTATAAGTTGATTGCTATTTTCTGATAAAAAATTAAAATAATCTAAAAATTTCATTCTTGCGAGAAAGTAATTTCTTTTATTTATAAAATTTTTCGGCACTATTTTGAGAAAAAAAGTTATTTTTGCGAAAAACTAAGAAAACTTTGAACTAACTTAAAGTTTCCAGCGTTTACAAAATGGATATGAATAAAAGCATCATTTTAGAAAAGGTACACGAATTGTTCATGAAATATGGACTTAAGAGTGTATCTATGGATGATATTTCCCGTACACTTGGGATTTCTAAAAAGACCTTATATCAGGCCGTAGAAAATAAGCGGGATTTGATCAAGGAAGTTTTTCAAAAACATATCAATGATGAGGAAGCAGCCATAAATGAAATTGTAGCAAGTAGTAAAGATGCGGTGGATGAGATTATTGGGATTGCGAGATATGTGACGGGACTACTACGTGAAATTTCTCCAACCACACTCTATGATATGCAAAAGTATTACGGTGATATTTGGGGGATGATGGAAACTTTACATCAGGGACATATTTATGAAACGATTAAAACAAACTTAGACCGTGGAATTTTCGAAGGACTGTATCGGAAAAATTTAAATACGGATATCATCGCTAAACTATACGTTGGAAAAACGATGTTGATTGTAGATGAGGATATTTTTCCACTTAAAGATTACAACAAAGAAAAATTATACCTGGAATACGTCTATTATCATCTTCATGGTATTGCGTTACCAAGGGGATTAAAATTATTTGAAAAATATACTAAGTAGAAAACCAATGCGAAGATTTTACTTTCTTATCCTCCTGTTTTTTTGTTCGATTGGGTATCTAAATGCACAATCGACCAACCTTACATTTACGCTTTCAGAAGCAATTAAGTATGCTTACGAGCACAATTATAACATTAAAATCGCAAAAGAAAATATTTCGGATGCGGATGCTCAAATTATTGAAAGAAGAGCCACCGGAATTCCAACCTTAAATGGATTTGTTGATTTTCAACATTTTTTAAAACTGCCTGTTTCCGTATTGCCAGAAGCATTTGAGGTTTTTGCAATTGATCCCGCGACCGGAATGCTTCCTCCTGATTATTCCAATCAGGTTGCTTTTGTTCTTAGAAATAGTTTTAATGTCGGCCTGGATTTGAACGCACTCATTTTTGACGGAAGTTATTTCACCGCGTTAAAAGCTGCCAAAGCGTTCAAAGAATATGTAGGTCAGGAGCTGGTTGCGCAGGAACGTACGGTCCGCGATCAGGTCGTCGCCGCTTACCTTCCGCCACTAATTGTAGACGAAAATCTAAAAATTCTGGCAAAAAATATTACTAACATTGAAGGGATGCTGGTCGAAACCAAAGCTACTTACGAAGCAGGTTTTGTGGAGCAACTGGATGTAGATCGACTAGAACTTTCACTCGCTAATCTGAAAACAGAAGTCGACAATCTTACCCGACAAAAAGAACTGGCTTTAAATTACCTGAAATTTACTATGGGGTATCCCATCAACGAACCCTTATCCATTGCGGATAACCTGGACGATTTACTCCAGCTTGCCACGGACGAAGATTTAACGGTTCCCGTTAATTATATGAATCGCCCCGAATATAAGGTTGCTCAAACTGGAATAAAACTGCACGAATATAACATCAAAGTAAACAAAGACGGATACTTGCCTTCCGTTTCTGGATTCGTTAATTATCAATATGGATACCAGGGGAATTCTATTTTTGGTAGTGATGGATTTTGGGTGCCCACCTCCGTAGCAGGGTTGCGGGTAAACGTCCCGATCTTCGATGGCTGGAATAAAAAAGCTAAAATTGAACGGGCTAAAATCGCCATGGAGATAGACCTGAAACGTATTACTTTGTTAGAACAATCTATTCAATTGGAAGTAGCCAACGCCCGTGGCGAATACTTAACCGCTCTGGAAAGAACCAGAAGTCAGGAAAAAAATGTGGCGCTGGCCCAAAGAATATACGATACCACGCAAATCAAATATCGCTCCGGGGTAGGATCGAGTATTGAGGTGACACAGGCCGAACAAGCGCTCTACCAATCGCAACAAAATTATATTCAGGCGCGCTACGATTTATTGGTTTCTAAACAAAAACTGGATACGGTATTAGGAAAGTAAGGGGTTTTCTTGAAATGTTGAATCGCTCCGCTTGTTGAAATGTTGAATCGTTGAGTTGGTTTTTTGTTGTGAAAAATATAACTCAATATTTTCATGGTAAAAAGCAAGCGGTAAAAAGCATAAATTTTTTACGTTGTAAATTTACGGATGAAGAAAGCTAGGTGTCTAGGCTGCAAACCAAGAACTGGCAAACCAGCCAACTGGCTATAAAAACAAAAAATATGAGATATACTTTATTTATAATGTTGATACTTTTAATAAACGCTTCTTGCCAACAAGGTGGCGCGGATAAATGGCCGGATGACCTGGCCGGAAAAAAAGCCCTCGTTAAAGAAAAGCGAGCGGCATTAAAAGAATTACAGGCAGATATTAATCTACTCAAGGATGAAATCATGGAGCTGGATACCACCCAACAGGAGGAAACCCGACGAGCAGTAAAAATTGATACGATTGGTGCAGAAAATGTAAGCCGATTTGTAGAAATTCAATCCGTGGTAGAAGCGGATGATGCGGTTATGGCGAGTAGCGAAACGGGAGGACGGATTACCAATATGTCCGTACGAGAAGGACAGAATGTTCGGAAGGGACAATTGATCGCGACCGTTGATATGGAATCTGTAAACAAGCAAATCAGCGAATTACAAACATCGCTTACGCTGGCCGAAGATGTTTTCGAAAGACAATCCAAATTATGGGAACAAAATATCGGTTCTGAAATTCAGTATCTCCAGGCAAAAAACAATAAAGAGCGAATTGAAAAAAGTATGGAAACGGCTCGTTTTCAGATGACCAAAGCCAACGTCTACGCGCCCATCAGTGGGGTAGTGGATATGAGCATGAAGGAAGCTGGCGAAGTCACCGGTCCGGGCGAACCAATCGTGAAAATCATGAATACTTACAAAGTAAAAGTGATCGCTGATGTCCCGGAACGATATCTACCCGTCGTCAAGCGAGGGCAAACGGTGGACCTTCACTTTCCCGCGCTCAACGAAGATCGGACCCTAAAGATTTCTTCCGTCGGTCGTACCATCAACCCGGCGAATCGTACTTTTGAGGCCGAGGTAGAACTACTGAACAAACATGGAATTTTTAAACCCAACTTAATGGCCATTATGAAATTAAAAGATTTCGAAGCCAAAGATGCCGTGGCGATTCCATTAGTATTAGTACAGCAAGAAGTGACGGGTAAGGATTATGTTTATATTAAAGCAGATGGCCCAAATGGTGCTTTTGCAAAAAAAATATACGTAACAACGGGCGAACGTTCCGAAGACAATGTGATCATTACCGAAGGTCTAAAAATAGGCGATCAGATCATCGTAGAAGGAGGAAGAGGCCTGGCTGAAAATGAACTAATTGAATTAATGTAGGCACTACGCGCCGGTCACTTGCTTCTTGCTATTTGCTTCTTGCCACTTGCTATTTGCTTCTTGCTCTCTTCTGTCGTGTGCTAACGCGGTCGAGTGAAGCAAGAAGCAAGAAGCAAGAAGCAAGAAGCAAGAAGCAAGAAGCAAGAAACAAGAAGCAAGAAGCAAGAAGCAAGAAGCAAGAAGCAAAGACCCATAACTCGAAACTCAACACTCAACAACTCAACAACTCAACATGAGTAACGATCCAATAGAATCTTTAAAAGAAAAATTTCGTCAGTTCAGGTTATCGTCCTTTGCGATTGACAACAGTACGAGTATTTTTATTCTGACGTTTATGATTCTTTTTTTTGGAATCAATTCCTACACTTCCATGCCCAAGGAAGCCTTCCCGGAAATTCCCTGGCCCAAGATTTATGTCAATACGGTTTACTTCGGTAACTCCGCCTCAGACATGGAAAGTCTCGTTACCCGTCCGATTGAAAAAGAGTTACAGTCCGTCTCGGAAATCAAAAATGTCACCTCTTCTTCTCTACAGGATTACTCGTTGATCGTTGCCGAATTTCAGGCCAACGTGGATCTGGACGTTGCGATCCGAAAGGTAAAAGACGCGGTGGACAAGGCCAAATCTGAACTCCCGAATGATCTGACCCAGGACCCGGAAGTACTGGATATCAATATGTCTGAAATTCCGATTATGACCGTCAACGTTTCCGGAAATTATCCCAACGATGAGTTAAAAGAGTACGCCGAATTATTAGAAGATGATATTGAAGAACTAACGGAGATTTCTAAAATTGATATGAAAGGTGCGCAAGAGCGCGAGGTAAAAATAGACATTGATCTGCCAAGTATGGAGTCTACGCAGGTTAGTTTTAATGATATTGAAAATGCCATCCGATCCGAAAATATTACGATGTCTGGAGGAGAATTGATCAGTAATGACTTCCGTCGAACAATCCGGGTAATTGGAGAATTTGAATCGGTTCGGGATTTGGAAGATTTGATTATCAAAGCAGAAAATCAAAATCCTATTTATTTACGAGATATCGCAAATGTACATTTTGGCTTTAAAGAAAAAACCAGTATTGCACGGGCTGATGAGTTGCCGGTAATTTCTCTGGATGTCATCAAACAGAGTGGACAGAATCTATTGACGGCCTCTGATAAGATTAAAGCCATTATTCGACACGCAAAGAAAACCTATTTGCCAAAAGGTGTGAGGGTGAGTATTTTCAACGACCAGTCTGTCGCAACCAGAGATATGGTTTCCAATCTGGAAAATAGTATTATTTCCGGGGTGATTTTGGTCGTCTTGGTACTACTGTTTTTCCTCGGGTTACGGAATGCGATGTTTGTGGGAATTGCCATTCCACTGTCGATGTTGATGGGAATTTTAATTATCAATTTAGTAGGTTATACTTTAAATACTGTTGTGTTGTTTTCCTTAATTCTCGCGCTGGGGATGCTGGTGGATAATGCGATTGTGGTAGTGGAAAATGTCTATCGTTTTAAACAAAATGGTTATAGTAATATCGATGCGGCCAAGCGGGGAACGGGGGAGGTTGCGTTGCCGATTATTGCTTCTACGGCCACGACGCTGGCGGCCTTTTTTCCGATGATTTTCTGGCCCGGGTTGATGGGGAGTTTTATGCGGTATCTACCGATTACGTTGATCATTGTATTGAGTTCTTCTTTGTTTGTGGCGCTGGTAATCAATCCGGTGATTACCGCCAGTTTTATAAAAGTTGACGAACGAGCCGATTCAAAATCCGAGCGTAATCGAAAAATGCGAAACGTACTGATTGGTGCGTTGCTGATGACCATTTTAGCGGTAGGTGCACACTTTTCCGAGGTGATGTGGGCGAGAAATGTATTAGGAATTGTAGTCCTGGTAAGCCTACTTAATTTCTTTTTACTACGTCCGGCAGCTTTTGCTTTTCAAAACAGTTTTTTACCCTTACTCGAAAGAGGCTATAATAATTTCATCCGTTTTGCACTGCGTGGGGTCATTCCCATTATAATATTTTTAGGAACGATTGGACTACTTTTTGGGACTTTTATTTTGCTGGGAGCGAACATGCCGAAGGTAGAATTTTTTCCAAGCCCCGATCCTAATTTTGTCAATGCTTTTGTAGAATTACCGTTAGGATCAGATATCGAAGCGACCAATGCAATGATGAAAGATCTGGAAGTCAAGGTAACCAAAGTAGTCGAACCGTACGGCGCGATTGTACAAGCGGTACTGGCACAAATTGGAGAAAATACTTCCGATCCCAACGCGGGACCCAATTTTGGCGCCTCTCCCAACCGTGCTCGATTGACCGTTTCTTTTGTCTCTTCGACGGAGCGAGGGGAGTTGTCAACCGCCAAGGCTATGAAAGAAATTCGAGAAGCTGTGCAAGGAATTCCCGGCGTGCAAATAACGGTCGACAAAGATCAGTCGGGACCACCGCAAGAAAAACCTATCTTTATTGAAATACAAGGAGAAAATATTGATACGCTGGCGGTAGTATCCAAGCGGATGATTGCTTATATCAATAGTAAAAATATTGGTGGAGTTGAAGAATTAAAAGCCGATGTAAATATTGGAAAACCTGAAATGACCATGAATATCAATCGGGATGCTGCCCGTCGTTATGGAGTTTCTACCTTCGCCATTGCGGATGCGATTCGAACGGCCGTTTTTGGTAAAGAGGTTTCTAAATTTAAAGACGGGGAAGACGATTATCCTATCACATTACGACTAGATGAAAAATATCGCTATAGTATTGACGATTTATTAAACCAAAAAATCACCTTCCGAAATCCGGCCAACGGACGCATTAGTCAAGTGCCGATATCGACGGTAGCAGAGATTAGTTTTACATCTACTTATAGTTCGATCAATCGAAAAGAACAGGAGCGAATGATTAGTGTTACCTCGAATGTGATTGGTTCTTTTAATGCCAATGAGGTCGTAGAAGAAATCAAGGAAGTGCTGGAAGACTTTCCAATGTCAGATGACGTTACCTATAAATTTGCGGGAGGACAAGAGCAACAGGCGGAGGAAGTAGCATTTTTGTCTTCGGCATTTATGATGGCGATGTTCCTGATTTTTATCATTTTGGTGGGACAATTCAATTCCGTGATTTCTCCTTTCATAATTATTATTTCGGTGATCTTTAGTACTATCGGTGTATTTTTGGGCTACGTTTTTACGGGAATGGATATTGTAATTATTATGACCGGAGTAGGAATTATTTCTCTGGCGGGAATTGTGGTAAACAACGCCATTGTATTAATTGACTACACAAATTTAGTCGTACAGCGCGTCCGCGAAAAAGCTGGACAAGCGCACATGAATGATATGGATACGGAGGCAGTAAAAGCTGCTGTAATCGAAGGCGGAGCGACGCGATTGCGTCCGGTTTTATTGACGGCGATCACTACGGTTTTGGGATTAATTCCTTTAGCGGTAGGATTGAATATTAA
>Ga0209187_1004217_pt1 | contig 11157 bp, 10 predicted proteins | sample BantaG_FD_187430 | JGI IMG/M metagenome (GOLD analysis project Ga0209187, IMG submission 187430) | Marine algal microbial communities from Bantry Bay, Ireland - BantryBay_4 metaG (SPAdes) (version 2) | ecosystem: Host-associated > Algae > Red algae > Unclassified | place: Bantry Bay, Ireland... | reverse complement strand
AAAGCCTCGTGATAGCGCGGCTATGGCAGCCCGACCGTTCCGGTTCCTTCACATGGTTCAGTCATGTTTTTTGCCTTACTAGCAACAAAAATCGCTAACCCAAAATTCTTAATTTATTAATACCTCTTTCCTAAGTAACATCCTGGTGGTACCGTACTTCTCCTAAAGGTAGTGTTAAAATAATTAATTTAATCTTATATTGTTATTTTATTTATTTTTTTTTGTTACCACTTTAACTTTCAGAAACTTATACATATATGGATAACTACATATTTTGAAGTATTTATAATAACTTGGAACCATCTCGGATTCCTAAGGAATGAGTTAATAATAAATTTACGTTTTTGGCTTGATCTTTTTGCCGCTAGTCTGCGTCCATAAAATAGTTATTATGCTAGTGCGTCGGGAACTAAATACCTAACACCTTATACGGCCTATTTTGATCCCGACGCACTAGGTATCGGCCATGCCTGGCACACAAAAAAAAGCCCGCTCCGAACTAAAAGTTCGAAGCGGACATGTGAAAATCACAGGATTATTAGTATGATAACCTGGTTAAATATCCATTATCACAATACAATCATCCTTTTGGTATCGGTAAATTCCGGAGTAGATAATTGGTAATATAAAATACCAGTAGCTCCCAGGTCAGATTTGTTCATCATGACTTGATGTGCACCAGCGTCGTAGGCTTTTGTCTGCGAATAAATTACTCGACCCGATACATCATAGATTGTCAGTGATGCTTCGGTGGCTTCTGGCAACTGGAATCCGATGAGGGTTTCCTGCGCGAATGGGTTTGGCTGATTCTGCAATAATGCAAATTCTTTACGCTCCGAAATCTTCTGTCCAAAATCCAGTTTTACTTCTTTACGCAAATTCGCCTGGTAAACCTCGTTGGCCGTTATCGAAGAATTGATCGTCAATGCTTCGCTAAGTTGAATATCCTTTAAAGCGGTAACGCTCAGCTGGAATAAGGTCGCATCATCCGCCATATTTACCGGAGTTGTCTCGTTCCAGCTCACGGTCACTTTACCATCGTTGGCTTTCGTAAATCCAAAATTATCGGCGGACATCTGACTCAGCTCACTGCTTTTATAGTCTAATACCTCCAGGTAATCCGTCGCAAAATCCAGCGTAAACTGGAAACCTGCTATGTCTTTAAAGTCTCGTGCATTAAATGCTAATTGATAAGTCTGACCTGCTTTTAACTTTCTATCCTCCAATCTGATACTTAACTGGCCATCGCTAGATCGCGTATCTCCCGTCTGTAATAAAACGGGGCTCGCCGATCCGTTTAAGTCTCCCAGTTTTATTCCAATAAAATCCGCAATTTCACCCGTCGTCAGACTATTAATATTATAATTGGTTGGATAAGTTGTGGCAAAGGGATTGTCTGGTTGTGGAAAAACGTAATCCGCCTCCACAAAAGTCCAGGATTTTCCAGTACTAAACTCGTCATCAATCCGTAGAATTATTCGTCGTAACTCAATTAGATCCAACAAGGAAACATCTCCAGAACCGTTGACATCAGCGGCGATTAGTTTATACGGAGAATCCAGAAGATTTAATTCCAGTAAATGCTGACCGAGTAATACCACGTCATAGGTGCTAATTCCGTTTAGCGGATGGTCCTCTCGACTTGGGGTAATCGCATAATTATGCGCCATTAACAAATCAAAGTGATAATATCCATCTGAACTGGTCATCATCGTATTATTTGTAAATCCATCAACTTTGACGGCTGCCAGTTCGATATATTCAGATTTTTCCGTCATCAGGGTTCCAGCAACCGTAGCCGTCACGGGTTCCTCCGATCCATTGTCAATAATCGCATAATTAGCCACAGTGGAGTTTCGATTTCCACAAGCATCCGTAGCCGTGAAAGTAACTTCCGTAACGGTTGCTCCGCCAGCACAATCCACGTCGGCCATCAAAGGCGCATAACTCAGACTTACGCCACCAGAAGAACAGCCGTCGGAGGTGGATAACCTGCTCAACTGGAAATTCGCCCAGCTCGTAAATCCTTCTTGCAGATCAGCCTCATTATCACTACAATCCGCAGATCGGGAAGAAACGCTACCTACGATGGTCGGACTGTCGGTATCTACGATCACGACTAACACGGTACATTCATCAGTTCCACTACAATTATCGGTTGCAGTAAAGGTCACTATTTGGTAAGAAGTTGCGTTATCCACCGCGACGTCAGGATCAAGACAATCCTGCGTAATAAAAGCATCGGGATCAAAGTCGTTGGTAATCTCTATCGTTGCCCCGATACAACTGGTAGTCACGGTAGCTCGATTTGCATAATCATCAAACTGCTCCTGTCTCGCTTCGAGATCCGCAGGACATTCGATTCTACAAAATTGTACTGGACAGACAAATTTGGGGCCTTCGTTGGCCAGTGTAAAAACTTGGGTATACGTGGCTACTTGTCCACAGGTAGTAGGCGCTGCGGTATAGGTGTACTCAATGGCTTTTAGACAATCATCCGACTCTTCAGCAAAGACTTGAACAGGACCGTCAACACTGACTTCAACTTCACCAAATGGTACTTCGGCCGTAAATAACGCCAATTGTGGAAATGCATTTACAGGACAATCGATGGTTCGGCTTGGTGGAAAACTGGTGATCTCAGGCTGGATATCACAAAACATAATATTATCAAAATAATAAAAATTTTCAGTGTCAAGAGAACTAAATCCTGGATTCGGACCACCACATTCAAAAAACTCACAATTATAATTTGGGAATACGGATAGAAGGTCATAAGTTAGGTCTAAATCTGGTGTACCACAGGTATTATTATTTGCAAAATCAAAAGGCAAGGTCTCCCAGGCCCCGGCCACCGTGGTGAATGTCAGTACTTCTACAAAAGTATTTGGATCGTCACAATTTTCCACTTTTAGTAAAATCGGGACACCTGCGCTAGGGGAGAAAACCTCCATCGTAAGTATTGTATTATCTGCTGAAAAATCAACCGGATTTTCTAAACAAGTTGGACTACCTCCAATGGATGTTCCTGCAAAGCATTCAGCTCCTGGTGGTTTAGCAATACAGAGTACTTGATTATCCGGATCGAGTGGATCTTCACCAATAAAGGAAGTCGTTCCTCCAAAATCTTTTATATTATAATCAATCGCTGCCTGATCATCAAATATGATCGGCAATTCTGGTGCTGGATCTGGTGCAATACAATTTGCACCGCAGCTTCCCCAACCAACAACGGGTAAATTGATGGGTGTTGTTTCTACCTTCAACACTCTATTCGTAAATTGAGGGCTCTCAGATTTAGTGAGGGTACAAGTGCCTTGTTCTATTTCTTCTTCAGAAAAAAGTTCTATATCTTGCTTGCCGTCGTAAAAGACATATTCATATTCATCATCTATCCCAATAAAAACCGTTGTGCACCAGATACCATCTTCATCGTCGTCGGTTAATAGATTTTTACTAATATCAAATGGTGGATCGGTGAAGGTGCCAATTACACTCGGGTTAACTGGTGGTATAGGGAAACAGTTAAGATCTACACAAAACTTTACTTTAACACTTACACGACCTACACGAAGAGCAGAACCATCCTCGAAAGTAACCGGGATGTTTTCGGCACTTTCATCTTCATTACAGTTCTCTAAATTTTCGGAGGATACCTTATCCGTACACGGTTCATCCAGAGTCGGGATATTGGCCAAAAGGGATTGTGTCATAAGCACAAAAAATAGAAAGAGGAAAAAATTTTTCATAATGGTTTTTTTTGAGTTGTGAATAGACTTTATGCTAAAGTAGCTTGTAAGCCCTCTGACAGTATTTTTGGTCATTTTTAACTTTACTTCCTTCCAGCAAGCAGGCACTTATCTCTACTTGAGATTACCAGCCAATATAAGGGAAGGGTTCAAAATACGAGCAAAAGTCTTTATCTGAGTTTATACATAAAACACCAGCTTAGGAACAACGATCTAATAGATTCAGAATTATGACTAATATTTTTTGTGCCTAACTTCGTTTAAAATACGCGCCATAGCTACGGCTATGTCTGTGTTTTTCAACTCGTTATACACAAAAACTACCTACTCAAAATTTCTTAATCTATTTAATCCTCGTTCCTTAGGAATGTTGACAAAATAAATGACGATTCTATACTTCCTCTTTTTCCGCCACTCTGCGTCCATAAAATAGTTATTATGCTAGGCATAACGCCCATTTTACGTCCTTGATTGGCAAAAAAATAGTTCGCCTAGAATCTGCATTTATTTAATCGCCATTCCTTAAAGTCTAATAAATAGATTTAATTAGTCGATTAATAGTATATTAAAGAACGAGTTTTTGGAACGAAAAGAAGGACAGCAACTAGTCCAAACAGGGTTCAACCCCCTGATAATTATTACTAATTATGCTGAAGAAAGAAAATAAAAGGATTGGAATAAATGAATACAGGATTAGTCGAAATGTAAACTTTTTCATGTTGGTTTTTTTAAATTAAAAATGGAAAACATCATAAAACTTGGTATCGCATTTGCTGCAAAAGTTGTCTTTTGTATGTTTTATAAAAGTAAATGTAAACAAATAAATGGGAAATTAAAAATTTATATCGAAATTATTATATAGTTTTTTTTAACAATGCCTGTTTCATTTCGTATCAAGCCACAACCAAAAAAGGTAACTAAAAAATCAGTCATTTGAAAACCCAATCCTTTCCCCGGTGTGCTTTGTCCACGATAATATTGGCCAACCACCCTACTCCATCCTTAACCAATTCCGCTTGCCATTCTCTGGAATATAATCCTTTTTTCCAAGCTCCATTTTTGAGATGTTCCTTAATGATTGAATCCTGCATCGCTTTAAAATTCAAAAGTTGGTTTGCGGTTGGAGAAGGGTTGTTTTTTGTTCCTGGCTAGAACAGGATAGGAGCAGTAATGCGAAAAGAAAAATCAGGGAGTGATTCATGATAGTTTTTTTCTGGCACACCAAATAGGAACAATTAGTTCAAAATACTAAGGAAAAAATTTATAGCCACAAAGACTACTTAGTCACAAAGAAAAAATCGTAATTTTCTAAAGGAAAAATATTTTGTGACTTCGCGTCCTGGTGGCAATTGATCATTATGTAACTATGCGTTTTGTTCTGTACTAACATAAGTTGGCGGCACTTCATCGGTCAGCCAGACTCCGTTTTCGGATAGAAAAAATTCAAAGCCGGCTTTGTACATGTCGAGCGCGCGGATGTTCAGGATGACTGGTTTTCCGTGACGGCTGCCAACGTTGGTCGCCGTGGGCGTGTCGGCACTGAGGTGTACGTGGTGGCGGTTTCGTTTTTGGATACCGGAAGCGAGGATACTTTCCACGGATTTTTTGGCGGTACCGTGGTAGAGCCTTTCTGGTGGTTCGACGGGTTTAAAGCCGTGGTCGATCTGGATAGAATGGCCTTGATTCGCTCTGATTTTTGTGTGGTCTTCTGTGAGCGCAAAACGTTTTTTGGGATTGGTGGCAACAACTTCTTCCAGGACTTCCCGGTTGACGGTCAGGCCGTTGGCATTGAGTTTTTCGATTAGGGAATCGACGTTGGCCCATCCCTGAGCGTCCATTTTCAGTCCTATTTTTTCGGGTCGGTGCCGTAGTACGAGGCTGAGAAATTTACTAATTCTTTTATGGTTTGGTTGGTTATTCATGATTTTAAAAATTCGGTTTTTATTTTTTAAAACGCAGGAATGGGGAGAATAATTCCCTGGGTTAAAATTAAAAATTATCAATCAATTACGGTTTTAAAATGTTCTATAATCCGTTCCGCCACCTCTTTTGCCGTTTTGTGGGTGTTTTCTATTTTTAGAATTTGTTTGTCAGAAAACTCTCCGTCCAGGGAATTCATCCGATATAATTCGTCTTCAGTTCTTAATAATTTATCGGAAAAATCCAGATCTCGTTTGGAAGGTTTGTGTTGTAATCTATTCTCGGTTCGATTTCTTTTAAGTCTTTCGCCTTGTTTGCAAATCAATTCTACGATTCCGATTTTCGGATTTCTATTTTTAAAAATAGCAATCATCTCTTCCACATATTTGGCGTCTTCGGGATGATCAAAAGCCCAGACGATGGTAAAAATTAAACCGGGGATCTCGCTCTTCGCAATTTCCTCGAATATATCAAAACGGATTTTCCGATCCAGATGATTGAAATTAGGCGTTCCAAAATCAAAAAACTGATTGACCAGTTCCAGAGAAAGGTGATTGTAAAAAAGTTTGTATCCGGTCAACTTTTGCAGTTCTTGACCGACGGTCATTTTGCCCGAGGCGGGCGGTCCGCAGATGATGATCAGGTCCATAGCCATAAAATTTTGGTCACTACTCAATTTTTGAATGGTCTAAAGATACCAAATAACCAACAGAGTAGTTGTTGCTTTTTGTATGATACATTTAAGTGCAGGACATAACGCATGAATGCCACAAAGACGCTAAGTCACAAAAGGAGAAAAAGTAAAAAAACCTAATCCAATATCTTCCCACGCTCCTTTTCTTCCAACATTTCACACGATCCTGCGCTCCTATATCCTAAAAGTTTTCCAATCCAGGCATCCGAATTCCTTCGCGCTGCTACATAATCATAGACTCGATCTCTCATGGACTTAGGGATTACCCTGAAGACCGCCGTCAGCTTCCAGATTCCTCCAAGATGCGATAGGATCCTTAAAACGGCATCAGATTTTTCCCAAACTCTTTGATTGGATAAATATTGCATGGTGGTAAGGTTGGACTCCGGCGGATTAGGTAAAACCTGTGCCGCCGTTTTTCCCTGTAAAGCCGCGAATGCCAGGACATCCGACTGATCTTCGCGTATCAAAAAACGAATAAAGCGGTCACACATCCCACAAACGCCATCAAAAAATACGATGTTGGTCGTCGTATTAGACGCAATGGATTTTGCTTTGAACCAGCGGCTATCAAAAGTAAACCAGTGGATCATCAACATCCCTAAAGTCAGGTCGGCAAAGTCGATGACCAGTAAAATTCCAAGGTGCATCAAAATCATCACCAACCAAACCCACTTCCGCGTTTTTCCAAAAAGGGCAAGTGGCAGAAAGAGAATTTCCAACGCTAAAATTCCCCACGCCATCAACTTCAAAACAGGCATCGGTAATAATAGCAATGCTTCCCGAAACCACCAGTCTCGCGCTAACGGATTTTCTAACAGATGAAACAATGCTGTTCCATCTTGCCAGCTCGGTGCCATCATTTTATCCAACCCACTCAAAGTATAGCTCAGCGCCATAATAATCCAGGCTCCAGCAAATATTATTTTAGGAAATTCCCAGTTGTCTTTTCGTACCGTTCTGGTCCACGACCACGGCTCCCCCGACGGAATAAAAGCACTACATAATAACAACCATCCTACAAATGGAATACCCGGATTACTAATCAAATTATTTCGGTCAAATAAACAGACCCAAATGTACCAAAGAAAGATCGCTACCCATTGTCGTTTAACTCCTGCCGTAAATAAAACGGATAATAGTGCTGCTAGTCCTAAAAAGATTTTTATCATCCAGGGATCATCAAATTGATTCAGGATATTTGGAAAAAATCCGTGGGTCAAGTTAAGGCTTGCTTCGGGTAGAATGCCCAGATTACTCCAGATTTCAGTTCCGTACGGAATCAATAATAAAAAGTGAATCGTTAGATAGATTCCCAGGATAATTCGAAAAAGGGAGAATTGGTAGGGAGAATAAGTTTTCATAATTCTTGAATTATGGATTGATGAGTCTGTGCTAAGAATTTATTTCGATCCTCAGCTGACAGCCCGAGACTAAGGTGCAGAGATTCTTTAACGTGTATATGTTTAATCGTGAATTTTTTTACACATTAAATTATATTTTAAACCGTTCGGAATTTTATATTTTTCTAGTTTTTAGAGTAAGCTCAACGAATAAACCAATAAACAATCATCCTTTCACAAACAACTAGGTCTCAACTCCCAGCTATCATTTTTTCGGGCGGTTCTTGTTTTAATAAAAATGGAAACATCGGTTACCTCATTGGATATATTAAATTCCTCGTTCAAACCGTGATTACAAAGGCCGTAACTTAGTACGGAATTCCATAGGGACTCCGGTAACACCGGTCCGTAGCCAATCGCTGCTCCATAAATATTCCGGCGATTATATGGTCCCTTGAGGTGTTTGTAAACTTCGGGGGTTAACTGCAATTCCTGGGCTACCCCATTTTCATCCGTATAGCGGATATAAAAATCACTCACAAAAGTTTCCACCCCTTTTACCTCCGTAAAAACCAGTGGTAAGGGAGAAGAGGAGGTCAGAATTCCCAAAGATCGAATCACCTCAACTTTGGACACGTACCCAATGATTTGTAACATTCCGATGAGGACTATACCAACGTACAATAGATTTTTCATTTCCTTTTTTTAAAACACCGAATAAAAGTCATAACAATGTTTTTTTTGCCACAAAGACACGAAGAAACTAAGTTCTTTAATGCGTTTTCTTTGTGTCTTAGTGGCAATTTATTATTTGTTTAAATACATTCTAAAACTTATCATTTACATTTTTAAAAACCAGCATGTCCAGTAATTTTTCTTCCCGCTCGGGTTTAAAACCACAAGCTTCGTCCATCGTTTTTGGATTTTTAAAAGTTCCAAAAAGCATGTCCCAGATGGGTAGATCAGAGAAATTATAATAGTGTTTTCCCCGTTGGTGATGGATTCGGTGCATCTCTGGACGCTGGAAAAAATAACCCATGATGTGGGGAGTTTTGATATTCATGTGATAGATATATTCTCCTACCGCACTGAAAAGCATTCCCCAGGCGGCAGACTCCAAAGACAGTCCCAACAATAAGAAACTGATTGATCCGATGATTAAGGAATTCAACGTTATCTCTAACGGATGTTTATAGAAAGAAGTGATCGTTTCGATCCGCTGTGGGCTATGGTGCACCTGATGTAAGGCCAGCCAAAGGAAGTTAACCGTGTGTCGCCACCGGTGCCACCAATAAAATACAAAAGTAAAAATAAAGTAAGCAATCAATCCACCAACTATCGGACTTACGGAGCCCAGTAATTCAAAAACGGAGATTTTCATAAACCATTTGTCCCAGGTATACATTCCCAAAACAACGACTCCTAACTGGAGGCAATTAATCAATATTACTCGGGTCCACCAACCTGGTACGTGAGGCAATTTTTGATCAGGAATAATCCTTTCCAAAATAATAAACAAGAGTCCAATACCTATAATAACCGGAATCATACAATTATATTTAGTGAGAGAATTTTTGTTCCGAACAGGGATCGTTTCAATTAGGGATACCCCATCTCGCAACAAATTTGTCAAAACAAAGATGCGGGATACTTACCGATAATAAAATGAACCTGGGTTAAGAAATGCGTTTTCGGATACGGCTAAGCGCCTGGGGGGTAACGCCGATATAAGAAGCGAGATACTTCAGCGGAATCTCCTGGATTAGTTCTGGCCGTTCGACAAAAAGACTTTGGTATCGCTCCTCGGCGGTCGTATTAAGTAATGAAATTTCTCGCTTTATAGATTTGACAATCTGCATTTCGGCAATGAGTCGTCCCAGGGTACAACCTACTTTTGTTTGGGCATAAACTTCGGACAATCCAGCATGGGAGATTCGCCAGCCCTGCGTCGGTACCAAGGTTTCCATTTGAAAAGTGCTGGGAGTTTGGGTAATAAATGAATCATAGCCACTGGCCAGATGATCCTCAAAAGAAAAACCAAAAGTAACGTCGTTTTCGTCTTTGGGTAAATAAGAACGGATCACGCCTTCCGTCAGAAAATTCAGGTAATTTTCTACGGCCCCCATTTTTAAGGTGATCTCCTTTTTGTCAAAAGAGAACGGTTCGAGTTTGGAACAAAGAAATTCCCAATCGTCGTTTTCTACAAAACTGACGGTATCCAGGTAGGCTTTTAGACGGTTCATTTTGGTGTTTTAATTGTTGAATCGCTTCGCTTGTTGAATCGCTCTGCTGGTTGAATCGTTGAATCGTTGAATCGTTGAATTTCCAGGCGGATTGACAATCATTATTTTGTAAATATACCACTGATAATTTGTAAGTAGTATTTTGATAGTCAATAATTTAAGAATAATAAAAAAAATAGTATTTGAAAAGACATTTAATATTAATAAAACAGGTTTTAGCTCATAAGTCCGCGTTTTATTTGTTTAATTAGTGAAGTTGTCAAAAAAAATTGAGATGCGCCTTTTGTTATTACTTTTTATCATTAGTTGGAGTTTATCTCTTTCCGCTCAAACTTGTTGTACGGCAGGAGCACCCGTCAGTAATTTCTATGGGATTCAAAATAGCGTGGAAAAAACCTGGGCTTTTAATTTAGCGTATGAATTTAAAAGCATCAATTTACTAATTGATCAAAATAACCGACTGACTAATGATCCCCGTTCCAGATCTGGTCAAAGCCTGTCGGCAAAAGTGGATTATATTTTAAATAGTAAATGGTCTTTTTCTGCTATTTTACCGGTAATTTATCAGTCAAGAACAACAGTTTCCGAAAACGAGCGTAGTTTAGGAATTGGCGATTTGTTGTTGGTGACTCAATATAATTTATTAAATAAAAATAATTACCTTCTTAGTTTTTCCGGAAGTTTAAAGGTACCCACGGGAAAGCAGGATCATCGTAGTCTGTCTAGCATATTCCTGTCGCCAGATATGCAAAGTGGAAGTGGGAGTATAGACTGGATCGCCAGAATTAACCTAAGTAAAGAACATTTATTTATTCCTTTTTTGACGAGTAGCTTTGATATTTCTTATCGCAATAACGGGATCAATTCTTCTTTCGGTAAAACCCAGAACTTTGTTGGTCGTCGTTTTGGTTTTGGAGATGAATGGATATCTAGCCTTTATTTTAATTATCAATTAATTACCCAAAAGGGAATTTTTGTTCCTGACCTTGGTCTCAAATATCGGAAGTTGAGCCGGAATATTGAACAGTATGTGGAAGCTCCCAACAGTGGTGGAAATTGGTGGAGTGTTCCCTTTGGCGTTACCTACCAGCCAGACCCCCAAAAATCTTTTCGGCTTTACGCAGAATTACCCTTATTCCAAAATCTCAACGGATTACAAATATCAACCAGTTTTACAGCTGGCATCCAAATTAGATATACCATTAACA
>Ga0209187_1004214_pt1 | contig 11167 bp, 10 predicted proteins | sample BantaG_FD_187430 | JGI IMG/M metagenome (GOLD analysis project Ga0209187, IMG submission 187430) | Marine algal microbial communities from Bantry Bay, Ireland - BantryBay_4 metaG (SPAdes) (version 2) | ecosystem: Host-associated > Algae > Red algae > Unclassified | place: Bantry Bay, Ireland... | reverse complement strand
AAAATGCTCAATGAAGCGTTTAAAATAGGATTTAAACTGTAGGGTCTAAAAAAGGTAACATTACAAAATGAATTCGTCATTTTAAAATATGATAGTCACTGATAGTTAATGGTATACTTGAAAAACAACATACATAGATTATCTATGCAAAACTATTAACATCGAATATCTAGGTACAGAAAAATTATGTATATTGTGACATGTCAACCACCAAAGCCACAAAATCAGTCATTTTTAAAATTCTTGTCTTGGGCATTATTTATAAGGACGAAACTTATGGATATGATATCATAGAAAAAATCAAATCCTTATCTAAAAGTGAGATCTTAATGAAAGAAGGAACGCTCTATCCTTTATTAAAATCATTAAAAAGTAGTCAACTGCTTAGGTCTAGTTGGAAAAAATCTAAACTTGGGAAATCAAGAAAATATTACTCCATCACAGAAAGAGGAAAGGTCGAATACAAAAGATTAATTAGTGAATGGAATCAAATGAATGCAATGATTTTAAATCTGCAAGCGTGATCCCACAAATAAATGGTAAACGAATAATAGTTGCTCCTCTTTGTTGGGGACTCGGTCATGCTAGCAGGTGTGTCCCTATTATCAATCAACTCCTTAAAGACGGAAACACAGTATCTGTAGCATCAGATGGTGAGGCTCTTTTCTTATTAAGACAAGAATTTCCTAGCCTGGAATATTTTGAATTACCTGTGTACGATATTAATTATAAATATCAATCGATGATTTTCAATATGGCTGCTCAAGGATCAAAAATACTAAAGGCCATAAAAAATGAGAAGGAGGCAGCTGATAAAATAGCAGATATCTGGAATGCCGATATCTTAATAAGTGACAATAGACTCGGTTTTCGATCGCAAAAAACAAAGAATATATACATTACGCATCAACTAAACATCCCTCATCCGAATAAAATAGTATCATCAATTGCAAACAGATTACACCACCACTTCATCAATAAATACGATGAATGTTGGGTTCCTGATAATGTGGGGAATCAATCCCTCGCTGGCAAAATGACCCAAGGAGAATTAAAAATTAAGAAGCATTTTATAGGAGTACAATCTAGATTGATTAAAAAGGAAGTCCACGAAGATATTGATTTAACAATCATCCTATCTGGACCAGAACCACAGCGGACTTACCTTGAAGAAAAGTTGCTAGAAAAATATATTCATCAAGATGACATGAAAATTGTTTTAGTTCGTGGGACTGAAAAAGCAGCAAAATTCCATACAGATCTTGGTCATATTACTGTTTACGGTCTACTCACTAGTCATGATGTAAATGACATTATAAATAGATCTAAGCAAATCATATGTCGAGCTGGATATTCTAGTATTATGGACCTTGTTGTGCTAGATAAAGGGGCGATTTTAATTCCGACTCCTGGACAGTATGAGCAGGAGTATTTGGGGGAAGTATTAGATGGAAAGTTTGGATTTAAGTGTTTTGGGCAAGATGGAATTAGGTTGTTGAGTTTGTAGCATTTTTAAATGTTTTCGCGACTTTAGTCGCGTTTTTCATTTTCATAAAAAAACTTTGTTTTATCCGTCAATCGTTATGAATTTTCAATTTTTTCTATCCAAGTTATTTTTAAAATTCAGCGATTTAGATATATATTAATAGCCTCAGTTCTATTGTTAACTTGCAGTTTATCATAGATTTTGTGGATGTGTTGTTTGACGGTTCCTGTTGTAATTCCAAGTTCTGATCCTATTTCTTTATAGAGTAATCCCTGTGACAGAAGTTCTAATAATTGGTACTCTCTATTTGTTAAAGGTAGGTTGTTAGCTTTGGAAGGACCGTCTTTTGATGCAGTGAATGCATCTATTACTTTTCGAGCGATTTCTGGATTCATCGGAGATCCACCATTGAAAAGTTCTCTCGCGGAAGAAAGTATTTTCAATGGAGATGAGTTTTTAAGTATATATCCTTTGGCTCCAGCCTTCAAACTTTTAAAAATCTTTTCATCATCTTCAAAGACTGTGAACATACAAAACTGTGTGTTAGGCATCAACTCTCGTATAGCAACAATTGCCTCTACTCCACTCGCTCCTGGCAGTCCAATATCTACTATCACAACATCCGCAGGAAACTTAGGTAAAAAAGTGATCGCATCTTCAGCAGAATGATATACTTGAGTGCACACGAGGTCATCTTCTTCATTGAATAGCTCTTGCATCTCAAGTGCTACATCTTTGAGGTCTTCTATGATGGCTATTTTGATTGGTTTTGCCATGTTTTTAAGATTTTGAACTGGGTTAATGGTTCTAAGTAATACAAAGCTAGACATATATATCATATTTATTGATTTTAAAATATGACACAAGATGGGCAGCATCAAAAAATAAACATGTATAACTTTTGTTAGCATCAAATTATCCTAAGCCATTCTTGAACTCATCCAACAGATCAGAAATCTAACAAGACTATTTTTTACGCCTATAAATTAATAGTGACCTAACAAAAGTTATATGTCTATCCCTGATAGGATAAATAATTTTACATCTCAAACATTAATAAAATAACAATCAAAATCATGGAAACAATCGCAGTGTACAAAACAACATCTAGCATCGAAATAGAAGCAAAAAAAATTATGGATGACACACATCATTTATTCACCAAGGATAAAATCAAAGAAGGTTGTCAACGGCTTATCTGTGGAATGAATAATTTATATCGGAACAATGAACCGACAAATTACACCCCAGAACTTAAGCAATACTGTCTTAGTCACCCAATAATGAACTATCTAAATCAAGAAGCTACTGTATCTCATTCACTTTCAAAACCAAGAGGATATTCAGGTGATGCTGATATGATTGATTATTATTATAGACTAAAAGGGAACTACAAAAACTCCACATTCTTTGGCAGAGAAATTCATAATATATTAATGGATTCGACATCATGTGCTTCCGTAAGATGGAGAGCCAAACACCTGAGCGAAATATTTCAAAGTATCTACCATGAAAAAGAGGCAGGAATAAATGTCTTATCAGTTGCATCTGGCCATATTAGAGAGCTCGGTTATATAGAAAATAGAAATCAGGTTTTTAATAAATTCACTGCACTGGACCAAGATAATCAATCTAATAATGAAGCGCGATCTTCTTATGATGGACAATTCCTAAACATTGTAGATGAATCGATTAGCTATATATTAAGAGATGGCTTCAAAGACCAAGAATATGATTTCGTTTATTCCGCTGGACTATTTGATTATCTAAATGATAAACTTGCATCAAAACTTATACAAAAACTATATGCTTGTGTAAAAAAGGGTGGTTCGCTTCTCGTTCCCAATTTTGCAAAAGGAATAACCGAAAGAGCTTTCATGGATATATTCATGGATTGGGAGCTGATCTATAGAAATGAAGAAGATATGAGTGGGTTGGCTGAAAATGCAGGAGTACCTGAGGAATCAATATCACTTTACAGAGACCCAATGCATAATGTTATTTATATGAAGATATCAAAATGATAAAACTCAACAATGAAAAACCCCTTTATCCCCAATTAACCTAGAAAGTTCGTATTGGGAAGAGTTAGCTTGGTTCTTAACCCTTTCTCATTTTCATGAGCATAAGTACCACCAATTTTTTCCATGCGCACTTTCATGTTTTTAAGTCCGTTTCCTAATTCGCCCTCTTCGGTAATTCCTGTTCCATTATCATTAATTTCAATTTTTAAGCCTTCTGCATCTACAACAAACTTAATATTCACAATTGATGCTTGAGCGTGTTTCACTGTATTATGGAGTAACTCTTTGATCACAAGAAATATGTTTCTTCGCTCAGTACCAGATAGCTTGATATTAGTGGCTTTACCATCAACTTTAAAAGATAACTCTATCCCATGAGTCTCAAGATATTCGTGAGCATATCGTCGACTGTAAGAAATTAGACTGGAGAGCGTGTCAAATCCTGCATTCATCGCCCATATGATCTCACTCATATTATTGACCAATGTCTCTGATTGGGTGACTATTTTTTTAACTTGATTTTTAATTCCTTCATCTTCAGATTTACGAAGTACTTTTTGAGAAAGAAATTTTATGGTGGTGAGTCCGCCACCAAGGTCGTCGTGCATTTCGGAGGCGATTCTTGTGCGTTCTTCGGAAAGAGCACTTTGTTTTTCGATAATAAGTGCTTGTCTTTTAAGTTCTTCGTCTTTGAGCGATAGTTGATACTCTGATTTACGCTTTTGGTATGAAATAAAAAACCATATCAGTCCTATTGATAACCCAATTGGCATGACAAACGAAGCTAGTATTATGTAGTATAGTTTTTCACTTTCCATTTGCACAAAATCATTGATAAATATCCTAAACTAAGAATAATATTGCCTCCTTTTAAAATTGCACCATATGCCAAAGCTGCTTGACTATCAGAACCTTCCCCAAACAATGTATTTAAAAATACTATAATAGGGAAGCTACAAACAAAAAAAACAATAACCCCAAGGGCAAGATAGAACTCTGGTATTAAATAAGGTTTTAAATTTTTTTTTAAAATTTCTAGCAACATAAAATATACATAAATAGAACTTACAAAGTAACCAAATAAATAATTGACAACTAATATTCGTTGAGACAAATCTTTCAATAGCAACATCAATAAACACAACAAAATCCAAGAAATAGTCAAAACATGAATATGTATAGATAGCTTAGTCGATTCTCTAGCAAAAAAAGTTGAAAAAAAATAAATATAAAAAAATTGACACAAAACAGAATATACATTGTAGACTGGCCAATTATTATTATAATTAATATCGAAATATACCCCGATAATTAATTCAACTATTACAACCATAAATAGAAAAGAGGCATAAATGCCTTCATTTCTATTTGGTCTTTTAAAAAATAATAAGGTGGCTAGTAAAAAACTAACAATATTAATATAACTGTATATCTCTATTGGAATATAATACTTAATCATTATTTAATTAAATGCTTAATATCATGCCGTTACTAATTATTTGTTTTAGGTGGTCTGCAGTTTGGCGGGCACAATTTACCAAAGTCATGAAGACTTCCAGGAACTTCTTTATCTCCATCCATCACTTCAATAGCATATGTTATTCTATTTAAATAATCCATTTTTGTTTGATTTCCTTTCTTATTTTGTTTTAATGTTTTATCAACAATAGTTTCATCAATTAACAATGGAGTTATTTTTAATCCATAACCTTTATCCCTAATAGGTATATCTCCAGAATGTTTTGCCATCACAGATAGTAATTTATTAAATTCAAAAACTATAGACTCTGTAATATCCGAATGAAAATCATTTGCTTTGGCTTCCATTTTTTTAACATAAATTTTGCTCAATGTGTTCTTCTGTTCAACAAGCAAAGGTTCTGTAAGTGGAGCCTCTTCAACAAAAGAAATTTTAGAGTAATTAGATTTTATTTCAACTGTAGAAATAATACTCTCGTTAAGATTATTGATACCAACTTCCTGTATAGGTTGAATTTCTGTAATAAATGGAAACCCAACATGCTCTTTATTTGAAATTAACGCTATACCATTTTCATCTAAAGAAATAGCAAAGATTAGCGTAAGACCATTAACTTTACCAAGAGCCAATCCAAAGTTTTCATGCCCATTATTTTCAGAAACTTTTTGGAGTCCATACCATCCAAGACCAGGAGGTAATTCGTTCACTGATTCTATCCAATTAATTTGATTCGCAGATGTTGTTTTCATATTAAAAATTTTTTGTTAGTGATAGTCTTAAAATTATTAAAAATAAATCGTCTTTTTTATCGAGTATCTCTTCTTGTTCTTCTCCTAATAGAATCCCATTTACATCTAAAGCGAGGTTCACTCCTGGATCATCAGTCAAAGAGTAAATACCTCTAAAGCCAATGTTAAAAAATCCTTGATACGTCGAAATTATTTCATTTAGGTCTTCCGTGTTCTTAGAAAAATTTAGCTCTTTTCTCAATTTAGGGTGGTTATCTAGTGGGTTTAACATGTTGTATCCCATATTTATAGAAAATGTATTCTTAAATCCAAGTTCTATACCAATAGTCGTATGCATTTGATAAAAATTTAAAGCAGTTGAATCTATTCTAAAAATTGACTTCCTAGCAAACGATGTACAGAATGTACCCGAAACGAAAAAGTCCTCATTATCAAATGTTATCGAAGAAAATAAATTAGTTCCAAAATCACTACTTGCTGGGTTATATAAAGCTGAAGTATTGGGTTCACTATTTAAAGCGTTCCCGGTAAATATCTCTCCCTGAAAATCAAAAATTCCTTTTGTCCTGAACGTTCCTTTTATCTTAGCAGAAGGCGCAATTCTAGAGTCAAATCCATCTATTGAAGGAGTTGTACCTGCCAAAAAAGTCTTATCTTTAGTTGAATCCACAAATGAAGCTTGAATTTCTTTATATTTCTCTTTTACTTTTTGGACAGAAATAATCAATTTTGATGCATCATTGAGATTTAGGGCATTAGGTGCGTTCAACTTTTTATAGTCTTTCTTTAAGTCGGATACATTTTCTAAAAGAGTTTCCAACTTATTGATCTCATCAATTTTAATGTTGCCTTTCAACTTTTGAAGGAATTCTAAATTCTTTTTAAACTCCTGTCCCTCTTTTTCTAGTGTTTCTAGAATTTTCATATTTCCATCTTCTTCATCAACATTAATGCTATTAAGTTCACTGGCTTTGAATGGTGATTGCGGCTTTTGAAAATTACTTTTGGTCGCCCTTATTCCTAAAACATTCTGAGCTTGCAAACCACAATTAAAAAAAACGCATAGAAATATAATAACTGTAGTGCCAAATAAACATTGATATTTCATACTTAATTAGATTTAATTTTATAACTAGAAAATATATTTTTTAACCTATCTCCTAGTAATTCTCCACTAGTGAAGCTTACAAAAACGCCACTTATTATCAATATTAAATAATCCCATAGTGAACCAAAAGTCGAATTCTCGACATACAAGTTGTTAAATAAAAACAAAGAGATAATTATCGAGATTATAAAATGAGTCACTATGATTTGAATTCTTAAATTTTTATCGGATTTTTTATTTGGTTTTTCGTCGATTTTTTTCACATATTTTAATATACCTTCTTTATCAAGTTGTTCCATCTCACTTTTAATTAGATTTAATCGAGAATCGAATTCAGCTTGAGTGAGTAATGGAATCAGTTCTTTTAAATTATTCAATTTCCCGATGAGTTTTGAATATTTATTAGGATCCGTTTCATTAAAATAATTAATGTAATCTAATACTGTCTCCGTATTTCGTAAAATGACTTCTCGAGCAGAAATTTTTTTAAAAACCAAGCCCAATACTATTCCTATCAAGAGTACTAAAAACCCACCCCACGGAGGATGCTTAATAGTAAAGATTACTTTAGAAACAAATTTATTTGCATTATCATCGTTGAACTGTAATATTCCTTCATACTCTCCATGAGTAAAAAAATCAATCTTAATAGGAACTTTGACTTTAGTTTTAACTATTGTGTCTTGTAATAATTTTTTGTCTATTTCATTAAACAATTTTATATTGTCAACCACTTTCTCACTGCCTTTTCCTTTCACTAAAAGAGTGAAATTTGACAACTTTACATCTGAATTCATAGAATTTTCAAAATCAATAGGAATACATAATGAATTTTCAATTTGAGAGCTTAAACTAGAATTTACCTCTAAGTTAATGCTTTTACTGCCGTCAGATATTTTGAATATATTTTGTTTATTAAACGTAACTTTAAGTTTACAGATTTCGGCTCCCTTTTCTTTTCGTTTCAATTCTCCAACGAATGTGCCACTTAATGATGGCTCAGTTAAGCTTAGAATTAACACCCCATTTTCTAAGTAATTAGGAGTGACTTCTATAAATGTCTCATTATCCAAATCATATAATATTGATTTAGAAAATTCAAAGTCATTCTTTTCCAATTTGATTGCGCACCCCTTACAAGGAAATTTTCGCTCATAAGTTTCTCCGCATTGTGAAGTTCCAATAATCGAAAATAAAACAAAAATAAAGGTAAGTAGAAGACAAGGTTTAAACTGTTTCACAGATTGTATTTTTGAAGTTTGGATTTCTAACTCCAAGATACGGTAATAATATTTAAAAATCTCAAGCGAAAAAATTAATAAACACTGCATTTTTATTCAGTTTTAATTTTATTAAGTACATTTTATAGATGTAAATTCACCTTGCAAGTAGGCAATTAGAATATAACCTTTGTTTTATGAAAGTCTTATTTAATGAAACGGATCTTCAACATACACCCCATTTTTAAATGTCTCTTTAAGTGCTTTTAAAAATGGGACTCGGTAATATTTTTCACTGTATTTAATTTCAATTTCCTTACTCAATTGAGGATAGTAATCAAAATTCATACTGGGAAACATATGATGCTCTACATGATACGAATGCCTATCTATAATCTTATCTAACCATTTCGGAATGATTACAGAGGTCGTTGTAAGTAATGGGTCAGCCGTATCTTGATATAATGGTCTACCAAGATGCTGAGTTATAATAAAAACAATCACAAATGAAGAATACGTAATCCAACTTATCACAGAGACTAAAATGCCTTTATAAATACCAATCGAATACCAGATCAGAAACCAAAAGGAAATTATATAAATTATTTCTCTTACTACTTTCCATTTTTGTTTTTTACTATATGAAGGTCTAAAAGTTACTATCGAAGGTTTGTTGCCATTTCTATAGAAAACAGCAGCTGTATGCTTGATTGAGTAAAATATCATAGCAAGCCCAATTGTCAATGAATACCTCAATACACTATTCGGATAGATGAATAGATTGTAAATATCATTCCATATATTCTTCTCAGATATATGTGTTTTTCGATCAGGGTCATTTAGTGTGTTCATCGTATGATGATGTGTATGATTATGAACACGATCCCAAACAGTAGGTGGTATTCCACTAAACGCCCAAAAGAAGCTTTTTAGAAGATATGACCAAGGTCTTTTCTTGATTATTGTGTCATGAGATAATTCATGACTATATAAAAATAAGCAAGCAATTGATAGACCAATCAATATAGAAGATCCAACAAAACCTATTAATGAATTACTTATGGATATCAGCCATAATAAAGCAAATATCCACAAAACATGTCCAAACATATAGACTAATTTATAGTACGCAGGCTTATAAGCATTCTTAGGTATTACATAGCCAAGTTCCTTTTGATAATGTCTAATCGAATAAGCTGTATTAGAATTCATATTATAGTCTTATTACTTTTAACAATTCCTCTTTTTCACTGCTATAAATACTAATAAAATATACTCCAGCACCTTGGAAATTGTTGTCATTTAAAACAATTTTATCCCTTGTTACCCCTGTTCCAATAAGTTGACTAGAAATATTATAAATTTCATATTTGAAGTCACCTCTATATTCTATTGTAACATCTAATATTGAAGGATTCGGCCAAACCACAACTCCATCATCCTCCAGCTCCTCAATTCCATTAGTCTCTATCACAATATCACCACTCACAAACGAATGATCTACCTCTGCAAAGTCTACATCTAATATCTCTGCAGCATTAAATTCTAATGAAGTAGTACCCATGCTCATAGCGCCTATTTCAAAAGTAAAATTAAGTATCGGCCCATCAGCAAAATCTATCGCTGACCCATTCGGCTCATCCCAGCCTAGAATGACTTTTCCATCTTGGATGTTATAGTTCTGGTCAGAAAATCCATCTAGATTTACGGGTTGAATATCAATTAGATTAAGCATGGTATTGTCCCATGACATTTCAAATCCAAAGAGGGCAATATTCTCAAAATCTGTAACTCTAAGGGGTATTGTAACAGTTGATCCTTGCACTACATTTACATCATCAATAATAAAATTGAGCGGTGCCGATCGGCTTGATGTCATCTTTTCATTTGATTGCAATCCGACCGTATTATTAACATCTCCTATTTTGACGCCAATAAAATCTGCATTGGTTATCACTCCTGCTGGGTTAGTATATCTTATCTTTTCATCTAAAGTTATGTCTAGAGGATTATTTGAAATATCGAGATCTTCTGGTATAAATCTCCAAGAAGTATTGTTGGGAATTTCATCCGTTATGACTTCTAAGTAGATTCTTCTAGCCAGTGCAACATCGCTATTTGTAATAACTCCATTTCTATTGACATCTGCGGCAATCATTTTATAATCACTATCAAGATTACTAATTTGTAGATAGTGTCGTCTAATGAGTGCTACATCAGAGTTTGATACTCCATCTCTGATATTATCGTTTTTGAATGCTCCGATCTCTGTATTGTTACTAGATACGTCTTCAAAAGTATAGAGACCATTATTGTTAGTTGTTGTGTTAGAATTCGTACCGTTATTTAGATTTACCTGTATAGCTGATAGAGGTACGTTTTCTTCTGTCTTTACTACTCCAGATATACTTGCACCAGTCGTTATACAGGCACTACCAGGTATGATTGTTCCTGATAAAACATTATCTCCCAACACTTCTAGTTCCGATCCAAAAAGGATCACCGGCTCGTCAAAGTCAGTCAGAAGAGAGACTCTTATGTCAAACATATGTGTCCCATCTGGCACCGTGATATTCAAACCTTGTGGATGATCCCACCCAAGAATGATTTTATTATTTACAACGTTAAATTGTAATGTGTTGAATTCTGATCCTTTGTTTACAATTCCTTCTAGTTTAACCTTGTTATTATCCGTAGAATATATCTCAAAGCCTACAATTCCTACCTCATCAAAATTCAATAAAGTGACTGGGATATCAATCATACTCCCAACAGTTCCACATACTTCTTCGATATCGAAAATGACAGCATCTTGTGGAAGCGCTATTTCTATCTCTTTGCAACAAACCTTGACACATCCTGTATTGTCTATATACTTTACACTTACTAGGATAGTTTGCCCCGGTGAAATTCCATAATCTGAAGGCTTGAATAATTCAGGATCTGTTATCTTTCCATTGTTTGGCAAGTTGGAAGGAATATCAATATTCCAGCTAAGCACTTCAGTCGCTCCGACAACTCCGAGATCATAAGATTCAGAAGTAGAATCATAATTTACTGTTACATCATTACAATCTGTCGCTATCTCCGCGCATACTTT
>Ga0209187_1004213_pt1 | contig 11169 bp, 5 predicted proteins | sample BantaG_FD_187430 | JGI IMG/M metagenome (GOLD analysis project Ga0209187, IMG submission 187430) | Marine algal microbial communities from Bantry Bay, Ireland - BantryBay_4 metaG (SPAdes) (version 2) | ecosystem: Host-associated > Algae > Red algae > Unclassified | place: Bantry Bay, Ireland... | reverse complement strand
AGCCCATCGTAAACTGGTTTTTCTTAAATTAGCTTTATGTAAGTTGGCTCGTTCTAAATTGGTTCCTAATAAATCCATTCCCTCTAAATTCGCTTCATTCAGAAATGCTCCAATCATTTCACCCCACCTCAATCTAGTATTACTCAAATTCGCTTTTCTTAATTTTGCTGAAGTCAAATTAGCATCATCTAAATCTGCGGAATCTAATCGTGCATGATTCAAATTAGCCCATTGCAAATTAGCTCTTTTTAAATCTGCATTTTTTAAGAAAGCGTTTGATAAATTAGTACCCCATAGATTTATTTCTCTCAAATCTGAATTGTTCAAATTTATTTCTTGTAAAATTGCATTTTCCAAATTACCCTGCCTTAAATCAACTCCACTTAAATCTGCCCCACTCAAATCCGCCCCAATCAGATCTGCTCCAAGAAAAGAAACCTTCGATTTTATTTGATTAAAAGAACTAGAATCAATATTCATTTTTGCTAAAGACAATAAAAGTTGTCCTCGTTCGGGACTCCATTTTTTTTTAGAAAATTTTTCTCCATCAAAATATTGGTAAGGTTTAAATGAATAATTCAACGTGGCAATTCGCTCAACCATTTCATCACTCAACATTCGTTTTGGATTATTTTTTAGCTCTTCCTCGATTTTATCAAAAAGATTATTCATCAAAATTAGTGCATTGCTTTTGCGAGTTGTGGCTTCCAGCTCGAATTGTTCTGCCAGTTTTTTATGTTGCTGATTCGCTTTGATTTTGGAAAACTTATTTTGTTGAAAAAATAAAAAACTACTTGCGAATCCTCCCACAAGAATCAGCGATAAAGTCAATATGGAACGGGATGAGTTTTTTTGAAAAAAAATTGAAGTGGAAGGTTTTTCTCTCCAAATAGAAATGGTGATCCATCCAATTAAAACAAGAGAAAGGCAAGCAATAAACCCTAGAAAAAAAGAATAATTTTTTTCTAAATAGGGCAAACGAAGGAAGCCCAATATCCAACCTAAAATACCGCTAAGGATAATACCAATAAGAAAATTCCTTTTTTCTTTCATGGCGAAAAGTTAGTTAAATTAAGACATTATAAAAAATAATGTGAGGAGTTTGAATTTTCGAAGAAGTAATAAAACCTCATTCGTACCAATGCTCCAGCATTGGTGTGTAGTAGTCAGTTCGTTAATTTTTTGGAGATACTCTAAGACACTTATTAAATTTTGGTATAGATATTGCCTTCTAACTAATCTATATATTTAAAATGCCCTCTTCATGTTTTAATAATATGTCATATCTTCTCTTAATCTTCAACAACATAACCATAGAATAATATCTAAACGAAACGATATTATAACAATGTATTTTCATTGAAAGAATCTTTCGTCTAACCTCCCATTTGTTATTTTCTCTTAATCTTCAACAACATATCAATAGTATAATATCTGACATAAATGATATTATAACAATCTATTTACATTAAAAGACATCGTTCTTTAACAAATCCCGTGGTCAGACCAAAGTTGGAAATAATAACGACCGAAGGAAGTGTTATTTTCAATTTTTGTTTGATTTAAAACACGGGATTTGTCAAAGAACCAAAGACTTTGCTGTCTTTTACATTGTTAATCTATTAATTTAAATGAAGTAGTGAAAATAAAATACACATCCATCTTCCTTTTTCTAGTAATAGTTTCAGGAACCGCACAAGTTTACGATGACCATTTTGGTGCTGGAAATACTATCGGTATTCAAGTATCTAGTTCCGATAACCAATCCATCGACACCAGTACCTATTCAATTTCAGGCACTCAATTAAAACCAGATTTGGTTGGAGCTTCTAGGTTTTTAGCTCAAGCTACATTGGGCGCATCCTATGAAGATATGGAGTATGTGCGTACCGTTGGTATTGATAAGTGGCTGGTGGAACAATTCAATTTACCTTCTCATTCTTATGCTGCGAGATACGACCAGATTTATGATGAAATCCAACAAATCATTTCCAATGATTTTCATGCAGACGATTATATGTCTTATGTTTTTTATGACCATTTGATTCATCATCCCGATGTACTCAGGCAGAAAGTAGCATTTGCATTATCTCAGATTTTTGTTATTTCTCCCTATGGCACTAGTCTTAGTTCTAAAAATCAAAGTAATCTTATTTACTACGATTTTCTTTACGAAGGTGCTTTTAGCAATTATAAAGATATGCTTAGTAATGTAACCATGAGTATTACGATGGGAGATTACTTGAGTCATTTTCAAAACCAAAAGGCAGACATCATCCAAAAGACTTATCCTGATGAAAATTATGCTCGGGAAATTATGCAGCTATTTTCTATTGGATTACATCAGTTAGAATTGGATGGAACTCCTGTGAAAAATATTGATGGAAATAATATTCCCACTTACGATATTGATAATATTGCCGAAATGGCAAAAATATTTACTGGCTTAGGCGCAGCGCAAAAAAATGATGGAACACCTAATGATGACTTTAATAGAGATTGGTCGATCAATAGAAAAATTCCAATGAAAATGTTTGATTATTATCACGCTAAAGGGGAAAAAAATATTTTGCCAGGAGTGACTATTCCAGCGGGACAAGATGGTATGGCAGACATTCAACAAACTTTGGATGTTCTTTTCAATCATCAGAATGTCGCTCCGTTTTTGAGTACTAGATTGATTCAACATTTAGTAAAATCTAATCCTTCTCCTGCCTACGTCAAAAGAGTCGCTATGGTTTTTAATAATAATGGAAGTGGGGAAAGAGGTGATTTAAAAGCAGTCATCACAGCAATTTTATTAGATCCAGAAGCTAGGAATTGTGATTGGATCGACAACCCAACCAATGGTAAATTGATTCAACCTATCGAACGATTTACAACTTTATTCAAAGCATTTGATTTGACAACTCCTTCTGGAAAAATTTGGTTTCGAGATGAGAACGAACTATTAGATGAAATTGGGCAATCTTTTTTAGCTGCTCCTTCTGTCTTTAATTTCTTTTCTCCTTTTTATGCAGAAGACAAATTTGTCGCTCCCCTTGATTTGGTTTCTCCTGAATTTCAAATTTTAAATAGTGTTACTGCTATTGCATACATCAATGAGATGGAAGATGCGATTAGGAAAAAACCATTTGAGAATAGAACAGCACCTAATTCTACAGGACAATGGTTGATAGGAAATGATAATGATCAACCCGTTCTGAATTTCTCAGATGAATTAGCCTTGTATAATTCTGAAGGTATTGATGCCTTACTCGATCGATTAGATTTGATTCTTTGTAGAGGTCAACTTTCCGATGCGACTAAAACAATTATTGCCAATTCGATTCAACAAAATATAGATAATGTAAATGGCTACAATAGTCAAGATGTATTGCATGATGCATTGTATTATATCATGATGTCACCTAATTATGTTATTCAAAAATAGGGTTTTAGAGGAAATACGTTTACTAAACTTTTAAAGTTTTAGTAAACGTGGGGAATTTTATCGCTAAAAAAAAATAAAATATATGTTTAGTAAAAAACAAAGTAGGAGAGCGTTTTTGGAAAAATTAGGAGTAGGATGTGCGCACGTTGGAGCAACTACTTTACTCTCTGGAATTGCTAATATGGGTTTGTTAAATGCTTCCGCAGCAGCTAACAAAAGTTGGGTCAATCCTGCCAACAATTCTTACAAAGCCTTAGTTTGTATTTTATTGTCAGGAGGAAATGATAGTTTCAATATGCTAGTTCCGAGAAGCCAAGATGCTTATAATGACTATGCAACTGCACGAACAAATATTGCGCTGCCAAAAGAATCTTTACTTCCGATCAATCCACTTAATCCTGATGGGAAACAATATGGCTTGCATCCTAATCTTACCAATGTTCAGCAACTTTTTGAATCTGAAAAATTGGCCTTCGTTGCGAATTGTGGCGTACTCGTTCAACCTACTTCTATGAATGATTATAACTCAGCTTTAAAATTGCCATTTGGTTTGTTTTCACATTCCGATCAAGCTAGACATTGGCAAACGTCTGTTCCTCAAGATAGAAATTCAGTTGGATGGGGAGGAAGACTTGCTGATATTTTGCATACCAATAATTCCAATCAAAATGTCTCGATGAGTGTTTCTCTTAGCGGAACTAACCTTTACCAAAGAGGAAATACGATTCAGCCTTTTAGTGCGGGTTACAATAACAATGGTAGTACATTAATTAATGGTTCTTCCAGTACTAGTTTTTACAATACACTAAAGCGACAAACTTTGGATGATATTTTAGAACAGAATTATCAAAATACTTTGGAGAAAGCCTATGCAAATACGATTGTAGGTTCAAAGAATAGTTCCCTTGAATTTGATGCTGCCGTTGCCAATGGTACGCCTATTACAACTGCTTTTGAAACAGATGAATTTTCTAAAAGGATGAAAATGACTGCTCGAATAATTGCAGCTCAAAGTAATCTTAATGTAACTAATCAAACTTTTTTTATTCAAATGTCAGGTTACGATAATCATGATTCTAATTTGGCAGACCATGCTAATTTGATGACCAGATTAGATGCTGCACTCAGTAGTTTTAATCAAGCGATGGAAGAACTTGGAATGGAAGATAATGTGACCACTTTTACGATTTCAGATTTTGGAAGAAAATTAGTTTCCAATGGAGATGGTACCGATCATGCGTGGGGCGGTCATGTAATGGTGATGGGTGGTGCTGTTCAAGGAAAAAAAATATATGGTGAATATCCTGATTTATATTTAGGTTCACCTTTAGATACTGGTGGTGGTCGATTTATTCCTACCACTTCAACAGACGAATACTTTGCAGAATTGGCCACATGGTTTGGAGCTTCCCCGTCCGACCTTTCTTATATATTCCCCAACCTTCCCAATTTTTGGTCCCCCGATCAAGGAACATCTCCACTAGGATTTTTTAATTAGAAAAAAATCCAAAAGAGAATTTATTCAAGGGTAAAAGTCAACTAACAGATTTTATTTTAAAATGCTAAATGTTTCCAGAACATAAAATTCTGTTAGCCTTCCCTTCCTATTTTTTTTAGAATAAAGTTTGTGACTATTCAGCATACCTCATCCTCTTTCCTTCCCCAATAGGAGAAGGAACGAGTATGAGGAGGTCTTAAAACTTAATCAAATTACCCACAATTAACTTTTTCAAAATCTTCAAATTATGATGAATTTTTGTCTAAGCCATAAATGTAAAAGCATTGTTATTTTATTTATTTCTATTTTTGCTATAAATAATCTTTACAGTCAATGTATTGATAATAGTAACTATTGGGAGGAGAGTTGGGTCTCTTGCAATGCGAGTCCTAGTCCTAATTCTGCCAGAGGAAATTCTCATTGGTTGCTTTACGAATTCACAGAACCACAAGATATTTATTCTTCAAAAATTTGGAATGCCAATCGTACAGGAGAGAGTGGGAGAGGAGCAAAAGAAGTGTATGTTGATGTTTCAATTGATGGAGAAACTTGGATCCAATTGGGAACGGAAGCTTTTACTTTTTCACAAGCAACAGAAGCGATTGATTATGATGGCTTTGAAGGCCCAAGTTTTTCAGACTTTGATTTTATAGAAAAAATATTATTTACAGTTGTCAGTAATCATGATAACTCCAATTGTGTATCCATTGCAGAAGTACAATTTAATATCGACCAAGATGCTTGTTATGGAATAGAGGATGAATGTCAAATTTGCGATGGCCCAGGTTTAATTACTTGGTACGAAGATGCGGATGGTGATGGATTAGGAAATCCAAATTCGGCTACAGAAAATTGTGAAGCACCAATTGGATATGTAGAAAATGACGAAGACCCATGTGATAATGGACTTTATGGTTGGGCAGATATGCAATTACTTTTTGAGGAAAATGGATGCACAGGTTGTCACGGAACTTCTGGAGCAAGTGGTCTTGACCTTACGACTTACGAAGGAATTACTGCGGGAGGAGATATTTGTGGGACAAATATTCTTTCGGGAAATACACTTACAAGTATCATTACGGTAGATAATTACGATGCTTGTACTTCGCCAATTTCATTTCCCAGTATGAACCAAAGAGTAGGGGATGCGATGGACGATAATGAAATTACAATGATTCAAGAATGGATTGATGCAGGTGCTCCCAACGATTGTAATTGTCCTGACGGATCTCCTGATTCAGACAATGACGGAATTTGTGATGCGTCAGATGATTGTCCCAACTTTGATAATAGTTTGATTGGAACGCCATGTGATGATGGAATCGCATGTACATTTAATGATACCTATATCTCTACTTGCGAATGTGAGGGTCAAGAAATTGTAGATTCTGATTTGGATGGAGTTTGTGATAGTCTCGATTTAGCTCCGCTGAATCCTTGTACCGCCGATGGAATCATTGATGGGGCGGAACCAGCAGGTTGGGTAATTTCTCCTACCAATGATTGTGATGAAGATGGAGTTTTAGTGTCGGACAATGACTTTGATGATTTTGACTCTTGTATCAATAATCAAGGTATTTCTCTTGCGCCAGAATGTTCCTGTCCAGATGATGCTATTCAAGCTGGAGGAAAATTCCATGCCTCGCTAGGTGTTTGGGAAACGACCGCTTACTATGCAGAAGGATTACCTGACGGAAAATTAACAGAAGCATTTGGATGGGAAAATTATATAGAACTTTCTTTTCCGTATATGGAAATCGGACAAGAGATTTGTTTTGATATTGGATTTGGAACTGCTGATGGTGGCATTCAATTTGAAGTCAATGAGTTAGGGAAATATAAGTTTTATAATTCCGAGCCTGCTAAAACTAATTATGAAATTCAACAATTTTGTTTTGATGTATTTGTAGCTGAAGAGCAATTGATTAGAGTGACTAGTCTAGTTTCGGGTTCGATAAAAATAGATGGTTCTATTTATCAAACGTGTAATAATACAGTTGATTCTAATGCTATTTTTGCGATGGGTGATTTTTCCAATACTCCTTTCCAAACTCCAGTAGTTGGCGATGTTTCTACTAATGATTGGGGTAGCCGAATAGGCGATGCTCAAACATTTACTTTAGTCAATGAAATGCCAGCCGTTGAAGGAACTTTGATTTTTAATATAGATGGTACTTATAACTTTACCCCAAATAATACTTTTAGTGGAGAAACGTCATTTGTATATGAAATGTGTAGCGATGGTATTCTGTTAGCATGTGATACTGCAAAAGTTTTTATTGAAGTACTACCAAAAGTTAGTTCAGAAGGAAATCCAGTCATTGCCAATTTTGATGCAAACATGGTCAAAGTAGGATATACAGCAATTGGAAATGTACTCGCCAATGATTATGATTCAGATGAAGAATTTTTGGCAGTTACAACTTCACTTAATGGAGCGACAGTTTCGGGAAAAGATAAGGACGGAAATATTGTTGCTGATGCAGGGGTCTTGACTTTATTACCAAATGGTGATTATACTTTTATTCCCACAGGAATATTTACAGGGAAAGTTATTCAAGCATATACCATCTCAACTGCCTCTGCACCCGCTAAAACAGATAATGCTATACTTGAGATCACGGTAATCAACGATACAGATAATACCACCTTCGCACATGATGATGCTACCATCACAGACAAAGGCATTCAAGTGAGTGACAATCTAATGCAAAATGATGAAGACGTGGAAGGAAACCTTCAACAAGTGATTTCATTTAAATTCGATTCCGATGGAGATGGTGATACCGAAACGGTGGGAATTATTGAAAATACAACGACCATCGGAGGAACAAATAGTTTAGGAGTTTATGTTCCAAATGCAGGTAATTTGACGGTAAGTTCTGATGGAGCATACCTCTTTAATCCAGCGGCAGATTTTATTGGTAACATTATTCTTACCTATACGATATGTGATGATGCTTCTCCTATCGTAGCTTGTGATGAAGCGACACTTGACATTACGATATTGAATGCACTTAGAGATTATGGAAATATTTCTACGCTTTATCCATCAGCTTGGCATCGAGCTTTGACCGATAATAATGACGATGGTTTCTTAGATGGTACTTCTGATGTATGGCTAGGAAATAGCACTACGGTAGAAACGGATATGGAATTCGACAACAATGATGATGCAATGACCTTTGGAAATGAGTCAGGTGATTTTCCCATTTCACCAATGCCGAATACGGAATACGATATTGATATAATGGTAAATTCGACTGGCCCTGATTTCGTTTTTTATGGACTTTGGATTGATTGGGATGGAGATGGAATTTATGATGATTTTTATTCGGGTTCTCAAGTTACGGCGAGTCCAGCAACCGCTACAAAAACTATCACGACTCCTGAAATAGTTGGTTCGGAGTACAATATTCGGCTACGAGCAGATGATGATCCATTAATAGCATCTGATTATCAAGGTGGAAAAACTAATGGAGAAGTGGAAGATTATCAACGGGGAGCAGTCCTTCCTGTGGAGTTAGTTTCCTTTGAAGGAATGGTAAAAGAATGTATGGCTACTTTGAATTGGAAGGTGGCTAGTGAAGAAAGTTTTAGTCATTATGAAATCGAACGAAGTGAGGATGGAACTAATTTTTCTACCATTAAAAAAATCGAAGGAACGAATACTAACAGCACGAAGTATTATAGATTTGAGGATAAGGCGATTCAAGCTGAAAATTATTATCGCTTAAAAATGATTGACTTAGATGGAAGTTATGAATATTCCAATGTCATCTCTTTAACTTCAGATTGTAATGAAAGTAATTTAAATCTATTTCCGAATCCAGCTTCTATTAGTGATGGAAAGTTATATGTGAATGTTCAAGCAAATAAAGAAAAACTGGATTTTCGAGTGATAGATGTTTTGGGTAGAACGGTAAAAACTTTTTCAACTGATGTCGAGGTGGGGATTATGAATACGATTACTTTGGATATATCGGGTCTTGCGGAAGGGAGTTATTTTTTGACGGAAGGAAATGGGCGGCGGTCTAAAATATTTATTTTGATGGAGTAAAATTTTGTGGCAAAGTTGAATGGAATTTTATAACAATAAAAATACAAAAAGCTGTTATTCGAAAGGGTGGCAGCTTTTTGTTTGAGGTTTATTCTTACTTTCCCTAATACAAAAAGTGCTATGTGTTGATTATCAGTTAGTTAAGTGGGTAAAGGTACAAATAAGGTACATTTTTTCCGTTTGTAAGAGTTCTTGATACTAATTTATTAATTTTCATATATTGAAAAAGCCCTTGCATTTCTACAAAGGCTTTAAAAAAAATTATCTTTAGTTTAACTTATGCAAAATGTAAATGCTGTTTCATCTCATCATCATAGCGTAAATCAAAAATATCATTTGTATCATCACAAACCCAATCAATTTCATTTCCATAAAGTGAAAAATTAGGAATATCTAAAGGGCTTACACATTGAAAATATTGATTTGGCTTTACATGTTTCTCTCTTAATTCCATTAATAATCTTCCAAGTGCATTAACTCCTTCAAGTGTGCCATTTCCAATATCGGTAGCACCCCAGATTTTATCTTTTCTAGTATATTCGACTATTGGTTTATTCTTTGTTTGAAGAAGAACTTTAGAAAACAAATCCCAATTTTGAGATAGTTTTACTTTTAATGCCCATCGCATAATATTAATTTTTACGTCCTCCCAATCAGGTCTAGTTTTGTCTTTGTGCTTTCGACTTATCATTTTTGCAGTCATGGGACTTCTTTGCTTGATTATCTCGTTTTGAATTTCAGGGTAATCAGGAAATCTACATGCTTGATATAATGCTTCTGATGAAAGAATCATTACACCATTAACAAAGATGGTGTAGCCTGATGCCATATTTGAAAGTCCACCAAAAACCTCTTTAGTGCTTCTAAAAGTAGCTACATCTTTCTTGTTATATTTTCTTATCTGCATAATATTTAATTTAATTTTGACCTCTATTTTTTACAGGGAAAAGAGGATACCATCCATGATTTTTCCACCAAAAAACTAAAGGGTTTGTATTTGATATATTTCTCCAAGTAAAATATTGAGTACCTAATCCAAAAGTTTTATGACTTAAAACAGTATAACCTAATGGTCTAATTTGTTTACTTTTTAAACTTTCAACTCTTCCTAAAATATCTATTCCTTTATCCAGTAAAATATTTTCGTACCTAATTCGATTTTCAGGACTTGTAAAAAAGGTTTCCTTATTTGGACTACCATTTTTTCTAAACGCTACTTTTTCATGTTTAGGATAACTACCTGAATGAATACTTTGAAAATAATCGTTTACTAATTCTTTATCTTGATTAACAGGATAAACAAAATTTAGTTTTGGGTTAAAGTCATAAGGATTATTTTCTATACAAAAACAGTTATGGTATTCAATTCTTTTTCTTACTTCTTCACCAAATTCATATTTTATTTGATATTCAATATTTGTTCTTCCCCATTCATGGCAAGACAAAGTAAATACTATTAAATCAAATCTTCTAAATTTTAATAACTCAAAGTATTTTTTACTGTCTTGTGAAGTATTATTTAACCATATTTTTAATTCATCAAAGGTTGTTTTTCCTGTTGCCAAAACATCATCAAAGTAAATGATATATTTTTTTGATTTACTACCTAAATGCTTTTTCTCTATATTATACTTGCTTGGTAAAGCATCGTAAAATAAGTTTAATATTTCTGTCTGACTTTTTTCTTTGTCTTGTGTTGCAATAAAAATAGCATTGACCAAAAAAGAAGCATCATTTCTATAACCTTTTGATTGAGCTAAGAATGAAATTTTATTAAAAATGCAATCAAGAATTTTACTTTTAGAAAAGTACGTTTGTTTTAAGATATGTTCTAATTCAGTTAATAAAAATAATCTATCATCTTCTTCAAACTGATTTACCCATTTTAAAACGTGTTCTACATTCATTGTTGCACTCCCATCACCCTCAAAGTCTTTTATTATTTTAACTATATTTTCAGCTATTTCATTCAATAGTTATTGGTTTTATGATTTATGAATATACAAAAAAACATCCAAAAATAAAATAAATTATTTTAAAATCAATTCCCTTCCACTATCGCTAAAGGGCTTTCTCATAAAAATCCAATATTCTTTAAAACAGTCATGAGTTTTTCGAAATCATCCTGAAAAAGCTCTAGCTGGGCGACATTATTTTGAACCTCCATCAATCTTAATA
>Ga0209187_1004211_pt1 | contig 11177 bp, 6 predicted proteins | sample BantaG_FD_187430 | JGI IMG/M metagenome (GOLD analysis project Ga0209187, IMG submission 187430) | Marine algal microbial communities from Bantry Bay, Ireland - BantryBay_4 metaG (SPAdes) (version 2) | ecosystem: Host-associated > Algae > Red algae > Unclassified | place: Bantry Bay, Ireland... | reverse complement strand
GCGGCGTCGCTTGAGACGCTCACCACGGTCACGAATGTGATTGCGGGTAATCGGATTGCGACCTACACCGATGAGGACGGCGTGTCCTTCGATGTGAACGAGACCGTCACGAGCCTGGCCGACAATGGCGACGGGACCTTCAGCTTCACGCACGAAGATGGGAGCATCAGCACCTTGGACGCGTCGTCGTTGGAGACGTTGACCACGGTGACGAATGTGATTGCGGGTAATCGGATTGCGACCTACACCGATGAGGACGGTGTGTCCTTCGATGTGAACGAGACCGTCACGAGTCTGACCGACAATGGCGATGGGACGTTCAGCTTCACGCATGAGGATGGATCGTTGACCACGATCAGCGCCGCGAGCCTCGAAACGTTGACCACGGTGACCAACATCGTGACGGGCAATCGGATTGCGACCTACACCGACGAGGACGGCGCCACCTTTGATGTCAATGAGACCATCACGAGCCTGACCGACAATGGCGATGGAACGTTCAGCTTCACGCACGAAGACGGGAGCATCAGCACCTTGGACGCGGCGTCGTTGGAGACGTTGACGACGGTGACCAACATCGTGACCGGGAATCGGATTGCCACCTACACCGACGAGGACGGCGCCACCTTCGATGTCAATGAGACCATCACAGAGTTGAAGGACAACAACGACGGAACGTTCAGCTTCACGCACGAAGACGGGAGCATCAGCACCTTGGACGCGGCGTCGTTGGAGACGTTGACGACGGTGACCAACATCGTGACCGGGAATCGGATTGCCACCTACACCGACGAGGACGGCGCCACCTTCGATGTCAATGAGACCATCACAGAGTTGAAGGACAACAACGACGGGACGTTCACCTTCACGCACGAAGACGGGAGCATCAGCACCTTGGACGCGGCGTCGTTGGAGACGTTGACGACGGTGACCAACATCGTGACGGGCAATCGGATTGCCACCTACACCGACGAGGACGGCGTCACCTTCGACGTCAATGAGACCATCACCGAGCTCAAAGACAACAACGACGGGACGTTCACCTTCACCAACGAAGATGGCACCGTCACCACCATCAGTGCGGCCAACCTCGAAACACTGACCACGATCACCAACACGGTGACCGGGAATCGGATTGCCACCTACACCGACGAGGACGGCGTCACCTTCGATGTCAATGAGACCATCACCGAGCTCAAAGACAACAACGACGGGACGTTCACCTTCACGCACGAAGATGGCACCGTGACCACTATCAGCGGCGCCAGCTTGGAGACGCTCACCAGTGTGACAAACGTGCTGACCGCCGGGCACCTCATCGGTACCTACACCGACGAGGACGGCTCCACCGTTGACCTGTTGGAGACCGTGACCACCCTGGTGGACAACAACAACGGGACCTTCAGCTTCACCAATGAGGACGGCACGGTGATCACTATCAGCGGCTCAGCACTGGAGACGCTCACGACCGTAACCAACATCATCGACGGCAATCGGATTGGGACCTACACCGATGAAGATGGGAATACCTTTGACATCGACGAGACCATCACCAAGCTGGTTGGAAACGCCGATGGGTCGTTCACCTTCACCCATGAGGATGGGAGCAAAGCCACGCTCGACGTTGGCGACTTCGAAACGCTGACCCAGGTCACCAACGTGATCAATGGCAACCGGATCGCCACCTATGTCGACGAAGCGGGCAACAGCGTCGACATCGACGAGACCATCACCACCCTTGTGGGTAACGCCGATGGCACCTTCACCTTCACCAACGAAGACGGCACGGTGACCACGATCAACGGCTCTGCGCTGGAGACATTGACAACGGTCACCAATGTGGTGACCGGCAACCGGATTGCCACCTACACCGACGAAAATGGTGCGCCGTTTGACGTCAACGAGACCATCACCAAACTGGTGGACAACAACGACGGTACCTTCACCTTCACCCACGAAGGCGGAACCACAACCACGTTGAGTCTGGCAAGTTTGGAAACCCTCACTGCGGTCACCAACGTGCTGGCGTCGGGCAATCTCATCGGTACCTACACCGATGAGGATGGCAACTCGATCAACCTCAACGAGACCGTGACCACCCTGGTGGACAACAACAACGGAACCTGGACCTTCACCAGCGAAAACGGCACCGTCACCACGCTGGACATCAAGGACCTGGAGACGCTGACGAGCATCACCAACACGTTGGCCACCGGCAACCGCATTGGTACCTACACCGATGAAGATGGCGGAACCGTCGACCTTCGAGAGACCATCACCGACCTTGAGGACAACGGGAATGGAACCTTCAGTTTCACCCACGAAGACGGCAGTCAAACCACCCTCGATGCGGCGAGTCTGGAAACGCTCACCAGCGTGACCAACGTGCTTGCCCTCGGCAACCAGATCGGTACCTACACCGATGAAGATGGCAACACGGTTGACCTTCGGGAGACCATCACCAGCCTGGTGGACAACGGCAACGGCACCATCGCCTTCACCCAGGAAGGCGGCGTGACCACGACTATCGACATCGGGGCGATGGAAAACGTCACCACCCTCGCCAGCACCATTACCGGCAACCAGATTGGGGTGTACACCAACGAGGCGGGCACACCGGTGGTCATCAACGAGACCGTCACGGCGATGGTTGACAACGGCGACGGGTCGTTCACCTTCACGCATGAAGGTGGCGGTCAGACCACGATCACCGGCGCCAGCCTGGAGACGCTCACGGCGTTCACCAGCAGCGTGGCCGGTCACCAGATAGGCGTCTACACCGACGAAAACGGGTTGGTGACACCGATCTTTGAAACGGTGACCAGCATTGTCGACAACGGCAACAACAGCTTCACCTACACCGACGAGAACGGCACACCGACCACGGTGACCTTCACCGATACCGACACCAACACTGATCTGTTGGCATCGATCAGCTGTGCGGTTGGTCAACAGTTGCAGTGGAACGGCCGTGCCTGGACCTGCGTCAACCCGCCATCAGCCACCGGCAACAAGGTCATCATCTATGAAGAGACCTACGCGGCCGGCAGCGATAACGGCGTCAATCAGTCGTGGGCTCGCAACATGAAGATCGGCCGCAATGCCGTAGGTCGTTGGCAGGCCGCGTTCTTCACTCCTCACCCGGATGGCACCAACTACGCAGTGAACATCCTGACTCAGGAGGAATCGAACCTGGGAGACAGCGTGCTGCCGTGGATCAACATCGGAACCAAGACGCCCAACGGCTTCTCGTTCTCGCTGGTCACCGGTGACAACGGTCTGGCCGCCGACCCGTACGTCGACACGCCCTTCACCGTGTCGGTCAATGGCCCTGTCGTGGTGCTCGGGCCCTAAGCAATGACCAGCTGATCTTCGGTCACATCAACGGTGATCTCGGCATCTTCTTCGTAGTTGCCTTCCAGGAGGCGGATGGCGAGGGGGTCGGCGAGTTGACGCTGGATGACCCGTTTCAGCGGGCGAGCCCCGTAGGCCGGATCGTGTCCCAACTCGGCCAGCTTCTGGCGAGCCGCGGGAGTGACCGTCAGGGCCAGCTTGCGGTCGGCCATGCGCGCTTCCAGACCGCGCAGTTGGATATCCACAATGGTCACCAGGTCGTCAAGGGTCAGCGAGTCGAAGCGCACCATCTCGTCAATGCGGTTGATGAACTCCGGCTTGAAGAAGTCGGCAGGGTCACCGGGCAGGTTGCTGGTCATGATCAACACCGTGTTGGTGAAGTCCACGGTCCGCCCCTGGCCGTCGGTCAACCGACCATCGTCGAGTAGCTGCAGCAGCACGTTGAACACATCGTTGTGGGCCTTCTCCACTTCGTCGAGCAGGATCACTGAATATGGTCGGCGACGAACCGACTCGGTGAGTTGGCCACCTTCGTCGTAGCCCACGTAGCCGGGTGGCGCACCAATGAGACGGCTCACCGAGTGCTTCTCCATGTACTCGCTCATGTCAATGCGGATCATCGCCCGCTCATCGTCGAACATGAAGTCGGCCAGTGACCGTGCAAGCTCGGTCTTGCCCACCCCGGTGGGTCCAAGGAACAGGAACGAACCAATGGGCCGGTTTGGGTCCGACAGGCCGGCCCGGCTGCGGCGGATGGCGTTGGCCACCACCTCCACGGGCCGTTCCTGGCCGACCACGCGTTGGTGCAGCACCTCTTCGAGCCGCACCAGCTTCTGCATTTCGCCTTCCATGAGACGACTGACCGGCACGCCGGTCCAGCGGCTCACCACGTCCGCGATGTCCACCTCGTCCACTTCCTCTTTGAGCATCTTGCGCTCAGATTGAAGGTCGTTGAGGCGGGCGGTCGCTTCTTCGGTGGCCTTCTCCAGCTCGGGCATGGTGCCGTAGCGGATGGCTGAAGCGCCCGCCAGGTCGCCCGCTCGTTCCATGTTCTCGGCTTCGGCCCGGGCGGTGTCGGCCTGTTCGGTCAGCTCCTGAATGGCGGTGATGGCATCTTTTTCAGACTGCCACTGCGCCTGCATGCCGGCATGTTCCTCTTGGAGGTTGGCCAGTTCTTCGTCCACCGCTTCCACCCGATCGTGGGATGCGGCGTCGGTCTCCTTGGCGAGCGCAACCCGCTCGATCTCCAGCTGGCGGATCCGGCGAATGACCTGGTCGATTTCGTCCGGCACAGAGTCAATTTCGATTCGGAGTTTGGAGCCCGCTTCGTCCACCAGGTCGATGGCCTTGTCCGGTAGGAATCGTCCGGTCACGTAGCGGTCCGAAAGGACTGCCGCGGCCACCAGTGCACTGTCCTGGATACGGACACCGTGGTGGACTTCGTAGCGCTCTTTCAGTCCGCGAAGGATGCCGACGGTGGCTTCGACCGACGGTGGCTCAACCAACACCTGCTGGAAGCGGCGCTCAAGCGCGGCGTCCTTCTCGATGTTGCTTCGGAACTCGTCCAAGGTTGTGGCGCCGATCATCCGCAGCTCGCCGCGGGCCAGCATGGGCTTGAGCATGTTGCCTGCGTCCATGGCGCCTTCGGCACCGCCGGCGCCCACCATGGTGTGGAGCTCATCAATGAAGGTAATCACCTGGCCGTCAGCGTCGACGATCTCTTTCAGAACGGCTTGCAGTCGCTCCTCAAACTCGCCGCGGTACTTGGCGCCGGCCACCATCGAACTCAAGTCCAGGCTGATCAACTTCTTGTTCTTCAGACCTTCCGGAACGTCGCCTTCAACGATCCGACGGGCCAGACCTTCGACGATGGCGGTCTTGCCCACGCCTGGTTCGCCGATCAGCACGGGGTTGTTTTTGGTTCGGCGGCTGAGCACTTGAATGGTCCGACGGATCTCTTCGTCGCGACCAATCACCGGGTCGAGCTTCCCGTCGCCCGCGGCGGCGGTCAGGTCGCGGCCGTACTTGGACAGCGCTTTGAAGGTGTCCTCTGGCGTCTGGGTCGTGACGCGATGTGAGCCGCGGACGTCTTTGATGGCATCCAGCAGGACGTCGTGGGGTACGCCAACCCGCTGGTTCATGGCCAGGAGAAGGTGTTCGGTACTCAGGTATTCATCGGTCAGGCCTTTGCGCTCGTCGTCGGCGCGTTCCATCACCTGTTTGAGTTCGCGAGTCAGCTGCGGATCGTCGTTGCCATAGGAGCTGGGCAGCTTGTCGAGAGCTTCGTTGACCTGATTTCGCAACGTCAACGGCGACACGCCCACCTTCTGGAGGACGGGAAGCACGACGCCTTCGGGCTGGCCCAACAGCGCGGCCAGCAGGTGGTCGGAGGTCATTTGGGGGTTGCTTCGGGAGCGAGTCATCTCGGCACCCGCGTTGAACGCCTCGGTGGTCTTGAGCGTCCAGCGTTTGGGATCCATGCAGTGTCACTTTCGGAGGAGGTTCACAGGTACTGGGGGAGTGGCGCCGTCAGCGGAGTGAGGCATTCAGCGGACAAGGGTCGAGGACAGAAATCGAGGAATGGAAGTCGTGGAACTCGGGACATGCATCAGCTTCCCACCGGCAAAAAATATTCCCAAATGATCGCCAAATGCGTCAATGGCCAACCGGATGTTTCCGCCCGACCGAAAGGGCACTCCCTGTAAGAACAATCGCACCGCGCGGTGGGTGTGGCAGAGGGCCGGTGCGCCGCATTCGACGAACACCGTTTGTGAACGTCCCGACGTGCCCCCAGAACCGGGGATGGTTTCAGCGATATGTGCCACTTTGGGTGAGCCCACCCATGGAAACCATGCCGAGTATGGGTCACTATCCGCACCGGATGCGACGCTCGACGCCGGGCGGCGAACATCGGCACTACATATAAGGGCATGCAGTTGACGGAAATAGAATGAAATGTCACAATAGGCCTATGGCGCTTGTTGGACTTCACCCGTACCAGACCGAACGGCTTGCCCGATCCCTGCGCCAGGTCCGTAACAGCGCCGATGATCTGGCAGCGGAGCTTCAGGTAGCGGTCCAACTCTCGGGATTGACCGCTCCGACAGTGGCCGCCGGTTTGCACGATCTCGGGGTCGCTTCATCGAGGGCGGGCTGGGTGCTGTCAGATCGCTCGCAGCGGTTGACCGCCTTTGGGCTGGGGCTCGGGGCATCCCGGGTGTTTGTCGCCGCGCGTCGGTCCCGGCCTCCTGAACCGAGAGCGGGTTTCGCGCCAACCGGAGGCGGTTCCATTGGCCGGAAGGGTCGCTATGTCGCCCCCCGCCGCAAGGTGCACCACGGTGGTGACCATCTCTATCGCTCCAGTAACCGGTCGGAGAACCCTCTGCCCAACCTCGACTCCCGTGGGGAGACAACCGACTCCCGTCTGGAGACAACCAGCGGTGAGTGGCGCGCGGGCGTGCAGGCCCGGGTGCTCAGGGCTCAGGCCGATGGTCAGGTCGGCATGTCCACGGCCGGAAGTCGAACCTTTCGACCTGGTGGTGTCGATGTCCACACATCGGGTGAGGCGATCGCCGGAGCCACATGGAGCGCGGAAGTGAACGGCGATATAGACCTGCGGAATCGACGGGCGGTTGTCGGCGGTGCCGTCTCCGGGTTCGCAGGGGTCGAAGCCACGGGAACGGTCACCGCGGGATCCGGGCCGGTGACTGCAACCGCTACGGGGCGGGTGGCGGCTGGCATTGAGGGTGAGATCGGGGCCTCGGCCATCGTGGATCTCAAGAAGGGTGAGCTTCGTGCCAAAGGTGGCGTTGACGTTCAGCTGGCCGTCTCGGCCAGCATCGATACCGAGGTGGCTCTGGGCGACAGCGTCACCGCCGCGGCGGAGGTGGAGGCAATGGCGGGCCTGGCCTTTGTCGCACACGGCGAAACCAACATCTCCATGGATGAGATCTCAGCATCCTGGGAAGTCGGAGCGGCGCTCGGGATCGGTGGCAGCTTCGACGTCGATGTTTCCTTCAGCCCCGAAGGGATCGTTGACGACATCGGCAACATCGTGCAGGACGTTGACCTTGGCGGGTTGTTGGATCGTGGCGTGGACATGATCCCCTTCGGCTGATGAGTAGGGCACGCAACCACATGGATGACAACCCCGCAGAGACCCTCAAGGTCGGGACCTTCAGCGCAGATTTTCCGCCGCCACCGCGGGCCAGTCTTCGGTTGCCACCCGACTGGTTGGTCAACCCGTTCTCGGAGTTGGCGCTGATGGCGCACGCCCCAACCGAGGTGGAAGGTTTTCGATCCAACGTCTTTGTCAGTCATCGTCGCGTTCCGGCGAAGTCGGCAAACAAGGTGGTGCTTGAGGCCCGCCGGGAGATTGAGGCGGCCGGGGTGGATCTGACCTCCAGTATGTCGCTGGGGATCAACCTGTTGGATCTCAACCTGTTGGCCGGGGATCCCCGCACCATCCGAATGCCCAACCGGGTGTTTGAATTCGAGCGGTCCAGCCCCGACGGTGCCATGCGGAGTTTCCATGTGCAGTTGGTGGCCGTCACCGAGACACGGAACCCCAGGGTTTCGTATCTGCATCAGGTCACCGGTTCCACCAGCCACCGCGCTGACCTCAACGAGATGCGGCGGATTGTTCACTCGGCGGAGTTTCGGGCCGACCCCTTCAGCTGACCGCAAATTCCAACGGTGCGGGCATCAAAACTGCCGCTAGCCTCGCCTGCGGAGGGTTGCCCGAGCGGACGAAGGGGGTGGCCTCGAAAGTCACTGTGGCGTTTACGTCACCATGGGTTCAAATCCCATACCCTCCGCCACAGAAACCCCCGGCCCTGGTCGGGGGTTTCGTGCATTCTGTGGTCGGTGATGGATCAGCCGCGCTTGTCATGAAAGAAGTCCTGAAGCAGCGCGATCGACTCGTGTTCGCGGACTCGCCAGGTCACCGCAAACTGATGGTTGAGTCGGGGATCGGCGCCCACGTTGTACAGCGACGCGCAGGCGCCCCCCTTGGCGTCGGGTGCGGCAAACACCACCCGCTCAATCCGGGCCAGCCACGCCGCACCGGCGCACATCACGCACGGTTCGAGCGTGCTGTAAAGCGTGGCGTTGTTGAGTCGACTTGTCCCCTTCGCCGCGCAGGCATCACGAATGGCCAGCACTTCGGCATGAGCGGTGGGATCGTTCAACACTTGACGCTCGTTGTGGCGGCTGGCGATGACGTCGCCGCCCATCACAATGACCGCGCCAATGGGAATATCGCCATGTTCCTCAGCCCGCGCTGCTTCGGCCAGTGCCAGGTCCATGTAGACCTCGTCGGCGAGCGGTGGAATCTCGTTGTCGAGTGCGTCATCGGCATGGGCGGGAGTCACCGAGTCATCATCGCACAGCCCCCCGGCCCGGGGGTCTACGCGGTCAACGCCTGCGGTCGGTCGAAGAGCCAGCCCTGGCCAAGGTCGATGCCGAGCTGACCCAACACCGCAGCTTCGGCCCGGGTTTCGACGTGCTCAGCAATCGTGCGAATTCCATACGCGGCCGCCACCGAGTCAATGGCGCCGATGAGGGCCCGGGCTCGACGGTCCGTGTCGACTTCCCGCACCAGCGATCCATCGATTTTCAGAAAGTCGATATCGAGTTCGCCCAGGTGGGCCAGTGAACTCTGGCCGCTGCCAAAGTCATCCAGAGCGACCCAACAGCCCAGTGAGTGCAGCCGATCGACGAATGCCTGCACCGCATCCAGGTGGTGAATTGCCGCGGTCTCGGTGAGTTCGAAGCACAGGAGGTCAGGCGGGATGGCGCTGGAGAGGATCAGCGCTTCACATTGGCCGGCAAACCCCTGGGTCTCACAGGACTGCGGGGACAGGTTGATGAACCAGCGCGGGTTACGGGTTCGCCCAACACGGCGGGACGGTCCACAACCGGTTGGATTGGCGGTGTGTAACAGGTGGTGGAGGACCCAGAGATCGATTTGGTCAATCAGCCCGAAGTGCTCCGCAATGGGAATGAAGATGTCGGGCCCGATGCCGGCTTGGGGGTCGCGCAGTCGGAGCAGTACCTCCGAAGGTTTTGCGGACTCGGTCCATCGGTTGCCCAACGACTCCATCCGTTGGGACAACAGACGAAAGCCTTGATTCTCCAGCGCGTCCTCCAGGAGCTCGACCACCTGGGACTCACGAAGGTGCCGCTGCTGGATCAGGTCGGTCGTGTCGGCGACCTGCACCCGGCATCCGCCTTGGGCGCGGGCGCTCATCAGCGCGATGTCGGCCAACGCAATCAGCTGTGCGCTCTGCGGCGCGCCCGGGGTGGTGAACGGGGCGAATGCCGCCAGATGGTCCATCGAGGCCACCCCAATGCTGGCGTCGACCTGCACCCGATGCGAATTGATCTGCAACGGCGGTCGGCGGACTGCGTCCAGAATCCGTGCTGCGGTAGCAGCCTGGTCGGCGGCGCCCAGTTCCTCGATGATGATCACAAATCGCGCGCCACCAAGCCGACCGGCAAAGCCGTTGTGGCCAACGGCGTTGACCAGTCGCTCGGCAATCGTGCGCAGGACCGCGTCTCCGCCGTCGTACCCATGGGTCTGGTTCAGACGGCGCAGGTGGTCAATGCCAACAATGGCCAATGAAAACTGACCATCGACCTGCTGGGTTCGCGCCACAATCTGTTGCCGGACATCGGCACCGAGTGGGAGTTGGGTGAGGGGATCGAAGTGCCCCGTGCGTTGGACCACTGGACGTGGTTGCCTTTTCTCCGCCCGAAGAAGACAGTCTTCAGCGTAGAGGCATGTCGGCGCAGGAGCGTGAGCAATATGACTCCCGAATTTCTCGGCGGCGGCCGTAACCCCAACCGATTGCGGGCCGAAGTGCGGTGTGTCGCAGAGGCCGAATTTTGTGTGACGTCACAACCACGAACCCACATCCCCTGGAGCGTGCGGTCCGAGGGATTGTGGGTTCGACCGCCCCATGGTCAACGACGGCTGGAAGGTCCCATGCGCGTTGGCGCCGCTGATCCAGCCACACCGGTGGAGGCCGCTGTCCCACTGCCAGGACTGCCCGCAGATGTACTGGTACATCTACACCCCCGTGAGGTACGTCCAGATGTGACAATTCTGGAACCGCGCTGCACGGGTGGGCAGCGCCGGTGAGAGCCCCGGCGAGCAGCTCGCTGCTGGTTGTAAATATTGGAGTTCTCCAATATTATTTGATCCATGGCAGATTTTCTTTCTCTTGCCGACGCGGCTCACCAGCTTGATCTGTCGAGCGAGCGAGTGCGCCAGCTCGTTGTCGCTGGCGACATGCCGGGAGTTCGGTTTGGTAACGCTTGGGTTGTGCCCCGTGATGCCGTGCTGTCGCGGAGGCGGTCGAAGAGTCGACCTGGGCGACCACTTGGGGCTCGTGGCGCGTGGAACGAGATCTTGGAGGGGAACGTAGACCTCTCAAATGTGAGTCGCTATCGGAATCGTGCAATGGCTCGTCGGTTTCTGATTACCAACGCAGACCTTGCTTGCGTCCGTAACCAGCAACGGATCGCAGTGAGCGGTGTTGAAGGTGCCATTGCGCATGGCGAGCCGATCGCTCCAGTCGCTGAGCAAGTCGATCTGTACTTGCCCGAGTCGGAAATGGAGCAAGTACGTGGCCTGGTGGCACTGGTTGCCGACGTGCTCAGCCCCGTCATCTTTCGGGTCGTCCCAGAAGCATGTTGGCCCATGATGAGTGCGCAAGATCGGCTAGCGCCACCAGCTGCGGTGGCACTCGACCTTGTTGAGCGCGGTGATCCGCGCGAGTGGCTTGCTGCCGAAGCTTTGCTTGCTGATGACACCTGAC
>Ga0209187_1004210_pt1 | contig 11179 bp, 7 predicted proteins | sample BantaG_FD_187430 | JGI IMG/M metagenome (GOLD analysis project Ga0209187, IMG submission 187430) | Marine algal microbial communities from Bantry Bay, Ireland - BantryBay_4 metaG (SPAdes) (version 2) | ecosystem: Host-associated > Algae > Red algae > Unclassified | place: Bantry Bay, Ireland... | reverse complement strand
TGAACCATGTGAAGGAACCGGAACGGTCGGGCTGCCATAGCCGCGCTATCACGAGGCTTTTTAACGAAACTAGCGGCAAAAAGATCAAGCCAAAAACGTAAATTTATTATTAACTCATTCCTTAGACTGGTAAACTTCATAAAATATCTAATGATGAAAAAAGGTAAACTAGCGATCCTGGATCTCTACGACGGCGAACCCAATCAGGGAATGCGAGCGATTAAAAATATTGTGGAACGTTATCAGGAGCATTTTGACTGGAAAGTTTTTGACGTACGTGGTAAGGCGGAATTCCCCGGTATTGACTACGATATCTATATCAGTAGTGGTGGTCCGGGCAGTCCACTGGATGGGGATGGGGTTTGGAATAAAAAGCTTTTTGACCTGATTGATCAACTCTGGGATATTAATCGTGGAAAAAAAGGAACAAAAAAATACGTCTTTTTTATCTGTCATTCCTTTCAGATGGCCTGTGATCATTTTGATCTAGCCAGAGTGCTGCCCAGAAAATCAAGGTCTTTTGGTACCACTCCGGTTCACAAGACACAGGCTGGAAAACAAGAACGTTTTTTTGCACAGTTGCCAGATGTTTTTTGTGTTGCTGATTTCCGACTTTGGCAGGTGATCCAACCGGATTATGATATGTTTTTAAAAATGGGAGCCAAGATCATGGCCCTTGAAAAAATTCGCGAGCACATCCCACTCGAACGAGCGATCATGGCGGTACGTTTTTCCGAGGAGATGTTCGGTGTGCAATTTCATCCCGAGGCAGACCCCGAAGGAATGTTGATTCATTTTAGAAAACCAGAGAATAAAGCCATTATTGTCGCAGAACACGGCCAGGAAAAATTTGATCAGATGATGGAAGATTTGAATGATCCACGGGCCATTCCATTGACTTACGATACGATCCTGCCTAATTTTTTGGACGAGGCCGTTCGTTCGCTGGAACTGGTTACCGTTTAGCGTTTTTCTCTCATAGTAATGAAAAATGCCACAAAGCAACTAAGCCACAACGAAGGCACAAAGTTTTATTCGTGTATCGTAAATTTTAACTTATGAGACAGCTTCCGTTATTTTAAATAAAACAAAACAAACACGTGTGTATACTTCTCAACGACAACTATTTAATCAGGGATTCTCGCCCGAACGGTATGCAAAGTTAAAGGAACTTATTAAGGCTGCTCATAATCATGAGCCTGTTTTTAGGATCAGTGAAACCCCCATTTTTTTGACGCCAGAACTGCGTACACAGCTGCTCGAAGCTTGTGAAGAAGTCAGCGAAACATTGCTTGATCCAGATTTTAAACAAAAATCTCAGGCCGCTATTTTACCAGGACAAGAAGTACCGGGAGAAGATGACCATGCCACTTTTTTACAACTGGATTTTGGGATTTGTGACGATGGGAATGGAAATCTTATTCCACAACTCATCGAGATACAAGGCTTTCCAACCCTCTACTTTTTTCAGGAATTATTAGCGCGTAGTTTTAGAACGGCTTATGATATACCGGATTATTATCAGTCCTTTTTTGGTGGGTTAAATACGGATTCCTATACTGAAAAATTACGTAGATTAATTGTTGGAGATAGTAATCCCGAAAACGTGGTGCTACTGGAAATCGATCCTCATAATCAAGCCACCGCAATTGATTTTTATGCAACCAACACCGCCATAAAAACACCGATCAAATGTATCAGCGAAATTAAAAAATCGGGTAAGGATTTATATTATATCAACGAACAAGGTAAAAAAATCGGGATCGAAAAAATATACAATCGCATTATTTTTGATGAACTGGAACGACGTCCAGAATTTATCCAGGAATACTCCTTGTCCGACGAAATCAACGCCGAATTTATCGGCCATCCCCACTGGTTTTCTCGCATCAGTAAACATACGATGCCGCTGATCAAAAGTAAATACAATCCCTACTGTTCCTTCCTGAGTGACCTCCAAACTATTCCAGATGACTTGCATAATTATGTTTTAAAACCGCTTTTTTCTTTTTCTGGGAGCGGTGTTATTATCAATGTAACCAAAAAGGATATCGAAAACGTAACCAAACCAGAACATTTTATTCTACAAAAGAAAGTAAATTACCAACCGGCTATTCAAACGGCCAACGATCCCGCCAAGTGCGAAATCAGAATGCTTATGGTCTGGGAAAAAGGCGCTTCCCGCCCCGAAGTCGTTAACAATCTGGTGCGCCTCAGCAAAGGCGAAATGGTCGGCGTGAAATACAATCGGGACAAAGACTGGGTAGGAGCGAGCGTGGCTTTGCACGATGTGCGGTCGTAGGATTGTTGAAATGTTGAGGTGTTGAATCGTAGGAACAAGGCATTGCCTTGTTCCTACGATTCAACGACTACAACAACTATACGTTTCAACAAGCGAAGCGTTTCAACAAGCAAAGCGCCTCAACATCTCAATATCCCTCACCCCTGGAAAAAACAATTACCTTTGTAGAATGAATTATCTTACACTCGAAAATGTCAGCAAAACTTTCGGCGAAAAAGTTCTTTTTAAAAATCTGAATTTACAGATTAGTCAGGGAGACAAGATCGCCATGGTGGCCAAGAATGGTACCGGGAAAACGACGATGCTAAAGCTGATTGCCGGACTGGAACCAGCGGAAGGTGAAGTGGCTAAAATATTGAAAGCCAAAAATATCCGTACCGGATACCTGGAACAGGATCCTTCCTTTCCAGAAGATCAGACCATTATTCAAGCTGTTTTTGATTCTGAAAATAAAATGGTCGCTGCTACCCGCGCTTATAACGAAGCCCTCCAAAATCCTACCAACGAAACCACGCTACAGGCAGCCCTCGCCGAAATGGACGACCTGAAAGCCTGGGACTTTGAGGCGCGAATCAAAGAGATTTTATTTAAATTAAAAATAGAACGACTTGACCAAAAAATAACCACCCTCTCCGGTGGACAACGTAAACGCCTGGCCCTCGCTAAACTCCTGATTGACGAACCCGAATTTGTCATCATGGATGAGCCGACCAACCATCTGGATCTGGATATGATCGAATGGCTGGAAGACTACCTGGGCAATTCAAAATTGACGGTTTTTATGGTTACACACGATCGTTATTTTTTAGAAAAAGTTTGTAATACCATTGTAGAATTACATCGTGGTAATCTCCACAAATATCGGGGTTCTTATTCTGATTATCTGGAAAAAAAATCCATGCGGCAGGAAAACGATGCGGTAGTATTGGACAAGACCAAAAAATTGATGCGAAAGGAACTGGAGTGGATGCGTCGACAACCGAAGGCCCGAGGCACCAAGGCTAAATCTCGCGAAGACAAGTTCTATGAAATTGAAGATAAAGCCTCCCAAAAAGCAGATAATGAAGATCTACGGATTGAGATCAAAGGTGCCCGACTAGGTAGTAAAATCCTGGAAGCACATAACATCAGCAAAAGCTATGGTACCCTAAACCTGGTAAAAGACTTTACCTATAAATTTAAGAAAAATGAAAAGGTGGGCATCGTCGGGAACAACGGGGTTGGAAAATCAACATTTTTACAACTATTGACCAAGCAAATTCGTCCGGACAATGGTCGGGTAGTGATTGGAGATACGGTCGTTTTTGGGTATTATGATCAGGAAGGAATAAGTCTGGAGGAAGATAAAAAAGTAATTGATGTGGTCAGGGACGTGGCCGAATTTATTCCGTTGGCAAAAGGACAAAAACTTACGGCTATTAATTTACTAGATCGATTTTTGTTTAGCCGGGAACAACATCAAGTCTACGCCTCACAGTTGAGTGGGGGAGAACGACGGCGTCTTTATCTGCTGACGGTGCTAATGGAGAATCCTAATTTTTTGATTCTCGATGAGCCGACTAATGATCTGGATATCCTTACCTTAAATATTCTGGAAGAATTTTTAATGGACTTTCCGGGTTGTCTAATCATCGTTTCGCACGATCGTTATTTTATGGATAAATTGGTAGACCATCTTTTTATCATGGAAGGTAACGGCGTGATTCGCGATTATAACGGCAATTATACCGACTACCGCTATCTAGAAAAACAACGCGTCCTCGAAGCCGAACGCACCGCGCGCGCCAATCGTCCTAAAACCGAAAAAGCTACCAAGCCCGAATCCACGGAACGCAAACTCACTTACCTGGAACGCAAGGAACTCGGTAAACTGGAAAAGGAAATTGAAAAGCTGGAAAACAAGAAGAAGGAGATCATGGCCATGTTTAATAATCCAAATCTGGAAGCCAAAGCGATCGAAAAGCTTTCTATTGAATTGGGGGATGTCGGAAAGAAACTGGAGGAGAAGGAAGAACGGTGGATGGAACTAGCCGATATTTGATTTATAATTAATAATGTGCTGCTATCGTGTTTCTTTCTAAGGAATAATGGGGTTTCTGTCGTTTTAGGAAAAGTATGTTAAAGCGCATTATTCATTAAGAAATTATTAATTTATTAATTACTTCATATGAAAGCCGCTCCTGCCAAAGAAATAAAAACTGCCCTCACCGAGTTATCCCAACCGGATTTAGTGGTCCTCTGCCTCCGACTTGCTCGTTTTAAAAAAGAGAATAAAGAATTACTGACCTATCTACTTTTCGAAGCGGACTACGAAGAAGGCTACATTGAAAGTGTCAAAGGAGAAATTGATTATGAACTCGAACAGGTCAACCGAAGAAATTATTTTTTTATAAAAAAAGGGATTCGGAAAGTCCTTCGAATTATTAAAAAATATATTCGGTATTCCGGAAATAAAGAAACCGAAGTCATTTTATTGATCTATTTCTGTCAACGACTTCGTGCTTTTCAACCTTCCATTGAGGGAAGTCGTGTTTTAAAAAATATGTATTTACAACAACAAAAAGTAATTCGTACGGCCATTGGAAAATTGCACGAAGATTTGCAGTACGATTATCTGGAAGAATTAAAAAAATAATTTTTTATAAAAAAAAGTCGCAACTTTCATGGAAGGTTGTGGCTTTTATATTTCTCTGATAGGATACGGTGGAACAGGCTTTTATTTTAAACAGGTAGTTGGTACGGCAATTGTTAAATACTATATTGATACTTAACTTTTCAAAAAAAATATCCTATGAAGATTTCTTTTAAATTATCACTTCTATCTTTGGCCATGTTATTCCTTTTTGCTTCTTGTAGTAAGGATGAGGATGGATGTGACCTCAATTCCATCGAAAAAACTATCGTTGGTAAATGGGTGTACCCACTGACCGATGAAACCGTGGAATTTAAAGCGGATGGTACGCTCGTCGACCCGGATAATTCAACCATCGGAGCTTCGGCTAGCGAAAGCGATTCGACCGAAAAAACCTGGCAGGTAAACGGGGACGGAAATCTCGAAGTACAATCAACTACCGGTAGCTCTTCCAACGATGCAACGATTATTATTAACGGTTTTACCTGCGATGAAATTATGACGACCTACTTTGGTTTTCCAAGAACGATGGAGCGGAGGTAGTCTTTAGTGCTGTGCAAAACAGATCAAAATAAATTAAAACCGCAACCTTCCAATGAAAGTTGCGGTTTTTTAAATTCCCTTTTATCCGAATTTTGATTGAAACTGCAGTCACTTTGCATTTACTCTAAACAGCTTCATTACAAAATACAGCCACTTAATTCCTCAAGACGACTAATCGAATTTCGAAATTAGGTTGATGATCCTGTTTAACATTTAAAAAATAGACTCCATTTTCCAAAGTTGCAGGTAGGTTGAGTTCATAAGGGCTGCTATTCAAAGTGACCTGTTTTTGGAGGACCAATTTACCCAGGGGATTAAAAATTGAAATAGTTAAGGGGGATCCCTGATTCATTTGGTTTGACGATAAAAAGAAAGTCCCCCGATTAGGATTAGGAAAAACTTGAAAACCGGGTTCAGATTTTTGCGAGAAGGTCACGACCTCTATATTTGAAAACGATTGCTGTCCATCAAAATCTTGCTGGATCAACCGATAATAGTTAAGTCCTACGTTGGGTTGAGCGTCCATAAATTGATAAGATTGTTGCGTAGTACTCTCTCCTTTTCCATTAACAAATCCAAGGTTATCCCATTGACGACCATCCTTACTTCGTGAAATAAAAAAACCTTCGTTATCAGTCTCACTGACGGTTTGCCAGTTTAACCTTACTTGTTTTTGTTCGGCAGTGGCGGTGAAATCAGTTAGTTCAACCGGTAAAGCACCCAGTCCAGCATGTAAATAAAATGAAGAAAAGCCGTTAATGGCGTACTGTATCATGTGATTGGTTCCGTCAAAAATTAATTGATAATTGATATTTGGAACAACTTCTCCGCCCGACTGATAGTCTTCGCACTCACCTCCCGGTACTCTGGTAAGATTCAGTTCTTGTATTTGTTGTAAATCATTTCCAGTGATTCCCAAAGCAGCTAATTCTGCGGGGGTAAAGTAAAACCGAACCAATGCGGGTAGATTATTAACAACGGTTATTTTCCAATTACGATTCAGGTAGGGCAATCCATTAGGAAAGGTTCTGGTCGTATTGGTGGTATTTACTTCGAAGTTGATATTACCTAGATCATTTCCAAGATCATTAACGGAGGCGACTACTTGGCCATTTTCATACAAATGAATCCATTCTCCCATTCCCGTAGAGATGGCCATTCCGGTGGTGTTACAATTTAGTCCCATTGGAGCAACTGGACATTTTATGCCCGGATCACTAAGTGTAATATCAAAAGTGCCCAGGAAAAAGAATTCAACCGCGCCAACCTGGACGTAGTATGTTCTTCCGGGGATCAAGCATTGGCCATTATTAATTCTGGGATCAACCTCACCAGAGACGTAATTATCATTGGCCGCCACCATAGTAGCATTGGGATTAATGCCATTATTTTCACAGATATTTTCTTCCCACAGTGCTATTTTTAAATCATTATCAAAGGTTCCGGTAACCGCAATATCGATATTGCCACTAGCCGGAGCCGTAAAAGAAAACCATACGCTACCTGCCAGTTGTGTTGCACACCAGCTATTTTGACCATCACAAGCACCTCCTGCTGGCGTTGGCTCACCGATTTCTGCCCCAGCTTCAAAGTTAGTGAAGGGATAATTTGTTCCATTGAACATAATACTGCTTTGTGGTCCATTTCCGATAATCGTAGTCAGATCAATGGCGTCACAAACATTATCATTAATTGGTGGGGTACTGAAACCACCAAGGTAGATCACTTCACTTTGCGCACCGTTGGCACAATACTCCATCGCAAAAACATCATAGATCGTACCATGGTCAAGATCCACAAGATCAACTTGGTATAGGTCACTGCAATTTATTGGAGTACCCGTACCAGGAATTAGCTCCGCTGATGGGCCATTATTGGAATCGAATGGTATTATCCAATACTCTGCTCCAACACTACAACTACCGCCGGTTATCCATTCTAAAGAAGCTGTTTCGGCGGTGACTTCAGTAATACGTAAACTAAAAAGTTCAAGATCAGGACAAAGGTCAACAGGGATTTGATACGCACAGATTCCAAAGTCTCCGAAATCATTATTTCCATTATCCCAAACCCGAACATAAATTTTTGTGCCTGGACTTTGATTAAATAATTCTATTTTCGACAAATTTCCGGAACTATCATAGTTGTTACAGTCCAGTAAATCAAGTTCGCTGCAATCATCATTACTGGTGTAAACGGCCATTCCACCGTCTAAAAAGTCACTCCCTTCGATCTGAGATGTTTCGATCGCAAGATCTATTATATCACCCGGTGGGACCGTAACTTCAAACCATACGCCTCCTCCTTGATAGTTTGCACAACCGGGATTAGTATGAGGTGATGCAGTCGCATTAAGATTGGTACCAGTAATAGGAGTGCAGTCATTTGGTCCACCTAAAGTCAAGATGGTTGGACTCGAACATTCATCATTGTCAGGTGGTTCTGGAGCTTCGGGCATTTGATACGCACAGATTCCAAATTCTCCAAAACTATTATTTCCATATTCCCAAACCCGAACATAAATTTTTGTACCTGGACTTTGATTAAATAATTCTATTCGAGACATAGTTCCGGGACCATCATCATCGTCACATTTCAATATAACGAGTTGGCCACAATCATTACCAGTATAAATGGCCATCCCACCGTCCGTAAAACTACTTCCTCCGACCAGAGATGTTTCGATTGCAAAATCTATTATATCACCTGGCGGGACCGTAACTTCAAACCATACATCGCCTCCTTGATAGCTGGCACAACCGGGATTGTTAATGGAGGATGCAGTCGCATTAACGTTGGTACTAGTAATAGGAGTACAGTCATCTGGTCCATCTAAAGTTAAGGTGGTCGCATCTAAACATTCATCATTCTCAGGTGGTTCTGGAGCTGCGGGAATTTCATAAGCACAAATTGAAAATGGCCCAATTTGATTGTTGTCTGCTTCCCAAACTCTGATGAATAATAGTCCAGGGGCCTGGTCTTCTAAAGTAAGTAGTGGCATGAATCCCGTCCCACTATCTCCTCCGTCACAAATCAGGAAAGAGAGATTGTTACAATCATTTCCGGTATAAACGGCCATCTCTCCATTTTCGAAAATGCTGCCATTGGGAACCCCTACTTCGATGGTTAAGTCAACCGGTTCTGTTCCAGGAATGTTGAGTACAAACCAGGTGTCTCCTCCAGCGTAAAAATCACAGGTTCCATCGATTGGATGGCCAGAATCTGTTTTGCCTAGATTCGTTGCGTAAATAGGATTGCAAACATTTTCAGCACCTAGTGCTAGTGTAAGGGCACTGCTGCATTGATCACCACCTTCTAATACGCAACCAGTAAGATCTGGAACTACCCGTAAACAGTCGGAGTCATTGGCATCTATGACATTCAATGTTACGTATGAGGCCGCTGTAAATGGTCCGACTACATAGGTTCCGGCACCCACATTATTGATGTCAGCGGCTCCTCCATTATTTGTAATGTTGAGTGTCATCCCATTTGGTAGATCAGATAGATTCACGCTAAGACTGAATTCGGAATTATTACAATCATCTATCACTGTAACAGCAACAACGGGAAAAGGACAAAGACAATGTATTTCTACATCTGCTTCTGTTTCACATTTAGAGTTAGGTTTATTATTAGATATGGTTCTGTTTCCATTTCCCGTAATAAAATTACAGATACTGGTAATCGAACAATCGGATAAAAGTAGATTTCCGGTAATTTCCAGGTCCGTATTATTTTGAAAGTTGAGGTCTGTCAGTGCGGAGATATCAGTTAGTTGAGGATTATCTATCAACCTTAAATCTCCTCCTACCAGCAATTGTGAAAGATTATCTAGTCCCGCAAGACTGGTTAAGTTAGCATTACTTTCTATTTCTAATGTCTTGGCTACGGTTATTCCTAGTCCACTTAAGCTGGTGAGATTATCATTGTTTCTAATCTTAAAATTTTCAATAAAGAGAACGTTAGAAAAACCATTGAGATTTACCAGTTGATCATTATTATCTATCTCAACAATGTCAATTTCTTCCTGATTATTATTTAAAGTTGGTAGACTGGTTAAGGCAGGATTGTCGCTTATTATTAATCGTTCAAGGTTTGTTATTCCTGAAAAACCACTTGTACTATTATAAACTTCATTGTCTGAAATGATTAACTCTTTACAAGTAGTCAAATTAGGAAACCCACTTATACTGACCAAAGCATCATTATTAGAAATTGTTAATCGCTCATGAAGCGCGAAAATATCGCTTCCAATGATTGTTACGCTGGTAAAACCGGAAATACTGGTTAAGGCCGGATTGTCACTTATGCTCATTCTATTGCCAATAGCCACTACTTGAGTAAAACCGTTGATAGATTCCAAAACGGCATTATTAAATATTATAATATCGTCGGGGGAATTTGTAAATCCTCCAGAATTTAATCCTGTAAATCCGGAAATGCTTAATAATGAAGCATTATTAAAAATACTGATTCCGTCTCTGGCACCAGTGATATTATTAAGCCCATCAATGGCTGTCAGTAGCGGATTTCCACCAATTCCTAGCGTCCCATTGATAGCTCCACTCAGATTATCAAGACCAGCAATACTAGCTAATTTCTCGTTGTTAATAATACTAATATTGGCGTAATTATTTCCAATGTCCAGGGTTGTCAAAGAGGAGAAATCATCGAGCGTAGTCAACATATCGTTATCAGAAATACTCAATCCTCCAATGGTGTGAACATTACTCAAAGCACTCAGATCGGTTAAAAGTGGATGACCAGTAATCGTTAAATTGCTGCCTACTGATTCGAGATTATTTAAACCATTCAAATTTTGTAGCGCAATATTAGGTCCGATAAAACAAGAGCCCGTGATCGTCGTAAGTCCCGATAATCCGGTAAGATTCTGTAATAGATCATTATCGGAAATGGACAAAGAACCTACTGATGATATTTGCTCTAGTCCCGTGAGATTTACTAAAGAATTATTATTTTGTATGCTTAATTGAACTAGGGTTGAGTTTAATCCAGCCAAAGCTGAAATATCAGATAAGTTGGGATTATCGTCAATATAGATGGATGGGGAAGTATTCGTCGTACCTATAGCAGTTAAATTTTGTAGCCCATTTAAATTTGAAAGACTACTATTATTGCTAATAGCAATGCGTCCTATTTGGACTATTCCTTCTAAATCAGTCAGGTTTTGAAAATTATTGTTATGAATCGTCAAAGCCCCGTTGATGGTTGTAATATTTTGTAAACCGTCCAGTGTTATTAAATTAGTATTATCCTGAATAGTTAAATTACCACCTACACTTACCACCTTATTCAATCCTGTCAAATCATCAATACGATCAACATTAGAGGTATTTTTGATCGTTAAATCACCTAATATATCTGCCGTGTTACAATCCCTAAGGTAAGTAAATACAAATTGGTCCACTTGGGTTTGAGAATTTAGGATAACGTTGGTTGGAGTTGTGCAATCACCAGCAATTGGTGTGGCAAATAAACTATTAAAGGAGAACAGTAGTAAGAGAGATAAAATAGCTTTCATTTGAATGAGTTTAAGAGTGTGAATATTTATACCCTCAAACCTAAGCAGGTTTTTAAAAAAGTCTTTTAAGTTTTAAATAAAATGCTTTAGCTATCCTGTTTTTTAACAGAAAATACTTTAGTAGATGTTTCGAATGAAAAATTAAATTTACGTTTAA
>Ga0209187_1004203_pt1 | contig 11185 bp, 10 predicted proteins | sample BantaG_FD_187430 | JGI IMG/M metagenome (GOLD analysis project Ga0209187, IMG submission 187430) | Marine algal microbial communities from Bantry Bay, Ireland - BantryBay_4 metaG (SPAdes) (version 2) | ecosystem: Host-associated > Algae > Red algae > Unclassified | place: Bantry Bay, Ireland... | reverse complement strand
TCTATATCCACTATCAATCTGTATTTGTTGCCATTAATATTGAAGACAACTCTTTTTCCAGTTAAAATCGAAGCATTTCTATATTTCAATTTTAAGGATTTAGGTGATTCCCAATTTGAATGCTCAATTTCTCGCAACCAAGCTTTTAGTGGTTGTTCAGCTTGAGGAAGCTTTTCCCAATATCCTTTTATCGTATTTGCAGCAATTACTCTCATTAACAAAACAAATATAATAAATGTTCCCGTATTGGGTTCAATTTGCTGTTTTTCTTTCTAATGGTGAGAACGGTTCTGCGCTATGGAGCGAACGATCGAAGGAAGTCTGATCTCATCATCGCTTGATGAACAAAGCTCCTGCGTCACAGCAAAAAAACCACGTCCTTAGGAGCATCATTTCCTTTAAAAATTCAAATTATGAGAATAAGTTTTATTCCCACAGGTATTGAGAGCTTCGACACCTGCCTTTCTCGCATGGCCAACCATATGAACCTCGCCTCTATGGCCTTTGCGACTCGTCAAAACGATAATCGCAGTGTTAAGATCCTTATCGAACATTAACAAAAGTGTCTGAACAATGCTCTGTAGATGAAATTAAAAAGTATCTAGTTTACCAAAAGGATGTCCTCAATGCTGCGTGTTCCACTCTAAATATTAGAATCGCCAGTCTCAAGTATTACTTTCGACACATTGTTAAGCGACTTGACCTCGTCGTCAATATACCTAACCCCAGAGTCCCCCACCTTTGATCCCGAAATCTTCACTTATCAAGAAATGTGTATCCTCTTTGAGGCCTGCAAGGATATGTGCCAACTCCTTATTATTCAGCTAATGTATGACTGCGGTCTTCGCATCAGTGAGGTAGTCAAGCTCAGAGTCGGCGATTTTGATAAGAAGAACTTTACCATTTCTATTCGCAAGTCTAAAGGGAATGTCAGCCGTGTGGTTCACTATGGCCATAGCTTACGTGATACTCTGAATAAATTTGCGCTTGCAACTAGATTGTATGGAGACCATCTCATTAGCAGTTATGTAGACAAGCAGGCTGGCCTTTCTCTTTTTAGAATTCAGCATATTGTCAAAGAGATTATTCGCAGATCTAAGATCAAGAAAATAGCATCCAGCCATACTATCAGACATAATTACGCTGTCCATTTTCTTAACAATGGCGGTTCTCTTTATAGCCTCCAATTACTTTTAGGACATAGGTATTTGACCACCACCCTTGAGTATCTTAAACACGCCAAACTTCCCGATTCGATCAGGGTATCTAATTTAGATAATCTTAAAAAAAGGTAAGTTGGATCTTCCAACTTACGAAGTGGCCGATAAAATCATGCCTGCCACAGATAGATCATACTAAGATGCCTGCTGATCACCTCAAGGTGCTTAAGGCACTCAGCATCTGTAGAACTGCTGAACTTGGCGGACACATAGATCAATGCAATAGCTGTGGTCATTTAAGAATCAATTATAATTTCTGCAGGAATAGACATTGCCCGAAGTGCCAAGGCATCAATAAGGAAATGTGGATCATACAACAAAAAGACATGCTGCTTCCTGTAGTATACTATCATGTGGTATTTACTATTCCAAAAGAACTGAATACACTCTGTATATATAATCTCGTCTGATGTATGATCTCCTGTTTCACTCGGCATGGCATACCATTAAAACATTGTCACACGACCCACAGTGGATCGGTGCGAAGACAGGTGAAACGGCATCCCGTCCGCTAAGCGGTTACTTCCTTTAGATGTCACTTCTGGACATCTACTGCGCTATCGCGCAGATCAGTCAGTCTTGTCATACATGGTCGCAGAAGCTCATGTTCCACCCCCACGTGCATTGCATTGAGCCTAAAGGCGGTATCACAAACGAGGGGAAATGGCAATTTCCTAAAAAAGGAAAAGACAATTGCTTTTATCCGGCAGACACCATGAAAGCGCTTTACAAAGGATACTTTATGGATCATCTTAAATCCATGTTCCAAGCCAAACTCCTGACTATACCCAAAGGATACTTAGAAAAACATGGCGGATTTAAGAAGTGGAAAATATGTTGTATAGAAAAGATTGGGTGATCTTCGCTAAAAAAACTTTCTGTCAAACCAAGCATGTCAAAGACTATCTTGGGAGATACCCTCATCGTGTCGCCATCACTAATAGGCGAATTAAAACATCGATAATGGTGAGGTAACTGTAGAATATAAAGACTACAAGCAAGGGACTAAAAAAAAAAGGAAATGAAAATTGATGCCACTGAATTTATTAAACGTTTTTGTATACATATTCTTCCAATTAGATATCGAAAAATAAGAATCTTTGCATTTTTATCTAATGCGAGTAAAGCAAAAAGTATCCCTATCGCTCGTAAAGCTCTACATGTAAAGCATTATCACCTACTCACCAAAGCGCAGAGGAAAGAAAAAGCGATTGAAAAATTATTTGGTAATGTGAACATTCACCAATATCCATGCTGCAAGAAAGGAATTATGCAAATGAAAATTGCCATAACACGAAATAGACCGCCTCCCAAGTATATATTAGAGAAAATCAAAATCAAAAAATGAATAAAAAAAATTAATAGGATCTTACGCTTCATATGACCTCTGGCATTGCCATGTATAAAAGATAAAAATTGGGCCTATTCTACTTAAATCAGTACCCATTTTTAAGTTCTCAACTCAACAGTAAATCTAAAAATGGATTTAGTTTTTACATTTAGATAAAAAATGAAGACATCAACTTATACACCATCTAATCCATAAATCGAAACTGTATAATATAGAGATTCACATGTCTTCTTTGGGCATCGCTATGTCCAACAAGACCGAAGATGCAGCTTCGCTGCCATCTTCAGCCTTTAATGTTATCATCAGTTTGTGAAATTTAAATAGATTTCTTCATTGACCTTTATTAGCTTATCGTAAAGTATCTCCGAATCTGTTTTAATAGTCAGTCTCAGTTTTTTATTTTCCCTTTTTATGTAAATGTCATACGGCTTAGAAAATAGATAAACTGATTTCAATTCCAAATAATCCCAGTCGTCTGGAAGTTTAGGAGTTATTTTGAGTTCCGAAAAACTGACGGCTTCAATACCTAGAAGGCCTTCCAGAAAGATGCGACAATACAAAGCGCTTTCTGCCGAAAGGTGCTTCATATTGTTTTCTGGATATGCTTCTACCGGATAAGGTACATGCTCACCTAATAGCCTATTGACAGAATAGCGACTTAACTTTTCAATGGGCACTTTAATTTCACCTACTTTCAAAGCGCCTCGCAAAGCGTATAATGTTGCTCGATCCCAAAACACATATTCTTTATCATCATCAGTTGGGTCGTATTGTACTAATACTCCATTGTCTGTCCACAGCGTTTCAAAGAGTGCTTTTAGGGTACCTTCCTTCCGTTTATCAATACCCATTGTTAGGGGTAGGCATATCCAATGCCTGAGATATCTATTTTCTTTAAAATATTTATATGTATTTAAACCTTCCAAGGTAGCGCCAAAATATGCTTCAATTACTTTCGCCATTTCGAGCATGCGATTTTCGTAAATAATTGCTTGTTCTGGTTTGTTCAAAGCCTTGGCTATCCTCGCTGCAAATTTTAACCCGCCATAATATAAGGTGGAAGTAGATAAGTTGGCATCTCCAGTTTCAATTCTTCCTTCCATTTCATCTGAATCAGATTTGACTGCCCCATATTCGTTTCTATTATTGTTACAATACGATAGGCTCCATTCAATTAAAGGCCAAAGTTCCTTTGCTTGTTCTTGATCTCCACTATTAAGTAAAAATAATGATGTTCCATAAGCAATCATCGCGGCATCGCCACGGTCCTGATGTGTCATAGGAAAATTGCCATCCACTTCAAAAGCGTATGGAATATGACTTTCATCTTGTGGTATATTTTCTAAGAACTTTTTGTAGGCGTTGTATGAAGCAACTTTCCCATTCTCGTATCCTAAATACGGGAAAAACGGGCCTGCATATTCTATTTGATCATTTGCCCAGATTCCGACATAGTAGTTACCTCCTCCAGGAGAATGTACAAGACCCATTGATGAATTAAAAATACTTTCTGATGCCCTTATTTTAGAAAAATAAAATAGCAAATTCAAGGTGTCATTTGGTGAATTAAGGATCAGATTGTTGCGGCAGTCGTTCAAAAACTCCATGCGTGAATCCTTAGCTTCTATATAGTTAAAGTTTTCAAATTGTTCTTGATTTAGTAGTGCTCCATACAAAACAGGAAAGGTATATGTTTCTTCAGGACGTATTTTGATATTTTCTTGCCCCTTGCTTTTCACGATGAAACTGTAGTTCCCATTGTAACCTTTTTCCGATTGTGTGCTTGAGTATTCAGATATAGTAAGAGATTTGTCAAACTTACTTAAATTTTCGATTTGCCACTCTTCAACCAAGAGTCGATCATTCATGGATGGATAAATTAATTTGGTAAATTTTATATCATTAACTGGTGCATAGTAGATGGTTATTATCCCACCAATTTCAATGGAGTCGACGACAGAGGGGGTAATTATTTTTTTGCTATAACAGACTTGAGGAGTAATATCAGAAGGTACTTTTCTTCTAAAGTATGCTCTATATTTTTTCCAGTCGGGTTCATTGGATTTATTGTATGTTCGTAATTGTGGAAAAATGATATCCTTTTCAATTTTTAAGTTCTTGTTTTTATCAATTTCATAATAAATAATTGAAGAAATGTTTTTGCCAGAAACTTCAATATTGTCTTTATGTGGCAGAATAGTAGTCGAATCCAAACGAAGGACAATACTCTCTCTATTAGAAATATCCCACCTCAATTTAAGTGAATCTGTTGATTGACTAAAAATATTAGAAGTAGAGAGAATAAATATTATGAGGATTAATTTCATCTTTAATTAGAATTTATTTGGGAATTGATAATAGCGGATCGGTGACATGCGGCGTGCTGACGAAGGAAGCATGATCGTCATTATCGCTTGTTATGCACTGGCTCTTTAAATTTTTCTTTTTCTGGGAATCTCTTTTATAAAATAGAATTTGTCCAAGATGGCTTGATTGATGTTCCATTACATGAAACCAACAATAGTGATTATTTATTCCAGGATAAATACTTTTCCTAAGCCACTCATCATCTTTTGATTTCAAAAGTTTGATAGTTTCTTGTCTTGTTTCTTCATAGAGCATTAAATAAAAATCTATGTTTTTTCCTTTTATCGCTTCTCTTGCTGGTTGGCCGAGATCAAGTGCCATTTGCCATTTAAATGTTTCTTCTTCATTAAAAGAACGTCCTTCAAATGTTAGAACTTGATAGTACTTTTTTGCCGCAACAAGATGCATTATGAGAGCCCCTATTCTGTTTGCCTTATCATCAAATAAATAATCAGTTTGATTTAAATCTAATGTTTCAACTGCTTCGAATACTCTCGTTCTTAGGTCTTCTAGCATAGTAATTAATGTGCCAATCTGTAGTGATTCTCCTTCATACTTTCCAAATGTAATTGGAGGTCTCACTTTTGATGCATCAAATTGTAGTATCCTATTACTTTTATCTTCGTTAAGTTTTGTTCTTACTGTAATTGACTTTGGCTTCTGATAGCTTTCATCTATATGATATTGATCCCAATTTGGAATAATATTATCAACCATTTGTTCTTCAAATCCTGGATTGAGAATTGTAGTTTCAATAAATTTTCCATTATAGTCTTCAATAAATAGTTGAATGTTGTCAAAGTAATATATACCGGTATTAAATCCCTGTACACCAAGCTGAATAGATTCTGACTTTTTGTTGATAGTTCCAACTACCTCATATTCTTCCCATAAATTAGATGTAATGGGTCTATCACCCATATTGTCATAAAATCCATAGGATTCACCTTCTTCATAAGCTGCAGCATAAATTCCGGCCCATGCACTCTTATCCATTGTATCTACTTTTATAAGTGCTTTTACTTTAAACCTGGTTTCAATATCTACATCAACGTAAATATGTTGATAAACACCAAATGCCGATAGTGACACTTCTTCAAATTCTTGTGACCTCAATTGGCCACTGAAAAATAAGAACAGTATTAATAAATTTAACTTCATTGTTTTATCATTTTACTTTCTCATAACGGTTGTGACATGCGGCGTGCTGACAAAGGAAGCATGATCGTCATGTCACTTGTTAGACGCTGTCCTTTTTTAAAAACTTAATTCATCTTCAAGTCTTAAAGGTAAATCTGTATTAATCCTTCTATTTAGCACATATTTATCTGACTTCTTAGTGTAGTATTTTAATGCAGAACTTATGGATTCATTAATATATTTAATCTGACCCAAAACAACCAAAATGTTTTTAATTGATATACTGAAGTTATATTTGCTTTTTATGTGTAAGATTGCAAGTCCTAACTCTTCATTTGGAGCGTCGATAGAAAATTTTTCTTGAATTAATCGATCTAAATACTCATACACTCTATCTTCTTTTAACTGATGTGATACTCTAATTAAATTTATGTTCCCTAAAAATAATAAGGAAAAGAAATCACTTGGTTCAGGGGACATTACGGTTGCTATAGAAAATGGTACTGAATAGATATTAAAGTACTTATAATATTCATTTGAAAAAGGTAGTGTTTCAATGTATCTAGCGCATAAATATTCGTGAAGTGAACTATGACTAAATTGAAATGTATTCGTTTTAATTTCTACAATTAAGCCATTATGGGATTCAATATCTTTTATAACACTAATTTTGTCTTCAGATTTCAAACCAGAATATTTACTATAAATATTTAAATATACCTTCTCAAGAAGTTTCTTGTTGAATTGTTTTTTTGCTCCAAATTTATATGCAAGTTCAAAAGCTAAATTAGACAAAAACTTAAGTTTCTTAGTGTTGTTAAATTTTCTATATTTTGTATATCTTTTAATTTCAATCTCTTTATCTAAGTCCCAGTCTCTGATAACTAGCTGAATAATTGATTCATAAATATCATTTGCTCTTTCAGGAAGTTGATTATTATCTTCAAGATAAACTAATAGAATATAAATTAAAAAAAGTGGTCTATTTGACAAATCAAAATAAGGAACGTTTTGAAGTTGATCAAAAAAAGTATCAGGATTATTTAGATAAAAGCTTGAAATAGTCTTCTTTTGATTTTCCTCTAACGAGCATAATTCAAATTGTTTAAATTTCTTAAAAGTACCTATGTTTTCTAAATGCCTTGATGTAATAAACAACTTACTATGAATAAGAAGATTTGAAAGTTCTTTTATTTGTATTTGAACCGCTTCATAGACCGAGTCATTTACTTCATCTAGTCCATCTAGAAATATTACACAATTTAAACTATCAAGATATTCAGCAACTCCATGTTCAATTTTATGATCACCAATTTTCTTCTCATAAATAATACGTACTGCATTTTCTTCATGCGTTTCAGTGCCATAAATTGGTTGATCATTTTCATCTAAGTCTATTTCTACAGTTTTTCTTACTTTCTTCGTGTAACTTTCTTTCCTCTCATGTACCTCATATTTCAATCCAAGTTCTGCACAAATAAAAGTGCACAAGCATTCTGTTGAACCAATCTCAGAAAATCTAAAGAATAAGGGTAGTGATAAATTGTATTTGTTTTCCCCAAATATATCAATCAGTACTTTTTGGATTATTCTTTTCAGTGTCGTTGTTTTTCCAGCTCCGACATCTCCAATAATTAGAATGCTGTCTGGGGTATTTATTAGCTCATCTTCACTAAGTTTTCTTTCGTTTTCATCTGTCTTAAATAATCTAGTTTGGTTTGAAATGTCTAAAGGAATAGAATTGGATAAAATTTTTTTATTATCAGCTCTTCTGAACAATGTTACTTCTTCAGAAAATGCATATGTTTTATTTAAGTTCGATTTTATTGAGTGTGACAAATTATCTTTGAATCCTTCTTGTAGCTTTGGATAAAACTCCTTAATTTTTTTCACACAGTTTTCAACAGCTATTTCAATTAGTTTTATTGCAACAGTTGATTCATAATCTATCATCATAATATTGGTTTTCTCTTTTATTGATGGCGTCTAACTTGTGTATATCCCATAGCATTACTTAAATCTTTACGTTTTTTATTGCTTCTTACAAACCCTTCCCTCTCCCTAAACACCTCAGCATCAATACCTTAATATTCATACAAACGGTTATAACCGTTTGTATGATGAAATTGACCTACAAATCTTGGATTTTGCTCTTTTCTCTACTAATATATAGCTTTTGTCCCAATATCAACGAGATATCGAAGACTTCTTCTGGAATCAAAGGACCATGATTCGAATCGATACATACTGATCATACTTACTTTAGAAAATAGATCGGGTATCACACCCGAAGTAAATAGATTTCATAGTTTAAAAGTCCCAAACCAATTTCCCTACGGTATGCCTCAGCAATGTACCATCGTTCTTTTAGAAGCTCCACCGTAATACCATAGCGAGCAGTGTTGCTTTGCTTCAAAATACACGTCGCCTTGCTCAAGCATCGGTGTTACGTGCAACAAAATCAAAAATGTCATGGCCTGCTACGCAGCAATAACATTTGTTGCTAAGTGTTTTTAGCGGCTGGTGTTCATATTATCATCGTATTATTGATTTTACTGTCAATATTATCGATATCTTCAAAAAAGAGATTTAAATCTGGTTCAATCCAATTTATTAGATTGTATAACTTTTGCTTAATGTCTATCACTCGGCTACAATCAATTTTGTTTCCGTTTAAACATATTGGCTCGCAGTGATTTATTCTATTCCTAAATTTTCTAATATCATCAAGTTATGAATTGATACTTGCTCTATCCTATGTAGACGGCTTATTGGCAAATACCTTAAGAGGTTCTTCACTAATGAGCATATAATGATGTGAGAGGTATAATGCAATCCAAAATCCAAAAGTTTGATTTGAATTATCTTTCCGCTTGTAATGGCTATTCCTCTGTTGTTTAAATTATCTTCTATTTTTTGAACTGACCTTCTAAGAAAATAACGTGATGTTCTCAGGCTACGAATACTCATAAATCCAGATTTTTGATTTATTATGCATTCATTATCAGTGAAATAGGCAGAGAGTTGGTGGTTTAGGCTATTCCGCAGTATAACTTCAAATTTAGTTAGAATAGGATGAAAGGCTGTGCAAGTCTAATATTGGCATTATACAGTCGTTTTGCCCTATCCTTATTCCCCCCAGATGCTAATTGATACCTATTGATTCTGGCTTGAGATAGATATTTTTGACGTAAACTGTACTTCATTATTGAATTTATCACAAAATTGGGATACACTTGCAGCATACAGACTTATTCAAGCCTCTTTCATTTATTTGAAACGTAAATAAGTATAAGATTAAAGAGGGTTCAATTCATTTTGGACTCTCTTTTTTTGTCGTCAAGTAGGTAAAGGGAGATAACCAAGAAACATCTTCCCTGTTTTTGTTGCACTTTTTCGTGGTTGAAAATCGTATCCACGAAAGATAAAACTTACTACCTTATACTCACTGCTTCTCCTACCATTTTTACAAAATACAATCTTTGTCTTCTTTTCATGAAGCTCCAATTGACAACTCTTTAGTCTACTCTTGATAAAGACTAAGATTCGTTCCGCTTCTGCTTTTGATGTACAATGTACTATCACATCATCTGCATAGCATTCGAACTTGATGCCTGGATGCGTTTTATCCATCCACTTATCAAGAGCATAATGCAAAAACAAATTTGATAACAGTGGACTTATTACCCCTCCCTGTGGTGTTCCCTCCCCTTCTTTCTTTACTGTAATCCCATCAATTTGCTTTGGACAATTCAGCCATCTGTCTATATACAGATTGACCCAATTCTCTTCAACATGTTTTGTTAAAGCTTTGCTAAGTAAATCATGAGAAACTCTATCAAAGAAACTTTTAATGTCCATGTCTATAACCCACGCTTTCTTCCGTACGTTCTGACGTACTTCTTCTAACGCTTGATGAGCATTTCGTCTTGGTCGGTAGCCATACGATGAATTATGAAACACCTTCTCCAATCTTGGCTCTAAGTAATCTTTGACTACTTGTTGCGCTATATGATCTTCGATTGTTGGTATTCCTACTTTCGCTTACTTCCGTTCTTCTTTGTAATTTCTAATTCAAGCACCGCTTTAGAGTAATAACTTCCAGATGTAAGTCTGTTCCAGAGTTTGTAAAGATTGCTCGATAAATTTTCTGGATAGCTTTCTAAATTCTTTCCTTCAACTCCGCCGCTTCCTTTATTACTCTTCACTTTCTTGTACAATTCCAATACCATCTGTTTGGTATTCGATATTCCTTTTGATGCAACTTACACACTCTTCCTTCCTGTTACTGAAGTTGCAAATGGTAGCTCCATCTGTATATCCACAGCCCTTCGCTCATCTTCCATTACAGAAGATTCTTTGCTACTACGACTGAGTCCGCCATCAAATATTACATCACTATTTGACCTCGTCAATGTTTGTCCGATTTGTGTCTTTCGCTTATCATTTATATTTGACTTCCCTCCGCAGAGCAGAGCAGGCTCTGTTCCATAAATAAGCCTAAATAGAAATCCCCGCAAATCGGGGCAGGCTATGCCCCCTAAATGACGTCTGTCCCATAATCAGTAAATCAGGTAACCGTTATGATCTTCCTGCGAACACAAGCTAATCGCAGTTTTGACAGAAGGTACGTTTTCACGGCACTTTCCTTCGACTTCGCTCTGGACAGGCTATCGGAGGTTCAATTGCTTCATCTTTTCTATTCATATCTGATCCCGATTCATCGGGACCTTTTCCTTTTCGCTCAATACCAAGTAATCACTTACTCAGCACCAAAAGGCGATTTGTTGGCTCCGCCTGTACAGCGCCAACGGAGGGCCCGCCTCCATCTTATTTACAGCATTGGTCATCGAACTATTTGAATCAAGCAATCGCTCTCTTTCCATTCAGGGCACACGCTTGCCTGTAACATATAATTATATCGATCGTCTCTGTGAGGAACTAACAGATATGCGATCATATCTAATGTTAGTCTTCGTTATTTTTCATCTATTCCTAAATACTGTCTAAATACGGGTTTTAATTCATCAATAAACTTTGTTCCATTACTTCCATTTGTAAACACTATATAACCTTTTCCTTCTTCCCAGAATAATGTAAATATAGC
>Ga0209187_1004202_pt1 | contig 11187 bp, 11 predicted proteins | sample BantaG_FD_187430 | JGI IMG/M metagenome (GOLD analysis project Ga0209187, IMG submission 187430) | Marine algal microbial communities from Bantry Bay, Ireland - BantryBay_4 metaG (SPAdes) (version 2) | ecosystem: Host-associated > Algae > Red algae > Unclassified | place: Bantry Bay, Ireland... | reverse complement strand
TTATCATAATCTACAATTAACTCGGCAAATTTTGAAGTCTGAGACTCAGAAAGATCATCTGTCTCCCCTGGATCGATGCTGATATTGTATAATCTCCAAACGCCATCTCCATATGGCTTTCCATTTCTGACTAATTTATAATCTCCTTTGTACAGCGCTCCATGTCCGGCAGCTTCTATGCCTATTGGCTCATCTTCCCTGTATATTTTATCGGCTTTCTCAGTTAGAAGTGGATAGATACTTCGTCCTGTCATTGGACCTGCTGGAGCTAATTGAGGTTTGTCTATCCCAGCTAATGATAAAATCGTGGGTGTGATGTCAGTCACTCGGCAAAAGGCAGATTCAGTTTTGCCTACAGGAATACCAACTCCAGACATGATCAATGGCACCCTGAGCCCACCGTCTCCAGCATAGAATTTGAAAAATGAACTGGGTCCTGCACAGGCACTAGCAAACTCGGGCCCGATGTAATTAAAAGAACCTTCTTCCCCTAATCGATCATAGTCAGTATGATATCCTGCTATGTACTTCATCCACAATTGCATTGACTTTACATCTCCTACCGCACTCGCTTCGGGCCCGTTGTCAGATGTAATGATGAAGTTTGTATTCTCATATTTGCCTTGACTCTTTAGATAACTTATATATCGTCCTATGTGATGATCCATAGCCTCAAGCATACCGGCATTGACTGCCATTGCTTTTGCCATGTATCTCTTTTTTTCGTCTTCTAAATCATTCCATTGTCGCAGGCCTTCTGGCATTCTTCCCATAACAGCATCTTCTGGAATGAGCTGTAGCTCTTTGGCCTTTTCAAACCTTTGCTTTTTAATGACATCCCATCCTTGCTCATAAGTCTTGATATATTTCTCAGTGAACTCCTTAGGTGCTTGTACTGGAATATGGATGGCTTGAAAAGAAAGAAATGCAAAAAAAGGATCATCCTTTCGTTCTTCCTCATCCATGAATCGGATCATCTCATCTACGAGATTTTTAGAAGAATAAAAGTCGTCTGGTAGATCTACCCTTTGACCATCTTTGAACCAAGGCGGCTTAGAATCTTGAGTAGGTAGATAGGGTCGTTGTTCGTAGTTGTCAGCTCCCGATGCATCCAGTATGTATGTTCTATCGAAGCCACGGTTGCTGGGCAGTGTCGTCTCTGTATGTCCAAGATGCCATTTACCTGTTACATAATTTCGATAGTCTTGCCTTTTTAATCTAGTGGCAATTGTTTCCACTTTATTATTTAATATTCCTTCATAACCAGGTCGACTCCCATATTCTGGAGGTGTGAAGATAGGAAGGTTGGGAACCCCGGTGAGATGACTATCATATCCTGTCATGAGCATAGCTCTCGAAGGCGCGCACATGAGAGATGCTCGATATTGTGTGAATAGTGTTCCACCATTCGCCAAGGCATCGATGTTAGGAGTAGATGCTTCGCCACCATATGCTCCTAAATCCTGCAGCGCCGCATCATCGATCAGAATTAAGACAATATTAGGCTTGGATTTCACTTGAGCGATACATTCATATGCTATCATACATAGCCCCACCAGAACCAAATGAATGATGTGTCTTATAAAATGGTTGATCATGCTCCTTACTTATTATTATTTGTGTAATCACGTTGCCAAGTTAGTTTTTTGGTAAATAAACCAACAGAAACAATAACGTTTAATTTATCTTTTTGGGGACTTATAGTGGCATCCACCATCCGATTCCTTATAGCTGCATAAAGTTGGCCTTTCCACTGATCACCTTCCCATTGACTGGAACCTTCTTACCGACATAACCAAAGTAACTTCTTGGCATAAGCGATGAAATAATCGGAATCCTGACAGGTACGGCTTTTCGTTTAATTCCCGAAAGCGCCATTTGTAGTTTCCAGATATTGGTCTGACCAAATTTGTTGCCATCTGATATAGTATCTATGATTAAGTTTGACATATATTGCTCATTATGAATTTCAATCCAATATTGGGGTAGAAGATTTTTCAAGGATTATCGCCATTATTTTTTGTGCTGTCTCATGACCTGAATTTTGATTTTGTCCTGACACAAATCGGCGTTCTTCATCTACAACAGTTATTGTCTGGAGCATATCGATATTGCCTGAATTACTTTTATAGTTCACTCCCTTTTTACGTAGTTCTGTCTCTGGATGTAGTGGTGTTAGACTTATGCCAAGGTCTATTATTTGCTTGTCTGTAACTCCAGTCATTGTCCTGCCAGTAATTAAAAAATTACCCAGTGTATCTTTAGCTTGTATGAAACCTAATGCTCCATGGCATATGCTTCCAATTATTGGATCTTCGGCATAGTATGCTTCAGAAATTTTTTGGCCTAATATTTCTGATTGGCCGAAATCATAAGCCGCACCCCATCCACCAGCAAGCCACACAACATCGTACTGCGTAAAATCTACATCATCAATCTTTAGAGAGTGTTTTACTTTATCCTGAAACTCATCATCAGCTAAATAACGGTCATCAGCTTTAGATTTGATCATGAATGAAAATGATTGTGGGTCTACTGGTATTTCTCCTCCTTTGATACTCGCCACATCCACAGTCATACCAGCATCTTGAAACTCATAATAGGGAACAGTCATTTCTGATCCAAAAACACCTGTTGGATCTCCAGTGGTTTCTCCAGGAGCATTCAATACTCCATGACTCGTGGTTATAATTAAGGCTTTTTTTCCTTCCAGCCTATATGTTTTCGAATCTTTATAATCTGGGTGCAATCCTGCTTGATTTAAAATAGTAGGCAGTAATAAAATCAGACTTAATAAAGTAGCCATTCCAATGCCAGCACCAATTCCAAGTTTTTTTATTAAAGACGAATTTCCAAAATTATAATTGATAAAATAATACGTCGTAAATATGCCTAATATTAAATGTAAAATAGCACCTCCTGGATTAGCAAACACTCCTGCGAGAAAGCTGGATAAAATTCCAATGAATGCTGCAAAATTAAACACCAAAAAAGCCGGCAGAAATGTTTTAATTAAATTATCATCATCACTATTTCGCCATGCTTGAAATGCAAAAACACCCAGCCCCAATGCTGCAGCACCGTACATTCTTGCCATAGCCAAATGACTACTTGTTCCATCTGCTAAATCAGGAACTAATTGAGGCACATAAAATAAAATTGTACCAGCCAATAATTCAATGATTGCAGAAATAAAAATGAATCGTTTCATAATATGTGTATCTGTGTGTGAACTAATTTTAATTAACTACTACTGATTGAAAAGATTTAACTACGTCAGCGACAGCTTCAACAGAGCTTATCTGCCCTACTCCTTTGCCTGCCTGCCCCTCTACTCTTTTACCATCTTCTGTTTGCTTTTTAAACTTTAAAATATTGAGCATGATCACAGGTGTTCCTGAAGGATAGTTCTTGATAAAGTCGACGAACTCATCTATGGGTGTAGTTACTTGAATATTTAAATGCTTAGTTTATTATCTATTTTTTACTTCTCTTCTGAAGCCTAATTAACCCAATATGCATACTCATCCGACTTGCTTTTCTGTTCATTTAGATGTTTATCAATATGAATTGGAGACGACAATGCTCCATTCCAAATAGGATCGACTTGTTCTTCCAAAAAGGCAGTTAATAAATCAGACAATTCGTTTAATTTATCAGAAGCATTATTGATCAAATTAATTTGCTCTGTCGGATCATTGGATAAGTCAAAAAGCCACTTCTTTTGGAGCTGCTGATCCCATAACAGTTTCCAATCATCTTTGATTACTTGAGAGAATGTCCCATTCTTAGTAAATAATGGCCGCTCTGGATTGCCAGTCTTTGATCCTGTCAAGTATGGCAACATATTCGTACCGTCCATCTTTCGATCAACAGGTAAAGATGCTCCAGCTAAGTCCGCTGCAGTTGCAAAAATATCTATATTAGAAACCCTTCCATCATATACCTGTCCAGCCGGAATACTATCGGGATAGTTTACAATAAAAGGAACATGAATCCCTCCTTCAAATAGCGACAACTTCCAACCTCTATAGGGCTTATTAAGATTTGGTAGACCTACATAATGTGGGGCACCATTGTCGCAAGTGAAAATGATTATGGTATTATCATCAATACCATTGTCCTTCAGTGCTTGTCTTATTTTACCAACACCTCTATCTACACTCATGACCATAGCGGCTTGCACTCTTTCTGTGTGATCTTCGATATATGCCAATTCATCGTAGTCAGATTTTAATGCTTGCAATGGAGTATGAACAGCCCAATAAGCCAGATATAAAAGGAAAGGTTGGTTCTTGTTTTTCTCAATGACTTTTACTGCGTTGTCCGTAAAGTAATCGGTCATATGACCATCCGGACGAAAACGGCCACTATCATTAAACTCTACGGCGTAAGGTAGATTGGCCCATAAAAATTTATCAATTGGATCAAAAGGTAGTTTGGCATTCACTACATTGGGGTCATCCTCAGGGAGAAAGAAACCACCAGATTCCAGCCATAGACTTTCGTCAAACCCTTGATTCTGAGGTTGGAATTTTTCCTCTCCACCCAGATGCCATTTTCCTATATGGACAGAGTGATAGCCTAGTGGTTTTAAGAGTTCTGGAAGAATTATTTCGGAAGGAGGTAATCCCATCTCACTTGTTTCTGGCAATTGCTCGTCCATTGCGGCATTATAAACTACTGGCGGGATAGACCCTTCATTTAGATCTGCAACAAATTTCATCATCCCTTTTGATGTTGGCGTATATTCAAACCCAAATCGAGTGGAGTTTCTACCTGTCAGTAAAGATGCTCTAGATGCTGCACAAACAGCCGTTGTAGCATATCCATTTCTACATAGTACACCGTCGGCTGCTAGTTGATCAATGTTAGGTGTTTTGAATTGCCCATTGCCCATACCCCCTCCATAGCTACTGACTTCATTAAAGCCCATATCGTCAACAAGGATTACGATCACATTTGGCTTATCAGAAGTACGCTTTACAGGTCCATCCATCCACTCGACCGATTGGTTGGGTCCAGTAGGATTTTTAATGCTTGCCATGATGCCTGGCATCTTGAACCAATTGTACTTGAACCAGATACCTCCCGATATGCCAAGCAATACAACTACCCCTAAAGTAATGAGAAGGGCTTTTTTGAGTTTTGTCATAATTCTTATTTCTTAGAAATTATCAATGCAGTTCTTTCCAGTCCTGCCCTTCTATGAACTAGCGCCTTTTTATAACCTGGCATCTTTTCTAATAATTGAAGCCTAGAAGGATTGGGGTACTCCATAATGGCAATCCCCGACCAAGCCCCTTGTGTAGCCTTAGGTGCATTTATTTCTACAAATGGCTTTCCCATTCTACCTGATACAATCAAATTACCTCCTTGCATAATCACACTTCTTAAAGCAGGTACTCCATAACGTTTATTATAAGCCGTCGCTCCGCTAACATCTGAATGACCATTGGCGTACTGTGCTTTGGCATACGGCTGCAATAGATTGATCATAAAGGCCTTGGAAGATCTGGTATTTTGAAGGTGCCGGATGACCTGATACTTTGTAGGAGATATACCACTTTCTGATTCCATCATTTCTTTTACATCATCGGCCGAAATCTTTCCTGTACTTAGGCTTATTAAAGCCCCAATAGGTCTAAGCAACTTGAATAAGAAAAGAATAAAACTGGGAATTGAAGTAGGGCGTACTGCAAACCCTTGAACTGCTTCTATTCCTGCACTGCCAATACCCTTGCGATCAGCTTGCTCCAATGTCTTAAAATCTGGGAATTCAAAAATCGCTGCATGCGTCCATTGATCATCACCTTCTCCAATAAAAGTGTATTCACAATTGAACCAATGTAAACATTTTGCCTGATGCTGAGCAAATCCTTTCCGAATATCAGATCCATCACTCTCTCCTTTTTTTAATTTAAAAAAATAGAAAAATGTGGTTTTATTTTCAAGAGATGAAATGGATTCAATATTAGGTAAAAGTTGCTGCATCTAATGCTTTCTCTATTAATGTTTATTTAAAAATATAAGTCTGTATATGCTGCTAAAGAGCCAAGCGCTGTGTCCTGTTAGTCATCGTTATTATCAATCTTTTCCCATGTCAAATTTCTAGTAATAAATCCAGCAAATACAGTAATATTTAGCGCCGAATCTATAAGTCTAATTTCAGATTTCATTATTTTATCGCGTTTAGCAGCATATAACTTCCCTATCCATTTATCACCTTCCTTCTTAAAACCTCGAAGAATATTCGTACCTATTTTTGCTTTTGGATTATCTGATGAGATAATCTTTCCATACCATGCACCATCTTTTTCATATGTCTGGATTATAGAATTGTCTTCTCCTGTTGCCCATGTTCCTTCTAAGGACGACTGAGCAGGAAGTGTAACCACAAAGCTCATGGAAACAAATATTAATAGAATGATACTTCTTAAGATAATACTTGTGTTAATTCTGTACATAATTACATTTTTATATTTGCGTCTGCCTGCTTCGACATAATTAATTTGGAACTTGTCTGGACGAATTTTCTAATAGGATTCCCATTAATTCATCACTATCCGAGCAAGTATATTTTCCACATTCAAAGAACACTATCATCAAGTCGCTCTATCAGCTCGGCGGCAGCTTTGAGTTTGTGTTTGACATTTTAATTTGAATTTTCTTTCAACTCAACATTAAAGACTTTTAACCGCAATCACCTGTTACTTCCATAAACTGAACCATCAACTGTGCTATCTCCTCGCCCTTATCTTCTTGTAGAAAATGTCCGCCTCCTTGGATTATAGTATGTGCTAGGCCCTTGGCACCTGGTATTAATCTTTGCAACTCTTTTTCGCCACCTGCTGTAACAGGGTCACTGTCAGAAAAAAGTGTCAAAAATGGCTTCTCGAATTGCATCAATTTTTCCCATACCTTTTTATTATTACTTGATTCAGGGTCATCCGTGCTGGTAGGCACCAATGATGGAAAAATCCTAGCCCCTGCCTTATAGCTTTCATCAGGATAAGGTGCATCATAAGCTGCCACATCTGCATCCGACATTTCAGATACCGTAGCGCCTTGGATTATTCTACCAACAGGAAGTACTGGTACAGTTTGAGAATATTTTTGCCACTTCAAAAAAGCTTCAGGTGTGCCATGTTCGCCAGTCGGTAGAAAAGTATTACCAGCTACTACTCGACTAAAACGATGTGACTCCTCTCCAACTATACGCAGACCGATTAAGCCTCCCCAGTCCTGACAAAAAAGATTGATATCTCGTAAATCAAGTTTCTCGATAAACGTCTTCATCCAATTGACATGTGTCTGATAAGTATAATCCGTCGTTGCAGTCGGCTTAGAAGATTTCCCAAATCCTATCAAGTCCGGTGCAAATACCTGATAACCCGCATCAACAAAAACAGGAATCATTTTTCGGTACAAATAAGACAAACTCGGTTCTCCATGTAGGCATAGCACGATTCCTTTTTTATTCGTTCCTTCTTTTACATAGTGCATTTGTAAGCCATCTCCCACCTCAATATAATTAGGTGCAAAAGGATAGTCCGGTAGATTATTAAATCTCGAATCAGGAGTCGTTAAAGATTCCATTTTGAATATTTTTAATTTTCGTTTAAATTGGATTTTTTACAATAAACTTATGCGTTCTATCCGCCATTACCTCCCCTATATCTTCTTGGATAAAATGATTGGCATTATCGAACTGTTCGTGATCTTGTCCTTTCGCTCCGGGAACTTTGGCAACCCACTTTTTCTGAATACGTGGCCGTCCGAGGAGGGTATCTTTTAATCCTATTAATGAAAGAAATGGCTTTTCGAATTGCTGCAGACCTTGCCATGCACCAAGTTGCTGTCCTCGAAGTCCAGCATTCATAGATGGCAGTGTACGTGGGCCTGTCATATATATGAATGATGGAAACGGCGCATCGTATGCTCTTATAATATCATCCAATACATCGCCTTCTAATGCCATCCGCATCACATCTCCGACGAACGGACGGGTATTCTGAATACAGTATAGGATCCAAGATTGAAAACCATGGTACATGTCCTTTAACATATGCTTGGCCATAGCAGCCTTAGGACCTTTGATCTTTGGGTTGACAATAACTGGATTAGGGACATAGAACTTATTAGAGTCCTGATCAAACAATGGAAGATCACCATTGGCTAATATAACTCGGGCAAACAGATCTGGATTTTCGCCCACCAAACGCGTCCCGATCAGGCTACCCCAATCTTGAATAAAAATGGTGATGTCTCTCAAGCCCATGGCCTTAATGAAGTCCAAGGTATTCGCACAATGCTTATCATAGGTGTGGTATCGCTCTTGGATAGGTTTGTCAGATCTCCCCATGCCGATCATACAAGGAACTATACATCTATAGCCAAGCGGGGCAAGCTTATTGATCATCTTACGATACAGGAAAGACCATACAGGCTGTCCGTGTAGCATGAGGATAACTTGCCCGTTCTTAGGCCCCTCATCAAGGTAGTGCATGCGCAGACCATCTATCTCTATATACTTGGGCTCAAAGTCGTAATCTGGCAAATTCTCAAACCGATCTTCTGGCGTCTGTACATATTCCACGCCTCCAGCTGACTTCAGTACTTTTACAGAGCCATCCCAAAAGACACTACTTGGATACGGTTCTACACGTTCTACTTTACTGCTCCCTCCCTTCTCAAAGTCAATGACGATGGGTGAAGGGATCAAGGCAGATGCAATTTTTTTCAACATAATAGGCTTCAATTCAGTGATTTTCCCAGAATACAATGTCGAATATAAGTAAATAGATCACTTAATAGGTTTTTTAACCTAATAATTAAGCATACTATTGTAACTTAGCATTCAGCAATGGCAAAGACTTCAGAAATAATCATCCTTAGCGCTATCGAGCTCTTCAATACTGATGGGGTCAATAACGTGCGCCTACAGGATATCGCAAAGCATGCTGGCATCAGTGCGGGAAACCTCGCCTATCACTATAAACTGAAGAAGGATCTCATAGAAGCCGTGCAGCAACACATGACGGATCGGTGGGACGATATGCGGCAAGTCAACATCTCGTACTTGGACCAAGACGATTATATCAATGTGACCAAGGCCTATATTACTTTTCAGATCAATTACAGATTCTTCTATAGAGACATACTCGATATCATCCAGATCAACCCCAGTACTAAAGACCTATATCAGCACCAAATCCAACGGGTCATCAAGTTCTCCGAGAACTGTATGTATCTCGCTGTCGGTAAAGGATATATTATCTCCGAACCTCATAGCGGACATTTCCGAACATTTGCAAAGAATACATGGGCCATCCTGAACTCGGCTTTAACCGAACGTGCTGTTTTTGGTAAAGAGGAAGCGCCTTGGGAAAAGTCTATAGAAGACATCTGGGAACTGCACTACCCTTACTTAACAGAGAAGGGTAAGGAGATCTTTTATTACGTGAAGGAACAGCTACCTCAGACAATAAGTGGAGAGGTGGAGATGATAAAAACGAAGTAATCCCAATTGATATAACATATACTAACAATAAATAAATCATGCAAACTTTCGAAACGATCCTATTAACCATCAAAGATAATATTGCTACCATCACCTTAAACAGACCTGATGCCGCAAATGGTATTAATCCAACGCTGGCTAGAGAACTAGCAGAGGCTGCATTAATCTGCGACCAAGATATCTCTATCCGTTGTGTCATACTCACAGCTAATGGTAAAATGTTTTGTGCGGGCGGAGATCTAAAAGCTATAGGTGGAGCACCAGAAAAAGCAGCAGGATTAATAAAAAGCATGGCCGACAATCTACATCGAGCCACCTCTACGCTATCCCGTATGGATAAGCCATTTATAGTTGCCGTAAATGGAATGGCGGCGGGCGCTGGAATTAGTATTGCCGTTACAGGAGACTTTGTCATCGCTGCGGAATCTGCAAAATTTACCATGGCCTACACGGCGGCCGGTTTAACTCCAGATGGTAGCTCTACCTACTTCCTACCTCGATTAATCGGAATGCGCAAGACGATGGATCTCATGATGACCAATCGACGACTAAGTGCCCAAGAAGCGGAGCAGTGGGGATTGATCAATCAAATAGTTGCCGTCGAAGAAGTACAAGAAACAGCAATAAAATTAGCGCAGAAATTAGCCAGTGGTCCTACTTCTGCATTTGGAGTTGTAAAGAAACTATTACTCTGCAGTTTCGATAATAGTTTAGAAACTCAAATGGAACTAGAAGGGCGAGCCATTGCTAAAAGTGCAGGCTCCGCTAATGGACAAGAAGGAGTACGGGCATTCATTGAAAAACGAAAGCCGAAGTTTTATTAAAATTATAATTGGATAAACCACCCGGGGCTGTGTGTTACTATCGTGATATAGAAGCTGACCGCGTGCCGCTTTAGCTTTAGCGGTTGAGCAAGTAGGAAGATTCTGTAGTACACTACAAGCACTGTCTCCAAGAACCGTGCTATAGAATCCTCCATTTTATTCTAACTTCTATACTGTTGATAAAGACCTAACGATTATTGATGCGCTATTAGGTAGTCTGGAATGTGTCCGAAATAACTTCATACAAATTCCGCTCAGCTATCCCTATTTTTTTCTCGTTACTTATTATTTCGAATCATCGTACTCCAATAAAAAGGTGGCACTTCTGCCAATGCCTTTTCAAAAGCAGCAATCATTCCTCCGTTATCAATTAACTCGGGGGCAATGTGTAGGTATAGATGGACTTCCCGATTATAGTTAGACCAAGCAAACTTGGTTCGTTCATAAGGAATCATTGGTACACGGAGGTCGTGACTAACTAGATTAGCGCCAGCTATATTTAGAGGACTATCAGCTAAGGGAAAATAGTTAGAGATGTAATCAGGCATTACTAATTGTCGGAAAGTTGGTTCCAACAATGGCATTTGGCGAGCTAACCTCATTACTTTTCCTGCCGTTTCATAAGAGCCTGAACTGGGGGACAAATGGAGAATTAGATGATATATTTATTCTATGCTTTCCATTGGAAAGACAACAGGAAATTGTTTAATGGCTCTATTGCTTCCTTCATCGGTTGCCAATGCGTTTTTTCGAAGACTTAAAGGGGTGATTATTGGACGAATAGTAGTTAATGTTTTGTCGGTATTTAACCCCTGATAGTGGGTCCCCGCACGTAGGGTC
>Ga0209187_1004196_pt1 | contig 11203 bp, 6 predicted proteins | sample BantaG_FD_187430 | JGI IMG/M metagenome (GOLD analysis project Ga0209187, IMG submission 187430) | Marine algal microbial communities from Bantry Bay, Ireland - BantryBay_4 metaG (SPAdes) (version 2) | ecosystem: Host-associated > Algae > Red algae > Unclassified | place: Bantry Bay, Ireland... | reverse complement strand
TTTTAAATAATCCGAAAGATAAGCTGAAATATTGCCTATACTTTTGTGGTATGAAGTCATGGGAATATGAGGATTAGCTAAATGACTTCATAGAATATTATATTACAAACTTTTTTGAAATTTTTAAATCATGAGAATTACATCATTAATTATTTGTTGCTTGATGGTCTTCGGAGCAACTTTTACGAATGCACAACAAGTAGAAATGTGCAATGGAGACAAATCACAACGGTTGGATTTAATGTCCAAGTCGGTTGTGTTTAACCAAGTTGGTATTAATATCAATAAGTATGACTGGAGCAACCCTGAGGTTAACTGCCATATCAACGAGACGATTTTGAATTTGAAATCGCGAAACAACTATAATTATCTTGCTGGAACAGGAATAGGTGTTGGTCTTGGTATGATTGCGGGCGGAGGTATGTCATTAGGTAGTCGTTACTTGGACGGTGGCGGCGGACTTGTCGCAGGAGGTGCAATTATTACAGGCGCAAGCATCTACCTCTTGACTCTAGCTGCTAAGAAAAAGAAAAAACACAACTATCACCTCAATCAAGTCAATCAATACTATCGTACTCAAGGCTTATTTTAATTCACATCAAAAATAATCAAAAATCATGGAATATAAAATAAAGCCATTTAGAGGCGGTATTACCCGCAACGACTCAAGCGCAACAGTTGCCGAACAGTTGCAGCAAATCATAGACAAGGGCGCATCGGAAGGCTGGGAATACGTGAGTATGGAAAGCGTAGAAACAAACGTAGCACCCACAAGCGGTTGTTTTGGTTTCGGCGGACAGCCCGGATTTACCATGTCATTTCAAGTACTTGTTTTTAAACGTGCATAAATCATGAAGTACATCCTGCTGATTATCATTCGTTTATACTGGTTGCTGCCTTGCAAATATCGCCGCAAATGTATTTTTAAAGAAAGTTGTTCGCGATACGTGTATAGGAATACCAAAGAGCGAGGAATAATCGGTGGGGTGCAATCTTTGAAGAAAAGAATTTGCACTTGCCGAAACCCCAAAGGACTTTTTGAGACAAAAGACGGTCAGCAACTCGTCATTCTTGCTGACGGCAGCACAATCCCACGAAGAGAAATAAGCCTCTAAAAAAACATATTTTTTACCATATCACAATCAAAAATTATTAAAAATGAATACAACGAAATACTTGTACCTGCTACTGCTATGCCTTATTGTAAGCAGAAATTCATGGGGGCAAACGGCTTCTGATTGCATGGTTTGCATGGGATATAGCCACGAATCCCCAGATGAAATAATCTCAATCAAGGTTAAACATCACGGAAAACAAACTTACACTACTGAATCAGCAGCACGTTATGGCAATACGGTTGTTTACGGCGGAGATGTTGTTATTACGCATGATTATTACGGGGAGATGATGGAAAAAGGAAACATATCTTCTAATTTTTCATCCCGATGGGAAAATAGCACCATGCCATACGAATTTGATTCAGGACTTTCATTTTCTGAAATCATCAAAATACAGGGGGGAATTGATGATGTCAATAACGAAACCAATCTTTGTTTGGTCGAAAGAACCAATGAATCATCTTATATTGTTTTTCGAAATGCAGAAGATAGGTGCTATGTACACTATATTGGCGATTCTGGTCAGTCGGCTCAAGTCGTTAATATTGGAAATAGCTGCGGCAAAAGGGCTGTTATTCATGAAATACTACACAAAGCAGGTATGTACCATGAGCAAACTCGTCCCGATAGAGACCAATACATATCAGTCAATTGGGTAAATCTTGATGGGCAGGATTGGGTTAATCAGTTTACACCACAAGGCCCTGAGACTTCGTCAGGTGCATATGATTTTGGCTCAATTATGCACTACCCACAATATCACCAAGATGTCACAATCAATGATAATGAACCTGCATTTTGGGTATTAAATCCCGATTTAATTCCTAACGGTGTTACGATTGGGGCGGGGCAAAATATGAGCGATGGGGATATTTTTGCCGTCAATACTATGTATCAAAATTCTTGCTCATCTTCGGGTGAACAAGTCTTTAATGACAATTGTAGCAGTGCCACCCCACTGACAAATATGGGCGAAAATTTGTACTGCGTCTTAGGTGCAGATGCTACAGGAGCAACGGCTTCCATGCCACCTATTTCTAATTGTTCAAACTACACCAGCGACACCTCTAACGATGTGTGGTTTTCATTCGTTGCAGGTAGCACTGATATAGGAATTATAGTAGAATCCAGCTGGGGATATGATGCGGTACTGGCATTGTATAATGGCTGCGGTACTAATGATTTAGAAGACTGTGTGGACAACGGAGGTGGTGAAGATGACCCCGAGATTCTTGAACTTTCTAATTTGCAAGTCGGCAATACCTACTACATCAGAGTGTATAATTATTCAGTAGGAGCATTACCGCCTAGTACTACAACATTTGATGTTTGCGTCGTATTTCAAAATGTTGTGGAGGGAGAAGAACACGATTTCTACATAGAAAACCTCACCACAGATGTCAATACTTACGCACAAGGCGACCCTATCAGCATTGATTGTGAACAACATACCTCCGCACCTAATTCAAATGAGGTGGATGTAGAGTTGCAATATACCGTTCGCAATACAAATGGAAGTATTATTGAAATTTTAGGCGATGACGTTTCCAGAATCGGAGATGGGGATGATTATGACTCGGAGGGCATTAATACTGACTTACCTACAGGGCTACCTTCTACCGTTCAAATTTGCGTAGAAGCCAATTATGACAACGCTATACAGGAGACGAATAGTAATAACAATCTGTCTTGCAAAACCATTAGCATTAGCGGTACGCCTCCGGATAATGACCACGACTTCTACATAGATAATTTGACCACTAACATACAAACCTATACGCAAGAGTCTAGTATTGATATTTCCTGCCAACAGTACACCGCTAACCCTGATGCGTTAGCTGTAGATGTAGCTTTGCAATATACCATCCGAAATATGAGTGGAACGGTTATCTCGACGATTGATGACGATACATCTTCATTGGGTGGTGGAGATGGGGATGATAATGAAAGCGACCTTTCTATGCTACCTCCCAACCTCCCAATAAGCGTTCAAATCTGCGCCGAAGCTAATTACAACAACGCCGCACCGGAATCCAATACCAGCAATAATCTTAGTTGTGTTACGATAACAATTATTGAGGAATCCAATCCTTGCGATGCTATCAACATCAATCCTTCACCTCAAATCACCGACGCCAGTTGCAGCACATCTGGCAGCATCACCCTCACTCCCACAGGTGGACAAGCCCCTTACATCTACATATGGAGCAGTGGGCAAACAGGCAACACTATCACGGAAAATGTAGGTACATACACCGCCACGATTACAGATGCTAATAGCTGCACTACAAACGGCAGTTTCACTATCGAGAGTACAGGAACAAACCTTAGCCTTAGCCTACAATCTACCAATGCCACTTGCGACAATCAGGGAAGTGCAACAGCTACCACATCCGGCGGACAAGCCCCTTTCACATACACATGGAACGATGGATATGAAGGCGAAGACCGCCCCAATTTACTAAATGGAACTTACACGCTTACTGTCACCGATGCCAACGGCTGTACTGCCCAACAATCCGTCACGATTACAGGCGAAGGCACGCCCTTGATTTTATTTCAAACTGAAAATCCATCGACTTGCGAAGGCGGTACAGGCAACGCATTAGTGAGCGCAACAGGCGGTAATGGAAACTATACATTTGCATGGAGCAATGGCGCGACTACGCCACAGATTAGCAATGTATTGGCAGGAACTTATACCGTTACCGTCAATGATAGTAACGGCTGTTCAGCAACGACTTCCGTTGAAATTATGAATGAAGAATTTACCATAGATTGTGTCATTCCTCAAAATGCAACTTGTGGCGCATCCGATGGCGAAATATTAGTCAAAATGCTCAATGCCACGCCACCACTGACCTACCTCTGGTCAAATGGTACAATCGCAAACCCTGCAATAGGTTTGGGCGCAGGTAACCACACTGTAAGCATTACCGATGGAAATGGCTGTACAATCACGACAAGCGGATATATCAATTACGACGTACCAATTTACGAATTTGTCACCTTGCCCATCTCCTGTGCAGGCGAAAGCAATGGCGCAGTAGAAGTCTACCCAGCTGGGGGGACGCCGCCATTCACCTACACTTGGGCAAACGGCGAAACCGGACCTTACCTCAACAACCTCGGTGCAGGCACATACAACGTCATGATATCAGATGCCAATGGCTGCAATAGCAGTCGAACAGTCACGATCGAAGCACCGCAATCCATGTCCGCAAACCTTGCTTTGACTGCCGACCAATGCGGTATCACTGCGAATCCAAACGGTGGAACATCGCCTTACATTTACACTTGGGCAAATGGCGAAACGACCAACGAATTAACTGATATACAAGGCGATAACACTTACCGCCTCACCATTACGGATGCCAATGGCTGTACCCATACCGACAGCCTCTACATCCCAATTGATGCAGGAATGCCAGATACCAACTTTGACTACCTCATAGAAAATGGACGACTGATGTTGATGGGAAACCCTAACATGACCAACGAATGGTTAGTAGATAGCAAATGGTCGTCCAACATCACCAACCCACAATTCCCGGCTATCCCCGGAACTATGGTCATGGTTCAATACACCATCACCAATCCCTGCGGCTCTGTAACCACCAGCGAAATGATAGAAATACCCAATAGCATAACAGCATTGGACGACAGCGAAATACTTACAGGCATTCAAATCTCGCCCAATCCATTTAATGACTATCTTTTAATAGACATGGGCACTTTACGCGGCGAATTTGAATTAAGAATATACAATGCACTCGGACAAGTCATATTCACACAAAATGAGCGAATTACGAACGCTCAATTACCGATTAATCCAAGTATTAGAGCTTCGGGCATGTATCATTTAAGTATTATCGAAAAAGATACACAGCGTATTTTTACTCAAAAGATAGTTAAGGTAAATTAAATAGAATCCGTATCCTTAATAATTTATTTTTATTTGAAAAATTATAAAAAACTGATTATTATATACTTATGTAAAAAAATACAATAATTTTATTTTATTTAAACCAATAATCAAGAAAGATTATGTACCAAAAACGAAATACCTTTGTATTGGAAGTTCAAATGAAATTCCATTATAAAGAACATACAGCAGTTATGTGTGAGTCGAAAAGTCGGCTACAAGGAAGTGGTTTGTGATGTGGTATTCTTACCACAAGTATGCCTATGGCACACTTCAAAAAGAAATGTCCCCGTGTACATCGACGGATGTGGGGGCATTTCTTCACTTTCTTTACAGAAAACTGGTGTACATAGTAACGATGAAACAATAAGTTGAACATTTGGACGGCTTCTTTTGCCCTCATTTTTCCTTTGAAATCAGTCATAGTATCAGCAATATTCCTTCTTTCAAAGGTTACACTGAAATATAGCCATTTTTTAATTAATTAAAATTATTTTATAATTTATTTATTATTACAAATGAATTATTTATAAATATTTTTTATCATAAAATAATTTAAAAATATCTTTATTTCAGCAGAACCTTCAAAGAAAAACTGAAAACAAAATGAACTCGTCTAAATTGTCCAACTTATTATTTCCTCGTTACTTATTTTTTTATCAAAAAAATAACGATTAAAATGAGATTCACATTTACAAACACAATCATCGTACTACTCTGCTGCCTATGTACGCTATCTTACAGCCAATCAAATGATTACGTAGAGGGCGAATTGTTAATTAAAATAAAATCCAACCGAACAACGGCACAAAAAAACAACTTAAAGATTATGCTTAGGGCAAATGTTAAGGATATTTACTCCAGTCTTGGCATTGAATTATGGAAAGTACCGCAAGTTCGCACAAAAGCGGATATGGACGCACTCATCAACCAATATAAAAACCATCCCGATATTGAATTTGTTGAACCCAATCACCTCATCAGGCTCGAAGCAGCTCCGGCAAGCGGTGAACCGGACGACCCCGCATTTGCAAACCAATGGGCATTGAGAAATATCGGTCAGAATGGTGGTACACCCGATGCAGATATTGACGCACTCGAAGCATGGGATATCACGACTGAAAGCCCCTCGGTTGTGGTTGCGATTATTGATACGGGTATTGATTGGAAGCACGAAGACCTTCTTGAAAACATCTGGCAAAACCTCGCCGAAGATGCCGACGGAGACGGAAGAGTGTTGGAATGGGACGGAACTGAGTGGGTCTTTGACGAAGGGGATAGAAATGGCGTTGATGACGATAATAACGGTTTTATAGACGATTTCATCGGTTGGGATTTTAGAGATAATGATAATGACCCTTATGACGGACATTCGCACGGTACACACGTAGCGGGTATCGTAGGCGCACAAGGCGATAACACTACAGGTATTGCGGGCGTGACTTGGAATGTACAACTCGCTGCCCTCAAATTTTTCAGCGATGAAGGTATCGGAACAAGTGCAGACGCAGCGCGCGCACTCAATTATGCCATACAAATGGGCATGCCGATCAGCAACAACAGTTGGGGAGGTAGTAGCTACAACCAAACCTTGTATAATGCTATTGACAGTGCGAAAAACAGTGGTCATATATTCGTCGCCGCAGCTGGAAATGAATACGGCGCAGATATTGATACTGACCCTTTTTATCCGGCAAGCTACGATCTCGACAATATCATCAGCGTAGCCGCTACCGACCATAATGATTTACTTGCTAACTACTCCAATTTTGGCGCAATTCACGTCGATTTGACGGCACCCGGTTCATTCATCCGCAGTTGTACGCCTTTTGATAGTTACGGTAATCGTAGTGGTACTTCGATGGCAGCCCCATTAGTGGCAGGTGCCTGTGCTTTGCTACTGGAAGTAGAACCCAATCGACCATATACCGACCTCAAAGCTGCCTTACTCAATTCGGTGGATACCAACTCGGATTTGACCGGAAAATGCCAAAGCAACGGCAGACTCAATCTATACAATACATTGACTTACTTCGGCTTAACACCCGAATGTAGGCTCAATGATTCCCTTACGCTATTGACCTTATTCAATATGACTGATGGATCAAATTGGATAAATACATGGGATATAAACCAACCGATGGATACTTGGCATGGCGTGACACTCAATGCAAATGGCTGCGTCCAACGCCTTGATTTATTCAGTAATGGTTTGAAAGGAAGCATCCCAACGCAACTTGACAACCTCAATTATGTAGAGCAAATTTGGTTGTATAACAACCAATTAAGCGGAAATATTCCGCCCGAATTGGGCAATCTAAGCAACCTCACTCATTTGGGATTGGGGAGTAACTTACTCACCGGAAGTATCCCCGAAGAAATTGGAAATTTAATCAACCTAACCCATTTAGCCCTCAAAAATAATGATTTATACGGTTGTTTTTCCGAAAATTTATACAATTTATGTGAGCAAATTGTTGGCGATAACATTACGACGGGCAATAATTTTCTTGCCCCGTGGTCAAGTTTTTGTAGTACACAAGTTGGTTTATGTGATTTGTATAGTTGCCGCCAATCTGATTCGCTCGCACTCGTGAACCTATACGATGCAACCGATGGCACAAACTGGACAAACACTTGGGACATCTTGCAACCTATGACTACATGGCATGGTATTATGCTCAATGAATACGGCTGCGTCACTCAAATCGACTTGCGCTCCAACAAACTTGCCGGCAACATTCCGCCTGAATTGGGTAATCTTGAAGCACTTGAAAGATTGTATTTACAAGACAATCAACTCACCGATACCATACCACCCGAACTAGGTAATTTATTGAATTTGAACCAATTATGGTTATTTAAAAACCAATTGACAGGCACAATCCCGCCAGAACTTGCCAACCTCGGCAACCTTAGCCATCTTGGACTGGGAACAAATCTACTCACAGGCAGCATACCGCCTCAATTGGGCAATCTAAGCAGTCTCATTCATTTGGGTTTGCAAAATAATCAACTCACAGGATGTTTTGATTTTGCATTGATGAACCTTTGTAGCCAACTCATGACCCAAAACATCAGCACAGGCAATAATTTTGACGTTACTTGGGAAGACTTTTGCGATATGGGCGATGGCATTTGTACACTTACTACTTGCCGACAAAGTGATTCGCTGGCACTCGTCACCCTTTTTAATAGTACAGATGGCGAAGATTGGACAAATACGTGGAATCTCTACGACCCCATGGATACTTGGCACGGCATTACACTTAGTGCGGGTGGCTGCGTATCTATTGTCGATTTGCGCGACAATGAATTGAGTGGAAATATTCCACCTGCGCTGGGCGATTTGATTAGTTTAGTCAGATTATACCTCCACGACAATGCACTAACGGGGAGTATCCCGCCAGACTTGGGCAATTTATACAGCCTTGAACAACTTTGGCTGTATGGTAATTTTTTGACGGGAAATATACCGCCCGAACTCGGTAATTTATCCAACCTCACTCGCTTAGGATTGACTAACAATCAACTCACCGGAAACCTTCCCTCCGAATTAGGAAATCTAAATAATCTCATTCATTTAGGCGTAAAAACCAATCAATTGAGTGGCTGTTTTGAGCCTAATTTACAAAATTTATGCGGACAATTAGAAACGTACAATATTGACTTGGGTAATAATTTTGATGGACTCTGGGACGATTTCTGCGAGAATAATACGGGTTTGTGTATGCCTTATATTTGTCGTCAAAGCGATTCGCTGGCTTTGGTCGAATTATATCAAAGCACAAACGGCGCGAATTGGACTATCGCATGGAATCTTAACGAATCAATAGATATGTGGTACGGGGTTGTTTTGAATGAAAATGGCTGTGTCGTAGAATTGAGATTATCTGATAATCAATTAGTTGGAAACTTACCACCCGAATTAGGCAGCTTGGAAAATTTGAGCCGTCTTTACCTTTATAATAATGAAATTTCGGGTAATATTCCGCCCGAATTAGGTAATCTTTACAATCTGCGCCAACTTTGGTTATTCAATAATGATTTGACGGGTGAAATCCCCGCCGAATTGGGTAATCTCATAACACTCACACATTTTGGCGTTGGGCGTAATCAATTGAGCGGCGAACTGCCTCCCGACCTCGGCAATCTTTACAACCTCATTTATCTCGGTTTACAAGCCAATCAACTCACAGGTTGCTATCCGCCCGATTTGCTCAATTTGTGCGGTCAATTACAATTTAGCACCAATGCTTACATCAGTGCAGGCAATAATTTCGATGCCGATTGGGAAGATTTTTGTGCAGAAGATTTGGGGTCTTGCGATTTGGTCTTTCCGGGTGACCTCAATTTTGATGGTATTGTCAATATGCAAGACGCTCTATACTGGGGACTTGCACAAACAAATATCGGAACAGTACGCAGCAATTCAAGCACCAATTTTGAAGGACAACACAGTAAAGAATGGCAGCAAGTCATCTCACATGTCAACGGTAAACACCAAGATGCAGATGGCAACGGCGTAGTTGATGAGCAAGATTTATACCTCATCCTCACGCACTATGGCAAATCACACGCTTTTCAGCCTCTAAATTTTATCGCAAGCACCATCAATTACAGTATCGAACCGCTCAATACAATTTCCGATGCCACCACGACTACTTTTCGCTACGCCATTTATATCAATGACCAAAATGCACCCACCGAAGGGCATGGAATGTCGTTTGAAATAAATTTTGACGGTATTGAAGTCATAGAAGCAAGCATGGACGTTAGTGATTCTTCCTTAAATCCCGAACGGTATATCGAAAAATTTGACAGCACTACCAATATACTTGGCGTAGCTATGACTCGTACAGATCGCAGCAACAAATTATCGAACGGTTTGATAGGTATTGTCAGTGCCATTGTCATTTCTGAAGATGTACCCAATGGCGACCCTTTCGCACTCAGAATCCGTAAAGGCAGCATGATAAAAGCCAATGGAAAAATTCGCAGTATCGGTAGTATGACTTTTAATGACCGCTATTCCAATAGCAGCATACAAACTAATGAACTCAGCCTTTCGCTTTCCGCTACACACGCACAGTGCCTAACGGAAGGCTCCGCAACTGCACACATAATCGGTGGTACACAACCTTTTGATATTCAATGGAGTAACGGCGAAACAGCTCCACAAATTTACAACCTTTCGCCTGGCATTTATACCGTCAGTATCACTGATGCAGATACCAATACGACCACTGCATCCATCGAAATAGAAGGACAATACCTGCCCTCATATGATGAAAATGGCAACCTGATAGATTGCAGCATTGACTATCCCGTAGTCAGACCTCTCTTATACGCCTATCTCGAAGGTCCTTATAATCTCAACACAGGTATGATGGAAAATAAACTCCAACAACAAAGACTGATACCTGCCGAACAACCCTATTCAGCCGACACTTGGAACTATAATGGCATCGAACGAATAGACTCAACCGCCTTGCCTACGGGTGCAATTGACTGGGTATTGGTCACCTTTCAGACCGACTTGACGTCCGATACGCGTATCGCAGAGGCAGCGGCTTTACTCCTCGAAGATGGACAAATATATTTTCTAAATGATAATATTCGATTCATGGTAGATGTTGACTCTGTTTATATAAATATTCGTCACCGTAATCATATTGCTATTCTGACTCCAGAGCCAGTTCCAATTAATAACTACACACTTAACTATGATTTTCGCCTTAATGAAAGTTATCGTACCCTTACCGCTTTTGGACAAAAACAACTACAAGATGGTAGCTACGCTATGTACGCAGGCGATGCTATATCAGATGAACAAGGCTACGATATCAACGGACAAGACAAAGCACCATGGAGTCTAATCAATGGTAATTTCCTAATATACAACCTCGCTGATTTTAATTTAGATGGTGATATTAATGGGGCAGATAAAGGTATCTGGTTTAGTAATAATGGTGTGACTTCGTTAGTACCCAAGTGATTATAAAATAATCTACTTTAATCCCACATAAAACAAAAAGAGTCATCTCCTCACTGCAGGAAATGGCTCTTTTTTTGTAAATAAAAACTTCTATCCGTCAAGAATACCTATATTTGCCGTCAGAATAATGTTTGCTTAATAAGGTCGCACTGAAATATAGCC
>Ga0209187_1004194_pt1 | contig 11211 bp, 6 predicted proteins | sample BantaG_FD_187430 | JGI IMG/M metagenome (GOLD analysis project Ga0209187, IMG submission 187430) | Marine algal microbial communities from Bantry Bay, Ireland - BantryBay_4 metaG (SPAdes) (version 2) | ecosystem: Host-associated > Algae > Red algae > Unclassified | place: Bantry Bay, Ireland... | reverse complement strand
TCTTTTCAGCAATGCAATCAGTAATCCCTGCTTTAATTGATGTGCTGCTAAGACATCTACCAGAGCAACCGGCATTTTAACAGGTGGCCCTTCCTGCTCTCCGTTCATAAAAATCCATCCGGTTTCTGCCTGAATCATCACATCAAAACCGGGCGCCGGATCATCATCACCATAAGCGGTTATGGCACCATAGATCAACTTTGGGTTATGCACTTTCAGCGATTCATAATCCATTTGCAGTTTAACTGCCGAATCCATTTTAAAATTACTGATGACGATGTCTGCTTGTTTGATTAGGGACATCACCTCGGCACGATCAACGGGATCACTTAGGTCCATCATCCGTTTTTCTTTGCCCCAGTTGATGCTGTAATAGTAGGCCGAGTATTCGTGTGATGGATCTTCAATTGGTAGCTTCCAGCTGCGGGTGACGTCTCCTCCGGTTTTTTTATTTTCAATTTTAATCACCTTGGCGCCTAGCTCTGCGAAGAACATGCCTACGGCTGGTCCGGCGAGAACGGAGGCTAGTTCTATTACAATTAGGTCTTTGAATGTGGTGTTGTCCATTGTTTGTTTCTTTTGAGAAAAGTCCGAACAGGCTGGCCGTTAATTAATTAAAGCTGTTTATAGCATGGAAGCCATACTCACAGAAAACTGCATTACAAGGTCAATCTCTCCCGTCTTCGGTCATTATCCTATCTAAAGAACAAAAAAAGCCACATCTTTTCAGATGCAGCTTCTCTTTTGTCCTAGTGACCCCGGCAGGGTTCGAACCTGCAACCGTCGGTGCCGAAAACCGAAATTCTATCCAGTTGAACTACGGAGCCTTAGAATAATGCAAAATTAGCATTGCTTTACTTAGTAACAAAGGAATTTGGAAAATAATTTCATTCCTCTTATCTTTTATAGAAGTTGTTTAAAGTTATTGTCCAGAAGTGAAGCTAACTGCTTGATGCTGAAGACGAAGCTCATTTGCCCTCCCATCCGCAAGCGGGAAATTCTTTTCAGAATTTATGTAGCCATCCGCGTGCAGCCGAAGCTTTTCTCAGGAGCCGAAGCCTTTCTCAGGAGCCGAAGCCTTGGCGTAGGATCTGGCGTAGGATCTGGCGTAGGATCTAGCGGAGGAGCAAGCGGAGGAGCAAGCTACGGCGACGAAAAATAGCTGAAGTATTCGGGATCAATGAGTTAGCTGCAAACTTGGAGAATAACTTTAAACAACTTCATAGCGAACCAAAGACCGATAAACCCGTCTGGCAGAGCAGCAGCCCGACAGGCACTTTTTGCGAAGTAAAAGTGATTGTCTTTGAAAAATGGCAATTGCAGTGGAAATCGCAATCACAATAGCAATTGAAAACGGGACATCAGCCAAAGCCAACATCCCGTCTTTTATATCTTACAAATGCGTCAGATTATTCCAATTCGCATTCCAATTCCAATTCCAATTCCAATTCATTAAGCCTTTACGCCCACCTTAGGAGCCGCAGCCATAATTTCATCATTCGCCGAAGCAGCATACTGCTCAAAGTTAGAGACAAACAAATTCGCTAACTTATTAGCAACCACATCGTAGTCCGCTTCATTGCGCCAGGTATCTCTTGGATTCAGCATGGCGTTAGGTACATCCGGACAAGTCTTTGGCATTTCTAATCCAAAAACAGGATGTTTAATATATTCTACCTCATTCAAACCGCCATTGATGGCAGCTTTAATCATGGCACGTGTATACGACAATGCGATTCTTGAACCTTCGCCAAATCCACCACCTGACCAGCCAGTGTTGACCAACCAAACATTAATTTTACCATCACCGCTTCGGCAACCTTTTTCAATTTTGTCACCCAGCATTTCGGCATACCTGGTAGGAGCCAATGGCAAAAACGGTGCACCGAAACAAGCAGAGAAAGTTGCTTTAGGTTCAACAATACCGACTTCCGTACCGGCAATCTTAGCGGTGTAACCACTAATGAAGTGATACATGGCCTGCCCCTTGGTCAATTTTGAGATTGGAGGTAAAGCACCGAAGGCATCACAGGTCAAAAAGAAAATATTCTCAGGTACATCTCCTCTGGATTTGTACATGATATTGTCGATGTGATAGATTGGGTAACTTACTCTTGTATTTTGAGTGATGGTAGTATCCTCATAATTTGGCGTACAGCCGTCATCTTCAAAACCAATATTTTCTAACAAGGCACCAAATTTAATGGCTGCAAAGATTTGTGGTTCTTTAGTTTGAGAAAGGTCAATCGTTTTGGCGTAGCAGCCCCCTTCAAAGTTGAAGACAGATTCTTTTGACCAGCCGTGTTCATCATCACCAATCAAACGTCTTTCCGGATCGTTGGAAAGAGTGGTTTTACCTGTTCCGGATAAACCGAAAAACAAGGAAGTGTCACCTTCCGAGCCCACGTTGGCGGAACAGTGCATTGGTAAAACATTCTTTGTCGTTGGTAAAATAAAATTCAACGCAGAGAAAATTCCTTTTTTGATTTCACCAGTGTAAGCACTACCTCCGACAATAATTTTCTTTTCCGTAAAGTTGATGATCGAGAAATTATCCTGACGAGTACCATGTATAGCAGGATCAGCCTTTACACTCGGGAAAGCGTATACTTCCCAGTCTGGAGAAAAAGTAGCTAATTCTTTTTTGGCAAGGCGCAAAAACATGTTGTAGACAAACAAGCTTTGCCAGGGGAATTCGGTGTGAACACGAACGTTCAATCGATAGTTCGGATTTGCACAAGCGTAGGCGTCGCGTACGTAAACCGTATCAAGACTGTTGGCATACTTGATCATTTTTTCATGCAACAGATCAAACGATTTACTTTCAATAGGCATATTAATATCTCCCCAGTCAACGGTATCTGCTGTCAATGAATCTTTGACAATGAACCTGTCTTTTGGCGAGCGCCCCGTAAACTTTCCAGTATTGATGACCAGTGCTCCTGAGCTACTTAATTTTCCTTGATCGAGGCGAATGGTTTCTTCTACTAATACTGCGGGTTGCAGTTGGTACTTTTGATTTTTGTTATCTAATTTTTCCATAAACGTTTCTTTGTCCAATTTTGGTTTGATAAATACAAAATGGTGTAGTTTTGTAGTAAAACCACCATATTTCAATAGACTAAAACTTGTGTGTGAAATTTAATACGCAATAATTAATCCTAAGTTCTACGTACAGTGTAATTTAAGTTTCGTCCGAATTTGAATCGATTATTTTGAAATTAATGGAGTTATAAATTTCGGCAATAGCCTTAGCTATTTAAGGAATTTCTAACGAAAAGTTATTTCAAAAGAAGCATTCAAAATGTAAAGCAACTTAATACACACTGTACTAAGTACATCGTGTAATAAATTCATTTACACTTTTGAATGCTTCTTTTTTGCGATTACTTCGCCAATTTTTCTTCAAATAGCTGAGGCTATTCTCAAAAAAATTGACTCGTACGCACAAAAAATAACCTATTCAAAATGTAAAGCAACTTAATACACACTGTACTCAGCAGCCCACCAGATTATCCAGGCTGATTTAGGAAAAGATGTTTTTACTGAAGCTGTTTAAGTTTTTGTAGCGAGATTGATTGTAAGTGCTTGATTTTCAAGTCGAAGCTTCCCGAATCGAGTTCGGGACAGGCTATTTCTTTTTTCGTAGCCATCCGCGTGCCGCCGAAGCTTTTCTTAGGAGCCAAAGCCTTGGCGTAGGATCTGGCGTAGGCTTTAACGGAGGAGCAAGCTACGGGAAACATAAATAGCTGAAGAATTGGAAATCAATGACTTGCAAGCGACCCGCTAGAATAACCTTAAACAACTTCACTTTAAGATTCTGTACTTATGACGCAAAGTTATGGAAATTGTCATTCCAAAAAGCATATGTGTCGAAAAAAAAAGGGCGGTGTATTAGTGTATATCTTACACAGTGCTTACCTTGTTGAGACTGACTTTCAATGAGTTAAGCAAAAATTGAGATCATTTTTTAGAGAAACTAAACCCTAATAAAAATTTATAAGAGCTCCAACTTTTGTAAAATTGCTCCAACTTTTACATTCTCATTAATTAATTCAATTGCTCTTTGTGTTTTCCAGGGTGTTCGGGTATTTATTTTCACTTCGATCCGACTGATTTTAATGACGGAACCATAGGTATCCAGGGCAGTAGTTACCACTGGAATATTATGCTGTAAAATGTATTCGTTTCTTAAACTCTGATCTGCAAGATGTGTATGGCTACCGTCACCCGTGAGGATAATGCCGGAAAGAGGAGATCGGCTTAGTTTTTTCAATTCAGCAACCGACTTTACTTTAGAGATCGCATCTTCCAATCGTTTGGCAGAGACCACCAATAAAATATTTTTAAAACTGGAAAACTCCTGTATATCCACCAATGAACCCGCTACAATGTCTTCAATCCGGTTATCCAGTTTATCGTCATTAATAATGCAATTCCCGTTGACGGCCCTTTTCACTGTTTCCATCAAAGGAAAAGACATTCTTTTATCAAAAGGAAGTACTCCTAATAAGTCGAGGTTCATTCGTGACAATTTTTTACCTACGTAATGTGCTACCTGTTCACTTTTTTCCGGCAAGACCTTATTGACGATGATACCAAGAATAGGAACTTTGTAAAGTTGAAACTGAGAGATACTCAAAGCCAGTTCATCAATAGTACTCCCAATACCTCCTTCAGCGATCATGAGTACAGCGGCGTTTAGCATTTTTGCGACTTCGGCATTGGAAACATCGGCTACGGCTCCTACTCCGGGGTGACCGGTGCCTTCATAAATTACGATATCATGGCGACTCTGTAAAATAGCAGCACTTTTTTGAATGGCTTCTCTGAAATGAAACTCCTCCGGATTGTCGATAAATTTTTTGGTGACGCCTTTTGCGATTACAACCGGGCTGTGCAATGTCCCTTCAATTGCGAATCCCAGTGTTTGTGCAAACAAGGTAACATCCTTATCGATCAACTGGCCACCAATGTCGAGATGCTCCTGCCCCACGGGTTTGCAATAACCAACGGAGTAGCCGAGGTCTTTTACGATGTTGACGAGTCCCAGGGTGGAAGTTGTTTTGCCGACATGTTGTCCGGTGGCTGCTACATAGAGTGGTCTCAATTTTTGAAATTTAGGATGATGTATTTAATTAATATGATTGCCAAGATATAGAATTTCAATGGCAATTTCAACATGTCGGGCTGTCATCCTAGATCGCTTAGGTGCAGCGCACCGGCACTGTTTGTAAAAACAAGGTTGCCTCTCTTCATAAAGGTACAGCAGACATTAGATTATTACAAACGGCGCCGATGCGCTGCACCTATCATTCTACATTCTAGCTTGAAAGCCAGATCCTATTTAAAATCAAGAGTTTCCCCCTCAAGACACTGCCCATCTCCCATCAATTCATTAACTTTGTATTAAATTAGAAACGATAAAAAAGACAAAACCAATGGGAGATCAGAAAGTATCCATATTCAAACCTTATTTGAAAGTTGAGGTAGCCTACAGAGGTGGAAAGACAAAGGATGAGTTAGCTCAATCAGGCAAAAAATTACACAAACTTTCATCCAACGAAAATCTTTTGGGGTCTTCACCCAAAGCGATTCAGGCGATAAAAGCGTACATTAACAAATTGCACGAATATCCGGATCGGAATGATGCGAGATTGCAAACTGCCCTTGAAAAGTTTTATGATGGTGAGTTGAAAGCGGGTCAGTTTATAACCGGACCGAGTGGGTCAGAAGTTTTGGAATTGATTATCCGGGGTTTTCTGGAAGAAGGTTTGGAAATTGTTATTTCTAATCCTGCTTTTTTGGTGTATCAGATGTTTTCACAAAAGCAGGGTGCAAAAGTAGTTGATGTTCCCCTACTCGCTCCGGACTTTTCGCTGGATGTAGATGGCATGCTTAACGCCATTAATGAAAATACCCGATTGGTTTTTCTAACCAGCCCTAACAATCCAACCGGTACTTATATTCCAAAAGCAGATCTGGATCGTTTGATCAATCATGTTCCCGACCATGTGATTGTGGTTTTGGATGAGGTTTACTTTCACTATGCAACAGCGGAAGATTATTCGACTGCTCTGCCTTATGTAAAAGCGGGTAAGCAGGTGATTGGTATCAACAGTTTTTCAAAAGCATATGGTCTGGCAGGACTTAGAGTTGGCTACGCTTACACAACTCCGGAGATAGCGAAATACGTTCAGCAATTGTACAAACCATTCATGATTAATATTCTTTCAATGGAAGGTGCGCTTGCTGCGCTGGAAGACAAGGAGTTTCTTGCCAAAACGGTGCAGTTGGTTAATACTGAAAAGGAATTTATCTATAAAGCGCTTGACGAAATTGGTATTCACTATTGGAAATCGCAAGGCAATTTCATTTTACTTCGTCCTGAGATGGATGAATATGAATTCGAAAATAAAATGCAGCAGGAAGGAGTGATGGTTCGTCCGGTCTCCAACTTTGGTGCACCTGGTTGTGTGCGTGTGACGGTGGGTACCCGGGAGGCTAATGAGGCTTATTTGGGGGCTTTGCGTAAAATTGTTTAGATGATGTTTTTGACTGTGATTATAAAAGTTCGTAACCTGCTAATTTATGTTGTGCGACGTAATGTTGTGTCTCTTAAATCGTCAAAAAGTTGTGTCCTTTATTCGTGATATCTAACGCGCTGCACTTCTGACGTGTTTTTGAAACACATAGATATATAGGAACATAGCCTTCTTTCGTAGAAGCTCACAGTAGTCGATTTTGCTTACGCAAAATCCAAAGACCATATAGGTTATTGTACAACTACTGTGGTCTATGGTTTGCGACCAGCAAAACCTATCCTCGAGACCTCGGGACAAGTTTGCGCGCAAGCAAACCCTAGTGATCTCCTACGATAAAATACGATAGCGGGCAACTATGAACCTATGTGTGCCATGTCTTTCAAAACACCGTAAAAGCGCACCACATTTGATTAGAAGAAGAAGAAGAAGAAGAAGAAGAAGACACCATATAAATTTATCGGTGTTACTGCTCCAAAACGCTTCTTCTTTCTTAAGGTTATGTTAAAGCCTTCTAACGAAGTCCACTCCTCACGAATCTAAACGTATTACTTACTGACAACAAACTTTTATAAAAAAACAGAATCTCTAAATATGAAAAACACATTCCTGCTCCTGTTAGCCCTAAGCCTCGTTTTCGCATCTTGTAATAAAGACGATGACACTGCTGAAGAAGTCAATGACTCCCAATTTTCTTATGATGGTGCCGCTCAGGATGCGCCGGCATTGGAAGAAGGCACCTATGACCTGGGAGCTCGTTTCCCCGCTTCCCTTACAGACAATTTTGAAGGTAAGCAACTCGAAGAGGTATCCTTTTACATCCTGACTGTACCCAGCAAATGCGAGCTACTTGTTTTTGGTGAAGGGACCGATTCAGAGCCTGGCTCATTACTCTACACGGCGAATCTAACCACTTCTATTGATGGAGAAAGCTGGAACAAACACGTACTTACGACTCCCGTTGACATTACGGGCGAGGATCTTTGGATTTGTGTGCGGGTAGAGCATGTAGCCACGATGGGTAGTCTTGGTTGCGATACCGGACCAGCAAATTCTAACGGCGACTGGATGTTTGTAGGCAGCACCAACGAATGGACAACGCTCCGCAACTTTTCAGACAATGTGGTGAATATTAATTGGAATATTCGGGGTAAGGTGTCGGAGTAGTGGATTGAGGGGCGGGAAGATGGAAGTGGGAAGTGGGAAGTAGAGAGGGTTGGAAGTGGGAAGATGGAAGTGGGAAGTGGGAAGTAGAGAGGGTTGGAAGTGGGAAGTGGGAAGTGGGAAGCTTTCTTCTAACGTGCTAATGTGCTAATGTGCTAATGTGCTAACGTGCTAACGTGCTAATGTGCTAACGTGCTTCCCTTGATCGTGATGAGACACAGATTTTCGCAGATTTAACTGATAAAAACGGATTTCTTTTACGAACGTAGAACCCTCAATCGCAAAGTATTGCGATTGAGGGTTCTCTATTTTTTAGAAAAAAATCTGTTTAAACCCGTTTAATCTGCGAACCTCTGTGTCCCTTTGCGATCGAGTGTTGCAAGTTTGCAGGAAACTTCCGTCTTCGGTCTTCCGTCTTCGGTCTTTTTTCCCTACATTTGGCTCACTTAAAACAAGCATATGAACTTCAGTCAATTAGCAGAAAAAGTAGATCAGGCCGCATTTAATGCGCAGGCTATCCAACAACTAAGTGTGGCGCATCAGTTTAATGTAGATGAATCATACGAGATTCAAGCGTTATCAATAGAACGTCGATATGCGCGTGGAGAGCACCTCATTGGTTTAAAAATGGGGTTCACCAGTGAGGCGAAGATGCAGCAAATGGGCGTGCATGATATGATTTGGGGACGATTGACTGATGATATGTTTTATGAAAATGGTGGTGAAGTATCTTTTGATAAATTCATTCACCCGCGTGCTGAGCCTGAGATTTGCTTTCTGATAAAAGACAAAATTGATCGGGAACTTAGTATTGCTGAAGCTAAAAATCATACTGAAGCGGTTGCTGCTGCTATAGAAATGATCGACTCGCGCTATGAGAATTTTAAATTTTCGCTGGAAGATGTTATTGCGGACAACTGCTCTTCTGCGGGCGTAATAATCGGCCCCTGGCACAAGCACAATATGCCAATCAACAGCCTCAAAATGGTATTGGAAATTGATGGCGTGCCGGTGCAGATTGGTTCTTCTTCTGCTATTTTGGGTGACCCCTGGGCGGCACTGGCTGCGGCTACTCGTTTGGCGGCGAAGTATAAGCAGGAGATTCCTGCTGGTTCTTTTATCTTAGCTGGCGCTGCTACTCCGGCAGTGTATTTGAAGAAGGGGCAGGCGGTGAAGGCGATTGTGGAGCATTTGGGTGTGGTGGAGTTTGGGACTGTTTAATTTTTTCCGGAGTTATAATTTGATGGAGCTGTTTAAAGTTATTCTTCAAGTTTAGCACCCAGCCGTTACCAGCCACGCACCCTGAAGTAGAAAACCTACGGCAATACGTAGGGTTGAATCCTTTGTTTAACCTTATGTAAGGTGTTGGTTAGATAAGGTTTAATAGTATAGAAAAGCGACTTTGCTTGTCGCATCGGGTACTCATTGTTAGCAGCATTATTTACTTTTCTTTCAAAGGATAATATTCATTTTTTGATAATTTCAGAACTGCAATTATTAATAAGTTCATATAATCAATTGAATAATTTTGAGCATATCTAAACAATGAATGAGATACTTTATTTCTAAGATTTAATCCTGCTTTTTCTACTAATAGGAATTTTAAAAATAGTAAATCGTCTTTAGAAATTAAATCTTTAATTATATCTTCATGAAATAATGCGTTTATGTCTTTTTCTCTAGCAACACTTCTGGTATTCTTATCTGGTATAAAGAAAAAACTAGTACCACCACTCATATTAACAATGTCTCTTAGTATTCCTTCAATTTTTATAGCCAAACTATCAATTGATAAGATGAGATTTATGTAATTGTTTTGATTTGTAAGGTATAAATGCAATTGTTGTATATACTCATTAATTGCAGGTGCTATAAGTGGTATCCAATTATATTCTTCTTGTTCTCCTTGAGTAAAGATTCTTGTAATATTTTGCCCTAACCAAGATTTAGTTCTCATGAATTCAACAAAATCTGAGGCTGTTAAATTGCCTTTTAAAACAGATTTAAAGAATATTTCTCTTAGCAAATGTGTTCGACAATATTGAAGGGAGAAATCAAAATTTTGCAAAATAGCTCTGTAGACTTGCTCTTCATCAGTAGAAAAATATTGAGAAACATGTCCATTGTTATCTATTATTGAAGTAGTTGCTAAAAATTGTATTGGATGGTTTTTCTTTTGTTTAAGAGATTGTTCCTCCAATTCATCATAGGAAGGTAATATGTTCGGATCATACATTAATGTAAATAAAATTTCATGTGATTTTTTGTCACTTACTTTGTCACTAAATGTTCTTGCAAAATTCATCATCTTGGTCACATCCAACCTTGTTGAAAATTGACCTAATTTCATACTTTGTTTTAGCACTTGGTATCTTTCAGTCAACTCTTTAATCTTTCCTTTTTCTTTAGCTTTTTTGAAATACTTAACAGCTTCTTGCGCAAATTGTGTTGATACAAGATTTGTCTCATCTTCTCTTTTATAAGACATTGATTCATAAGATTCGGCAATTTCTTTGTCCCACTTCAAATTCTTATTACCTAATTTCGTGTCAATCTTTTTTCCAAGCTCAAGGATTTCAATTTTCCTAAAATCGTCTTCATTTTGAGCAATTTTATATAATTCATTTTCTAATCCGACAAAGTCATCTTTCTTAAACAATTTCTTATTCTCAATCATGAAAAACATCAAACTTGTATTAACGTATAGATTCTCTAAAGAACTAAAGTCCGAAACAACCTGAAGTAGAAAGGTCTTAGAATCTTTAAAGCATTCACCCTTCCGAAATTTAGACGAAATTAATATTGCATTTTTAATCGAGTTAACAACATGAATTCCAAGAGATTTACTTTCTAAATCGTTCGTCTCATTGAATAAACATTTTGATATTTCTAAATATGAAGTTGCTGCAATTTCACCATACCTTATGTGTTTTTCTGAAGAATGCCATAGAACATGGCTGTATCTTGATTTTAAAAAAAGATTATTCGTTTCATCTAATCTGCCTATCAAATAAGTAAAATCATCTTTAATGAAGTTCTTAATATCCGGATATTCAAATGGATTTCCTTCACCGTCTGTTCCAGCAAATAAGTATGAAATATTATCGTTATTCGTGGTAAAGTTTAAAGTGTCAATTAATACTTGGCACTTTCTAATATTATCATCATTTTCTTTTTCTACAAATTCCTCTCTTTTTTCAACGACAAAATTTTTATATTTCTTATCGTAACTAAAATCAGAAAAGAACTTTAAAACATTTATTTCCTCTAATTTCTCATATACTTCTTCCATAGAGTGTTTTTTTTATTGCTGCTAACGTTGGGCTACATGACGTAGCTGGTGGCGTATTTGGTTTGAGCGTTTGCAAGACTGCCAGCTATGGCCATGTAGCCGGTGTTGAACAAAGCTCCTACGTCGCAACTAACCCCTCAATTCACATCCTAACCAGCGAAGCATTTCCAACTACCACTTAAATATCGTACTTTCCTTGCATTATTTCACTAT
>Ga0209187_1004192_pt1 | contig 11217 bp, 8 predicted proteins | sample BantaG_FD_187430 | JGI IMG/M metagenome (GOLD analysis project Ga0209187, IMG submission 187430) | Marine algal microbial communities from Bantry Bay, Ireland - BantryBay_4 metaG (SPAdes) (version 2) | ecosystem: Host-associated > Algae > Red algae > Unclassified | place: Bantry Bay, Ireland... | reverse complement strand
AGGATTGACCACCAAGTCAGTAATAATGATCGAATCACAACCCTCGGCTGTCATCAAAGTATCAGGATAACTACCATTACTAAACTGCCAATTTCCACCAACAAAAAGCGAATCCCCTTGACAAATTTCTGCAGGAATATTTTGTGAAAAAACAGGATTGACCACCAAGCTCGTATTTACAATCGAATCACAACCATCGTCAGTCATATAAATATCTGAATAATTACCAGTTATAAATTGCCAGCTATTTTCCAAAAAGATAGAATCCCCTTGACATATTTCTGCAGATATATTTTGTGGAGAATTTACAGAAAAATAACCTACTACAATTTCATCGACAGCAGTACAGAAAGCAACTCCACAAGTAACGGTAACTGTATAGGTTCCTGCAGTAGAAATTGTAATAGATTGACTTGTTGAGCCATTTGCCCAATTGTAAGTACAACCATTATTCCCTGCCGAAACAACTAAATTTTCCATAGGACACAGCATCGTATCATTTGGCAAAACCACCTGAACCGTATCATAATCTATCGAAATACAATCAACCGTCGTACAACCATCTACAGAAGTAACTGTAACACAATAATCGGTTTCGTCATTTCCATAAATCATTTGAGACATTGCGCCCGTTGACCAATCATAACTCATTCCTCCAGTTCCAGCATCTAATAAAATACTATCCCCAGCACACAAAGTGGTGTTATTTCCCAAATCAACTGTTGGAATAATTCCCGGGCTAATAATTATTTCATCAGTACTGGTACAGCCAAATTCGCAAGTAATCACAACAGAATAAGTTCCAGCCATTGTTGGATCAATCGTCGGTGTGGTTGCACCCGTTGACCAAAGATAAGTACAAGTTGGAGTTGTCGCATCCAAAGGAATTGATTCACCTGGACAAATTTCAGTATCAGGGCCTAAATTAACAATAGGAGAGGGATGCCAATTAACTGTTACCGAAGTGGTATCTGGACAACAAGTAGCATTGGTAACTATAACTGTATAAGTTGTGGTATCGGTCGGTGAAACAGTAATGGAATTGGTGCTGGCATTACCTCCATTTGCATCCCATTGGTAAGTACAACCAATACAAATTCCTGGAATAGCAGTCAGCGTAATCGATTCTCCTTCACAAACTTCTTCGTCCGCTAAATCAGGAATATTAAAATTACAAGAAAGCTTAAATGCCCAATTGTCATCAGTACCTGTACCATAATTCGCTGAAGGAAGATCTCCATTATTACTCGAGCGAGTATAACCTCCCACAATATAACTTCCATCAGAGTTTCTTCTAAAGTCTCTTACTTCTTCAAAGTTGTCAGCACCATAATTTTGTTCCCAAATCAAATTTCCATTAACATCGACAAAGTTTATCCAATAATCACCTAATCCATAATTAGGGTCACTCACATTACCATTTGCGCCCGAATTTGTTATCCCTCCAAAAAGATAATTTGTCAAACAATCCGTTACTTCAATAACTTCCACACTATAAATTCGATCTTCATCATCCCCTCCATAACTTCTATCCCAAGTAATTGCGCCAGCACTATTTACTTTTATTGCCCAAGAATCTGCTCCACCAATAAGCGCAGCAGTTTTATTAGTGGGTAAAATACTTGGATCAGATTCTGAAAATCCACCCAGGATCAAACCACCATCAGAAGTGACTTCCATATCCCATAGTTGGTCATTTCCTGAACCACCATAGGACATATCCCAAACGTAGTTTCCATTCAAATCAACTTTGACCACCCAATAATCTAAAGAACCAAAATGGGGAGCTGTTTTATCTTTACTCACTCCTGAAAGAGAAAAACCTCCCAAAAAGAATCCATCGGTAGTTTCTCTCACTACTTCTAAAAATTCATAACCATCACCACCAATAGAATTATCCCATAAAACTGAACCTGTCGTTCCGTCCAATTTTGTAATCCAATAATCAGGTGAACCATCTGCTATAATTGTGGTATCACCACCGATTAAAAATCCTCCATCTGAAGTTTCAATAATTGATCTAGCGTTATCATTTTGCACACTTCCGAATCTTGATGTCCACATAATATTTCCAAGTGAATTTATTTTTACCACCCACGCATCATTCACAAATGGAGCTCCTGCAACTGCTACATCACAACTTACTATTGATCGAGTGTGTCCAACAAGTGCGTATCCACCATCTGATGTTTCTATCATGTCAAACAAAGCTTCATTACCGTTCCAAATCCCCATACTACCTTCTCCTCCAAACAGATTATCCCATTCCGTATTTCCATTAACATCAGTTTTGACGATCCAAAAATCAGAATTACCTGTTCCACAAAATGGGTCAGTAATATTTCCAGTAATAGCATTTTGGGTAGCCTTTCCACCTAGAATAAATCCACCATCGGAAGTTTCAAAACTCGCATAAAGGTCTTCAAAAGAACCTGCCCCATACATATTATTAAAAGTAGGATGAATTGTTAAACCTTGGCTAAATGTAGAGTTACTAGCCATTAGCGAGACCAATAGCAAAAGAGAAGAATAAAAACATTTCCTTAGAGTAATGTTCATGGGATTTACTTAAAAAAAGCAAAGAATTGTTAAAATAATATTGGTGGGTAGAATAATGGCAATCAAATAAACTAAATTACCTATAAAGGGACACACAAAGTTATTAGTTTTTATAATTCTATGCAATTAAAATAAAGGGTTAAAGTGTCTGGAATTAGCTTCTATAAATTTTATTGTTCTTTAATAAAAATCTGATAGTCAATGTGTTATATATTTTTAGAAATAGTATTTATTTTTTTATGGGAAAATACAAGTAATAGGGTAGTTTATATATTCTGATAAAGTACAATGCAAATTAATAAGGATTTGAATATCGAATACCGAACAAGAAATGTCCAATTTCCAAGTTTGACGATATTGTTTGTATTTACGTATGAGAAGTATCGTCAAACTTCGGTATTGGGCATTCCTTGTTCATTATTCGATATTCCCCTCCTCATTCTTCTATCCAAGTATTATAAATTGCCATCAATGCATAGTACCCTGTTGATATGATTATGCTGCCTATCCACCAACTATTTCGTTCAGGGTATAGCCACAAAATAGCTACACAAGAGACAATAAAAATAACAGTATTCAATAAAGTTAGCTTTTTAAATCTGCTCGCTTGGCTGGGGTAAACAAACTTTATTGGAGCAAAATGTAACCCTGCAAAGATAAGAATTAAAACTATATTCCAAGTCGAAGAAAAGTCAAAAACAAAGAACAAAAAGAACACCACCATATTCCATAAAACTGGAAATCCTAAAAAATACATATCATCCGTCACCATTCCCGTTTTTCCATAATAAACCGCAGAAACGAGTAAAATCACCGAAGTACATAACAAATTCCATTCTTCATTGACCAAGTGCGCTTCATGAAAAAAGTAAGCTGGAATAATTGCATAAGTCGCAAAGTCAATCACATAATCTATCGTTTTTCCATCAATCTCGGGCAACACTTCTTTTACTTTAAAAAGTCGTGCAAATGTTCCATCAATCCCATCAATTACCAAACAAGCTACTAACCACAACATCGCTACTCGCCACTCTTGTTTATTAATGGCCAGAATTGCCATAAAACCAGCTACCAATCCCGAAGATGTAAATAGGTGGACACTCCAAGCCAATGTTTTTTCCAAAGGAGAAAAAGTATTCATATGTTTATCTATTTTGACATAGCGTTTTTTAGTAAAAATCTATATTTATTTGATTCTCATTCCTTAAATTTGTTGGTACTTATAATCTTCTAACCACGAAACTAGGGATTAGGAATTTATCAACCAATTTTAATTGAAAAAAGTGAAAATGGATAATTACGAAATCAAACAATCGCTCCTTGAAGAAGTCGAAGAATTGATTAACCAAAAAATAGCTGTCTTTCAAAAAATGATGAACGACGCACAAGATAGTGCCAATAATGAGACCAAAAGTAGCGCAGGTGATAAATTTGAGACAGGTCGTGCCATGATGCACCTCGAACGAGACAAAAATGCGAAACAACTTTCCGAAGCTCGAAAGCTCGAAATGTTTTTAAGCCAAATAAAAGCTGATCGAATATTTGATCGAGTAGCATTTGGAAGTGTGGTGCAAACTGATTTTGGAAATTACTTTATTTCTATCGCCGCAGGAAGAATCATGGTTGATGAGAAAAAATATTTCGCCATCTCTCCTCAATCTCCACTTGCCAAACTATTAATTCAAAAAGAAAAAGGCGATACGATTACTTTTAATGATAAACCTGTGAAAATTTTGGATGTTTTTTAAAATCAAATGTAGAATGAATGACTAATTGTTGATGCTTTTCATATACACATTAACACATATATAGCTAAACACAAGAAGCGGAAGCTTTTATGCGATTGCCTTGGCACTTACATTTTAGAATTTGATTTCCCAAAGTTAATAGCCTCGCCTTTTATCAAATCGCTATCCTCATCTTCAAATTTAGTAATGAATTTATATCCATTTTTTGTCACTTCGTAAATATTGGTAATCAAAACATGTTTTTCCATTTCCTTCTGGATTGTATCATCTTTGCATTTAATTAAAGTCATTGAATATTTACATGGACTCAGCCATTCGACTTCAAAACTACAAAGAACCTCTTTCTCTAGACTTTCAGTTTGACGATCCCCTTTTCTTTCTATTATTGCATGAACATCAGAGTTAGGCATATTGATTTTCCACTTTCCATCTTTGACTAAATCGCATCCTGCTGGTTGAGAGTTTAATTTATATTCATCTGAACCGATGATTTGATCAGCAATTTTTTCGCCTAATTCTTTTCCCCATTCTGCTCCTTTTTGCATAGATTCTGACATAATCAATGGCATTTTGCTAGTCATTTTTTTTCCGATTTCAGATTCTTGAAATTCAATAATAGCGTTGATTTCTTCCAATGTAAAATGCTTTTTATAAATAGGAACAATCATTTTATATAAGTCTTCCTGACCCATTTTTATGGCCTCTTCTCTAAAAGTTTCAAAAAAATCATCACTTAATAGATCACCATAAACTCCCTTTTGTAAATCAATCATCTGATTGATAGCAACATCAAATCCTTCTTTCGATCCAGAGACGTCCAGTAAGTGAATAATTCTTTGTTCCAATGTATCTTGATTCTGACTATGTAAATTTCCAAAACTAATCAAGAAAATAATTACAGATAATAATGTTCTCATGTGTTTTATTTTTTATAAAAAAAATTTACTTCAAAATTAAGATTAAAAATTGATTTCTTATATTCGATTTTCGAAATGAAGAAATAAACTTGGAAAGTGAACCTACAAATTATAACAATGAACTTACAGAAATATTCAAAGATACTTCCCACCATTCTTCTATTAATATTTCTAGTCGCTTGCGGAATATATTTATACGTAACAGGCGCACCAGTTTTGTGGTCAGGATTTATTGCCATGATGTTTTTTTATGCTTTAATATTTTATTTCGGTTCCTACGTTGCAGGCAAACAAAAAGCAAAAGAAGAAAATGATACCATGCTCGCAGGACGCTCAATTCCGCTTTTCATTGGCATATTTACGATGAGCGCAACATGGGTCGGAGGCGGTTATATCAACGGAACTGCCGAGTCTGCCAAAACAGGTTTGGTGTGGGTACAAGCACCTTGGGGCTATGCGATTAGTTTAATTATCGGCGGATTATTTTTTGCGAGAACCATGCGACGGCACCAATTCAAAACGATGCTCGATCCACTTTCACAACGATTTGGAAAACGCATGGCAGCACTTCTTTTCATTCCTGCATTGTCTGGAGAAATATTTTGGACAGCAGCAATTCTCACCGCATTGGGAACTACATTTGGAACAGTTCTCGGTCTGGAAACTCAACCTGCGATTATACTTTCTGCGATTATTGCAATTGCTTATACGGCTATCGGAGGCTTGTGGGCAGTAGCTTTGACCGATGTGGTGCAGATGATTTTATTGTTAGGAGGATTAGCTTTGGTTGTTCCTGTGGCGATGAATTCCGTCGGAGGATGGAACGTAGCTTGGGCAGCTTATGTTGAAAAAAATGGAGTAACTGCTACCTTTATTCCAAGTCATAAAAACTTAGGAAGTTACTATTGGATGTGGTGGGATTATGCTTTGTTGTTGATGTTTGGCGGAATTCCTTGGCAAGTATATTTTCAGCGAGTACTCTCTTCCAAGGATGAAAATACGGCGGTTCGATTATCTATTTTTGCAGGAGTCGTTTGCATCATTGCAGCGATTCCAGCAGTCTTGATTGGGATCATCGGAGGCGTGGCAGATTGGGAAATGATCGGAGCAGTTCCAGGAAGTGATAGTTCGATCTTGCCACATGTGATTCGGTATTTGACTAACCCTTGGGTGGCGACCATTGGTTTGGGAGCAGTTGCAGCGGCGGTGATGTCGTCGGTGGATTCTTCCATTTTGTCAGCTTCGTCGATGGCAGGTTGGAATGTATTTCGTCCATTGGTCAAACCAGATATTTCGCCAATTAATTTAGACAAAGTCATCAAGCGATGCATTTGGATTATCGGAATTGCAGCGACACTTTTGGCGATCAATGTGCAAAGTGTTTATGATCTTTGGGTGCTGTGTAGCGACTTCGTTTATTGTTTGTTGTTCCCTGCGTTAGTTTGCGCTTTGTTTGATAAAAAGGCAAATTCGATTGGTGCAATTTCGGGTTTTGCAGTCAGTTTTATTTTACGATTTGGTGGCGGCGAACCGACTTTAAATATTCCCAATATGATTCCATATCCGATGATGGAAGGGGAGACGGTTTTGTTTCCGTTTCGGACTTTGGCGATGATTTGTGGATTGGTGACGATCATTGTGGTGTCGAGATTAACGCAAGGAATTTCTGCGCCAAAGACTTTGAGAAAAATGAATTAATAAATTTGCCACAGACGAACACAGACTTTACTGACTTTCCCAAAGTGTGTTATGCCACAAGGAGGTCAGTTAATTCTGTGTTCGTCTGTGGCAAAAAAAATACACATGAAAAAATTACTCATCACAGGCATCTCTGGTTTCCTTGGTTGGCATATCGCAACGCATTTGCAAAACGATTATCAGCTCCTCGGAATTTATAATAAAACAAAACCTGAACTAAAAAACATCCAACTCGAACAACTCGATCTTACTGATAATCAATTAGTTATGGAGTTTTTAAAGAAACATCAACCTGATGCAATTCTTCACCTAGCCGCTAATTCTAACCCAAATGATTGCGAACAAAATCCACTTTCCCAAATCATTAATATTGAGGTTCCCGAACATTTAGCAAAGTATGCTGCTGCGCAAAATATCCCATTTTTATTCACTTCCACCGACCTAGTTTTTGATGGGAAAAATGGGCCATACGCTACTACCGATTCACCTAATCCAATTATGATTTATGGAAAACAAAAATTAACAGCAGAACAAAAAATATTGAAAATTTATCCAAAAGCAATTATTGCTCGCATGCCTTTGATGTATGGTTTGCCGAAAAATGGATTAGGATTTATGAATGCTTGGTTGCGAAATTTACAAGCTGGGAAAAATATTTATTGCTTCACAGACGAATATCGAACGGCCACTTTTGGAGGAGATGCAACGCAAGGAATTTTTGCTTTGCTAAAAAATAAGGCAAGTGGAATTTTTCATTTAGGTGGACCAGAGGTGATGTCTCGTTTTGAATTTGCGACGCAGATGGCAGAGCATTTTGGGTTGGATAAAAATTTAATTATTCCATCTTTGCAGATAGATGTGAACATGGCAGCGAAGAGACCAGCTGATGTTTCCCTAGATTCTGAAAACTATAACAATACTTTTACATTTGATTTTTCACCCAAAAAACTGGAAGAGAATTTAGCCATATTAAGTACTAACTAAGCTCCTGCTTCGTTCCGAAAATGACTGTCCTGCTTCGGTTTTCAAAAATGCTTTTCTTTGCTTGCTGCTGCGAAGCGGGAGCTTCGTAGTTACTTTAATTTTCCCGCAATAAATCCTGTTGTCCAAGCCGACTGAAAATTATAACCACCTGTAATTCCATCCAAATCCATGACCTCACCAGCGAAATATAAATTTTTACAAACCTTGCTTTCAAACGTTTTTGAATTGATACTTTCCAAACTGACACCACCACAGGTCACGAATTCTTCCTTGAAAGTTGTCTTTCCTTTTACTTGATAAATATCGTTGGTCAGAATAGTAATGAGTTTATTTAATCCTTTTTTTCCCAACTCATTCCATTTTTTATTTGCTGGAAAATCACATTTTTTTAGCAAATAATGCCAGAGTCTTTCAGGCAAAAGATAAGGACGATAGTTGGTTAATAATTTTTGTGAATGTATTGTTATAATTTTATTCAATTCCTCTCTGACGATTTCAACATTTACTTCGTTAACCCAATTTACTTGTGCTTTGCAGTCATAATTCATCTCACTCAAAAGTCTTGCACCAAAGGCTGAAAGCTTTAAAATAGCTGGTCCACTCATACCCCAATGAGTGATGAGCAACGGGCCATCAGATTTTAATTTAGTGCCTTGAATATTGACCAAAGCTTCTTCGACCACGATACCCATTAACTCTCGAACAGCTTCGGAAGGCATATTAAAAGTAAAAAGAGAAGGGACAGGTTCTTCAATTTTATGACCTAACATTTCTAACCATTCCAAACCACTTCGCTTGGGAGAACCACCTGTGGCAACGATCACTTTATGAAAAATTTCATCTGGAAATTCATCTTTGTTAAATGTTAATTTGAGTTGCCCTTTGACTGGATGGATAGATTTAACTCCACGTCCTAAATGAATTTTAATGTTCAGCATTTTAGTTTGTTTCAAAAAACAATCTATCACACTTTGCGAGTCTTGAGAAACTGGAAATACACAATTGTCCTCTTGCGTCATCAATGGAACGCCACGCAGTTCAAACCAGTCGATGGTGTCTTGCGTACTAAAAGTATGGAAGGCTTTTTTGAGTACATTACCACCACGAGGGTATGCTTTCGAAAGAGTTTTGATGTCGGTGCAACCATTGGTCACATTGCATCTTCCGCCTCCAGATATTTTTACTTTAGCAAGAAAGTTTCTTGATTTTTCAAAAATAACAACTTGTGCGTCAGGGTAATTTTGCTTGGCAGAAAAGGCTGAAAAAAAACCTGCTGCGCCTCCTCCGATGATGGCAATTTTCATATTATAATTAAGATTTCAGAATTGAATTGAGTCGCAAAATTAGGTTTTATTTTGATAAATTTTTTATCTCGTAGCGGGACTCTCCGAGTCCCGAAAATCCAAACAAACTCATGTATCAATTCGAGGTTTTTTTTCTCGTTTTGATACAGGACTCGGAGAGTCCTGCTACTGGAAAGTCCAAGCGATGATGCGACTGATTTTTTGACCTTGGCCCATTGGGATGGTTTTTATCTCTTTGGCTTTTATTTTTTCTAGCGCATCGTAGATTGCGTTGAGATTGGATTTTTTGGAAACTAAAGTAGAGAACCATTTGACTGATTTGGCGAAGTCCTTGCTTTCTTGAATCATATTTTTGATAAATAATTTTTCCCCTCCTTTAGTCCACAATTCATTATTTTTTCCTCCAAAATTTAAAACTGTTTCCGTAGGTTTTTTATCAGTTAAGTTTTTTAATTTTCGATTGGTTGCTCTGGCTGCTTCCTCGGCAGAAGCGTGGAAAGGTGGATTGCAAATCGTTATATCAAATTGCTCTCCTTTTTGAATAATACCTTTAAAAGTATTTCTTTTATTTTTCTGAAAACGGATTTCGATTTTATCTTTTAGACTAGGATTAGAGTCGATAATTTTGTTGGCAGCATTGGCAGATTTTGGGTCGATGTCGCTTCCGACGAATTTCCAGCCATAAGTTTTATTGCCAATAATTGGATAAACACAATTGGCACCTACTCCGATGTCGAGACATTTTACTTGTTCGCCAGTTGGAATTTTCCCATCATTCGAAATACTCAAAAGATCTGCAATGTGATGAATATAATCTGCTCGTCCTGGAATCGGAGGACATAAAAATTGAGGAGGAATTTCCCAAAAATCTATATCGTAAAAATGTTTTAGCAAAGCGGTATTCAACATTTTTATCGCTTCAGGATCGAAGAAATTAATCGACTCGTTGCCGTAATCATTTTTGATTACAAAAGGAGCAAGTTCAGGACAACTTGCAATTAGTTTTTTGAAATCGTATCGTTTTCGATGTGGATTCCGAGGATGTAATTTTGGTTTTGTTTTAGATTGACTTTTCTTTTTTCCTGACATCGTTTTTATTTTTCTAATAAAATCTCGTGTTTTAAGTCAACTCATAATGAAAACCAACTCTTCTTTCAGTCGTTTTTGTTTTCCAGTATGAATTGACCACGAGAAATTTTCTAAGAAGATATTTTTTTGCAAACATAGAAACTATTGCTCAGTAATTTCTGATAATCCATCTAACAATATATTTCCATTATATGGATCAGTTATCATTTTGTCATAAAATGCTTCGATTAAAATTCGATCATGCTTCATTTGGGGAGTGAACTCGATGTCTAATTTTTTCCATTCTAAATGATTGATAGGTTGACTTTCGTAGAGTAGTTCGAGGGTTTCACATTTGTTTTTTACTCCCCAGATTCTAATGATAGCGGGAGTTGTGAATGATACTAGCTTCCCTGTTTTGGCATCGTGACTTTCAAAAGTATCAGACATAGCAGCAAACATTTGCATTTGGTAGGATTTGCCTTTTTGTAAATTTTTCTTGAGTTTTTGATGAATACTTTCGTAAGTGAAATTTGATCGTACGACTAAACCAATAAAATTTTCTCCAGCCTTCGGAGCATGTTTTACTTTATAATGGCGAGTATCTTTTGAGTGAATGTCGGGAGGTGTTTCGCTAGGTCTGCTGCAAATTTTCCAACCTGGAGGAATCGAATTGGCAATAGCCGAACTCCATTCGAAGGAAGCATTTTTGAGTGAAATGGTATCTTGAGCAAATGTGTTTTTTCCAAAAAATAAAAGGAGCAGAAGAATGGGGAAGTGTCTCATAGATAGATATTTTTGGTTGTTGAAATTTAGCCATTGTATTATTCACAAGGTGATTTCGAGTCTAATGTTGTCAACTTAGGAATGGTCAAACAATAACTTATAACACTTTGACTTTTTCTTTTAACCTAACTCTTCGTTATGAAAACAGTTACA
>Ga0209187_1004190_pt1 | contig 11228 bp, 16 predicted proteins | sample BantaG_FD_187430 | JGI IMG/M metagenome (GOLD analysis project Ga0209187, IMG submission 187430) | Marine algal microbial communities from Bantry Bay, Ireland - BantryBay_4 metaG (SPAdes) (version 2) | ecosystem: Host-associated > Algae > Red algae > Unclassified | place: Bantry Bay, Ireland... | reverse complement strand
TGTTCTTCAAACAAAATTAAGGCTGACTTAGTATCCATAATAGCTAGTTTTATTCACAAGTAACAGCTTTCTAACCTTAAATCTAAACATTAGTCACAAATTCTATTTTTTTATGCGATTGCCTTATGCCACATTACTTATGATATTACAAGAATACAAAATTTTATTATCTTTGACAATTTCAAAAGTTGTAACACAGGGCGACGCCTTACAATTCGTAATTACACAATTCGTAATTCGTAACTCGTAATTTCACAATTTGTAATTATATATGCAGTCAGCCAAATACAAAAAAATATTTAAAAATGATAAATCATTGATTGGAATGATTCATTTGCTTCCTTTGCCTGGAACGCCCAAGTATCGAGGAAGTTTGAATGAAATTTATGACAATGCCTTAGAAGAAACTGAATTGTATAAAAAGAATGGGATAGATGCATTGATGGTGGAAAACATGCACGACATCCCCTATGTGAATAAATGCAACGGACCAGAAATTTTAGCTTGCATGTCTGTTATTTGTGATAAAATTAAGTCGCAATCAAATTTGCCTTGTGGTGTTCAAATATTGGCTGCTGATAATTTAAAAGCACTTTGTTGTGCGAAGTCAAGCAACCTTGACTTTATTCGAGCTGAAGGCTTTGTCTTTGCGCATGTTGCCGATGAAGGTATTATAGATTCCGATGCGGGCGAGTTATTGAGGTATAGAAAAATGATTGATGCGGAGGAGGTATTAATTTTTACAGACATTAAAAAGAAGCATTCATCGCACAGCATTACCAGTGATACGAGTTTGGTCGAAACAGCAAAAGCGGCAGCCTTTTTTCTTAGCGATGGCTTGATTATTACTGGGACTTCTACAGGCGATCCCGTTAAAGAAGAAGATTTGGAACAAGTAAACAATGTTGCAGATATTCCTGTCTTGATCGGGTCTGGAATAAATGCTGAAAACATAAATTCTTACATTGGTCTTGCTGATGCATTTATAGTTGGATCACATTTTAAGAAAAATGGATTTTGGGCAAATGAATTAAGTGAGGATAGAATTAAAAAATTTGTGGAGGTTTTTAAGAATTTATCTTAATTTATTACAATTAAAGGACCTCCGCAACGACAAAAATACTACCACTTACAAAAACTAAATCGTCCTCCTCTGCTTCATCTTGAGCGGCTTCAAAAGCAAAATCAACAGTAGGGTAGACATCCCCTTTTAAACCAAATTGTCTTGCTTTTTCATAAAGTTTATTCGCATCTAAACCTCTTGGGATATCCGCTTTGCAAAAATAATAAGCGGCATTTTTAGGTAATAATTTTAAAACACCATCAATGTCTTTGTCTTTTACCATTCCCAAAACAAAGTGAATTTTCTTATCAAGCTCCTTTAATCTTTTTACAATGATTTTCATACTATCAACATTGTGAGCTGAGTCTACAATGGTCAAAGGATCAGTATCAATTGTCTGCCAGCGACCCATCATCTGAGTATTTTCCACCACAGATTTCAAGCCTGTTTTAATATTATCTTCAGATACGACACAACCCATTTCAATCATTTTTTTAATAGAAGCGTAAATTGTTTGTATGTTTTGTTCTTGAAATGGACCAGTCAAATCTGATTCATATGGGCAGGCTTCCGTTTGGTTGGCAAAGCTCAATTCGGCATTTTTTTCATTGGCAATTTTCAAAAATATTGCTGCCGTATCAGAGTTATATTCCCCAATAATTACGGGAGTGATTTCTTTAATAATACCAGCTTTTTCAGTTGCAATCGCACTTATTTTATTGCCAAGCACATTGGTGTGATCTTTTCCAATATTGGTGATGATAGATAATTGAGGATCAAGGATATTGGTAGAATCCAAACGACCACCTAGCCCTGTTTCGATGACAGCGATGTCTACTTTTTGTTCAGCAAAATACCAGAAAGCCATTGCAACAGTAATTTCAAAATAGGAAGGCTTTATTTTATCAAAATGTGATTTGTATTTAGTGATAAAGGAGGCAACAGCATCTTTCGGGATGAACTGACCATTTAGCTTGATTCTTTCACGAAAATCTTTGTAATGTGGTGAAGTATATAATCCTGTTTTATATCCAGCTTCTTGTAAAATGGAGGCAATTCCCGAACAAGTAGAGCCTTTTCCATTTGTACCAGCAACATGTACACTACTAAAACTATTTTGCGGGTTTCCTATTTTTTCACAGAGTGCGGTAATATTTGTCAAACCCTTTTTTATAGCCTTTGGGCCAACCTGTTGGTACATTGGCAATTGGGAAAAAAGATAATCAATGCTTGCTTCGTAGTTCATTTTGTTAGTAATGCTTGGATGTGTTTATTTCTTAGGAATGTTGAAAGAATAACTTTACAATTTTTTTTTCAGCATTCCTTATCCATTGTCTGGAATTAATCGCAAAATTAAGACTAAAAAATGATATTTTTTTATAATTGTGGAAATTTAGATATTTGCCAAGCATCTGGTGTGATTTCGTTATTCTAGCTTCTCCGTTGTCATATTATCCAAATGCTCCTCATTTACCAGAAAATAGACTTGAAATCTAGTCTCCTAGAAGGATTAAGTCAATCATTTTCAAATTATTAGGGGAGGGCTATTGATGTTTAAGAGGAGCTACTTATTTTTAGATAAACTGATTAAACAAAATAAAATTTGTAACTTCAATACATAAAATCAAAACGTGCCAAAATGAAAACCTTTCTTAGTATTTGCTTGATTTCAGTCTTTTTAATTATCGGCTTCAATCTCAATACAAATTCTGATATTGTTCCCGAAAACTTTGTGGGAAACTGGTTTAATTGTGAAAGTGAGGGGTGTATGTTGGTCATCCGTTACAATAATAATGAATATGATATTGTCTATGGTTTGGATGGATATTATTACGATGGAAAGTTTGAAAATGGCGTTTTGAAGACTTCTAAGTTTGAGGAAGAGAATGATCCAAACAGCCTTTTAGAGACTTTTGATATTGTCTATGTAAAAATGGGCGATAGTGGAAAGGAAGAATTGCATTGGAAGGGATTGATATCAACGAAAGTGGAGTAGTGGGTCAAGGTTCTAAAATTTTTCTTGCTGGACTATTGTGACAATTATATTATAGTTTGTAATTTTGTGTAATATGATAAACTTTGCCTCCAATTTGACGTTATGATAAAATATTTATAAGTTTAAACTTGTTGAGATACTAATATGTTAAAAATATAATTTGTATGACTGTCAATTTTTTAGATTGATATTGTTCGATTTAAACTAGTTGAATGTATACTGTTTTGTAAATCAAATTTTTATAAATTAAAATAAACAAATGCTTAGATCAATAATAATAGCGGAATTAGAAAGGGAAACGAAGATCATCCAACATCTAATAAAAGAGATGCCTGCTGAAACTTTAAATTATAAGCCAGCCGAGAACATGCGAACAACGAAGGAGCTATTAGATTACTTGGTTGTTTGTACGCTTGGTGTTTTTGTCGATAATTACTGCAATCAAGATCAGGAAAAGGCCAAAGAAGAAAAGGCAAAAATCTATAAGGAGTTAGAGGGAGTTGAGGATAATGATTATGTCGCAGCGATGGAGTGGCAACTCAATAAGGTCAAATATTATTTAAGTCAAATTAGCGATGAGGATTTGGCAAAGCCTTACAAACTATTTTGGGGTGAAGAACGCGCGCTAGGTCACGCGCTTTTATTGAGTCCTGTAAAATATTTAACTGCTTACAAACAGCAGCTATTTCTCTATATTAAAATGAATGGAAAAGCTGATATTGATACTTATGATTGTTGGTTGGGGATTAAGAAGCCTGTTAGTTAAAAAGTTTACGCTGCTAACTCACAACCCACGAACGTTGAAACAAATCCATACCATCTGGAATAAATATGATTGGGACTACTAAATTCCCGTTTTTCATTTTTACTTGTGTATAAATTTCCTCCAATTAAATAATCTCCATTTTGAAATACCAATTTATTGTTTTCAAAAAATGCGGAGGATTTTTTACTGATGTACAGAACGGATGGGATGTGGGTTGTTGGTGAAATGTATACTAAAATAGGACGACCGTTAAATTGATCGAAAAGAAAATTTCCATTATCCTTTAATAATTTTGTTGGATAAAATTTTGCTTTTGAGTCGATCCAAAGGCCCAAGCCCATTTCCATTTCAGGCAATCGAGGGTCGATTTTTGACATGGAATCTCTGAAGCCTGGTGGTAAAAAACCTTTTCCAGATATATCGGTTTTAAAATTTTGAAAATAATTAAATAATTTCTGAAAGAAGTTTAACTTAGACGCTCCGTATAAACAATTTGGATGATGTTTTAATACTTCCTCCGTTGTCAATATTTGGTGAGATTGCAAAATTTCAAGTTGTTGGTTTTCATATTTTCCAAACAATCCTTTTCCAGTAATATGATCCCAATAAGTACCCGTTTCTTTGTCTGCCATTAGCATCATTCCGTCATAAACTCCTGCTACAATAAAATGCAGCATTTGTCCATTAACAAAAGGATTCAAAACCATTCCTGTATTGCAAACAACACAAAACGTAAGCATGTAAGGTTTGTCATTTACGGTTCCTTCGGCAATATGGTGAAATGCCATTGCTTGTCTTGAGAAAGCTAAATATTCCGTATCTATTTGAAATACAATCAACTCAGATTCATTTTTTAAGTCACCCTTTTTTAGAGCTTTTTCAACAGTAGAATGCTCTTTTACATAAAGCGGCTTAAAAAAATTTTCGACATGCGTACTTTGTATTTTTTTTGGATTGAACATAATAGTATAGCCTAAAATAAACTTTTCTTCTTCTCGCTTTTATATGATTTTTATTAATTTGGACGGCGAGTATCCTCTCCGTTTGAAAGAGTCTCCCCGCTGTCCGTTGCAATGCATTGAATGAATTGGAACGGGTTTCAGTCAGCTTTATAGACGTTGCGTGCAATTGTAATAGTAATCTATTTTCTTTGTTTTCTCTTACAAAGTACCAATAAGAACAGTATCCACAATCTTCGCTAAATCGCCTACCAATTAATTCAAATACAGGGATGCCTTTTATTTTTTCATTTAGTATTGATAGCGAAACATCTGCAACAGTGTATTCTCCACCAAAGTTTGGAACATAAACATCTTTTAATACAGTTTCATCTGTCAGTTTTTGAATTAATTCAGGAATATTATTTTTTTGCTGAACAAGACTCCAAAAAATTATATCATTGCAATTATCGATGTATGGTATCTCCTTTATTTGCACTATTTTATCAGCGTCAATAGAATTATCAAAAATCATTTTTTCACTTTCTTTATTTATCAAAGCAGTTTGTTTCGGGTTCTGATTCAATCGGGCGCAGTTGCGATCTGTCCAATTTTTTTTGAAAGCAAAAATATCAGCACAATGATTTTCAAATAGTTATATATATTGGAAAGTGATTGCAATACAACTTGTCTCAAAATCAGTGCTAAAATGGGTTAATTAATTTATATTTAGTTTTATAATAAATTGATAATCAAAATTTTAGAATCTAATATTTTTTGGACAGATCGCAACTGCGCCCACCCGCACATTAAAGATAAACAAATAAACGCATTTGACAAAATTGATGGTTTGGCTCTTGTTATGTGTAATATATTCAAGGTTAACAATCAATTTAACACAGATAGGTTTTTAAACAAAATCTTCCCAAAACTTGTATTTATTTCAAAAGCTATAATTTTCTCTGTTTCTCGACTAACATTACTGAATTGAAATTCTAAATTGATAGGCACTTCATTTATCAAATTATTCCGAACGCGATTCTTGTAAATATTGTTAAATGCATTACTTGAATATCTACCTAATTTTACCCACTTTGGGCTTATCTCTTGATTACTATTTGTTACAATTCGACTATTTACATAGACATCCAAATCTCTTGGTGATTCAACGTGGTTTGTAACTGAAACAACGCAATTAATTATATCATTTACTTGCTCACACTTTTTGAATATAAATTCAAAATTCTTAATTTTTTTTATTTGTTCTTGATAACCGTTATTGCTCAAATTTATAGTATTGCCAGTTGCTTTTTTATATTCATTTAATATATAATCTACCGAGTTTGTAAGACTATCAACTTTATTTAATTGACTTGTAAATTGTAGATTTTGCTCCACTAGTTTTTGTTCTAGTTCTGTATTCTTTTCTTTTATTTCATCATTTGAATTTCTAATCAACATTTCAACATCAGCTTTTTCGATATACTCCTTTTTGATTTTGGTTTCATATTTATGTTTCGTAAAGTAATTTGAAAAGTAAGCTCCAACAATTGCAGCAATTATTGCAGCAATTATTGCAAAAATACCAGTAATAAATGAATTTTTCATTTTTTGAATATCATTAAGGTTAATAATTATGCAAAATGAACATAAAGCCATTCTATTTATCTGACAAGTACAAACTTTGTGCATAACGATAGGACTACCGATACATCAAAGATAAACAAATAAACGCATTCGACAAAATTGATGGCAAGCTATAGTGAATTTATATTTTCAACATTTATTTTTTTATTTCATAATGTCCATTAACTGGCGAATTGCAATCACCAGTTAAGGAGTAATTGGAATTGACCCAAACAAGTTTGTGCTCATTCTCTTGACACCATTTTTTGAAATTTTGTTGTAATAGTAATCTATTTTCTTTGTTTTCTCTTACAAAGTACCAATAAGAACAGTATCCACAATCTTCGCTAAATCGCCTACCAATTAATTCAAATACAGGGATGCCTTTTATTTTTTCATTTAGTATTGATAGCGAAACATCTGCAACAGTGTATTCTCCACCAAAGTTTGGAACATAAACATCTTTTAATACAGTTTCATCTGTCAGTTTTTGAATTAATTCAGGAATATTATTTTTTTGCTGAACAAGACTCCAAAAAATTATATCATTGCAATTATCGATGTATGGTATCTCCTTTATTTGCACTATTTTATCAGCGTCAATAGAATCATCAAAAATCATTTTTTCACTTTCTTTATTTATCAAAGCAGTTTGTTTCGGGTTCTGATTCAATCTAACTTCACAGGATAAAAGAATTAATATTGATATTAGAGTTATAATTCTCATTTATAAATAGCTCTTGTTTTTTTAATCAATTTCATCCAAAAAAAATATATCATTTACAGGCTTATTAAATACCTCAGAAAGTTTTAGAGCAAGTATTGTTGAGGGAACATATCTGTTTTTTTCAATGGAATTAATGGTTTGTCTTGAAACTCCAATTTTCTTAGCTAATTGCTCTTGAGTTAGATCGAACTTAGCTCTTTCAATTTTCAATCTATTACGCACGTCCAAATCTTTTGAGAGTTTCAAAAAATAGTAGTTGCAGACCCATTAATATGAATATGACTTCAAATGAAGACACTTCATGAAAATTGATAATTCCATCACCTGTGATTTTAGTGATGATTGTATCAAATATGATAGCTATCAAAGGTAAAGAAATAGAATAAACCGCAATACATACAAAGGCAAGGACATAAGATTGAAATCTAACGTGCCTGTTAAATTCATCTTCAAAAGAATCTTTACTTAACGAAGCTAAAAGGAGAAATAATAATACTAAAGTCCTCAATACATCTTTTGCAATCAAGGTCAAAGTATAGTCACCCAAGAATTTAGATCCTAGTAATAAAACAAATAGTAGAATTGCTCCGAAATATCCAATTTTCTTGAATTTATGCGGTAGCCGGAAATCAAGTATTTTGATCAGGCTGTTATATTCATCTTCATTGCAAGATATTGGTTTTTCCATACCGAAAAGTTTAAAAATGAACAATTAGCTTTACATAATGACAAGTATACTTTACATTTTTGATTAATCAAAATTTATCTGCTGTTATTAAAAATTAGAATAACATATTGAAATTGGATCGGATGTTGACGTGTGTGTGTGCCTATAATTGTAAATATGCTACATTTCAAAATAGGGGAGAAATTTTTAGCAACACAGATTATTAAATCCGCGTTTGGAAATCCGTGTTATCCGCGTTCCAAAAAAGGAACTAGCGATGAACAATAAAATCCTATGAGGCATAAAACAAGCAGGCTTTTATATCCTCTAATTCAATGTATGGATAATCATCCAATATTTCATCAAAGCTCATACCTCCAGCTAACAACTCAAGCATGTTGGCAACCGTAAAGCGCATATTTCTAATCGTTGGCTTTCCACTATGTACTGAAGGGTTTATGGTAATTCTATCTACTATTTTCATGGCTATCAATATTTAGAAATGCTGGCAGTATTCCTTTTGTTATTTTTTATTTCATACGCTCTACTAAATGCAATTGGCATCATTTTAAATCGTTCAGCAAGTTTCATTACCATTTTTTTACTGATATTTCTTTTATAATTAACTATCTCCGTTATTAATTGACGGGAAACATTTAATTCTCTAGCAAGTTCAGCTTTGTTTAGCCCATTTTCTTCCATTAAAATATGTAACAATTCGACGGGATCTAACTCTTCTGTATTTCCAATCAATTCTATCGTCCGATTGTCATAATCTTCAATAAGCAATTCTAATAATTCAATTTCATCTTTGTCTTTTTTTGATCCTTTCAAAATTAGTCGCTCAATTTCATTACAATATTTTGTGTATTGGTCTAAATTTTTAATTTTTTTATACTTCATTTCTAACTATTTAAACATATTCACCAAACAAACATCTGTTCTGTCATATTCTTTATGAGTTCCCACGAATTTTACGAACAAAGAACAATAATCTTTTCCAAAATAGTATCCACAAATCATTCTATATTTATTTGATCCAATATTAAAGACTATGCGAGTTTGCTTAGTCTTCTTACACGTTACAAGATCACTGTTTTGATACGATTCAATTATATCCCGGGGCTTATTCCACTGATTTACAAACTTTAAACGTCTTCTGAACTCCTCAAATGCCTTCAACATTGCCAAATCATCCCTACAATGGTTCAATACGTTTGACCATTTAATAATTTTTACTTTCACAATACAAAGGTAAGTGATTTAGAAATAAAAGTCAACAATTTGTGAACAATTCATTGCTGAGAACGACTTTATAAATGACGTGCTGCTGATTGTAAGCTCGGTGTCTGTAACAAATATTCGACTGCATCAAATCGACCGCTTAAAAAAATACATGACGTTTGATGTCTTTTGAAAATACACACAATACTTGCCTAACTTCTACTTAATTCAGCAGCATGAAAGTGTGTACTTTGTTAGTGCCAGGCCTCTTTTATTCGCTTCGTATTTTTGCCAAATATTCCTTTGGTGTTAATATTGACAATTTACTTTCCTTGTAATCTTTCGTATTTCGAGTTATAATTATTTTATGTCCAGATTCTTCTGCACAAAAATTTTGAATACTATCCTCGAAGTCCTTAAACCTTGATTTTGAAGCTTTGTCAATTACAGTTTGACCTAAATTCTCTATACTTACTATTTTCAGTATCTTTTGGATTTTCAGGTCTGCCTTATTCTTATTTTCAAGTCTCCCAATTATATAATGCATATTTGCAATACTTAATAGTGAGGTACAAAGTTTTACCTCTGATTCAATACATTTTTCAATCAAAGTTGATATGTCTTCTGAAAACGGTTCTCTATCAAGTAGTAAATCAAGAAGTACATCAGAGTCTATGAAGAGTTTGTTCATTTGCCTAAATATTTTTCTAGAAGTGCATCTTGTAGTATTTCTTTATAGGAAGTAAAATCTTTGGGTAGTTTAACCGATCCTTTTAACTCTCTTACAATTTTTAGAGATGATTTTTTTTTATTAATTTCTTCTTTTACTGCGATTGATTTGAGATACTCCTCAACTATGCTTGATAAGCTTTTACCGCTTGATTTTGCATATCTTTTTGCCTCCTCAATTACAATTTGATTGATTGATAATGTCAGCTTGCTATTCATACGTGTTTATTTTTACGTACAAATTTAATGATTATTATTTAAATTCGCAATTTTTTTTTCCGCTTGGCACTAACGACTGTACACACGACGTGCTGCTGATTGCAAGTTCGGTGTCAAAAACGAATCTTCGACAGCATCAAATCGACCGCTTAAAAAAATACATGACGTTTGATGCCTTTTGAAAACAAACACTATACTTGCCTAACTTCTACTTAATTCAGCAGCATGGAATTGTGTACTTTGTTGGCAGCAGCCTTATCTCAATCTAAAAATGGAGTGACTAATTTCAAATCTCTATCAATTTCAAAGCTCAATTTTATTTCTTCTATCGCAATAGGAAGTTTCTTTCCGATTTGATTTGCATGACTAAATTTTGCTTTCCATGCATCAAATCCGCTAAGCAAAATCCGATGTTTATTGAAGTGATTAAAAACTATGAAGTCATTTTGATCAATATGTTTAAAATACAAGTCAGCGTCTTTTGAGAAACTTCCTATACTATCAACAGTATTTTCAAATTTCCATTTTCTAAGACTTTCTAAAATTCGTTTGATTCGAAACTCTGATTCATATTTAGAATTAATTTGTAGTAGTAGCTCATGTAATTCACTATTAGATAATTCTTCTGTTAAGTGATGCCTTAAAAGGTTATTCCGACGAATTGGATTTTTTTCAAAGAACCAGTTTATGACATCATTGTTCGATATTTCGTTAGAGTTATTTTCATACTCTTCATTTTTGAGGAATTGGAAAAATCTATCATTAATTGCTTCAAAATTTGTCTGCTCATTTTTTTCATTTATTCGTAAATAATAAATTCGTTTTCCATTAATCTTGCTTAATCTAAAACCAAACAAACGAATTAATTTATAAATATTAATCTCATTTGAAATATTATGATATAGCTTGATTTTTCCATTCTTTAAATTTTTAATTTTAACGAAATTTTTAATATCTTTATTCATAATTTCATTTTTTGAGTGAACTTTATCTAGGTTGCTGACAACGACATTGCTAAATGCATTATTGCTGGAGATTAAGTTCGGGATCATCGAAATGTCTTCAACTGAGTCAAATCGACCGCTAAAAAGCATACGCAACGTTTGACGCTCCTGGCAGATATTCACAAAACTTAAAAAACCACCAAAACTAAAAACAGCAATATTGACATTTTAGCTTTTGTTACATGCATTTCTTCATTATTTGCGTGAATCTACCTTTATTTTCAACGGTCATTTACGTTTTTTATAATTTGAATATGAGACTAATTCTC
>Ga0209187_1004188_pt1 | contig 11230 bp, 11 predicted proteins | sample BantaG_FD_187430 | JGI IMG/M metagenome (GOLD analysis project Ga0209187, IMG submission 187430) | Marine algal microbial communities from Bantry Bay, Ireland - BantryBay_4 metaG (SPAdes) (version 2) | ecosystem: Host-associated > Algae > Red algae > Unclassified | place: Bantry Bay, Ireland... | reverse complement strand
GACGCCGACAAGCGCGCGCTTGTGCTCCGCCTGCGACCCCGTGCGAGCCCGACCAGCGCGTCGAGGATGCCGAGCGGCACGATGACCGGCGACAGCAGCGCTGGGAGGCGGTGGACCTTCGCCGCCACTCTCATCCGACGATGCGATGGATGCATCAAATGGTACCTCGGGGGGGGCCGAGGAGGGGGATGGGGGTGGCGATGGGGGACAACAGAGCTCCGTCCGGCGTCCAAGCACGGGTGGCACTCTTCTCGATTCGAGCGGGGCGGGAGCAGAGGAAGAGGAAAGGACCAGGTTGATGACACCCAGCGTTCCCATCTGCGTCCGACGGGACCGCAGTGACGAGTGGACCTCATCGCAATCGGCCTCCATGACGGCCGTGGAGCCCCTGGGGGTTTCCCGGCAGGGCCGTGGACCACACCAACGGAGAGTGTGGGCGGTCCCGGGATCACGAGAGTGCGCCCAAACACGACGCGCAAGGCGCCACAGCGCTGACGACGGTGACGCAATCAAGTATTTCGTTCATTATGGCAAGTCCGAAAAATACTTCTAAATTGATTTGTCAGCAAAGACTTCCGCAGGACCAATCACTGCCCTCCATCACAGTCAGAGGGGCCCGTTGATAAGCGTAGCAGCGGCAGCGGGCCACGACGTATGAATCGGTCCGAGCACGGTCAGGACGTCCTATTTCTGGGACATGACGAGGCAGAGCCTCGCTGGAGGAGTGCCATTTCTGGGCTCCTATTGATGGTTCGTCGACGGAACTGTCAACCCTGTCTCTCTGTCCTCCACGTTTCTTTGCAAGGGAGGCTCTGCGTTGAGCACCAGAGAGGCCGTTCAGTTCAACGAGGCGAATAGACGGGTATTTAGAAGGACTCAACGGTCAAATAGTGATTTTCAGGAATTTGTTCGGGGGGTATTTCCGAGATCTATCAGGTGCTTGCACAGTGCTCTTGTCACCTGCCCCCCCGTTGGAGCCGGCTCTTCTGGATTAGAAAGAGCCTTGTCGTTGTTGGTCCGTGCCCCACCCCCACGACCATCGAGTCGTTGCTTGCTGCCGTCACACAGGTGAACGTTGCCGCACCTGCGTGTGCACCCCCCTTCGCCCAGCATGCCGCAGGGCCGCTCCGACTCGGATTCCGCGCCCTGCCGCTCCCCTCCCCCCACTACCGCTGGCAGCAGCCATTTCTGGGCCGCCTCACCCACCTGCCGTCTCCCGGACCGCGCTGTCCCTGAATTTTTCACGGTGCCCCCCGAGCGTGTTGAGGCATTGTATGGGCCATTCGCGCGCCCGGCGTGGCTTCTTCCCCTGTTGCGTATGCGCGTGTCCTTTTCACTCGCCATCCCCAAAACGAAGAACGGCAGGTGTACATGCCGATGGTGCTCTGTGATGGACCGACTGCTTGCTGCGCCTTCAGCGGACGACGACGCGGGTGGACACTCCACGACGCCCGTTTGGACCGCCAAGGCCACGGTAGCGGCGGAGGGGAGCGGCAACAAGGGCCGGGAGGGGGTGGTGTGGGGCACCACGGGGGCGGCGGGGGCGTTGCCGCCTCCTTCTGATCCGCCACAGTGGTGATGAGGGGCAACCGGGACGAGAGGGCGGGCGGCAGCTCGGCGCCTCTGTTTTGGCCCGCCAATCGCGCTGTGGTGTCGGCGGCGAGAGGTAATACGGGAGGGGAGGGGGTTGTGGTGGGCGGCATGGGAGCGGCGGGTTCGTTGCTGCCTCTTCCCTGCCCACTCGAGGGGCGTTGCTGAACGGAGGAGAGGAGAAAGTGGGTCGCAACGCGGCGCCGCCCTTTGGGATCACGAAGGCCGCGGTGGCGGCGGCAAGGAGCGGCAACACGGGAGGAGATGGGATGGTGGTGGGCAGCACAAGGGCTGCGGACGCACTTCGGCCTTCCCTTCGCTCCCGACCGCCGGTGTCGTGCTGCATGACTGCCGGAAGGGCAAGGCGGACGGCATCACGCAGCCGTCCGTTTGGACCGTCAAGCCCGCGGTGGCGTCGGCGGCGAGCAGAGGTACGAGCGCGAAGGGGGTGGTGGGGGCCGGCACGGAGGAGGCAGTGACGTTTCCGTCTTCGCTGGATGGTGGAGAGGACAAGCGGACGGCAACTTGGCGCTGCGCTGTTGGACCACCAAGGCTGCCGCGGCGGCGGCGGGAAGCAGCAATGAGTGCGGGGAGGGGGTGGTCGGGGGCAGCATGGGGGCGGCGGGGGCATCGCCGGATGTCCTCTGCTGGCCAGGGTGGTGATGAATGACGGTGGGGATGTCTAGGTGACCATATCGTTGAGGGCTATGAATGTGCGTTTGTTGGGCTGGTAATCTTTTTCTTGCTGTCGGCTCGGGCCTGCGTGCGAAGAGAGTTCTCAATGATAGTCAGTTGTTCGGTACCTTGGGGCAGACGCCGGTTGGCCTCCGCAGGAACAAGCTAGTCTGAGAGTATGGCGTGATGGACTGAACGTGGGCTCGGCGGCTCTCGCCCAGAACATGTCCTTGGAGGGGGCACGAGGCTGTCACATAGGAGGCCGAAGAGCATGGGGCTGCCAAACTGCGGGTGCGACGTGGAGGTATTGGGGAGAAGAGACAGATCAACTGTACACGACCCGCCCGGAACTGTGTTTCTGCACAGTGAAATCACCAGCTGACACTAGCCCATCCAGTGGAATACGGGCCTGCGCTTCCTGGGACTTGAGCTCCTCATGGCAGCTGTCCTCTTCGTCCTTTTTAAAAAAACGCAACACAGTGTGTCTCCAAACCTGCCCTGTATCCTTTGTGTGCCGTTTTTCTAACAGCTTGCTCGGGACGGTGACCAGTCAGTGACCAGCCAAGACGTCAATGCAATCATGCCCTACATGGGGTGCGAGGGCACAAGTAAGCCAAACTCGACCAGAATACGTTCCCGACCAAACACTCGCTATCGATTCTCCAAGGGGTGCTGGGAGTGGTCCTGTTGCGGGTTTTTTGCATAGGCCACTCCTTCAGTGCTTTTTCGGCCCGGACATGTCCAACATGTCTGTCGGTGACGTGACACTCCTGACCACGTGGTGCTGTTGCAGTAGAATGTTTTGCACCAGGCACCCTCTGTGGACCTACGCCGAGTGTGTGCGCATGAAAACCACGGTAAAAGCCAAACGCAGCAAGCTCCAGGGAGGTCCTCCACTTGCGCCGCCCAAAAGCGTGTTTTTGTTTGCGCCATTGTCCTGTAGTCGCGCGGCACATCACTCTGGCAGCCGAAAGCCTCTGCAGTATCTATCCGCAGCCAGGCGAACTGGTTTTACACCTCCTGGGTGCGGCCGACGAGCGTACGCTCCTACGTAAGCCCCGACGCATGCCTGCCGAAGCAGGTGCATGGTGCAGCAGCGCCTCCTCGGAGGATCGCCAAAACCACCTGAAACTCATCCCCAACCACCCTCCTAGGAGCTCCACCCGCATATGCTGCCCTATCAAGACGATGATGAGCACCTGTGGCGTGCATCGCGATATGGCCAATAGCGACCATTGGAGCATGGAACAACACGTTCATGGTGGCAGTGTTCTTTCCAGACTTGTTCTGAGGCACTACTAAGGACCAGCAACGTGGGGCTGCAGAAAAAGCAATGCCATCCAGGCAAGGGGGGGCCAGAGGGATGCCTGTTTTTGCTGCTTACGCTTTATCGACAGACCCTGGCAGATTTGCGAGTGGATGCTGCCTAGGACGCTGTTTTAAGAGCCGTGAGAATGACGATACAGTCGCGCAGAAGCGTTAGCGGTGGACAAAGAAGCGCAACTTGGCTGGTCTGACTAGGGCGACCCTAGCGACGGAGTGTCTGGGCGTCAGAGGGGTTATGCATTGGCCGAGGGAGGGAAGAAATGAGGGCGGGAGCGTCAGCAGTGAGCTGGTGTATTTCTACCAGGAGCCTGATGCGAGTGTTTCAGACTCTTGCCGCCTGCATCAGCAGCAGATACCACTGAGGCTACGGTTCGTGCGGGGTAGGGTCTGGGACGCCGACACGGCATGGATGAGCGCATCAGCGGGTGCCAGATGGGTGCCGATCTGCCTTGAATCCGCCGCCTGAGTCAACGGATGTCGGTGGTCCACGCGGGAGGTTTCTCTTGTATTTATGCACTTACGAAGGTTGTAAATATGTAGAGTTATGAAGTGATGCTGTGCGGTGCGTCCAATCGACCGCGGCGATGGCAGTGCTTCTGCTGCTTGCACTCGGGGTTTGGGCACCTGGCGGCACGACCTTTTGTGGTGCAGAGGACCCCTCCCACACTGCCTTTTTTTTTTGGACAACCAACCCCCCCATCTCTGAGCGACTGGGAGGGGTTTCGGTCGCTCGGCGATCTGCCCGCCTTTTTTTGCTGGGCGAGGCCCCCCCCCCTCGGTTAATGATGTGGATGGCTGCCTCCCATCCACGTGACTCCATGGGCACCAAAGACCCCCCCCTCAGGTGATCAGTTGCTGTGCTTGAGGGATCGTGTTCGAAGCGTTCACTCTCCGTGCTGCGCCCTCCACCACCCTTCTCTTCCCCTCGATACACTTGCGTTGATTACCCCCGGTGCTCGTGGCGCCTTCACCTCCGCCGTGGTGAACTAAGCGGTGGCGTGCGCTACGTGTGGCAATGGCGTCCCGCGTGACCATTGAGCGTGTGCCGGCGGAGGAGGCTCGGCCGATGCGGTTCATCGCGTTTCGGTCGAGCACGACCCGCTTTATCGTGCGCTGCGACAGTGGGATTGAGATGGCTCGCCTGCTCACGGCGTGGAGCGAGCTGGGAACGGATGCCGCTGCGCTCTGCTCTTTTGAGGCCCACAAAAAGGCCGTCGCGTGGCTGTGGCTGTCGTCGGTGCGCATGCCTGCCTGGGTGGAGCGCACGTGTGTTGAGAACCGCGACTGTGGGGTCATCTGCGTGGACGCCGACGCTGAGGAGTGCGCGCCTGTGTTTGCGCTGCTGTGTGCCGCCGGCGGCCAAATGGTGCCCAAGGCCTCCACCGCCGACATGCCGAAGCTCGTCAACACCCTCAAGGCGCTGAACGGCAACGTCGCCCTCGCGCGCATGCTGCCGACCGTCGCCGAGGCGGAGACATGGATGGGTGCGGCTCGTGTGCCGCTCTGGGTGTTAAAGGCGGCAGCGGCCCGGGAAAACAACATCACCGAGGCGGACCGGGCGGGCACTGCGACAAACAACTCCGACGACGACGTCATCATCGTGTCGGACCACGAGACGGGCGACGACACGCTGGACGGGAAAGCGTTCATGACGGTCGCGCGAACGCTCCCTCCACCTCCTACCCCGAAGCGCTCGATTTTTTCCATGAAAAGCATCAACGACAGCATGCTTCTCCCCGTGCGCTTTCGTCGCCACCCGGTGACGGGAGAGATTCCGGCTCGTGGCAGCGGCGGGTCGTCGACAATGGCGCCCTCTTCCGGGCCGCCGCCTGCGACGCCCACTTCCGGGCCATCGTCTACAGCTCGCTCTTCCCGGCCGTCATCTACGAAACCTGCTGTCGTGGCAGCCCCTCCTGCGCCTACCCTCGTCGTGCGTCGCCATCAGATGGGCCCGTCCATGTCGGCCGACAGCCGGGTCTCCCACCGTCGCGTCCCCGTCCCGACAGCCACAGCCCTGCCGCCCGCCGGGTGCCCGGGCTCGGTAGCTCGCCTGGTGCCCGCTGTCAAGAGCTGCCGCAGCGGCGTTTCCCACTCGACCACCGGAGCTGGTAGGTTTGCGGAGGCGACGCCCGCACACTCTGCTCGTCCCACTAAGCGGACGGCTGCCTGTGCGGGCGACCAAACGTCCACTGGGGTGGGCCTCGAGGTGGGCTCCCCCATCAGTGGCCCCTCTTCGGACAAGGTTCGTCGCTGCTTCTCGGCTAGCGCTCCCCAGGCATCCTCTTTTCCGTCGTCTTCATCCTCGGTTCCGCCGCCTGGTGCCCCCGCCAAGAAGCGGCGCGTCGGCAAGATCGTCCCGGCCGTGCCGTACGACATGAAGCGGTTCGCCAAGAGCATTGTGCGCCGCGGGCGTTCTCTCTTTGTGACGGGTGGGGGTGGGGTTGGCAAGACGCATCTATTGCGGCAGTGTGCCAACAGCTTTAGCGAGGACAACGGTGGCGAGCGGAAGGGTCTTCACGTCGTGGCACCAACTGGCGTTGCGGCGGCCGTGGCCGGAGGGGTCACGCTTCATGCGTACTTGCGGCAGAGGGCGGGCTGCTTTGACGAGTCTTTGCCGGAGGAGCAGGACGCTGCGCGCTTGTTCGACGAGATGGAGATGCCCACGAAGAAGCGGCTGGCCTTCACGTCGCTGGTACTTGTCGACGAGGTATCCATGGTGTCGAGCCGCATGTTTACCTTCCTCTGTTACTCGCTCCAGAAGGCGCACGAGATTCTCAACGAGGACGGTACGCCGTGGAGGATTGTGGCGTTTGGGGATTTCTACCAGCTGCCGCCCGTCCGCCGCGGCGACGAGGACGTGTACGACCTGAGCGGGCTGTGCGCCTTCAAGTCAGTCTTGTGGGTGAAGCAGTTTGGCAACCAGCAGCTGGAGCTGAAGTATGTGTGGCGGCAGGAGGACGCAGAGTTCATCAAAATGCTGTCGCAGCTGCGCGTGGGCGACGTCTCGGACGAGTTGTCGGCCTTCTTGGAGCAGCGCTACGAGGTGTACAACGACCGCGTTTCCACCGGCGGCTTGACGGACCTGGACATCACGCACATCTTCCCCCACCGCAAGCGCGTCGGGACCCACAACCAGCAGTGCCTCTCCATGATGGAGATGGTGTCTGGCTCGACGCGGCGGGTCTACACGGCGTACGACTACCCCATCGGGGTCGCCATGACCAATACAGCGGTTACCAAGCAGCTGGACCAGGCGCTCATGGCGCCGGCGGTGTTGGAGTTGTGCATCGGGGCGCGGGTGGCGTCTTGCACCAACCTGGCGGACGGGGACAAGGCTGTGCCCAATGGCACCATCGGCTCGGTCGTGCGCTTTGACTCGATCGGTGCAGGTGGCCACTTGACGCTGGCGCCCGTTGTGTGCTTTGAAACCGTCAACGGTCCAGTGACAGTTTGCGTCCAGGCCTGCGACATGAAGCTGCAGGCCGTTGCCCGCGACGGGCCTTATGCGAGTCGCTTTCAAGTCCCGCTCGTGTTGGCATGGGCTGTGACGGTGCATCGCTGCCAAGGGCTCACCATGGACGCAGCCGTGATGGACTTGGCCCCGTGTTTTGTTGCTGGTATGGTTTACGTTGCGTTGTCTCGAGTGAGGACGATGAGTGGCGTGTTTGTGCTTTCGTTTGATCGCGACCGGGTCCGTGCCGACGCTCGTGTCACATCGTTTTATGCCGACCAGAGTGACCTGCACGGCATCTTTGATGAGTGTGCTGTGCCCGATCCCCGTGCGGGTGCCCGTTCGTGAGGCGTGCGCGCTGGTGCCCCCATTGTCGTTGTACTCCTTTCACGTTTGGTTCCGTCTGTGCACTTTTGTCATTCAACATCGCATAGGACCTTCTGTTCCCGGTGCAAACACACGCTACTATCAGAACGGACATACTACGCATGACGCCAAAGACAAAGCACCGAGCTGGCGCCAAAAGAAAGCACAAGAAACAAGCCCCTACAAAGCACAAGAAAAAAGGACAAGCCCAGACTAGGCAAATACTTGGCTCCCTCCCATAGACACCCCGCTGACGTATTCACGCCGGCTGCCGGCCGATCACCTCTTGGTCAACTCGCCCCATCCAATGGACCATCATTGCTCACCACGGCACCATGGCCCCCCCCGAAAGCAACACCATGCCCTGATGCACCGTCACTTGTGAGTGTTGTCGCTGCCGCTCCGACCAACAGGCTCTCCCCAAATGGCGTCCCTGATATAGTTTCTGGCGGTGCACCATTCCCCGAGGGACTCAAAGTTGTACCTGGCAGCCCGGTTGACGGCGTCGGCGGGCCGCCAGCGCGGGCGTTGCCACTCGTCGAGCCCGTCCTGGCAACGGCGGCGCCCCTGCCGATGGCAGGACCCAAGGCGGCGGCGACGCCCACATTGCGCTTCTTTGCCGGGCGCTTCTTGCCGGCGGCCGCCCCGTCAGCGCCGTCGTTCGCGGTGGAGCCCTTGGCGGCGGTGGGTACCTTCTTGCGCTTCTTTGTCGGGCGCTTCTTGCCGGTGCTGGCCCCGTCCTTGCCGTCGTCCTCGCTGTCCGAGGGGAGTACTTGTCTCGGGCGCGGGGGGTAGGCGGAGGCGCGGCGCACCGCCATGCGGGCGGCGCGGTTGCCAGCAGCTTGCATCATTGACCAGTAGTACGTGGCGTCTCGAGCAACATTGGCGCCTTCCAGAATGCCGTCACCGTCGGCAGGTGCTCCGCCACCTCTGGAGCCGCTGAGCCCAGCACCGACAACAAGGGCCCCATCATCCCCTCCACGAAGTGGGAGACCACCACCGGCAGTCCCCATTCCTGCGGAGCCGCCAGCATTGACTTGTGCGGCGCCGCCCATGCCCGACTGAGCGTCGGCGTTCGCCGTCTCACCGTCTGCGTGTTGGCGCTGGTCGCCACCGTCGCCGTCAGCCGTGCCCACACCGTCCGCCACGCCAGCACCGCCGGTCCCACCGGCACCGTTCGTCGCTCCGGCGCCATCAACCGGCCCAGCAGCTGGTTGTCCATCGAGGCCGTCACTCCCATCCCCACCAACCCGCCTCTCCAGCTCCAGGCCAGACAGCAGCAAAGCCGGGTGCCGGCTGGGCCTCGCCGAGTAGCTCGAAGCAGCCACCTCCTTCACGATGTGGATCGCGTGTGGCTCTTGCGAGCACAGCAGCAACAGCACCCCAAGCACATAAGAGACGGACTTGCGGGCCTTGAGTTCGGTCATGTCCACTATCAGCACGGCATCATCTTCCAGCTTGAACCGGGATGTGGGCGTGTCAAAAGACACTTTCACCGCCTCCAAGCTCACGCGGTGGCCCCACGTCGAGCGGTAGTGCAGTCCGGTGCAGGAGCCCGTAGGGTTAGCCTTTGTCCCAACCGGAGGCATCCCCTTACCGCCGCGCTCCGGCTTCCACGTCGGCCACGACGTCGACCGCAGGTATGTCATCAAGTACCGTAGGCCACGCCCATCCGCGCCCTTTGATGCATCGGCCGTGCCCGTTCGGTGGACGTCGGCAGGCACCGACACAGGCGTCTCGTGCGTCACCGCCCCCCCTGCGTCGCCGTCCGCCATGGAGGTGCCGCCGCCGTCGACGGCTGCTGCCGCCGCCGTCTTGTTCGTCGCCGCCCCCCCCCCGCCTTTGTCAGCCGTGGCGGTGCCGCCCCCGTCGGCGGGTCCCGCCGCCGGCGTCTTGTCCGTCGCCGCCCCCCCCCCGTCTCCGTCCGCCATGGCGGTGCCGCCACCGTCGGCGGGTGGCGCCGCCGGCGTCTTGTCCGTCGCCGCCCGCCCCCTGTCGCCGTCCGCCATGACGGTGCCACCGCCGCTGGCTAGCGCCGCCGCCGGCGTCTCATCCGTCGCCGCCGACCCCCCCATGTCGTCGGTGGACCCCCGACCGGCCTTTGCGGAGCCCTGTTGCGGGGGCTCGGGTGGCGTGGCATTGATAGACGGTCCTCCAGCTGCTGCCCGCGGTGCGCTTGGGGGCGCTACCAGGAGAGTTGGTCCCGAAGCGGCGGTTGTCACCGTGTTGGAGCTACCCTGCTTTTTCGCAGTTCCCAACATGGTCACGGCGTCGAGGTTGAACTTGGCGAGGAGGTAGGACTGGAACGAGTTGAGGACCTTGCTGCAAATTTCCCGTGCCAGTACGGCGGGGTTTGTGGACCCAATCAACAGGTTCACAACGGCCTGGACGGCCGCCAAAACCGCGGGGCTGGGGATGCAAGTGGAAGGCGGAAATCGAGACACCTTCATGCGAGCATGCATAGCAGGTATGGTCATTGACTGCGCTGAAGAAATGCCATCCACGTTGGATCCAGAGTCCCCCCCATCCTCGCCTCGAGATGGCCCATCGCCATCTCGCCGCCGCCTCTCGGCGACCAAGCGGTCCGCCTCGCCGCCAGCAGATGCAATGAGATGGTCGGCCTCCTCCTTCCTCCAAACGTACCGTAACGCAGAGTCCACCAGACGAGCGACGTGCTGGTCCTTCACGTCAAAAAGCCCGATGCGGTCGAAAACCGACACCCAGTCAATAGCCGTCGTCTGCTCCTCGGGCATCATGGAGGCCCGGCTTACCGCAGCATGCACACTCGCATTGATGGGAGTGAGCACGCGCTGCAACTCCTGCGCAGAATGCAAGAACCGCTTCAGCAAAGGTGCCACGGTAGCCAAATTTTGGCTGTCCGTCACGGAAAGCCCGCGCACAGCGTCCTCAAAGCGCTGCAAGACCGCAGGCCGCTCCGCAGCAGCACGTGGTGGTGCCATTGGGGAGGGCAGCAGCAGTGATGCTTGCAGGACGGGCGCGTGCGTAGGTAACGGTGAAAGGGACGACAACAGGGGGGGGGGGCGATCGGCCGTGCCAGAGACGGCAATAAGCAGGAACACGGCCCACTCGAGTGGATCAAGCGGGGGCGGGCAAAGTGGGAACGCTGCAGGGAGAGGGCGGGCAACGACTCCGTTGAATCGCCATGACGACGGTGAATCCATCAAATACAATTGTACGGATTCTACACAAATATACACAGGAAACCCCCGGGAGGCGCCTCTGGCGTCGTCCCATGCTCAAATGGGCTTCGTGTCCTGTACTTGGAAAGCTGCCAGGGTAGCGTAAATAAATCTGAGCTGACGCCGTCAACAGCGGGATTTTGGCTCATCCTCTTCGCCTCTACGACCCGTGTTTGTCCGCCCCGCCCCCCCTGCGGCCGTCGACCGACTCAGTCGCTTTCAAGCGTGAAGTGGTCATGGAAGGGCTTGGCACGGCCGACAAACATGGTATGAACAGTGAAGTTCAAGACCACGGGGAGAGAGTGATACAAATGCAAACCACAGCGCTGTCGTGGGGTGCCCCTCTTTGATGCAATGAAGTGGTGCTTGAGGGTGGCAAACTGGGCGGCGCTTCATCTGTATGATGACCAAACGGGAAATCAACATGGGAGCCGAACACACTCCTCACACAGGTACACACCGCGTGCGTTTTTGTCAAGGAAGCAAGCCCGACTCACGATCCGTGTCGGCACATGGACACTGCATGTCTGATCAGCGTCATCTATCGGTCGCACGATCACGGCCATGTGCATGCCTGGATACAATGGTCATGGAAAGACTGAAGCTCAAGTAGATGTAGTGA
>Ga0209187_1004186_pt1 | contig 11236 bp, 14 predicted proteins | sample BantaG_FD_187430 | JGI IMG/M metagenome (GOLD analysis project Ga0209187, IMG submission 187430) | Marine algal microbial communities from Bantry Bay, Ireland - BantryBay_4 metaG (SPAdes) (version 2) | ecosystem: Host-associated > Algae > Red algae > Unclassified | place: Bantry Bay, Ireland... | reverse complement strand
CGCTCGTCGCTCTCCTGCCGCCCGCGGGGACCCCCGCCGCTGAACCGCACCTGGTCACGGCGGCGCTCACTACGCTCCGCTCGGTCGCCGTCGTTGACGCGGCGTGCGCGGCGCTCATGACTCCCGTCTCCGCCGTCGCGGCGTTGCGCGCCCAACCCCGCTCTGTCACCGTCACGCCGGCGGTCGGTGAGAGTTCAACGATGACCATGCTCGCTCGTCGGTGCACACCCGCCGTGTCAGGTCGCATCAGTGTAAGCAGGACAATGCTCATGTGATTTACATCATGAAACCCTCCGAGTAAATGATTTAAATCATTAAAATCAGCAAGATTTTAATCAAGTAAAAATCACCTCCCATCTCTGAAAGCAACTCATCCACCCAACTACCGCTCACTTCACAGAAACGTCCCAGTTTGGTCACGCAACGTTGTCACGTCGGCGCGTGGCTCTCGGAAGGACGCAGCCAACGTACGCACCAGCGTCGTCAGCTCGGCGAACACCGATTCCTCCACGCGACGGCTAGGATTGCCCGGGGAAGCTTCCAAGCCTCCCGCGGCGGTGGCCGATGCGGCTGGCTTGGGGAGACTCGAAGCATCTTCGGGAAGAGTCGGAGTCGTATCAGCCGCAACTGACCCGTCGGCAGTACGCCGAGCGTCAGTGCCCGTATCATGAGGAGGGGCACAGCGCGGGAGATCGGCACCCCCGCTCGCCATCGGTGAGTGATTGGCTTTTTGCCTCCAGATAGCACGAACCCGAACACGACGGCGCCACGGCCCGTCGGGCACCGTCCAGCGACTCCCCCGCCCTGCAAAAACAGCCGCCAGGTGACCGGGACCACAGAGTGGTCACGTCACCTGCACCGTCTGTGGCGACCGCACCGTTGTCACCCTGGCTCGCGAGAGGAGAGGCGTCCCTCAGCAGGAACGACCCCCTCTCCCCTGCTGCTCCACCAAGTGTGGCAACGAAGGCGCGAATAAATACCTTGTAGCCACACTGACAGTACAAAAGAGAAGGACCCAATGGGTCGACCTACCGAGAAGACCTAGACGGCGCAAAGGCACGCAAAGGCTAGGATTCGAGAGGGACGCCAACATTTAGATGGCGAGCAAAACGGGGCGGCGCGGGGCAAGGCCGGCGCCGTAATAACAAGACGAAAACCTACGAAAAAGAGAGACGAAAGAGTAACCCCTGGTCCGAATATAGGGGCTACTGAGGGAGAGGCAGCCGTCCCATAGGCCGCAATCCAAAGTACGGAGAGACGCGTGCAAGTCCCGGGAGGTTCTTAAGTACTGGACCTAACCCCTGCTGAATGCAATACTCAACAAGGTCGTGCAAAGCGTGGCATCTCAAGGGCTGCGGGCGGGGATCTCGGGCGGGCCGATCAACATCAAGGTCGACAACAGCGGGTGCATTGGCTTCTCGAAGAACCCCGTCGAGCACAAGCGCACTGAGCACATCGACATTCGCTACCACTTTGTGCGCGAGGCCGTCACGACGGACAAGGTGACACTGGAGCATTGTGCAACGGACGACATGGTGGCGGGCCCGATGACGAGGGAGCTCGGAAAGACCAAGCACGACAAGCATGTCAAGGCCATGGGGCTTTGCTGACATCAAGATCCGCCGCGCAACAAGCAAGGAGGAGTGTTGGACTATGAAGCTCGTCGCCGACTCCACTGGCGGTTCGCGGACGGATGATAGTCGGTGACCCCTATGGTACCCCAGACGGTACATTTGCAAGACGTGGTCGAGTTGCACACACTCTCGTTGGGTCATCTTGGGGCGTTCCTTTTGGCATGTTCGGATTTGATCTTCGCTTTGCTTTAGTGGCTTTTCATTTCGTGAGTATTCGATTTGGTGCGGGGGCGTGGGCGTCGATGTGGGTGCGCGAGGGGGGAGCAGTTGGGCCGGTAGAGACTATTTGAGAGGTGCTCTCGGTTGGGAGAAGCGGGTCATGTGAAGTATAACATAATATTTGGATTGGGAACCAAATCTCTGGACCTAGACGGTAAACGTCCTCGTAACTCTACGGATATTATTGACATCGAGCAGGCATGCCGACAGTATGGGACAGGTGGCCTAAGTCAGCAAAGTTAGGGCGGTGCGGGGGGTTCAAACGAATTGAAACCGAATATTTGGATTGGGAACCGTAACTCTGGACCAAGTGGAGAAACGTCCTTGTAACTCTGCAGTTTTTAACGACATCAAGCGGGCATGCCGAAAGTACGAAGCAGGTTGCCCACGTCAGCAAAGGTTGGGCGGTGCGGGGGGTTCAAGTGAATAAAAGCACAAGAAGTGGATTGGGTGGTGTATCTCCGGAGGGCGATGTTGTATTCAGTTCGGGTGTCGCATGCCTGCAGTACTACGGACGAATATGAGATTGAGTCAGTTCTGGTTTCTTTTCGACAGTGGCCGAGCGTGGAAAGAATGATGAAAATGTAGTTCTACATGACCCCGTGTCAAGGTTTTCTGCATGGTTAGTTTGAGCAAGGTGTACGGCAACGAGATTAACTCTTGTGCACGGTGTCGGACGGGTGCGAATCTCTACACGCCCATTCCATAGGTGAGAATCAAGGGTACAGCGTGGCCAACGCAAGCGTTTGCAGAGATGGGGGGGGCCCTGCGTGTCGTAGCGTCGAAAGGTCTTTTTGGGGCTGTATCTCTGCAAACCGAATGCAAAGATGCGCGAAACTGAACAGGCCTAGGCTGCACAGACGGGCTGAGAGGTTGGAATGTCAAAAGTTTGTGGTCGTACCTGGGCGAGGGTGCGGGGTTCATTTAGTGAAGAATGTTGGTTTTTGGGCCATAACGTTGGCTGGGGAGGGGCGTGAACGCAGAAACTATGCAAGTATAGTGGTGACCCATAGGTCAAGGGGGTGGCGTGGAGAAGTTTAAGAGAGCTCTGGATTAGGGGGTCGAAGAGGTGACTTACGGTACTTTTTGCGGCATGACACATATGGGCACGAGGACTATGCGAAATGTCCGTCATCTTGACGGAAACAGGTAGAAGGCGTGAAGGAGGTTTGGTATGCTTGCGTAGATTGAGTTCAGAGGGTGTATGGGCGAGCGAAGGTGTGTTGGGGAATGTGTGACTCCAATGGGGGAATATTTGAGTGGATACGGTAAGTAGGTTGGGGTAGTCTCTGGAAGTTGATGGCAGAGGCGCGCCAAATCGTATAAATCTTATTGAGATTGACGTATTTTACGCGACAGAGTGTCGCACGAGATGACGTGTCATTCGATGTGACGTGTCTCTCGTGACAAAGTATGTCACGCGACATTCTGTCGCACATACCAGACTGTCGCACATACCAAAGCATTGCACGAGATGACGTGTCATGAGAGGTGATGTGTCTCACGTGACCAAGTATGTCACGCGACATTCTGTCGCACGTACCAAGACCTTGCACGAGATGACGTGTCGTTCGAGATGACGTGTCTCACATGACCATGTTTGTCGGGCGACATCTTGTCTCACATACCAGGCTGTTGCACATACCAGACTGTCGCACATACCAGGCTGTCGCACATACCCAAGCAAAAAGTTTAAGTTTAGGGGAAGGTGGCGCGAGAGCAGCTGGGAATGGGAAAAGGCGTTTCTATTTGAAGAAGATTGGAGCTGACTTAGAAAATACGTCGACGAAGGTCTAGGAAGTGAGCGAGGAAAGTTCCAAGATCGTTGCTATAAGCTTTTTGCCGGTGTGGGCCGATCAAGGGAGTTAAAACCGAATATTTGGATTGGGAACCGTAACTCTGGACCTAGACAGTCAACGTCCTTGCAACTCTACAAAAAAAGACGGATTGGGCGCTCAAGGTGCGTGACTAAAGGATTTGAGCTTGGGCGCCCAATGCATTTTGGCTTAGGCGCCCAATGGATTTTGGCTTGGGCGCACAATGGATATCTGCTTCGGCGCCCAATAGATGTTGGCTTGGGCGCCGAATGGAATGCGGCTCGGGCGCCCGATGGGCATCTCTTTCGGCGCCTAATGCATTTTTGCTCTGACGCCCAATTCATGTTGGCTTGGGCGCCCAATCGACGCTTGCTTGGGCGCCCAACATAGCATCCATCAACTTTCAGAGCCTTCCCCAACCTTCTTGCCGTATCAACTCCCACATTCTCCAATTGGAACCACACTTTCCTCAACCCGCCTGCCCTCGCCCCAACGCCCCCTAAACTCAAACTAGACATGCATTACGGACCTCCTTCACGCCCTCTACCCGTCACAGTTCCCAATCTTCATACTGGGTTTCAATTCACTTGAGCCCCACGCACCGCGCAAAATCGGCTGACTTGGTCCACCTGCCGCTTCCGCCGGCATGCCCGCTTGACGTCGAGAGCATCTGTAGAGTTTTAGGGACATTCACTGCCTAGATTCGGAGATACACCCCCCTATCTTCCTTAACTCTCTCCAACCTAGTTTTAATGGGAACTCCAATATTCTCCAAATGAAGCATACACGCCTCACCAGCTCGAAGTGTGTTGAGGATGATGTCGTACACAGCGGTGGCATCCACGCAGCCGTCCAAGTCGAGGTTTTCGTCCAAGACCTTTTCGGCCTTGGTGTGCAGCACGGCGCCCGACGCGGGGTCTACGTCCGTGGCCCCATGGCTGCCTTTGACGAGCTTCTCGTTGAGCGGGATGACATCCATTAGCTACCGCATCCCCAAAATGTTTTGGGCCAGCCGCCAAGCGCCGCGCCCCTTGGCAAAGGTCAAGTCTGTATCGAGGAAGAGCTCTACGGGGTCGTAGCCGGGCTTACGATGGATGTCTACGGTTCGCGCAAAGTCGGGAGCGACGTCATCGGCGCCCTCGGGCCAAAAGTAGTGGGCAAACCAGGAAGACGTGGTCGCGACGGCTACAAAGTTCCCGGCGCGGTGGTGGTCAACGTGCTTCGCGGCCTTACCGGTGCTTTCTAGCACCCGCGCGACGCCAGGAAGGTCTGTCACGAGCTCCCGCACGCGGGTAGCCAACGCTGAATTGGAGTCGTTGAGGAAGACGTGGGCTACCTGGTGGTCCACAACCGCAAAATCTGACGACACGCAGGCTTCGAGGAGCTCGCGCCCGTCTTCGATACGGACCGCAAGCAAGCCCGCTGCCCGGAGGGCGCGATTGATGTGCACCGGTGTGTCAACGGCAGTGATGCCGTACTCGCTGAGCACAATCACGTTGCTGCCGACAGCCTCATAGTAAGTGATGAGGTCGCCAAGGACGGCATCGACCTCGTTCAAGTCGCGGGCCACAGTTTGGGTGCCAGGTCCGTCACGCTGCAGTACGTAGTCGTTGTGTGGGAGGTACACCATAATGAGGCTCGGGTTGGACTTGGCGTCCACCGCCAGCGCCGCGTCGGCAATCCACCGGCTCGCCGAGATATTCGTCGCTGATCCCCAAAACGAGAACAGGGGGAACTGCTAGAGTGCGCCCTGCAGGTCGTCCCGCAGTTGTGCAGGCTTGGTGTGGATGTCTGGAAGTTTGCGGCCGTCGGCGGGATAGCATGGGCGGGGCGTCACCGATATGTCGGCAGTTGAGTACATGGCGCATCACCAAAACAGGTTGGCGACTGTAACAGTGGGGTCTGCTGCTCGTGCGGCGTCCCATACTCTGGGAGCCTGCACCAGTGCGTTGGATTTGCGCCGAAAGGGCACTTCAGCGTCGTCCCGAAAGTGCCAGCCGTTGCCGACGATACCGTGGTCGGTTGGATGTTTGCCGGTGAGGTAGGTGGACTGAACGGAGCAGTTTATGGCGGGTAGAACGGAGCGGATGAAAGCGCGGCGGGCGGGCCCGACCGTCGGACGGTGGGGTGGTGTTGTGGGCTCTGGTGGACGAACGGTTGAGCGGCCGTCTATCCATGCGGAAAGGGGGGGAGTGTGGATTTCGACTAGATCAGCGGAGAGGCCGACAACGTTGATCACGACCGTTTTGTGCATGACGGCCGCAGCGGAGGAGATGGGAGTGGTGCAGGAAGAGACGCCGCAGTACGAGGGAGAAGATACCGTCACAGTTGCGAGCAGAGCGAGCGGGAGGGAGGGCGACCCGATACAGTGCAGACAGGTAATTTGCGAAGGGTGACGAAACTGCAATCTGTTTTGTAGGCCGTCGAGGTGGGATATTCAAACGGGGCGAAAGCCCGAGCAGTAGCAGACGCACTTGGGCAAAATTTAAGTTCGATTTGGAGAGGTCTTTCCAGAAGTTTCGTGATTGTTGCAAGTTTAAGGCTTACTAAATTTGGAGTGCATGAACGGATGGGAACGACATTGTGATTTAAAAGGGAAACACGCGCGAGATAGCTAGCTCTGCCGAATCACGTCAAGCCCGCCCATAAACGGGTGGAGCACGTCAGGCACCCTCACGCTTCCGTCGGCTTGGACGTTGTTTTCCAAAATGGCGACAATGATCCACGGTACGGCACAGGCCGTCGCATTGAGGGTGGGAGCGTATCTAGTCGCCCCCTTGCCGCCGACGGACCCGTCCCGGCTGCCTGCAGCGGCCTCGTCGTCTGACGCCTCTTCGCAATAGCGGATACCGAGGCGTCGTGCCTGGAAGTCTGTGCAGTTTGCGGCGGAGGAAATTTCGCCCCAGCCTCCCCCAATCCCGCTGCCCGGCGTCCACGCTTCAATGTCAAACTTGCGGTACGCCGGGTTGCCGAGGTCCCCACTAGGCATGTCGAGAACGCGGTAGCAGAGGCCAAGCGCGGTGAACATCGCCTCCTCGAGGCCGAGGAGCTCCTTGCGGATGGCTTCGCTGTCCTCGGGCCGCGCAATGACGAAGAGTCCGGTCTTGGAGAACTGATGCGCACGGTAGAGGCCGCGCGTTGCGGTTCCCGCAGCGCCAACTTCTCGCCGAAAGCAGTGCGAGAGGGCGTCTAGGCGCATCGGCAGCTGCTTGGAAGTCAATACCTGCCCCGCGTACATGCCGAGGGGAATCTCGGCTGTGCCGACTAGGCACAAATCCGACTCTTCCAGCCGGTAAACCTGCAACGCCTCCCCGCGGGGCGCAATGCCACAGCCGGCGACGACGTCTTCTCGTGCCAAATCCGGGGCGATCATATGGAACAAGCCGCGGCCCGCGACAAAGGTCATGGATCAGTTGAGTAGTGCTAGTTCCGGCGTTTTTGCGGTAGTAGACCTTGTTGCCGGCCACTCGCGCGGCAGCCTCAAAAAGTCAAACAAACCGAGGTCTGCGCCAATGTCCTCGTGCGAGCGCGGCGCCATACCGTCCGCCGGAAATCTCGGGGTGCCCCAACGGTCCGCAGCGTCTTGGCTGCGTCGTCTCCGCCGAATGGCACTTCGGGGTGGGTGCGATTAGGGAGATTGGCGGCCTCAGCAACGACAACCGATTCCGCTTGCGCGAGGCGGCTCTCCAAGCTTGTGACGGACGCCTTGAGGGCTTTACATTGAGCGATAACCTCGGCGCGGACGTCGGGCGTCATTTTGGCCGCCTCGATTCTCATGCGGCTCGCAACCAAATTACGCTGCCGGCGCGCGTCGTCCGTAGCGGTGACAAGGGCGAGATAGGCGTCGTAGAGGGAGACGGTTGTGTCAACATCGACAGCGAGAGTGCAGGCGGTGACTTTTGCCTTGACATTGTCAAAATGGTCCGTGACCCAGCGCATGTTCACGGCCCCGGCGGGGACGGCGCCACGGAGGCCACGCACGCCGGTGGGGGGGGGTCGCTGGCGCGTGGTGGCGAGGATGCGGCGGGCGCCACCGCTAAGCCACGACAGATTCTTTTTTGCCGCACTGGCGGGCCGTGGAAGCGGAGGGTGAGGCATGGCTGTAAAAAGGCCATCCGGGTGGGTCTCATTGTCGAAACGGGGAGAGCGGTTTGGTTTCGAGAATTGAAAGTGTTTTGAGAATAGACAGAATTTGGAGAATAGAAAGAGCTTGCGAGGCTGGCCGAGTTTGAAGACTAGGAAGAGCTTGCGGGACTGGCCGAGTTTGCAGACGAAGAAGAGCTTGCGGGATTGGCCGAGTTTGAAGACGAAGAAGAGCTTGAAGACGAGATTGAGCTTGCGGGATTGGCCGAGTTTGAAGACGCGATTGAGCTGGCTGTTTCTTACTGGCGGGTTGAGAGGCAAGCCACCGCTCGTAACGGTTTGTTCCCACAAACAGCGTTTATCCATCCCGTTGCCAAGATAGACGCTTGCCGCTCGCGAGCGTCGAGCCCGAAACGGCCCACACAGCCCGAGAGTTAGAGCCAGTCCTTTTCCCAAAGTTACGGATCTACTTTGCCGACCTCTCTTATCTGCATTATTCTATTGACTAAAGGCTGTTCACCTGGGGGACCTGATGCGGTTATGGGTACGACCTGATGTGAAAATGCGCAGTAGCAAGCTACCGCAGTTTTTCCCCTGGGTTTTCAAGGGCCATGAGAAGCGCTCCGAACACCGCAAGACGCGCGATGCATTACCGGCTATCGCCCCCTGTCTCCGGATAATCCGATTCCAGGGAATTGAGCGCGTTAAACAGGACAGAGATCCCTGCTAGAAGCTCCTACGGGCATCCCCAATTTCATTTGCGTTGCCGCCTTACCATTACATGCTGGTGCGGAAATGTTAACCCGCTTCCCTTTCGATGGACTGCGCTACTAATAGCACACTTGAATACGGAGTTCCCCCATTTATTAGAATCGACTATCCCACGTCCAACCACTGTTCGCGTGGAACCCTTCTTCAATTCATTCTTCAAGGTTCTCACTTGAATATTTGCTACGACCACCAAGATCTGCACTACGGGCCGCTTCACCCGAGCTTACGCCCAAATCTTCGATGCAATATTAAAAACCCCTACGCCTTCCTACTCATTGGGGTGTCGTACTTGCCCCAACGGCGACGCATCGGTCCCACGCTTAAGCGCCATCCATTTTCAGGGCTAATTCATTCGCCACTGCGTTTAAACAGGGAAGGCTACGTGGAACCTCGCGACCCGCCACCTCCGGCTCCGGCCGGAGGGTCGTGTCATCCGAGTCCAGGGAGATTCCTCTACATATCCCGCACCTCAGAGTCCGCGTCTCGCAGGCCCGAGGGCGGAGTTTCATCGCCTTCGATAGCCCCAGGGGAAGGCCCGGGACTCGTATCCTCTATCCCCCTCCCCATCACCGCCTTAGGGGTGTGCTGGGGACATCCCTCCGTCAGGGGGTCCGCCGCACAGGAACCCCCGGGCGCGAGAGAGATGTCCCGAGTCGGGGCACCTAAGACGGTCACCGCTGACCGGTGTTGCGGTGTGCCGGGACACCCGTAGGTGTCCGAGTTGTCACGTGTTGGGGACGGCGCCTCCAGCGCGAGTCCGGGCGGGACCCCGAGTCCCCGGCATCCCTGTGCCCCCCCTTGGGTGGGGCCCACCTCGTTTTGCCGCGTCTCTGTTTGCTCGAAGCCCGATGGCGTCGCCCGGTGAGGCCGACGCAGCGGCCGCCATGGCAGTTGATAGTCGCCAGGGCGGCTCGGACGATGTGCTCGGCCCGGAGGAGGAGGTATACGTCACTCTGGCCAACCTTCTATAGGCTCGCCGCGTGCTCACGCGGCGGTGGCTTCACGCTTGCCGACGTCCATGCGTAGGGGCGTTTTTCGCTCTAACTCCGCCCGTCGGGGTTCGCGGAACACGCGCGCGCATCGAGCCTACCCCCTCGTCGGGAGTATCTCGTTTCCCCGTATTGGCGGGCACCCGGGGGCCCCAGTGGGGCCTACGCCCCTGATTTCTTGGGAAGGGGCTGCCCAGCTGGGGGGCCCTCGACCCGTGGGTCCGGCCGTTGGTGGGGTTGGGGCGTTTCTTAGTGTCAATTATACTGGACGCCTCTTGTGAGCTGGTTCCCCTCATTTGAGGCTGTTTTTGGTGCCTCTCTGTCACCATGTTCCCGGCCTCGGCTGCTATTTCTGAGAACAGATCTGGACTCGGCGTAGTGCACTCACCTATGGGCCAGCTTGGCGGCTTTGTACGATAAAAACTCGGAGGACGCGCCCCAGACACCCCGAAAAGGCCGCGTTTCCAGGCGATAAGAGAGGGAGCCTCATTTGAGCCTCAACTGAGCCTCATCTGAGCTTCGGGAGCAGTAGAATGAACATAAGGTGTCCTCCCTCCCATCCTGAACAACGGGGTGGACCACACCCTTATCGTGGCCTTGAGCCGCGCTTTCGTGCGGCTCCGCAAAGAGGTGATCTCGGCTGCGTCACGTCTTATTGGGGACCGTGAGGCGGAGCGGCTGTGCACCTTGAGCACAGCCGAGTCACTCCTCTGTATGTTGGCGGAGGAGTATGAGGTGGCGGTGACGGAGACTAATACCGTCTTGACGGGTTGGTCTATTCTTCACATACGGGCGGCGGCTCCCACCACGGGCCCTACCAACCCGGCGACGCACTAGCGTCCGCCGTCTCCCGCCCCGCCCCAAGGGCACGGGTCCAATCCGCGTCCCGCGCCGTTGGCGTTGGAGCTCCGATGACATGGTCAATTCTTACCGTCCTGATGCCCCTGGGGCTCTCTATCAAGAATCAGTTTCCATCGGTCTGTAGCACCATTTAATGCCCTCGGGTCATGAACCCAAGCTTCTTCGGCGAGCGGGAGTGGGCATCCAGATACACCCAGTCCCGAGCTTCTAGCTGGTTACTTTTTTCTCGAGCGCGTGCGTCGAACGCGCGCTTCAACGCCGCCTGGGCTTTGCCCAGGTGCTCTCGGACCATTGGTATGAAGGCCTTCAGGTCCTCAACATATTGTTCCGCCGCCGAGCTGGCGTTGACAGGTCTTTCTTCTGCTTTTTTTAGCCCAGGCTTTTTCTCGATACCAAAAAGTTGTGTCCCATATCTTCGCCCGAAATCGGCAATTTGCCACAGGTAGCCCCATTGACAGGCCAAAGCCCATGGACTGTGGGAATTGGCCTGTGGCATGACCTTTGGGGGGTTACTTCCGCATTGTTCATTTTTTATTGTTTGTTTGCTTGCCTGTCTTATCTGTCTGCCGGCACTCATTACGATCGCTTGTTATCGGACGGTCGATCGACCGGTGCCCTCAATTATAATAAATCACCGTGGGCCCGGGGTCGTCGTCGTGGGCACCACCCGGCTCCCCATCTGATGCCGTTCAACAAAAGGTCTTTCTTCCTCGCCGCGACGGCGATAGAACTCGCTTTATTGTTTGGCTACGGTCGGTCTCAATACACTGGTAATTGCAGCAACGATATTCATACCACATTTCGTGGAGCAGCAGGGGATACCCTCGCCTTCATCGTGCCTCGCGGCACGGTGTTCCCGAGA
>Ga0209187_1004185_pt1 | contig 11243 bp, 9 predicted proteins | sample BantaG_FD_187430 | JGI IMG/M metagenome (GOLD analysis project Ga0209187, IMG submission 187430) | Marine algal microbial communities from Bantry Bay, Ireland - BantryBay_4 metaG (SPAdes) (version 2) | ecosystem: Host-associated > Algae > Red algae > Unclassified | place: Bantry Bay, Ireland... | reverse complement strand
TTCTCAGTTCTGTGATCTTCTTTATTTCTGGACCATGTCTACGGTCTACACTCATACTTATGTCTCTTTAAAAAGGAAGACGCAAATATACATTGGTATAAGTTATAATGTCGAAAAGGTAACAATCTATTATTTAGTTAGTAAAAAGAAATTTTGTGATAAAGCGTTTTTATGCAAAAACAGCTTTTTTTATGACCCCGACGCAAACCTCAGAGAATATTAAGGATAAATCAAACAATCTATATGCAACAAATTCATTTCTCATAAAACATACATTTAACCAAATATCATTGAAAATAAAAAATATTTATTCATCGATTTTTACTACCAATTAATCTATAATACGATAATACTTTCTAGAATAAGAAGACCAATTTCGTTAAACTCATGATTACAAATCAAAAAATGATAATTTAGCACTTCGAAATACTAAAAACCATATGTATCCAGATCTCTCATACTTACTCCATGACCTCATAGGCACTGATGTCGATAATTGGACTTCTATATTTAAAACCTTCGGTCTTCTGCTCGCTTGTGTATTTCTTGTAAGTGCGTGGTATGTCAAAGCAGAACTAAAACGAAAAGAGGAAGAAGGCCTGCTAATGGCAACCACAAAAACCATCGAAACAAAAGGTGGGTTTGGCTATAAAGAGATAATATATAATAGTCTTGTATTTGGTTTATTGGGTCTTAAGATACCATATATATATGCGAATTTTGCAGAGTTCCAACAAGATCCCGCTTCAGTACTTCTTTCAGGAAAAGGAAACTGGGCTATAGGTATTTTATTATTTCTTGGCATGGCTGCATATAGTTATTTCGTTCAAAAGAAAGAAGATAGAAAACCTGGAACAAAAACCGTTGTAGTCCACCCACATGAACGAACAGGAGATATTATCATTACATCTGCTATTGCTGGAGTTATAGGGGCAAAAGTGTTTTCTGTTATAGAAAATTTAGATGCCTTTTTTGCTGATCCAATAGGACAATTGATTTCTGGAAGTGGATTGACTATTTATGGAGGACTTATATTCGGTGCCATTGCTGTTCTATATCTTGTCAATAAAATAGGAATCAAAACGGTGCATATGCTAGATATTGCCGGACCAACCTTATTGCTTGGTTATGCTGTAGGACGCATGGGCTGCCAACTATCAGGAGACGGTGACTGGGGAATCGTCGCGGCTGCACAACCAGAATGGTGGTTCTTTCCCGACTGGCTCTGGTCTTATACATTCCCTAATAATGTAAACAATGCAGGCGGACTTATAGCTGGTTGTGACCCCGAGAACTATAGAAGCATCCCAGGAAATATAGCTGTAGAAGCAAGATGCCAAGCGGCATGTGGTATAAGGTATTGCCACGAGTTGAAAGAAGGAGTATATCCTACATCTATATATGAGATTCTTATATCTCTTTCAGGAATGGCTATACTATGGTTCTGGAGAAAAAAAATTAAAATTGGCGGTATGATATTCGCACTTTACCTTATTTTTAACGGAATAGAGAGGTTCTTTATCGAGACCATAAGAGTCAACGATCGTTACGATTACTTTGGTTTGAATTGGTCCCAGGCCCAGTTTATAGCCACCGGATTTATCTTTGCAGGTATATTAGGTGTATTGTATTTATGGAAATATGGTACTAGATATGAAGCGAAGACACCAGAAATTAATGAAGAGTAAAAAAGATCCTACATTTTGACTACCTACCGCAAGCGGATGGAGCATTCGCCAAAATTTTTCCACCCTGAAGGTCGGAAATGGGATGAATGAGCCCTAGAGACTAGAGGAAGTAATATAAACATAAATCGTTGATTGTTATCGATATAAAATTTAAAATTTATGAATAAAGTTGTTAACAACGCACAAGAAGGAATCGCAGGACTAACAGATGGAATGACCCTAATGGTCGGTGGGTTCGGCCTATGTGGTATTCCTGAGAATTGTATCTCTGCCTTAGTAGAGCTTGGAGCTAAAAACCTCACCTGTATCTCAAATAATGCAGGAGTGGATGACTTTGGTCTAGGCTTATTATTGCAACAAAAGCAGATCAAAAAAATGATCTCATCTTATGTTGGAGAGAATGACGAATTCGAACGACAGATGTTGAGTGGAGAATTGGAAGTAGATCTAATACCTCAAGGATCACTAGCTGAGCGATGTAGAGCTGGAGGAGCGGGTATACCTGCATTTTTTACTCCGGCTGGTTATGGTACAGAGGTTGCATTTGGCAAAGAAGTGCGATATTTCGACGGCAAACCACATATATTAGAATCTGCTCTTCATGCTGACTATGCATTAATTAAGGCTTGGAAAGGCGATCGGTTTGGGAATCTTATATTCAAGGGGACAGCAAGAAATTTCAATCCCGTAATGGCTATGGCAGGAAAAATCACAGTAGTAGAAGTAGAGCATCTCGTGGAACCCGAAGAATTAGATCCTAATACAATTCATATTCCAGGAGTATTTGTTCAGCGAATTTTCCAGGGAAGTAATTATGAAAAGAGAATTGAACAAAGAACTGTAAGAGAGAAAGTGTAGGTAAATATGTATTCGATTTGCAGCGAAAAATTTGTATGTTTTATCAACATCAAAAAACAAATCTACAAATCAAGCAAATTACAAATCAAAAAAAAAAGATCATGCTAGATAGAAATGGAATTGCACAGAGAATAGCACAGGAATTACAAAATGGTTGGTATGTCAATCTCGGTATAGGTATACCTACATTAGTGGCCAATTATATTCCTCAAGGTATATCCGTCGAATTCCAATCAGAAAATGGATTACTTGGTATGGGGCCTTTTCCTATCGATGAAGAAGAAGATGCAGATCTTATCAATGCTGGAAAGCAAACCGTAACCATGTTACCAGGCGGTAGTATTTTTGATTCTTCAATGAGTTTTGCTATGATCAGAGGTAAGCATGTACAACTTACAGTACTTGGTGCTATGGAAGTATCCGACCAAGGAGATATCGCAAATTGGAAAATTCCTGGAAAAATGGTGAAAGGCATGGGTGGTGCTATGGACTTGGTTGCATCCGCAGATAACATTATAGTTGCCATGTCTCACACAAATAGAAAAGGGCAATCTAAACTACTTAGACAATGTACTTTACCTTTAACAGGTGTAAAGTGTGTAAAGAAAATAGTGACAAATATGGCTGTTCTTGATGTAACTCCACAAGGATTCAAACTACTAGAAAGAGCGCCGGGAGTATCTGTAGAAGATATTAAAAACGCAACGGAGGGGCGATTAATCGTAGAAGGTGATATTCCTGAAATGAAGTTTTAGTTTATACATTTTATACTTTATGCTCCCTATTCAATAACACTAACCTGATATAAAACAAAATATTAGTTGCATATCTAATATACTAACTCTAAGATTCCGTTTATTTACATTGAATTACACATTACAGTCAATCTTCAGGTAAGAGAGATGATTGACAATTTACTAAAAGAAAAGATTAAAAACTATGAAATTAGCTGTCGTAGGAGTCACTGGCCTTGTAGGAGGAGTGATGATGGAAGTCCTTACAGAAAGAGGTTTTCATATTGATGAGTTTATTCCTGTAGCATCTGCACGATCAATAGGTAAGATGATACCATTTCAAGGGAAGGAATATCCTGTTGTATCAATGGAAGATGCTGTAAGTCTAGCACCAGATATTGCTATTTTTTCTGCTGGAGGAAATACTTCTTTAGAGTGGGCACCTAAATTTGCAGAAGCAGGAACTATTGTGATAGATAATTCTTCTGCTTGGAGAATGGATCCAGACAAATCACTCTGTGTTCCAGAAATCAATGCAAAAAACTTAACCGCAGAAAATAAGATAATCGCTAATCCTAATTGCTCAACTATACAAATGGTTGCGACATTGGCACCTTTGCATAAAGCATTTGGAATAGAACGTTTAGTCATTTCTACTTATCAATCTTACACCGGTACTGGCGTAAATGCAGTGAATCAATATCAAAGTGAGAAAGTAGGTAATAGTTTCAATGCTGAAACAGCCGCATATAATCATCCGATATTTGAAAACTGTATTCCTCATTGTGATGTATTCTTAGATAATGGATATACAAAGGAGGAAATGAAACTTGTACATGAAACAAGAAAAATACTAGGTGACGACAGTATTAAAATAACAGCAACTGCCGTAAGAGTGCCTGTCGATGGTGGACATTCGGAAGCAGTTAATGTACAATTTAAGAACAATTATGATGTCAATGAGGTTATTAAAATACTGAATGATACTGAAGGTATAATTGTGCAAAACGATATTGCAAATAATGAATATCCAATGCCACTATATGCTAAAAATAAAGATGAAGTATTCGTTGGAAGGATAAGAAGAGACGAAAGTCTAGAAAATGGATTGAATCTATGGATAGTATCTGACAACCTTAGAAAAGGCGCAGCGACTAATGCTGTACAAATCGCCGAATATCTTGTCAAAAAAGATATTGTATCTTAGTGTAGGTAAAATGTCAACATCTAAGAAAATTGGAATTTAATTAATTTGAGATCTCCTACTATATTTTAGGGGAAATACTGTAAAGCTTGCTTATTAAAAACGATCAGCAAGTCATGAAAACAACTACTGTAATGAAACGTAAAATTGTACTTTGGGGAACCAATGAAAAAGAGGAAAAAATCCTCGTAGCACTGCACTTACAAGACAAAGAAGGAATCGTAAAACTATACACCTTCAATGAACAACAAGCAACCGAAGACTTCTACAATAAGATGCTCAACCAATGGAGAGAAAATCAAGAAGTAGAATTTCCTGAAGGACATACGGTCCAAGATCGTCCTCTTAATATTTCGGATAGCATATTGCCTGACGAAATAAAAGTAGAACGAACCGATATAATATCAAGAGCTCAAACAGAATGGCACTTTGTCGTATTATCTTCCAAACTGTACGAAATGTATCGTACGGAACTTGAAGATTTCACAGAAACCGTAGAAAATCTCAAAGAGTACGATAATAAGGTGTGGAATGAAATGAGAAATTTCTGGTCCAAAGTCCAAGAGCAAGTAATAGAAAAAAATCTATTTAGAGATCATGCTTCAAACCTAAAGTCAAAAACAAACAAACTGTTTGATAGACTAAAGGCATTAAAAAAAGAAGTAGAAGCTAAATATGAAGCTGCCTCAGCAGGATATAAAGAAACCGTCATGACTGAGCTTGCAGATATCGAAGCAAGAGTAGAAAAAGGTCTTGGATTGAAACCAATATTCGAAGAATTGAAAACACTGCAAGGAAAACTTCGTGGTATGAAATTCACGAAAAAAGATAGAGATCAGGTTTGGAATAAATTGGATGCTGCATTTAAAGTAGTAAAAGAGAAAAGATTTGGTGACAAAGGAAAAGATAATAAAGGTGGAAACTCCGCTGTAGGAAGACACCAAAGAAGATACGATGGATTGGTAAATGCTATTCAGAAAATGGAGAAATCTATCTCTAGAGATAAAGACGATCAGAAATTTCAAGATAGAAAAATAGCAACTACCGATGGTCAGTTAGAAATGCAAATTCGCCAAGCAAAAATCAAGATGATCGATGAGCGAGTAAAATCTAAAGAGCTCAAACTGGAAGATATGTACAAGACTCGAAAAGAGTTAGAAAGTAAGATAGCCAAGGAGAAAGCTAAAGCAGAAAAACAAGCAAAAATGAATGCTGCTAAAGCTGAGGCTGAGGCAAAAATAGCGGAACAGGTAAAAAAATCTGCTGCAAACGCAGAAGCGTCCGCTGATAAACTTACAGAGGCCGCTGCAAAAATAGCAGAAGGAAAAAAACCAAAACTAGTAATACCTGCTGTGGAATTGCCATCAGGAGATGTAGTTGCCGCCATCACTGATACTAAAGAAGAAGTGAAGAAAGAACCTAAAGTTACAAACGCAAAAACTGAGGAAACGAAAGGAGCAGAATCTATAGCTGAAGATCCTCAAAAGGATGAACCTAAAACTGAGGAAAAATCAAAAGATTCAGAAGAGGAGCCTAAAGAAGACAAGTCAGATGATACAATTTTAGGTGCCATCGCAGCGACAATGGGAGAAGCCCTTGGTGGCGTAAGTGAGGCATTAGAAGATGTAGTTGATACTGTGAAAGCAGTTGCTGAAGTAGTAGAAGACAAAATAGAAGATGCTGTAGAAGACATAAAAGAAAAAATGAATGATGAGGAAGAATAATTTTCTATAATTCTAGATGTGAAATATAAGAGGCTAGTAAGTAATTGCTAGTCTATGTGTTCAAGTTTTGCTCTCTGTTAAAGAAAGCTATGGGAATGTCTATTTCGCAATTTTCATCAATCTATCAAATATGTGATTACCTGTTTCAACCCAACTAAAAGATCTAACTCTTTTCTGACCTTTTTGTATCATTTCTTTTCGAAGGACCTCGTTAGTTGAAAGTTCGTACATAGCATCTACTATAGATTTCACATCATTAGGGTCAACATAATATGCAGCATCTCCCCCTACTTCTGGCATAGAACTCCTATTCGAAGTTATGACAGGTATATTACAACTCATAGCTTCTAAAATTGGAATACCAAATCCCTCAAATAATGATACATAAGTAAGAGCAATACTAGATGCTACATACTTAGGGAGGTCGTCGTGGGAAACCTGACCTAAAAAAACTATATCATCCTTACAAGAAATAGAATTGGAAATATTGTTTAGTTTTTCGTTTTTCCAAGCCATCCTGCCGATAAGCACTAGTTTTTTATCGAAATTATATTGCTTTTTAAATAAATCGAAAGCTTTTATTAATGTTACAACATTCTTTCTTGGGTGAAGAGAACCAACATATATAAAGTACTCTTTTCCTTTAGAAATTAAATTTCGTATATTCTGTTTCTCTACATCATTTATTGGATCAAAACCCGCTGGGCAAGCATTGTGTCCGACAGAAACCTTATTAGGGTTTAAGTCATAGGTTTTTATAATATCTTGTCTAGTTATTTCAGAAACAGCAACGATATGATCTGCTCTTTTATGAAATTTTGGAAAAGACCTTTTATAGTATTTTAAGTGTATCGCTTTTATATGTTCAGGATAATGAACATATGCAATATCATGCGATACTAGTAATGTAGGCACAAGAGTCTTGAGACTTAGATAAGTGTCTCCTGAGTAAAAAGCATCAATCTCAAATTTTTTTAAATAATATGGTACCACGATTTCAAACCATATATCCCATAATATAGGATGTCTTGCCTGAGGAGGTATAATTATTGGTATTACCTTTTTTGAAAAAATAAAGTTTTTATCATATTTTCTATCAAAAAAAAGATATAACTTATCTACTTCTTCCTTTTGCGCTAATATCTTGGTTGTCTCAAAAATATACCTACTAACGCCTTCCATTCTAGAGTTACTTAACACCCTACAATTTACTGCAATGTTCAACTTTTTATTCTTTTAAATATCAACTTTGCTACATTTCTTTTTGCTGGAAAAACCTTATCAAGTTGCTTTGTAATTGGAATTGTAATGTTTTGTAAAAATATTGATATTGCATTCAATGGTTGCCCTTCTTCTCTTTTACTAGAGTTTAACCCCTTTCGAATTGCTCCCGAAACATAATAACTTATATTAATATCCAAATAATCAACCGACTCAAGATGGAATCCTTGAGCAGATATGATCTTATTATAATATTCTACTGGTCTACCCATACATAAGTCGGTTCCTTTAATAGGATTCTCGATTTTTTCGAAAAGTATAACATTATTACTAGATACTCGACACATTTCTTTAATTAGATTCACAAGAGTGGTTTCATTCGTGTTATGTTGTAGAACAGTTGCTGAAAACACTATATCAAACTCCGAATTACTAAATGGTAACGATGAGCCATCAATCAATTCTAATCTAACTTTATCACTTAATTTACTTTTAGCTAAACGATGCATTGTTTCGGAAATATCAACTCCTGTTAATTTCTCTGCACTATGTTTTTTTGATAGATGATCCAAATTTCCTCCTGGTCCGTGACCTATCTCTAATATGGACTTCGATTTAGTTTCAACCCTATCCAATAATTGTAGGAATTTCTTTCTTTTATACCTATAGTATGGTTCATCATCACCAGCAATTATATTGTCTTTTCCTCTTTGTTCTATTCTATTTGCAACATCTGTCCAATATGTCTTAGGATTATAATTTACCATGATTTATTGTTTTTATTTAAACGATCAAATATAATTGTTTATTTCAAAAAAATTTGTTTAATTATTATACATCGCTTAAAAATAAGATTCGGTCGCTCTTAAAAAGTACAATTAGTTTATGGCATAAATTAATGTATCAATTTTCCATTCAAAATTAATATCATGAACAAATTTACAATTATCCTTATCATTTTTCCTGCCTTTTTGTTTGGTCAAAACCAAATAGATCGTTCACGATATAATACCATTTACTACGAATCATTTGGTGATTTAATCCAAATAGATGAACTTACAGATATAAATGCAGAGTATCCATGGTAATTTCATCCACCCAACCCAAATCAGTCTCACGGAGCTGGAGGAAATGGTGAGGAATTATATAAAGAACATATGGTAACACTTGAAAAAGACCCACTAAATCCGTTAAACAAATTTTTAGTACTCCGTGCTGAAAAGATTAACCCAGATACGATTCCTAATTCACACGACACAACTAAAATGCGTGTTGTGAAATTTCATGCTGGAGCTCTACAAACAACCTATGAATGGTCCGGGCAAGGACGTAAATATGGATTTGAACCTTATGGAATATTTGAAGCAAGAATACAACTTCCAGCAACAAGTCAAGCTAAAGGAACATTCTGGCTTTTCGGGGGCAGTGAATCTATAGAAATAGATATTATTGAAGAAGCAAGGGGAAAAGATTATGCTATAAATAATGCTTTAAATTGGCCTGAACCATCTAGTGGACATCCGAACGTATCCAACGTTGTTTATTCGGATCCTCCACTAACGGACGATTTTCATATCTTCTCTATAGTTTGGACTCCAGAAAACCTAACTTTTTATCTTGATGGTATACAAACCCATTCTTTGACAGATAATGATATAACTATAAAAATGAGTCAAAATCATAAGACCGAGATGAGATTCAATTTAGCCCCGGCGACTGAAGAAGGAGTAGATCCTGATGATTACGATATGAAAATTGATTGGATCAAAGTATGGAAATACTCTCCAGAAACATGTTGTCCATACGGAACAACATGGGATAAAGCAAATTGCAAATACGAATCTGTAGAAATTCCTTCAGGGTACAAACCATTTATTTGGAGAAATAATTTATACACAGAAATTGGACCGAATGGTTCTTGCCCCGACAACACTGTGTATGATGGTGCTAATTGTTCGTATCAAATAAACATACCAAGTGAATATCGTGGATTTATTTGGCCTCAAAGTTCTAATTCAACTCAACATTTCTATGCAGCCCCAAACTGTCAAGCAAATCCTGAATTATGTTGCCTAGCTGGGAGCAACTGGGATGGAGCTAATTGTAAATTTGACAAAATTGTTCCCACTGGATTTGAACCATTTATAGGAAATGATAATGGCCTTTATGTAATGCCAAATAAAAACGGTTTATGCCCAGATGGATCTAATCCTGATCCAACCTTAGAGGGGTGTTATATGGGCACTACTATACCTGCTGGAATTGAAGGATTTATATTTAATAATAAATTCTTTACTAAAGAAAATTGCAATGTCGATAAATGTTGTCCAGAAATTACAGAATGGAACGGTATATCTTGTATAATAGAACTACCTTGGAATGATAATGAAGTCTTTATAGAAAATAACCAAATTGTACTTGATTACACTGGTCTTAAATGCCCTGAAGGAACATCAGCTCAGGGGAATAGGTGCTTAACTGGTATTAACATTCCCGTTGGTTTTGAAGGTATAGTTGATAATGGTGCTGTACTTATTGAACCGAATTGTGAATCTTGTTGTCCAGATGGTTTTACATTCGATGGTAAAGATTGTATAAAAAGAGACAATTATAACATTTTACAAAATGATGGCGATCCAGCGGTTAAACCAAATTGTTTCAAATATAATGAAGAAAACGATTGTTGCCCAGAAGGGTTTTTTAGATCTAGCCCTTTTGTATGCAAATTAAAAGAATCTTCTGATGAACTAACTATAGAACATAATGGTTCCGAAATCAAATTAACAAAAGATTCACAGAGTTGTCTTGACCCAGATATTAAGATAAGAAGTAATCAATCACAATCGTATAAAAAAATTAAAAATAATAATGTCACATTATACCCAAATCCAAGTTCGCATGACATATTTATTAATTCTGATTCTGAACTGAATGACCTTCAGCAATTAATTATATATAACTTCACAGGCCAAATAATATATGCATCTCAAGAAAAAAAATTATTAATCAACTTATCAAAAATACCAATAAAACTAGAATCTGGTACCTATTTCATTTTTATGAAGTTTAACGATCAATCTTTTATGAAAAAAATTATAAAACTATAATTAGTTATTGCTTGACTCCCCAAATCTAAAAATGGATGGTCAGAGTAAGCCTAGCTGTTTCTCAATTAACCAAATATCAGTGAAGTGATATCCTTTCAATAAATATCCTATTAAATTGGGTTAATTGGCTTTAGTTGGTATAGTCATTAGAATAATATTTCAACGTTAAGTTCTCAAATATTTGTGTGATAGTGAATTTTGTAAGTTTAGTCAAACTGTGATTCTTGATTTTTAATGACGTTAAGAATCTGATAAAGTGTTGGATTGGTTCGCTTTTGACCGAAGGTTTACTCTCGAAAGCGCTGTAGCAAAGCTAAAGTGAATGCGCTAGGCATTCACCACCGTGCGTTTATCTCTTTGAAACAAGCCACATTTCGGAGAGCGAAAATTTTAATTAAAAAACATTACCTCGTATTTACGTATAACCTTTGAGTAATGGTGAAATTCTTCAGAAGTAAATAACTATATAAGTAAAAAGATTCTAAATTTTGAATACCCTCCGCAAGGTTTCAGGTTTAATTAAAATATCTAATTTCTATTATTTCCTGAAACTTTTTTATTTTTTTTAAATATAAAGCTAGAATAGAGATTTTACTTCTGGGCCTTCTCAACCAACCATACCGTAATAACACCAAAAACGATATTAGGAATCCAAGCACCAAGCATAGGATGTAGTCCAAGGTTAATAGAAAATGTCATACTGAATT
>Ga0209187_1004184_pt1 | contig 11244 bp, 9 predicted proteins | sample BantaG_FD_187430 | JGI IMG/M metagenome (GOLD analysis project Ga0209187, IMG submission 187430) | Marine algal microbial communities from Bantry Bay, Ireland - BantryBay_4 metaG (SPAdes) (version 2) | ecosystem: Host-associated > Algae > Red algae > Unclassified | place: Bantry Bay, Ireland... | reverse complement strand
CGCGAATACTCACTGTATTTAAGGATTTTTTGGTGAAGAGTCATTTTAAAAGAAATACTCAAAAAAGTAAATAAATTTGTGAAACAGTGTACTTAGTGAAAGAAAAAAAATAAATATATATTCTCGACCTGTTCTTTTTCCTTTGTACTTCACCAAATTTTCCTTAAATACAGTGAGTATTCGCGTCAAATTTGGTTCGTCTAAAGAAAAAATAACGACGCGAAGAATATACATTTATTTAATTCCTGATACTTTAACGTATTAAGCTTTAGGAGCATCATCTGTTTTTTCAACAACGTCAGCAACTACTTCTTTTACTTTTTCAATAACATCAGCAACTACCTCTTTCACTTTTACTTTTTCAACAACATCAGCAACTACCTCTTTCACTTTTACTTTTTCAACAACGTCAGCAACTACCTCTTTCACTTTTTCTTTTACTTCTACGGCTACCTCTTTTACCTCTTCTGTTACCTCTGCAACGACTTCGGCAGCAGTTTCTACTACTGTTTCCGCAGCAGCTTTAACATTTTCAGCAGTATCTGCGACTACTTCAGTAGCTTCTTCCACGACTTCTTTTACCACTTCTACGACTGGTGGTGGTGGAGGAGGAGGTGCAACACCTGAAATTTCAGCCAAACGAGCCAATTTTTTCAATGCTTCTTCCTCAAAACGCTTCGCAGTACGCTCATCTTTTGCAGTGATAAAGTCGTTGTGCATTTCTGCTGCCGCTTCTTCTGTCAAGGCACCTTTTTTCACACCACGTTCTAAGTGTTTGCGGTATAGTACGCCTTTAAAACGAAGGATAGCACGCGCAGTATCAGTCGGTTGTGCACCTTGTGTAAGCCACTCATAGGCTTTATCTCTATCCAATTCGATAGTAGCCGGAGAGGTCATCGGATTATAATAACCGATTTTTTCGATGAATCGTCCATCACGCGGCGCACGCGCATCTGCGATGACGATATGATAAAAAGGTTGCTTCTTGCGTCCCTTTCTTTGTAATCTGATTTTTACCATTTTTTAAAACTAAATTCCATGAATGAATCACGCCCATTTTCCTTGTATAAACAAGCTACGGGCTTTAGCGGCTGCAAATGTAAAACTTTTTATGATAAAAACCAAACTTTAAACAAACCCAAAATTTCCGTCAAGCGAAGCGTCCGTTAGTTCTCAGATGAAGCCTTCCCTTTACTATCAAACAAAGCATCCGCCTAAAACTTATACTTCACTTGCGCTTTAATCTCTGTGCGTTTTCGTCCTTCTATTTCCTGCAAGCCCGAACCAAAGAAATCGCGGTCACGTAAATAGGTCTGTGCGATGCGTGCTTCTATCGTCATATTTCTCGTGCCTCTATAGCGAAGATTGAAATAAAATCGTGTACCCTTATAGGCATAAGGCGGAACTGAAAAGAAACCAATTAAGTCATTTTCGTAAGCATAAGCCCTTGAACTGTAGTCGTCTGTATCAAAAACAGCGAATCGAGTCGTAAATGAAAAAGGAATATCGACGGGTTTGTAAACAACATCTTGATATAATAAAAAGCCCTTTGAAATCGGTGCTATTTCCCTGTCAAAATAAATCAATTCTACCCGATTTTTCAACTCCAATGCCTTATTTACTTTATTAGTAATATGCAAGCGAATATTGGTACGACGTTGGGGCGTTAGGTAGTTAAATGCTGTTTCATTGCCCGGCACATTGATGGATTTCATCTCGTCGCGGAAGCGTATATAGATTTCCATTCTGCGTTTGACGCGGTAGGTTGCTTGTACCAAATATTCGTAACCCGTACTCGGCGCATCTATCGAAGCACGCAGCCACGGGTGGCTCCAAGTATCAAAATAAGCACTAAGTTGCCAGTTATAATTCGGCTTAATATCCAAGCCCATATACAAGCCCGTCTCATTGCTGCCACCCGATGTTTCTGCAAAGGGATTTCCGTAGAGTGTATTATGTTCTTTTTGATAATGACGGTGCAAAATCGCCAAATTCACGGTGCGGTCGAGTCCTATCAAAACGCCATTCAGCGTAGCCAATCCCGCTACATTTGCGTTGCTATATGCTGTTTCTCCAAAAAAATTAATATTCCGAAAAATAACACCATAATCAAGACTCATTTGTGCCAACCTATCTCCCGTAAATCTGTATTGGCTATACACGTCTTGTCGGCGTTGCCATTTATCATCAAATTTGGTGTACATTCCGTTGGCGGCAATGTGAAATTTACGGGTTTTGTATTTTAGGCTACCGCCTATATTTCCTTCACGTACACCACCTTCATAAAGCAGCTCGGTTGGGGTGCGGTGCAAGCCCGTAACTTGCAAGGAAGAAAAAGTAACACCTTCCACAAAATCAATATCCGAAGCCCCTGCATCTATCGCCACCGCATCTCGCGCCCGATACGAGCCAAATGCCGTAAGCGCAATATTATCACTCAATGCCAACGTACCACCTAAACCCCTGAAAAACAATGACTCATTGACCGAAGTATAAGCACTAATCACTCTTCCGCCACTACGAATATCCGTTACAAAAGAGGTTTTTCCTGTACCAAATCCGGGTGCTGCTATCAAGCCCTGACCCAAGCTAACTTGGAAATCACCCAAAGCCAAAGCCTTCACCGTTCGGCTAATATTTCGATAATATACGTGCGCCGAATAGAAGTCAAAACCCGCCTTATTTGAGCCTTTAAAAAACTCTTCGCCTGGGTCTTTTTCCATCGTAATTCCCCAACTGTGACGGTTCTCATATGTATGTTTGAAGCGTGCATAAACTCTTCCCGGCGTACCTACATATCGGTTAGAATCCCCTTGCATTACAGGCGTAAAACCACGCACAGGTTCAAGGATGCGCGAGTAGCGGAGTGTCAAGTCATTTCGTCCCAAATAAAGCATTTTCCCAACGGGAACATTGAAGCTTTCTGCATTTTTTTGAACTCCCACATAGGGCAAAATTCTATTGATGGTTTCAAGGTCGAATTCGGGAACAGCCTGCAACTCGCGGATGTCAATAAGTATGCCTATTGTAGCGCGATATTCGAGTAGAGAAGTGATTTGGATGCTATTTAAAAGGCGTAAATCTGCCAGTTCTTCTTCGCTCGCACGATTGAGGTTGAGTGCTTTGCGACGGTAGCCGCGAAGGACATCAAAAATACCGTCAAAATCAAAATCCGAATCGCTGTCACCAACTATGTTTTCGATGTATTCACGGGTTGCTTCGGGAAGTTCGTCTTCATCTTCTTGGGCGTGGAGCGTGAGGGAAAAGAAAAGGAAAAATATGAGCGCAAACCTATAAGGTTTTAAAAACCTTATAGGTTTCTGATTTAAAAACAGGGGTTTATTTATTGTCTTTTTATTAATAAAAATCATGTAAAACGTATTTACCTGTACTGACGACTTTAGCCGTCAAGTGGTTTTTACTTTAATTTTTGATTAAAAAAAAACCAATTATTTATAAGTGAAAGAAATTAAATAAATTGTTCCATAATGCGCCGTAATTTTTTCTTCTAAAGAATTCAAAAAATCGTTGCATAGCCATAGTTACGGAACTATTTTTTGTGTTTTTTAGAAGGGAAAAGAACAAACATAATGGGGCAAGTTATTTATTTTCTTTCACTAAGTGAAACATATAAGGTTCTGCTGAAATAAGGATATTTTTGAATTATTTTATAATAAAAAATATTTATAAATAATTCATTTTTAATTACAAATAAATTATAAAATAATTTTAATTAATTAAAAAATGGCTATATTTCAGTGCGACCATATAAGAAAAAGAACAATTCAGACGGGTAGATTATTTTTTTCGTCTTCCCTTATTCTCGCACTACTTTATAACTAACCGAAATACCCGGCGTAAAGCCTAAATTTTGATGATATGCTGCCGCCAAATCTATATCCAAACTCCCCAAATGAATCCCGATACCAAAGCTGTTTTGAGTAGGATTTGTGCCAACGCCTACACGCAAAGAAAGCTCGTCAACTAACTGATATTCAAGACCTCCTTTGAAAGATGCCGCATAATCAAAGTCCTTTTCCAATTCAATGGCAAGCGTGACTTTTTCGGTGGGTAAATAGGCGATTCCGACATTGAGTTGGGTCGGCACGACATCTATTTCGTTGTCGGTCAATTGGGTGCGAATGGGGCTAAAAACGTGCGCTCCTACGCTAAAATTTTCCAGTAAATCAGCTTGCACACCAAGTTCAAAAGTCACTTTTCCTACCGAGCCATATTCAGGGATTCGTGTGCTCAAATAATCGAGTTGTGCGCCGATAGCCACGCCTTCAAATAGCTTTCGCGCATAGGCGAGTCCTATTTTTTGTTCGTTATAATTTTCGTAACCAAAATAGTTGATGACCAAGCCGAAAGTACCAGAATTGGTCGGATAAGCGAGGGCGGCAGCATACGAGCCAATTTCTGCCAACATAAAACGCTGTTCGCCGAAGGCAGTAAAACTCACCTCGTCTATAAACGCCAATCCTGCTTGATTGCTGAAGGCACTATTGATGTCGTGGAAGGTGACAGAAGCATCGCCCATCGCCATGCCGCGTGCGCCTGCTACGGTTGGTGTACCGTTTTGTGCGAATAGCGGTAGCGTAAATATAAGGGCGAAAATTAAAGTAAACGTATATCTAATCATGAAATTTGTGTTGGGTAAAACCGTAACCCAAACATTCCTGTCTGGTTTGTACTTGCGCAGACCAGACAGGAATGTCTGGGTTACGTTGCTAAAAGTAACTAATCTTTAGATAGTCACCTGATTTTCCTGTGTAATTTTTGTATAAAATTTTCCTGCACCTGTCATGGTACGTTCCATCGTGTCGAAATCGACGCGGACTAAGCCGAAACGGTAGGTCGGTCCGAGATTCCATTCAAAATTATCTATGGTCGTCCAGTGGATGTAGCCGCGCAAATCAACGCCTTCTTTTATGGCTTCGTGGCAAGTGTGGAGGTAGTCTTTTAGGCTTTGTTGGCGAAACGCATCATCGTCGGTACAGACGCCGTTTTCGGTGATAATGATTGGTTTTTTATATTTTTTATGGAATCGCAAAAGGATGTCTTTCAAGCCTTTAGGGTGATAACCCCACATTTTATCGTTGGGAATACCCATTTTTTTGAGCTTGCCCGGATTTTCGATTTCGGAGACAGGAAAGGGCGTGAATGGCATGTAAACGTAGTAACTAATGCCCCAAAAATCGTTCTTTTCAAAGTAGCTCGCCGACTTTTCGATAAACCACCAATCAAACTTTTTAGCAAGCCATTTTCCGAGCAAATTTGTACCAAAAAATGTACCTGTGTTTTTGGAAATGCCGACTTGTTTTTCAGGATATTTTGCTTTGAGGAGGTCGTAGAGGTCGTCGTGCGCCTCACCCATGTTTGCGAGTGCGCGATTGCCTTTGAAATAGCCTTTTTTCTGCGGCGGAAACTCACCTATCATAAAAGCATTGAGGGCATATACGCCGGGTTCGTTGAAGGTATTGAAAATGTAGGCGTAATTGCCAAAATGTTCGATACACTTTTCGGCAAAATCCATGAAATAAGAAATGTTTTTGCTGTTGAGCCAAGTGCCTTTTTTTTCAAACCACATCGGATTACAAAAATGATGAAATACGAACATGATTTTCATATCTGCATCCAATAGTTTTTGGAAAAAATCCTGATATTCGGCAACTACATCTTGCTCAAAATCAGCCTTTGGTGCGGGTTGCAGTCGCGCCCAGTCTACACCGCAGCGATACATCGAACCAAATTTTTTGATGTATTCGAGGTCTTCGTCGCGGCGTTTTTCGTGGTCGCTGGTGCGTAGAAAAGTGTAGCCGTCACGGGATTTAAAGTTCTTCCAATTGTGGTCGGAAGCGGTTTCTATTTGGGCAGCAGCAGTGGAAGTGCCCCATAGGAAGTTATCGGGAAATTTTATGGTCATTATTTAAGTTCAAGGTGAAACGCGAATATGAATAGGCTCTTTGACAATTTTATTCAGGGTAAAAATAAGTGGAAAAAACAGGAAAGTAATTGTGAATCAGTGATTTGTTGGTTACTAAGCTATTCTGATAGCTATCGGAAAGTATTTTTAACGAAATAAGGGATGAAAAATAGAATATTTTAATTTAAAAAATTATTTTTGTGCAGATTTAATTTTTAAAAAGTATCAACGTGTAAAATGATTGGACATTAGGTAACTGGGAAATTAAGTAATTAGGCTAATGAAAGCATAATTCGCTATTTATCAGCATAATAAAAATTGTAATAAGGGAACACGAAAAAAATAATCTACCCGTCTGAATTGTTCTTTTCTTTATATGTTTCACTAAATTCTCCTGATCTCGAAAGCGTTCGGGATGCGTCAAACTTAGCCAAACATATAAAAAAATAACGGCTTCATTTGGGGCTTCGTCCTCCCTTACTTTCAATTTTTGTTCAATAAAAACAATGGATCACACACACATAGGATTTGCGGGAAAAGCGCACGGCTTAGAAGGACGCTTAAAACTCGTTGCTAACGAGGCGTATTTGGAGGATTTTGCGTATTTAGAAGTGATTTTTTTGGAAGAAAAAGGCGGTTTAGTGCCTTATTTTATCGAAGACATCAACTTCAAAGGTGCCCTCCTCAAATTTGAAGACATCAACAGTCGTGAGCAAGCCTTGAAATTAGTTCATAAGAAAATCTACGCTCGCAACAGCGACCTCCAAGAACGAGAGGTCATCAGCACCCTACAGTACGGAAAATATATCGGCTACACCCTAAACGACCAAAATATTGGCGAACTCGGTAAAATCGAAGATATTCAAGAGTTTCCCCAACAAGAAATCGCTTTTTTTCAATACAAAAACGAAGAAAAACTCATCCCTTTAAACGATTCGCTAATTATTAGCGTTGATGAAGAAAAGCAATTGATTATCGTCGATTTGCCCGAAGGATTACTTGAAATTTAATGATTAATATTTTTTTTCGCTACGCGAAAAACGGAGGTCATTAATTATTAATCATTAATCGTTAATCATTAAAAAACATGCGTATAGACATTCTCACTGTATTGCCCGAATTATTGGAAAGTCCTCTCCAACATTCCATCATGCAACGTGCTCAGGATAAGGGCTTGCTCGAAGTGCATTTGCACAATCCGCGCGACTATTCTACACAGAAGCAAAAGCAGGTGGATGACTACCAATTTGGCGGCGGCGCAGGTATGGTAATGACCATTCAGCCGATTGCCGATTGTATTGATAAACTGAAATCCGAACGCAAGTACGATGAGGTTATTTTCCTCACTCCCGATGGCGAACGTCTTACACAACCCATTGCCAATCAGCTTTCTATGCACCAAAACATCATCATGGTTTGCGGGCATTATAAGGGCATCGACGAGCGTATTCGGGAGCATTATATCACTCGCGAAATTTCGATCGGCGACTTCGTACTTTCTGGCGGCGAACTCGCGGCAGCTGTCCTCACAGACGCTATCGGGCGACTACTTCCCGGTGTGCTAAATGACGAAACTTCCGCCCTTTTCGATTCCTTTCAAGATAGCCTGCTCGCACCGCCTGTATATACGCGACCGGCGGAATATAATGGTTGGAAAGTACCAGACATCCTACTTTCAGGACATCAAAAAAACATAGACGATTGGCGATACGAACAGGCGGTGAAGCGAACCGAAGAGCGTCGCCCTGATTTGTTGGAGGAAGAATGATATTTGTTTACTGAAAAAACCTTATCTTTGGATAAAATTAAATTCCATGTTTTTAGATATATTAATCAATAAGGAATCAAAATCTATTGAATTTCAATTGAAAAAAATTGAAGAGTTATCCACGCACGAACGCGAATGGTCGATGATTTCTAATGGAGAGACGGATGGTTCATTGGAATTGAAATTTAAAGACGAGGCTTTTGTCTTAAAAGAAATCACAAAACAACCAAAAGGACTTGAAATTCAAGAAGATGCACTCACCGATTTCTTAAATGAATTTCTAAAAGAAGAACACGAAAAACAGCAGGAAGGTATAGATAATAGTGATGAAGGTAGCAACTCAGACAAAATTCAACCTTATGACCCAAAGAAAATTAGCATTCGGAATGAGCGTTGGTCGCTTTCTCATCTTTATGAACTTATTAATGAGTATCAAGATATTGAATTGAACCCTGATTTTCAGCGAAATTTTGTTTGGAATAAAGGCATGCAATCTAGATTAATTGAGAGTTTAATGTTACGTATTCCTATTCCGGCTTTTTACTTATCCGAAAGCAAAGACGGTAAATATCAGGTAGTGGACGGACTACAAAGGTTGACGACTATCACTCATTTTTTGAATAATAATTTTGCCCTAAAAGGTCTAGAATATTTGGATGAACAAAAAGGGAAATATTTTGCAAAAAAAGGAAAACAAAAAGGTATTGACCAAGAATTTGTACGAATTATAAAACTAACTCAATTAAACATAAATATCATAGAAGCTAAGTCGCCTCCCAAAGTTAAATATGATGTTTTCAGAAGAGTCAATACAGGTGGAAAACCCCTTAATAATCAAGAGATTAGAAATTGCCTTGCCAACACTGCAACACGTAATTTAATCAATGAATTGGCACATTCAGAAGAGTTTAAAAAAGCTACCGGAGGAAGTGTGCGGACTACACGTATGCAGGCACAGGAATTGGTTTTACGCTTTATCGCATTTTATAATGAGCGTATTTTGGAACTACCGCAGTGGACGTACAAGGGAAATATGACCGAATTTCTTGATAATAGCATAGAGTTACTCAATGAAAATCAAGTAGATGATTATCAACAACTTAGAGATGATTTTATAAATGCCATGAATAATGCTTATCATTTATTTGGGCAATATACTTTTAGAAAATGCCTCCCCGAACATCTACAACCGAAAGCGAGACGGCAACTCATCAATAAATCTTTGTTTACTACTTGGTCTGTGTTATTGTCAAAAGTTGACAATCAGATTATTAAATCCAAAATTAAGCATGAACAATTAGCATCTATTCTAGCTCAACAGTTAAGTGAAGATAGCGAATATCATTATTCTGTAAGTTATAAAACCAATAGTAAAATTTATCTGGGTAATGCTTTTCAAAAAGCTCAAAATATAATCACCGAACGCATACTTTAATGATAAGTCATATCAAAATAGAGGGATTTAAATGCTTTGAAAAAAAGGTCAAGATTCCTCTGAAGACGTTGAACGTATTAGCAGGAGGGAATTCCGTTGGTAAATCTTCCGTAATACAAGCTTTGCTATTACTTAAGAGCAGTTGGGAAAATCCACAAACTCCTCTCAATGGTAATTATTTATTAAATCTTGGCAATTCTACACAAATACTTTCTAAAAAAGGAAAGGACAATAAAATATATGTTGAGTATCACAATAACAGTTCTATAATTGCCCGAAAATGGACTATTGACTTATCTAACCCTGAAGTGTTTCTCAGTGATAGTCAGGGCTCTAAAAATGATAAAACAAGTCTTTTGGATAAATCTATTTTTCATTACTTACATGCAGAACGCTTAGGTCCCCGTCCTTTTCACAGCATTGGAATCGAAGAAAAAAACGTTGGTTGGCAAGGTGAAAATGCAATCGCAATACTAAGTTCGGAGGCAGTTGAAAAGCCAAATTACAATGTTCATTCCTCACTAATGTTCCCTCAAAGCGAGAACCCCAAACTCCGGCATCAGTTAGAGTTATGGATGAAGCATATCGTACCCGGCATAGATGTCAGTCCGAAGCGAGTAAAAGAAATCAACCAATCTTATATCTTATATAATGACAATTCGCCTTATAATGTAGGCTTTGGAATTTCGTATGTATTGCCGATAATTACAGTAGGATTGATTGCTCGTAGTGGCGAAATGTTTATCGTAGAAAATCCTGAAGCGCATTTGCATCCTTCGGGGCAATCACGGATAGGGTATTTCTTAGCGAAGGTTGCCAATTCAGGCGTTCAAGTCATCATAGAAACGCATAGTGAACACGTTATCAACGGAATACGCTTGGCGAGTTTGGAAAAAGAAATTTCGCATGACAATGTAGTTATTCATTTTTTTAGTAAAAAAGAAGACCAAGACCAACCGGATATCAATACAATTTTCCTCAATGAGAATGCCGATTTAGATGATTGGCCTCTCGGCTTTTTTGACCAACAACAACAAGATATTGCCCGTATTTTTAAACTCCGAAAAGAGAAAAGAAAATGACACAATTCCACTTTTATCTCAATAATTTGTCTTTCCAAAAACCAGAAGCATTCACGCTACCCGAACTGCAAGAAAGAGTAGAGCAATTTGCCCAAGATTGTGAGTTTATTCGGCAGCAAGATAATGAGCGAATATTTCGCCATTCTTCCATCTACGACGAACTGATATTTGATAATTGTACAGTCTCTGACTTCTGTCATACACCTCTTGGGATGAAATTGACGGATAGAGATTCGCAGGTTTATTTACAACAAATTATAGACCACGCAAAAGACACCAATTTGGAAAATGAGGAAATTATCGAGTTGCTTGATACCCACGACAACGAACTTATAAACGGGGTTCTTTGTTTACATAAAATACAGAATATCAACAAAATATATTGTGTGTATTATAAAAATGATTGGTTCAGATTTCATCGGTATTTCTTATGTGAATATCCACCCGTAAGAAATGAATTTTGTAAAAACCTAAGTCCGTATTTCCCAAATCTTTACTTCAATGAGGCGAGTATTCCTGCTGGATTAAATGGTTTACACACCAATTATACTGAAATTATGCAAACAATCATACATCATTTGTCTGCACTAAATGATGTATTTTTCGACATTTTCATGCAGGAGGGAATGAGTGGAGATGAGGCTTGCGATGAGTTAGAAAATCATTATCGTTCGCATCAAGTCGGAATTAGAGCTTCGAGAGATAAAAATGGTTTAAAAGAGCTTGACTTTGAATTTTCTGACAGCGATAAAAAACTATATTGCGACCTCCACACAAAATTTCATCAATATTTTGAGTACAAAACCCCAAGTTATGAAGCCAAAGGCAACCGTATATATTTTCATCAACCCATAAATGCCTTCAAAGACGGTAAAGTTCTCATTGCCAGAATTGGTAAACACGCAAACTAATTTCTATGCCCAAAAAGGGACTACACCTACCCGATGAATACTTTTTTGACCGTGATTTTCCGGCGGCGGCTGTCTTGGATATACTCGAAAAGGCGGCAGTTCAGCTATTCGGAGATGACGAA
>Ga0209187_1004183_pt1 | contig 11248 bp, 2 predicted proteins | sample BantaG_FD_187430 | JGI IMG/M metagenome (GOLD analysis project Ga0209187, IMG submission 187430) | Marine algal microbial communities from Bantry Bay, Ireland - BantryBay_4 metaG (SPAdes) (version 2) | ecosystem: Host-associated > Algae > Red algae > Unclassified | place: Bantry Bay, Ireland... | reverse complement strand
ACTCCTTCAGCCGTTGACGCAGACGCTTTTGTAGATAGCGGATATAATGGAGAAGACATTAGCTGTAATGGTGGTTCAGATGGTGCCGTGGAAGCTTCCGGAGCTGGAGGTAACCCTGGCTATACTTATCTCTGGTCTACTGGTGCTACAACTCCTCAGGTAACTGGTTTGCCGCAAGGCACTTACACCGTTACCGTAATGGATGCCAACGGATGTACAGCTACCGATGATGTATTCTTAGATGATCCGGAGCCAATTACATTATCTGCAAACATTACAGACGAAGATACTGGAAATGATGGCGCTATTAATCTTTCTGATTCAGGAGGAACGGGTGGATTTAGTTATATCTGGTCTCCTGGTGGTGCAACTTCTCAGGATATCTCAGGACTTGCAGCCGGTCAATATTGTGTAACCGTTACCGACGGAAATGATTGTGAGGAAGTAGGTTGTTATACGGTCAACCCACCAAACGCACTTGATGTAACTCTAATGGGAACAACACCAGAGTCTTGCTTTGGTGAGGCGGATGGTGCCATAAGTATTACGAGTACGGGTACTGCGCCATTTACTTATGTTTGGGATCCAGCGCTAACTCCAGGAGGAAGTAATCCAACAAACGTAAGTCAGGGAACATACTCTGTGACTGTTACCGATGTTATGGGTATTGTTGGAGTTGAATCTGGCATTTTAGTGGGCGGACCAACTGAAGCAATCAACATCATGTTACAATCAACAACCAATGTGACTTGTAACTCAGGTGCAGATGGCTGCATCACAATTAATGTATCTGGCGGAAACGGTGGACCATATATGGTTGACTGGGGTGCTGCCGGAGTTGGAACAAATATTTGCGGATTATCAGTTGGTTCTTACACACCAACTGTAACAGATAATAATGGTTGTACTGCTATTGGATCACCGATTTCAATAAATCAACCAAGCTCAATCGCAGTCACTGTTGACAACGTGGTCATGCCGGGTTGTGGTGGTGCACAGGATGGTGAAGTACATATTTCCGTATCAGGTGGAACGGGTTCACATGAAGTGACCTGGTTTATAGATGGTGTGGAGGAAATGGGGAATACTTCAGGCGATTTGGAAGACCTTGGACCGGGAGTAATTACTGGAACAGCTACGGATGCCAACGGATGTGTTGCGTCTTTCGGACCTATCAATTTAGTTCAAAATGGAAGTGCCGTAGTAATAATTGACTCCGTAGTAGATTTACCATGTTCCGGAGACGGTACAGGTTCAATCTTTGTTGATGTGACTGGAGGTACGCCACCTTATGGCCCTTATGTTTGGACAGATGAAAATGATGTAAACATCTCTGGCTTACAAGACCTAACTGGTGTAGGAGGAGGTGACTATACTTTAGAAGTGACAGATGCCAATGGTTGTGTCACTACATTTGGTCCAACCACAATTGCTGAACCCGCACCAATCGTAGTTTCAGTGAATACAATCATGCCGGCTACTTCAGCTAACAATGATGCTACCATCACGATGAATCCTCCAACAGGAGGAACGGCTCCTTACACTTACACCTGGACAGACTCAGGTGGAATTTTTGTAGGAAATACGTTAGACCTGACGGGACTAGCAGTGGATACATATACACTAGTAGTGACTGACAACAATGGATGTACAACTTCAATTACAGCAATGGTAGGCGGAACCTTTGGGATTCCAACTTCACAAGTTGTGATTACACCGGTAAGTTGTGCCGGTGGGAATGATGGCGCGATTGATATCGAAGTCTTTGGTGGATCCGGTGATTATGAATACTTCTGGGGACCACCATCAAATCAAGTTACACAAGATTTGGCCAACCTTATGGCGGGCAACTATTGTGTAACAGTTACTGATGTACCATCAGGTGATATGGCATTCGGATGTTGGGATGTTATAGCACCAGAGCAGTTGACGATTCAAACAGTAGATGTAACCCATGAAACTGGAAACGGTTGTAATGGATCAATTGATATTTCCGTATCAGGAGGAACACTGCCCTATACTTTCTTATGGAGTAATGGAGATCCTACTCCAAATCCGGAAAACTTATGTAAAGGTGCCTACTTCGTTACCGTCACAGATGCTAACGGTTGTATCATCGTTTCAAATCAAATAGATGTTTTCCCTCCTCCGATGACCATTGAAGATCCAGTCATTACCAATGAGATTTGTGCCGATGAATGTGATGGAAGTTTGAACTTAACGGTGTTTGGTGGCTGTGCTCCTTACGACTTTACATTGACGAACAACTCAACAGGGGACATGACTACTGCTACTGACCTGGATGGAATAAACGAAACTTTGGGTAACTTATGTGATGGTTCTTATAGTTTAGTTGTTACAGATTCTGATCCATCAGTTAATACACCTGCACTACCTTATTCATTTACGATACTGGAAGGTATTTCAATTGATATTGATACGGTTATAACTGATAATACTGGAGGGCCTTTTCCCAATTGTAATGGTACCATTAATATTACTCCATCAGGAGGAACCAATTATACTTATCAATGGTCTAATAATAACACAAATGAAGATCCTGTTAATCTATGTGCGGACGGAAGTCCATACAGTGTAACGGTAACAGACGTAGCAACGGGTTGTATTGGAATATTAGGAGGTTTAATAATAAACGACCTTCCTTTTGTTGAAGACTTTCAAGTAACTAATGTTACTTGTTTTGGTAGTGCAGTTGGTTCAATTGATCTTATTACTGTTGTTGGTACAGGACCTTTCACTTATTTGTGGAGTTCTAGTGAAGCCACTCAGGATATTACAAATAAAGAAGCTGGTCAATATACAGTGACGATAGTTGACGCTAATGGAAATTCTTCCACAACTACTTTTGAAATTAGTGGCCCATCTTCACCATTAACGGTTACAGAAGGATCTATTAGTAATCCGACTGGAAACAGCGCGAACGGATCCATCAATATTGATGTCTCCGGAGGCTGGGGAGGTGGAGGAATTGATACAGAATATTTATGGAGTAATGGTGCAACCAGTATGGATTTAGGAGGGCTAATGGGAGATGCATGCTACAGTGTTACTGTAACAGATGTCGGAGGTTGTGAAGTTATCCTTGACGACCTTTGTACACAAGCAATAATTATTCTAGACGAACCTGACATAACAGACATAAGTTGTAACGGAATGGCTGACGCTTTCATTTGCTCTTCTGTATCAGGAGGTCTGGGTACCGCTTATTCTTACCTATGGAATACAGGTGAAACCAACGATTGTATCTACGATTTGGAGCCGGGTACTTATACGTTAACGGTTACAGATAACACTGGACTGACCAATGAATTCTCTTACGACATCACAGAGCCCGACTCACTCCAGGTATCCTTTACCACGGAGCCATCTACAGCCACGGCAATGGCTATCGGTGGAACAGGACCTTACACCTATACCTGGAACACCAATCCGCAAACAACAGGTCCAACAATTACGGATCAGCCAACGGCTACTTATTTTGTAGCAGTAGATGATGCCAATGGTTGTCAGATAACTGCCGGTGTGGATATCACCGAAGAGATCGGAGGTGAATGCGATGAAGTACGGACCATCCTTTCACCTAATGGTGATGGTAAAAACGACAATTTCCTAATCCTCTGTGCAAGAGTCAGCGACATTCGCCTTGAAGTTTTCAACCGTTGGGGACAACTGGTTTACGAAGCGGATGCCTATGATAATTCATGGGAAGCAACCGATCAATCCGGAAATGTTTTACCGGAAGGTGGTTACATGTACGTCATTACATACGAACGTGATGGAAAAGAAAAACAAGCCAAAGGTCACGTGACGATTATAAAAGAATAATTATTTAACCCTTGGCTGTTGGCTATTAGCTGTTGGCTTCCCTTTATCGCGAATCAAACGCGTTATAGGGAAGCCAACAGCCAACAGCTAATAGCCAACAGTTTTAAAAAAAAATATTTTTCCCAGGAACGCATAATAAAGAAACAATGAAAAAATTATTTATACTCTTATTCGCATGTTTAGCTACGCATTTGGCAACAGCCCAGGAAGAAGCTATTTATACACACCATGCTTTTAATCCGGTGTTGGTAAATCCTGCTGCTGCTGGTTTTAATGATGGTTATCACAACTTATTTCTCAACTTTCGTTCTGCGTTCACCAGTTTTCCCGGTGCACCTAAAACGTATGCTCTGAGTTACAACGGTCCGGTTCTAAAACAATTGGGATTAGGAGCCATGTTGTATTCTGAAAATATTGCCTCGGTTACACGTTACCGTGCACAACTCAACTATGCGTTCAGATACCAGGTGCAAGACTTGAAAATGGCCCTTGGTTTTTCAACAGAAATTCACCGGATGCGTGTAAGCAATTCGGTATTAAACAACGAATTGAATGATATCGATGACGATGTACTTCAGATGCATCTTGATAGTAAGCGTTCCTTTGATGCTTCTGCCGGATTATATGGTTCGTACAAAGACATGGCCTTCTTCGGTCTGGCACTTCCTAATTTGGTACGTGGCCGAATTGATGGCATCACTGGCGAATCAACTAGCGGAGCATTCAAATCGTTCATCCTACAAGCAGGCGGTAAGTTTGATGTCAATGATTCTAAGGTAAAGTTGATGCCTACTATTTTACTTAAAAAAGTAAGAAACGTAGACTTTCAAACAGATGTAAACCTAATCGCCTCTTTCCTTAATGAACAACTCATCACCGGTGTTATTTTCCGCACAGGAACAGGTAGCAGCGCCGGTTTGATGCTAGGAACAAAATACAGCGCTTTACGATTTATCTATTCTTATGATGTATATCTGGATGATTTCCAGCAGTACAGCGGTGGCTCACATGAGATCACGGTCAATTTTGAATTTAATGCAGGAGACGGTAAATTTGACCGCTCTAAAAAATATAGAAAGTAGGGGGAGAGGTTGGAAGATGGAAGTTGGAAGTGGGAAGTGGGAAGCTTTTCCCTTTAATGGGTGTATTCGCGTTAGATGGAAGCTTCCCACTTCCAACTTCCCACTTCCCACTTCCCACTTCCAACCCCTTTCTCCTCAAACAGAAGAATTTTTTAACAATTGGTTTTTGGGATGGCCTCTCTTCGACACGTTCGAAGGGGGGCTTCTCTGCTTTAAAATGGCAATGGCAATGGCAATGGCAATCGTACACGATCGCGGTTAAATTCAAAATTCAAAATTCAACGATTCAAAATTCCTTATGCATGACATGTTTAAGAGAAGGAATTGAATCCATTACAACTCAAGGTATCGTTCTCTTTGTTTATCAACATCGATTACGTTGGCAACCAATCTTTCATACACTCAAATTGAATAAGAATCCCAATAACAGACGACCATGCCCCATTGCCATTGAAATTGCAATTGCGATTGATATTTAAATCGCCCACCACCACCACACTACACATGCCACTTTCCATTCAACTAATATATACCGACTAGGCGGTATTGAGACTTGCCTGGATTTGAGATATATTTATAGTCTTAAACCACTTGAAGCTAAATTTGTGCAAACAAATAGGCGCATTGGTTGAAAAAAAACGGTGATACGTTCCGAAAACTGACATTTCCCTCCAAACTTGCCCCCTTTCCCCCTCATATTCGAGGATCAACACCACTCAAATTTTTTCAAAACCCTTCTAAACAAAGGATTTCTTGACAGAGTGCTCAAAAGAGATATGTCATAATTTATAGGTCGACCAAAATCGAGTCGTAATCGGCAAATTTATTTGCCAGATTAAACTAACTACTTGATCTTTAAGATGTTTGTTTGAACCTGGCAAATAAATTTGCTGGTTACGGGCTCTTCGTTCTTGGCCAAGCTTTTTAGTGTTAAGTCAATTAGTATTTCATACGAAATCCTTTTTGTGTAAACACGACCATTAACTTTTTTCACCAAATACATTGCATGCGTTTGCAACCGGTATTTAATTTTCAATCACCTCCTCCACAACGAACCACAAGCTTACCGGGGCTTGCACTGCTGTTCTATGCCTTTATCCTTCTTATCGCTACTCCTCTTGCTTCTTTTGCACAATGCTCCATTTCTTGTAATGGCTCACTCAATACTTCTTTAAACCCAAACGGAGAGGCGCAAGTTACACCTCAAATGTTGTTGGCTGATCCTGATTGCGATCCGGCTGATTTTACACTGGATGTTACCTTAAATGGTGTTGCTCAGGGAGCGCTGCTCGATTGCTCTCATATTGGTTATACGCTGATTGGTACCGTGACTCAAATTGCTACCGGAAACAACTGCTCTACTATCTTATATATTTCTGATTATTCTGCCCCGCAGATTTTGTGCGCGGATACTATTTTGGATTGCACACAAGATTATACGCCAGCTACAATAGGTTTTCCAAATGCAACGGATAACTGTACCGTTTTTGTCAACGATGATTTAAACTATGCTGATATTTTTACAGACCTTCCTTGTTTCACTGTTGTGGGAAATGATACCATCACCGCTCAGATTGAGCGAAAGTGGTGGGTGACAGATGATAGCGGCTTGGCGGATACCTGCGTACAAATGATTTACATCAAGCAACCTAAAATTAGTGACATTGTTTTTCCAATGAACTTCAACGGTGTTGACGGTCCTGTTTTAGATTGCAGTCAGGATCCTGATGATTTAAATATTACTGGGTATCCTACCATCAATGGACAGGAAATTATAACCGGCGGACTTTGTGATGTAACGGTTTCACATGATGATGTAGCGGTGAACATTTGTGGACCAGGTGGATACAATATTTTGAGAAACTGGACGGCCATCGACTGGTGTTCCGGCAACTCACTGGTGCATGCACAAGTCATCAAAGTAAGAGACACAACGGCACCAGTCATTAGTTGTCCGGCGAACATGACTGTCGGAACAAATACCATCCAATGCGGTGCAACGATTACACTACCTGCACCAACAGTTACAGATGATTGCTCCGCATTTACCACCACTGCCAGTTGGACATTTGGAACGGGCTACGGACCTTTTACAAACGTTCCATTAGGTGCACATATCGTGACCTATACTTCCACAGATGACTGTGGGAATTCATCGACTTGCTCTATGCAAATAACGGTGGAGGATGATGTGCCACCTGTCAATATTTGCAAGTCCTTACTCAATATAAATATATCGTCAGGAGGCACAGCCGCCGTGCCCGCCGGAGTTTTTGACGATGGGAGTTTTGATAATTGCGGAATTGGTTATTTCGAAGCAAAAAGAGATGCAGATCCATACGGGTCTTTTGTTGTTTTTAGTTGTGCCGATATTGGAGCGTCAGCAGTTGCCGTTTCCTTCCGGGTTTTTGATCAGGTTGGCAACTACAATGACTGTGTCGTTTCCGTTTCTGTAAATGATAATATTTATCCACAGATAACTTGTCCCGCCAATGTTTATCTGGAATGTGATCAAAACTATTTAGATACTTTGCTGACGGGTGTTCCTGTTGTAACAGATAATTGTGGTATTGCAAATTTGACCTATTCTGATAATGAAAATATAGATCCAACCTGTCATATTGGAAACGTGATCAGAACCTGGACAGTTACGGACTTGTCAGGTAATTCACAAAGCTGCACACAAACTATTTTTGTGGAAGACAACACATCGGTTACTGTTGTTTTTCCAGCTGATTATGCGACCAATGTATGTGGTGGTTATGTGACCCCGGCTGTTGCTGGAGAACCACAGATTGTTAATGATAATTGTGAGTCTATGGGGGTCACGAGTAATGATATTGTTTTCAATGATTCTGCGTCGGGTTGTTATACAATTTTGCGTGACTGGCTAGTGATTGACTGGTGCACTTACGTGCCAAATAGTGGCTCCACTGCCGGATATTTTACACATACGCAGGTGATCACCATAACGGATGAGGATGCACCGGTAATGACCTGTCCGTCTTCTTTTACCGCAGCTAGTTTGAATCCGATTTGTGGAGGAGCTTATGTCGCTATAAACCCGGCAACTGCGACGGATTGTGTGGATAATGTGGTGATTACAAATAACTCTGTTTATGCAGACGCAGCAGGTGCCGATGCCAGCGGAGATTATCCTTTAGGTGTGCATGTGATTACCTATACAGCAAATGATAATTGTGGCAACACGGCGACTTGTAGCATGACACTAACAGTAGAAGATGGCCTGGCGCCAACAGCTATTTGTGAGAGTGGTTTGGTGCTTGCTTTAGATGTAAATGGAAATGCCTTCGTGACCGCCAACATGGTGGACTACGGAAGCTTTGATAACTGCACAGTTGCCGGAAATTTACAGTTGTCAGTTAGTCCGGCCACCTTTGATTGTGAGGCGATTGGTTTACAGAATGTGGTGTTGACTGTGACCGATGAAAAAGGAAATAGTGCCTCTTGTAATACGGTAGTTGATGTACAGGATAATTTGGGAATTTGTTCGATGACCACCTACGAAATCAGTGGTCAGATTTTGACACAATTTGGCGGTTCAATGCCGAATGTAGAGGTACAAATTATTTCGTCAGATACGATTGTGGTTGACACGGATTCGAATGGTTCGTATTCGTATGACCATGCGTTTGAGCATTATTCATATGTGGTGAAACCCGTTCGGGATACCAATTATGTAAATGGTGTTTCTTCCTTTGATTTGATTTTGATCAGGAAGCATATATTGGATGTTCAGCATTTGGATTCACCTTATAAAGTGCTGGCGGCAGATGTCAATCGTTCGGGGTCTATTACGACCTTTGATATGTTGTTGTTGAAAAAATTAATTCTTCAGATTGATTCGGTTTTGAGCAATAATAATTCGTGGCGTTTTGTGGATGCGAATTATGTTTTTCCGAATCCGGAAAATCCATTTCAGTATACTTTTCCGGAGTCTAAGTTTATAGAAAGCATTACAGCAAATGCAAGTGCGGTAGATTTTATTGGAGTGAAGATCGGAGATATAAATGGCAATGCGAGTGCAGGTGGTTTGGTAGATGAAGGAGGGGAGAAATCAGAGCGAGATGATTTGATTTTTAATTTTGAAAACCAAAAATTTAGTGAAGGCGATGAAATTGTGGTTCCTTTTGAAGCAAGAACGCCAGAAGATTTATTGGCTTTTCAGTATACCATCGGTTTCGATAAGGATCAACTGGAATTGGTGGAAGTAATAGGAGGAGATGACCTAAAGGAAAGTACGGTGACGGAAAATGATTTTGGGTTTACATTTGCGAATCAGGGATCGTTGACAACGGCCTGGTTGAATTTGAATGAAGATAAGCTGGAAGCCGATACGCGCTTTTTTGAATTGAAGTTTAAAGCGAAAGAGGAGGGGCAGTTGAAAAATAGTTTGAGTATCAACTCAAGATATACAAATGCAGAAGCATTTAGTGGAAACGATATAATTAAAGAATGGAATGTATTGGCGCGCTTTGAAGATGTTGTTGAGCCAGCTACAAATGAAGTGTCTCAAAATAAATTGCACCAAAACTATCCAAATCCATTTAAAACGCAGACAACATTGGCGTTTGAGTTGGGAAAGGCTACAGACATATCTGTTTTGATATATGATGCAAATGGTAATCAGGTGGAGGCTATCTCAGGCTTTTATGAAAAGGGGCTGCATAAGATTGCGCTGGATAGAACCAGAATTCAATCGATGGGAATGTATTACTACCATCTTGTGATTCCTGGAGAAGTGCTATTGAGTCGGAAGATGGTGGTGGTAGAATGAGACGAAATGAGACCGATCATTGGGCGCTACCATAGGATTTGTCAAAGAACCAATTTTTATATGCCATGCAATTGTGATTTATATCATTTTGAAACCTCGAATAAACGGCGTTTTTAAACCTTATAATTTCTTGCAATGTCAAAAATACTAAGTTAGGGGTATGGACAGGCAAGTGTATTTAAACTATATTTATATAAAAAAAGATGCTACTTAATATATTGATAATCATATTTTTAATTCGAATATTATTGGACCTGAACCACCAGGTGCTGCAAAAATGAATTTCATATAGTGAGCGACCGATGCGGACAATTCATCCGCATTGACCACCAAAACGAACAAGATCATACTTACTAGAACAATAACAAAAACTATGTTGAAAGCCTGGGAAACGAATTTTGCTGCTACTTATACTATTACTACAATTTTTCCCATCTCATACCCCAGGCTTTCTTTTTTCTTCTGCTACTAACAAATACCTATTTGATGAACAACCAATCACTAAAGCGCAAACATTCTTTTGATCAAAATAGAATCGCAAACAAATCAATTGCCATTCAAAAAGATTCATACAAAAATCAAATCCAACCTTTAGGATTTTTACAAATAAATAGAGATGATCTGATATTGACGATCTTTAAACTACTATTGCCATTTCTTTTTTTAGTGTTAACTTATCTGGCTAATCAATAGGGCATAAAGTCCAGTAACTGTCAATCAAATTTAAATTGTTAATATATAAACAAATACTTCTCGACATAAGTTTTTATTGTAATTTAATATTTACCGATTTTGGGGTATTCTACAGTTAACTCTTTGTCGTATATTTGTAGAGCGTCACTGAAGAATAACTTTTAAGTAATCTACAGTTACCAAAATCCTTTACAACAAATTTTTGAACATAGAATCTTACATACACACCTCCTAACGTAAAAAGTAAAAACTGGGTCCGTCAACAAATTATTATAACGAACATTATCTTACAGTTATAAAAGACTCCATTTTATTTTTATGTATCTACCCCCTACAATTGCTTGTAAAATAGCAACCCAAAGATGATGAATGTTTATAGCATTCTTATTGGGTCATTTTACCAACTGAAAACCTTTTATAACCAAAATTGTAATCCCATGTACGTAGAAAATCTACCTTACTTATCTGTTAGCTTTTACTACTTTACACATCTAAAAATCTAGTGCGACAAGCGTTTCAGCTTGGCGCTTAATAGTTATTTTCCAGGTTCTGAAACTTTATTTCGTATAAGATACTACTTGTAAATTTTACAAGTGTAAGCTACTGTTTATTAGTAGCCCTGGAATTCTACGGCTTTTATTTATACAAATTTTTTATATAAATCCTTTTTTAATAATCTTATTTTTTAACTAAAAATTTTTATCTCATGAAAAAAAGAATTCAAACCTTAATGTTTTTGACATTAATGGCCTTTCTGTTTTCTGGTTTAACAAGCTTAAGTGCTCAGTCTTTTACTACTGGACCTGCTGAATACAGTGGTGTCAATGGT
>Ga0209187_1004180_pt1 | contig 11256 bp, 2 predicted proteins | sample BantaG_FD_187430 | JGI IMG/M metagenome (GOLD analysis project Ga0209187, IMG submission 187430) | Marine algal microbial communities from Bantry Bay, Ireland - BantryBay_4 metaG (SPAdes) (version 2) | ecosystem: Host-associated > Algae > Red algae > Unclassified | place: Bantry Bay, Ireland... | reverse complement strand
TAATGCGACGACAGAAACACAGACGTTCAATGTGTTACCAGATAGTGAATCACCGGTATTCGATGCAAGTCCAATAGCGATCGCAGATATTAACTGTGAGGATGCCTTACCTGTTCAGGAAACCTTGATGGCAACGGACGATTGCAGTATGGTTACAATCATACCAACAGTTGATCCATATACGATTGATTTATGTGGCGGCTATGCGATCACGTACCGTTGGGTAGCGACAGATAACTGTGGTAATGCAACAACAGAAACACAAACGTTTAATGTATTGCCAGATACGGAAGCTCCGGTATTCAATACACAGCCAACACCGATTGCAGATATTAATTGTGATGATACCTTCCCGGCGATTGAGACACTGATGGTTACTGATAATTGTAATAATGTAACGGTAACGCCGAACATTGATCCTTACACAGAAGATCTTTGCGCAGGATATGAGGTTACTTATCGTTGGATTGCGACGGATGTTTGTGGTAATTCAAGTGAAGTTTCTACGAGCTTTAATGTGCTACCGGATACAGAAGCACCAGTGTTTGATGCTCAACCAACAGCACTGGCTGACATTAGTTGTCATGATGCATTACCTGCGATAGAAACCTTAACGGTTACTGATGATTGTAATAATGTAACGGTAACGCCGAACATTGATCCTTACACAGTTGATCAGTGTGGCGGTTATGAGATTACGTACCGCTGGATAGCTTCAGATGCTTGTGGTAACACTAGTGAAGTAACTACCAGCTTCAATGTAATACCAGATACGGAAGCACCTGTATTTGATGAACAGCCAATGGGAATCAATCCGATTAGTTGTCATGATGAATTACCAGTTCCGGAAATTTTAACGGCAACGGATGCGTGTGGAAATAATTTAGTCACACATTCGATTGATCCATATTCGGAAGATCAGTGTGCAGGATATTTGATTACTTATCGTTGGAGGGCGACGGATGTTTGCGGTAATTTCAGCGAAACGATGATGACATTTAATGTCTTACCGGATACGGAAGCACCTGTATTCACCAGTGTGCCAGCAGATATGACTGTGGATTGTGATTCATTACCACCAGTTGTTTCACCAGAGTTCACAGACGCCTGTTCTGTAAACACAGATATAACATTGAGTTTGTCTGAAACACAAGTAGACGGTCAGTGTGTTGATATTCAAATAATGACCAGAACATGGACCGCAACTGACGCTTGTGGAAATACGGCAACTGCCAGTCAGGTGATTACTTTCCAGGGTTGTGGACCGGACGTTATAATTGTTTCTACTACAGGCAATGAGGCATGTGAAGCAGACGAAATAACATTGAGTTCATCCGATATTACGGAATATCCAACTCCATTTTATCAGTGGCAGTTTAGTGATGATAACGGAGCCACCTGGACAGATATTCCGGGAGCAACGAATTCAAGCCATACTATTGTAACGGAATTAATGGATGGAGGAGATTATCGATTGAGAGTAGCAAATGATCCGAATGATATTCAGGATTCATTATGTAGTGTGATTTCAAACAGTATTGGACTGATAGTACATCCTACTTATTTCGATGATCCACAGATTGTTATTTGTGAAGGAGATTCACTCTTTTTAGCAGGAGATTGGCAGACGACTTCAGGAGTTTATACAGATAATTTTGTCTCTCAGTTTGGATGTGATAGTACTATTGTTACTGATCTGGTAGTTATACAAACATTTAGCACTACTGTAAACGCGAGTATCTGTGAAGGAGAGACTTATAATATTGATGGTAACCTAGTAGATACTACTGGTATATATTATGATACGTTAGTAGGAACGGGAGGATGTTCTCAGTACATAATTACCATCTTGACGGTTTATCCAGTTTATGAAACACCAGTGGTTGTAGATATTTGTGACAACGAATTCTATTTTGCTGGAGGTGCTGATCAGAATATATCGGGTATTTACTACGATACGCTTGCCAGCGTGAATAGCTGTGATAGTGTCATCGTCACTACCTTGAATGTGCTACCGACTTATGATCTTGCGGTTACGGAAAGCATCTGTGAAGGAGAGACTTATTTTGCCGGTGGAGCTGATCAAACACAACCTGGAATTTACCGGGATATTCTGGAGACGGTGAACGGATGTGACAGTATCGTGCTTACCGAGTTGATTGTCAATCCAGTCTACGCTCCAATAGTTGCTACCGAAATTTGTAATGGGGACAGCATCTATCTGGGAGGAGCCTTCCAGTACGCAGCGGGAGTATTTGTAGATTCACTGCAAACAATGAATGGTTGCGATAGTACGATTACTACCACGTTGATTATTCGAGATACTTACGCTGATTCATTTGATGTAACGATCTGTAGTACAGATAGTGTATTTCTCGCAGGAGTCTACCAGAATCAAGCAGGTGTTTATATTGACAACTTTACAAGTGTCTACGGATGTGATAGTATTGTTACGACCAGCTTAACGGTTGATACCGCAACGATCCTAAGCGCCGAAGACCAATACATATGTCGTGGTGAATCGATTGAGTTATTTGTAAATGGATCAGACGATTTGATCTGGGAGCCAAGTATTGGGTTAAGTTGTTCTACTTGCCATGATCCGGTTGCTTCTCCACTGCAAACAACAACTTACACCGTTACTTCACCATCCTGTTTAGGAGGAGATACTAGTATCGAGGTTACCGTATTCGTTAATGAGTCACCACAAATCAGTGTTTCTCCATTCCCGGAGATTACGATTTTGAAAGGAGAAGAAACTACCCTGATTGCGACTACTACAGATCCACTAGCCATTATCAGTTGGTACGATATGGCTGGTAATGAAATCTGCCGAGATTGTCGAGAGATCACGGTATCACCACAAGAAGGGGCCACTTATTACGCTCGAATCGAAGATGAACTTGGTTGTGGCAACGAGGCCTCTGTCAATGTTAAAGTAGACAGTGATTGTACCATTGGAGAATTCCAGGTACCAAATATGATTTCACCAAACGGTGACGGAGCAAATGATGACTTCGAGATTAGAGTAGAAGGGATCGCTGGTATTGACTTGGTAAGAGTTTATAACCGTTGGGGAGAATTAGTCTTTGAGACCAATGATATTAATATCAAGTGGGATGGAACACACAAGGGACAACCTTTAAACCCAGGTGTTTACGTTTATTTCCTAGAAGGAAGATGTCTGGACGAAGCTAAATTTACCCGTACGGGAAATATCACGATCCTTAAATAATTTAAGAATTACACATATATTATATAGTGCCAGGCAGGAAGCGATTTATCGCTGTTTGTCTGGCGCTTTTTTTTATAATAAAAATAATTTATAGCAAATTTACATGCTAATGGCATGGAAATTGAACATTGTTTAATGTAAAATAATACCATCCTTTTTGCTGGAAAAATTTACTATCTGCTGGTACAAATATTAAATTTTACACTGGCAATATCCTTCCGTTTTACCTCCCATATTTATCTCCCGTTATTTAATTTCCCCCGATTTCAACACACGAAAACAGGAAAATTATTATGCTATGGTTTTTTCCATTGCTAATGATTATTCCAATCATAATCAAACTGAAATTAACTAACCCATGAGATTATTCTACAAAAGTAGTATACTGTTTCTGCTCCTTTTTAGCGGACTAGTCGTCAAGGCTCAGGATATCCACCTTTCGCATATCCACGCTTCACCAACTGTTTTAAATCCATCATTAAATGGACTTTTTACGGGAGATACCAGATTCATAGCTAACGCCCGAACCCAATGGACCGGCATTACTAATGGTTATAAAACAATCGTAGCTTCTGTTGATCGAAAGTTATTTGTAATGGGGAATTCTGACCTTGTAGGAGGAGGATTACAGCTCTATACAGATGTAGCTGGAGATCTTGGATTCAGAACGACTTCAGCTGGTTTATCTTTATCTATGTTAAAATCACTGGATGGTAGTGGTTCAAACTATGTGTCATTTGGTATTCAGAATTCATTTGTTACGAATAGTGTTGATTATACTAAAATTGTTGCTAATGATGCGGAACCAATAGTAGATGCAGGAACAAATGACCAAATTTTTTATTGGGATATTAATGCTGGATTGTCCTGGTTTTATGCTCTTGATCGAGATAATTCATTCTATGTAGGTGGTAGTTTGTTCCACATTAATCAACCTAAGGTAGGATTCTTTCAACGAAATTCTTTTACCAACGGTGAAAAATTATATAGGAGATGGCTGATTCACGGAGGTGGTGATTTCAGAGTAGGGAAAAGATCTTATTTGAAGCCTAGTTTTATCTTTCAAGATCAAGGACCACACCGAGAAATTACTCTAGGTAGTTTTTGGAAATTTAAAACATTAAAAAGTCACCGGACTAAATCTCCTTCTTCGGTACATTTTGGTGCCTGGGTACGCTGGCATGCTGATGTAGATCTAGTAGGCACGGACGCGGTAGTAGCCGCTATTCGAGCGGATTATAATCAGACCTATTTTACTTTTACTTTTGATATAAATATATCATCACTGACTAAAGTAAGTTACGGTAGAGGAGGACCAGAATTATCTATCGTACATATTATAGAAAATAAAAGGCAAAGAAAACCCGCAAAAGTTCGGTGTCCGGACTTCTAAAAATACAACAACATACCAACATAACCATGACGGAGAGCTTCATTCAGTACGAATGAGGCTTTTCCATTTTTATCTGGTACATTATTTGCCAAAATAAAAGTAGTAGAGTTAGCAGAACCTTTAATTCAATTCTTTTTTCCGCTAAAATCTGCTATTTTCCGACCTGAAACTACCAACCATAAAATTTTTAGTTTCCCCCATGTACATCTTTCTGATTTCATCAGTTGGTAATCGCCAGTCATCACCACATTTATTGACTGCGCGAAGACTAACCAAATTATCGTATTGTCATGGCGAAGTTTAAGTTTATTATCTTTCTTGTTTTATTTTTCAATCTATCAATTTCGGCTCAAATTCATTTTGAAAGTCAGGTTTTTGAGAATCTTGGAAAACCCTTTCTCAATAATGCTTCTTCCGTCGACATCAGTCCGGATGGTCAATTTATTTATGTAAGCAGTTTTGATGACGATGCGATTACGGTCTTCGAAAGAAATTCAGATGGTAGTCTTGTTTTTGTAGAAACGCAAAAAAATGAAGTAGCAGGAATCTCGGGATTAGGAGGGACTTATGATGTGAAAGTCAGCCCCGACAATCGACATGTTTACGCTACAGGTAAAGAGGAAAACTCCATTGTTTATTTTTCAAAGGATGAATCAACTGGCCGACTTACACTGCTGGGTAAATATGAAGATAATTCAAATAATATTGATGGTATTCAGGGCGCTTATTTAATGGATTTTACGCCAGATGGTAATTATTTGTACGTATTGGGACAGGACGAAAATGCCTTAGCGGTTTTTGCCAGGAATGTTAATGATGGTAGTTTGTCTTTAATTCAGGTGATCCGAAATAATCAGAATGGAAATAATAGTATGAATTTTCCAGTAAATGTAACCGTAAGTCCAGATGGTCGTCAAGTACTGGTCACCAGTTATGCTGACAATGCAATTACCTGGTTTGATCGTAATAGTACTACTGGAAGTCTAATCTATGCCGGTAGCTTATCCAACGAAGATATTGCAGAAGGTGTACTGTTGGGTGTGTCTGGATTAAGTGTAAGTAAAGATGGAAGAAACGTTTACGTTACTAGTAGTGATGGAGGAAGTGTAGAGGTGTTTAGTAGAAATCAAAACACTGGTCATTTAGCGTTTATGAATAGTTTTAGTGAATCAGAAAATAATGTGAGTGGTTTGGAAGGTGCCATTGCGATTACAGTCAGTGCTGATGATCAGCAAGTTTATGCCACAGGTACAGGAAGTAATGCGTTAGTTGTTTTTAATCGAAGTACAACTACTGGAGAACTTACTTATCAGGAAACACTTGTAGATGGAGAACAAAATATTACAGATCTTGATTTTCCAGTTGCGTTGGCGGTGAGTGATAAATTTGATGAAGTGTACGTAGCAGATTTTGGTAGCAATTCTCTTTTGTCATTTAACAGAAATGAGGGAGGAGGAACGTTGGAATTTGGTTTTAGTGAACGAGGAAGCGAGCTGGGAATTGCCGGACTTCGCGGTGCAGAATCTGCAGTTATTAGTCCTGATGGAAACTATCTATATGTTGCGGCAAAAGAAGGAGATGCAGTGAGTATTTTTGCGCGTAATCCCGAAAACGGAAGTCTGACCTACGTTGATTATTTAGAAGATGGAGGAGGATTGGACGGATTGAATGGCGCAACGGAAATAATCATTAGTACGAATGGAACGGATGCTTATATTGCTGGGTTTTGGGACAATACGGTTACTCATTTTAAGCGAGATATTAACACTGGATTACTGACTTTTTCAGATAAAGAAAAAGATGGTCTATTGGGCGTGGATGGTATCACAGGCACCAGTAGTTTAGTCTTTTCAGAAAATGAAAGTTACGTTTACGTTGCAGGCTTTTTTGACAATGCTATCGGGATTTTTGCCAGAGATTCCAATGATGGAACTTTGGAGTTTGTAGATGCTATTTTTGATGGCGAAAACGGAGTAAACGGACTCGAAGGCATTACCAAAATAATTTTAAACAGCGACCAAACCAAACTCTACGCATTGGGAAGTATGGAAGAGTCTATTGCTATTTTTAATATAAATAACCAAAATGGAGGTCTGGATTTTCAGGAAATGGTTGCTGCCCCAGGAGCCGTTAAAATGGAAAAAAGCAACACAGACCATCTTTATACCGTCAATCCTGCTACTAGTAGTGTGAGTCAATTTAGAGTGACTCCAACTGGAAGTTTAACCTTGGAAATGATGTACGAAACTGCCGCCGGAGGAGGAGGGTTTGCAGGATTAAATGCGGTAGATAATTTAAATTTAAATCCCAATGGAGATTTAATTTACTTTACTTCTAAATCCGAAAATACCATTGCTGCATATCGGCGTGACCTGGTGACAGGCGAACTGACTTTTGAAAAAGTACAGCGCAACGATGAATTAGATGTACACGGCATCGCGGGTGCTTCTAGTGTAGAAACAAGTGCGGATGGAAAGTTTATTTATGTTACTGCGGCGGATGACAATGCGGTAGGTGTATTTAGTTGTACTTACTTCTTTAAAGAAACCACCACGGTTTGTGATGGAATAACGGTGACGCTTGCCGGTCAGACTTATGAGGAAACAGGTATTTATCAAGAGACGATTCAAAACGATAACTGCATCATCAATATTGATTTAGATTTGACGGTTCAGCCTTTTGAATATAATCTGGCGATTGACCTGTGCGACGGCGATATTTTTATTCTTGGAGATCAGGCTTATAATAGTTCTGGTACTTATTCTTACGATTTCATTTCCAGTTTAGGTTGTGATAGCATCGTGACGGTAGAACTTACGGTGGTAGATGCTTTTCAGCCGGTCAATCAAACCGTAGAAATTTGCGAAGGAGATAGTTTTGAAATCGGTGGAAATAGTTATTCGGAGGAAGGAACTTACGAAGTTGTCTGGCCAACGAGTAGTGGTTGCGACAGCACGGTGTTATTAGATTTATTAGTTGAGCCAGTTTTTGAAACAACGGAAACCGGTGTACTTTGCCAGGGAGAATTTTTTGTTTTTGGAAACCAAAATTATACTCAAAGTGGGGTATACACCGATGTATTTTCGACCAGCAAGGGATGTGATAGTGCAGTGACTTTAATCCTAAGTATTTATCCGGGAACGACCGAAATTGACGTTGTTGTTTGTGAAGGAGAATCATACGATTTTGCTGGACAATTATACTCAGAGACCGGTACTTATCAAGGAATTTTATTATCAAATAGTGGTTGTGAAATTGAAACCACTCTACATCTGGAAGTAGTAGAAACCATCACGGTAGAGGCCACAGTTATTGATAACGAAGGAAGTGGACTAGGTGGTATTACCTTGCAAACCCTTGGAGGGTTACTGCCTTATTCCTACCAGTGGAGTAATGGAGTGACTATTAGAGAAGTCCATAACTTAACTCCGGGAATTTATGAAGTTACGGTAACGGATGCCAACGGTTGTAGTGAGGAGCTTTCATTTCCGGTTAATTTTTCTACGTCGGTAGACGATCTAAACACCCTTTCAAAAATTAATATTTATCCAAATCCAAACACCAAGAATCATCCTTTAAATATCAACTTGACTTCTTCTAATTTTCAATCTATTCAACTTCAAATTTTCACCTTGTTAGGAGAGAAGATAGTGGAACGAGAAGAGACACTTATAGGCGGAATGAATAGTTTACAAATGAATTTATCCCTTAGTAGTGGAATTTACTTACTCTCTATAATAGATGAAAAGGGGATTAAGGTCGTCCGAAAAATAGAAATCTTCTAAAAAACAACGTCTTTTTTTAAAGAAGTAAAGATTAACCTTAAACTTAAAAGTAATGTCAGACATGAGTCAGGCGTTGCTTTTGTTTTTATATTGCTATTTTATATAAAAAAATGATTTTGATCGAATATTGACTTTTGAATTTTTAAAGACGCTAATTTCATGAAAAATTGGCGCCTTTGTTATTTTTTTTGTATTTTTAAATTCTAATTTACCCCAAAGACAGCTTTTGATGACAAATTCTTCCCCCAAATATCAAAACAAAAGTACTTTGGAATCCTAATCGCCTCATTTAATTATAACAGTAGACGCTTTTTTAAGAAAATTATTTTGATTTTTTCAAAATAATCTTGCCTATTACATCAGATAATAGGTCTTTATTCCTTGTAATAAACATTTATAATTAGTTTCATATAAATCACAATTGTATTTGGCTTTCCAGCTTCCTACGACAAATCTTACTAAAATGAACAAGAAATTTACAAAATTCCTTTCAACGCTCTGTTGCTGTATGCTATTTTACGGTATCAGTTACGGCCAAACCGAAATTCCCCAAATGGACGGTACTTTGACCGCTTGCACAGATTTTCAAAATGGAGACATCTATACCGATTCGGGTGGTTCTATGGGGGATTACATTAATGATGAAAGTAGTACTATAGAATTTGTAGCTCCCCCTGGAGAGACCATTACAATCACTTTTACTAGTTTTGATGTGGAGGCCGGTGATGGTGTATGCAATGATGTTCTTATGGTAGTTGGTGATGCGAGCCTTGATGGTTCCTACTCTGGGGATGCTGAGGATAATATAGGTTCGGCTTGTATAGATGCCACAAATGGCGATGGTAATCCTACCTTGGGTCCATTTACTTCTACTTCAGGAGGTACGCTTAGCTTTACGTTTGATTCAGATGGTCTTACGGTTCAAAGTGGCTGGACCGCTACGATTAGTATTACAGGGGGGCCAGTTATAACTGCTTTTCCTCCTACCGATACAGTTAGTTGTTTAGTAAATTTAAGTCCCCAGTTTTTTATGGTAGATGCAATTAGTGATGGACCATTTACGGTAACGGCTACCCCACCAATGCTAACTAGCGGCACGGAGGATTGCAATAATGCTACGTACATTTCTACTTATACCGTGATGGACGAATGTGGCAGAACTGCTACTCGGGACCGGGAATGTGTGGTACGCAACGAGGCACCAGAATTTGTTTGTCCAACTCAATTTTGTATTATTGATTGTTTAGAAGATACTGATGGACTTCAGGCCAAATTTGACAGCTACGCATCGCGTGCTACGGTCAATACTTCTTGTATTGGGCAAGCCGTTACGATTACCAATGACTATGATCCTAACGGGTTTACTAACCAGAACTGTGATAGTGGACCTTTAGCAATTCCAAATACGCAACGTTTCCAGATTGTGACTTTCACGGCTACCGCTTGTAGCGGTACAACGACTTGTACGGCCATCGTAGCAATAGTGGATAATACCCCTCCAACTATTGACACCCCTACTGCCAGTGTGGTAGAATGTGATGATGATGTACAGACGCAGTTTGACGCGTTTGTCCAAAGTCGAATGGCACAATTGAATGCAACGGATGAGTGCTCCGTACTTAATAATAATAATGATTTAGAGTTTTCTTTCAGTCCAGCTAATCCTAACACCGTCTGTGTAAATGGTTTTGCGATAACACCCGTAACATTTACGGTGGCAGATAAATGTGGAAATGCTGCTTCTGTGGTTGCTAAATTTGTAATAACGAATACAGATGGACCCACCGTAGCAGCTTTACCAAATAGAACGGTGGAGTGTGGAATGCCTATAGTTTTTGACGAGCCTGTTGTTAGTGATGATTGTGGAGAAATATCGATTACTTCTGTAGATACCGACGGCGGACCGGTTGTTTGTCCAGCCATTAGTAGTACTACGCGAACCTTTACGGTGACCGATGCTTGCGGAGGTTCTACTACCGTACAACAAACTATTTCAGTGGTAGATATACAAGCTCCCGTTGTACCCGAAGCACCTGCTGATATAACGATAAGCTGTGCGAGCAATCTTCCTGCTCCGGTCATGTTGACGGCCATGGATAATTGTGCTGGACCAATCATGGTGAGTCCAACACCAGATATTACATCCGGTGACTGCGATGATCAGTTTGTGATGGTTCGTACCTGGACCTTCGATGATGGCTGTAATGTTTCTTCTGTTTCTCAGACCATTACGGTTAATGATAATATTGCTCCGGTATTTACCTTTGTACCTAACAGTATGTCGGAAGAATGCATGGGAATGATTATGGAATTTGAAGATGCCCAGGCAACAGATAATTGCAATGGAGAAGTAATTATAACGTTTGAAGATGATACCAATAATAGTGGAACTTGTGGCGTCACGATTACTCGAACCTTTACGGCCACGGATGCTTGTGGTAACACTGCTACGGCTACGGCGACCATGTCTACGGGTGATACACAGCCCCCGGTAGCAAGTAATATTCCAGTGGACATGATCATTGATTGTGAAGAAACTCCGGTATTTGGAACGCCTGTTTTCACTGACAATTGTGATGATGATGTAACGGTAGAAATTATCGATGAAACAACCCCGGGAGATTGTGAGGCTGAAGTCAAGATAACGCGTATTTGGGTAGCTACGGATGATTGTGATAATATTACCATAATTGATCAAACGATTACGACTCAGGATACCGACGGTCCGGTATTTGTATCAGTTCCGGGAGGAGTTTTTGAGTGTAACGGAAGTTTTGACGATCCAGTCGTAACGGATAATTGTAGCACCTTCACCGTAACTTTTGAGGACGATGGCGATGGTA